>Ga0209050_1001932_pt1 | contig 19736 bp, 15 predicted proteins | sample Araplavi_mTSA_r2_FD_184276 | JGI IMG/M metagenome (GOLD analysis project Ga0209050, IMG submission 184276) | Arabidopsis root microbial communities from North Carolina, USA - plate scrape MF_Cvi_mTSA_r2 (SPAdes) (version 2) | ecosystem: Host-associated > Plants > Roots > Endosphere | place: USA... | reverse complement strand
GCTGGTCGACGACGACCCGGTCAACCTGATGCTGATCGAGGCCGCGCTGCAGGAGCACGGCTTCGAGGTCACCGCGCTCACCGGCGGGCAGCAGGCGCTGCAGCTGGTGACGCAGTGGACGCCCGAGCTCATCGTGCTGGACGCGCTGATGCCGGACCTGGACGGCTTCGAGACCTGCGAGCGGCTGCGCGCGCTGCCCGGCTTCGAGAACGCCCCCATCCTGATGCTGACCGGCCTCGATGACGAGGCCTCCATCAACCGCGCCTACCAGGCCGGCGCGACCGACTTCTTCGTCAAGTCCACGCAGTGGCGGCTGCTGGCCGGCCGGCTGCGCTACATGCTGCGCAGCGCGCGCACGCGCCAGGAGCTCGAGCGCAGCAAGTCCAAGCTGGCGCGCGCGCAAGACCTGGCCCGCATGGGCAGCTTCGAGTGGCAGACCGGCCATGGCTTCAAGCTCGCCAACGAGGCGCTGCGCGTGTTCGGCCGCGGCCCGTCGGATCCGCTGGACTTCATCGGCGTGATGCGCATGGTCCCGCGCGAGGAGCGGCTGCTCTTCATGCGGCTGCTGCGCGACGTCGTCGCCCACAACTCGGTGCTGGTGACCGACCTCCCCTTCACGCTGCTGGACGGCCGCAAGCGCGTCATCCACATCGAGGCCGAGCCCGAGTTCAACGAGCACGGCAACGCCTGCGGCTACACCGGCGTGATCCAGGACGTGACCGACCGGCGCATGGCGGAGGACAGGATCCGCGAGCTGGCCAACTTCGACGCGCTGACCGGCCTGCCCAACCGCCGCCAGCTGATGTGGCGCGCCGAGCGCGCGATCGAGGCCGGCCGCCGCATGGGCCATGAGGTCGGCCTGCTGCTGATCGACCTGGACCGCTTCAAGGTCATCAACGACACGCTGGGCCACGCCGCCGGCGACGACCTGCTGATGGAGGTCGGACGCCGGCTGCGCAGCTGCGTGCGGCACAGCGACCAGGTGATGGAGGGGATGCTGGAGTCGGTCGGCACGCGCTCGCACCGGACGCTGGAGGCGGTGGGGCGGCTGGGCGGCGACGAGTTCGTCGCGCTGCTGCCCGAAGTCGGCGACGAGAGCGATGCCGAGCGCGTCGCCGGCCGCGTGCTGGAGGCGCTGCGCGAGCCCATCTTCATCGCCGGCCAGGAATGCTTCGTGACCGCGTCGGTCGGCATCGCGCTCTATCCGCGCGACGGCCTGACGATGGCCGACCTGCTGCGCAACGCCGACGTGGCGATGTACGCGGTCAAGAACCAGGGCCGCAACGCATCGGCGCTCTATTCGCCGATGCTCGCGGGCCGCGGACGCGAGAAACTGGAACTCGAATCCGCGCTGCACAAGGCGATCGAGCGCGACGAGCTGGTACTGCACTACCAGCCCAAGATCGACGTGCGCACCGCCCGCATGGTCGGCGCCGAGGCCCTGATGCGCTGGCGCCGCGGCAACACGCTGGTGCCGCCGGGCGAGTTCATCCCGCTGGCCGAGGAGACCGGCCTGATCGTGCCGCTGTCCGAGTGGGCGCTGCGCGAGGCCGCGCGGCAGGCCAAGGTCTGACAGCTGAACTTCGGCTTCAGCGAATCGATCGCGGTGAACCTGCCCAACCGCCTGTTCGAGCGCTCGGACCTGGTCGAGCACATCCATCAATTCGTCAGCCAGTGGGGCGTGCCGCACCGCGCGATCCAGCTCGAGATCACCGAGACCGGGCTGATGAAGGACCTGCAGAGCGTGATCCCGTCGCTGCACCGGCTCAACGAGGTCGGCGTCGAGATCTCGATCGACGACTTCGGCACCGGCTACTCGTCGCTGGCGTATCTGACGACGCTGCCGATCTCCGAAGTGAAGATCGACCGCAGCTTCGTGCGCGACCTGGGCATCACGCCGCAAAGCTCGGCGGTGGTCACGGCCATCATCGCGCTGGCGCGCTCGCTGGGCCTGCAGGTGATCGCCGAGGGCGTCGAGACGCTGCGCCAGATGGAGGTGCTGCGCCGGCTGGACTGCAGCCTGATGCAAGGCTTCCTGTTCAGCAAGCCGCTGCCGCCCGACGAGCTCGAGCGCTGGCTGGCGCAGACGGTGCTGCCGCGCAAGGCGCCCTGGATCCTGCCGACGTCCGACGCCGGCGACGAACTTCCGACGCGCTGACGCGGCCTGGCCGCGACCCGCAGCGCCCCGACACGTTTCACCACGCCCCGACCGATGCCGCAGCAGCCTCCCGCTCTCCTGGCAAAAGCGGCCCTGCGCCGGCTGGCGCTGGACAAGCTGGAGCCCACGCCCGAGAACTACGCCCGCGCCTATGCGCAGGAGGCCGGCGAGCCGGCGCGCGCGGCCGCGAGTGGCGCGCTGCCGGAGCGCGCGCAGGCCTCGATCACGCGGCTGCTGGGCCTGGCGGTGCCGGATCCGCAGCAGCGCCAGGGCTATGCCGCGCAGATGCGCGAGGGCCGCTGGGACGAGCTGCAGCGCGCGCTCGAGGCGCTGCAGCAGACCCATGGGCCGGGCGCGCAGGCGGAGCAGCTGGCGCAGCTGGTCGAGAAGCTGATGCGCGGCCTGGAGCGCGGCGGCCGGCAATGGACGCTGGCGCGCAAGAAGGACGGCGTGCTGCGCGTGCTGCAGAGCAACCGCAGCGATCCGCAGCGGCTGACGCTGCGGCTGCGGCAGTTGGTCGCGAGCTGGGATGGCGACACCGGCGACTCGCGCGTGGAGACGCAGCCGGGGCCGCTGGACGCGCTCGCCGCGGCGCCGAACGCGGCGCCTGCGGGACCGGGCGGCGATCAGGACCATGACGGCCATGAGGACGAGGAGCGCTCGGGCACCCCGACGCAGTTCTTCACCGACGAGGAGAACGCGCAGGCCCCGGCCGAGCCGGGCGCCGGGACCGTGGCCCCGGGCGAAGGCGGCCATTACGGTTCGCTCGACACCCTGATGGGCGGGGCGGCGCTGGCGGGTCCGGGGCTGCAGTCCTGGCCCGAGGTCGGCACGCATCTGAACGGCACCGTGCGCCACGCGCTGGCCTCGGACGACGCGCGCGCCAAGGAATTGATCGACGAGCTCGGCGTCGCCCATGCCGAGCTGGTGCGCCACGGCGCGACGCCGGAGCGCGCCGCGCAGATGGACGCGCTGTGCATCCGGGCGCGGCGCTGGCTGGACCACCGCAATCACGCGTTCAACGAGCTGGGCAAGCTCTGCGGCGAGCTGACGGACAGCCTGGCCGACCTGGCCGAGGACGACTCCTGGGCGCAGGGCCAGTGCGAGGCCATGGGCCAGACGCTGGCGCAGGGACTGACGGCGCGCAGCGTGCGCTCGGTCAGCGAGCTGCTGCACAACACGCGCGAGCGCCAGCACAGTCTGCGCGAGGAGCGCAGCCGCGCCCGCGACGCGCTCAAGGGCCTGATCAACCGGATGCTGCAGGAACTGGGCGAGCTCGGTCAGCACACCGACCGCTTCAGCGACAGCGTCGGCAAGTACGCCACCGTGATCGAGCAGGCGGACTCATTGGAAAGCCTGGCCGGCGTGGTGCGCGAGATGGTCGAGGAGAGCCGCAGCGTGCAGTCGCTGGTACAGACCACGCAGGGCCGGCTGCGCGACGAGCACGACCGCGCGACGCAGCTGGCCGAGCGGGTCGAGCAGCTCGAGGGCGAGCTGCGCAAGCTCTCCAGCGAAGTCCAGACCGACCAGCTGACGCAGGTCGCCAACCGGCGCGGCCTGATCGCGACCTTCGAGACCGAGCGCGCCAAGCTCGAGCGCGATCCCAAGCCGCTGGCGCTGGCGCTGCTGGACATCGACAACTTCAAGAAGCTCAACGACAACCTGGGCCACGCGGCCGGCGACGAGGCGCTGAAGGCGCTCGCGGCGCGGGTGTCGGGGCTGCTGCGGCCCGGCGACAAGGTCGGGCGCTGGGGCGGCGAGGAGTTCGTGCTGATCCTGCCGGAGGCGCCGCTCGAGGAGGCGCAGGCGGTGCTGCTGCGGCTGCAGCGCTCGCTGTCGGCCAGCCTGTTCATGCACGAGGGGCGCGACGTGTTCGTCACGTTCTCGGCCGGCGTGACGCTGCTGCGGATGGGCGAGACCCTGGAGCAGGCGCTGGACCGCGCCGACGAGGCGCTCTACGAGGCCAAGCGCACCGGGAAGAACCGGGCCTGCGTGGCCTGAGGCCGCGGCCCGGGCCGCGTCATCGCCGGGCCGTCAGGCCTTGATGCACTTGCGCACCGTGTCGACGGTGCGCGTCGTGATCTGCTTGCCGAAGGTCTTCTCCAGCATGGTCATGAACAGCGGGCCCTGCTCGTTGGGCAGGTAGTGGCTGAACACCTCCACGCCGTCGAGTCGGAGGATGGCCGCGTCGTTGCCACGCAGCGGCAGCTCGACCTGGCCCTCGTGCGGGCGCTTGAGGAAGGTGATCAGGCGCTTGGCGCCGGCCGGCGGATCGAAGGCCGCGTGCACGTCGGCGTCGACGACGCGGACCAGGTGCTCGACCGGCCGCACCGTGGTGCCGAAGCTCTTGCCCAGCGTGTCCGTCATCGCCTGCTCGGCGCGGTGCTCGAGTTCGTCGACCGGCGCGCCATCATGGTCGAACACCACGTTGCCGCTGGAGATCACGGTCTTCACGCGGGTGAAGCCGGCGGCCTCGAAGGCGCGGACGAGGTCCGGCATCTTGGCGTTCATCGGGCTGACTCCGCGGAGGAAGGCGACGTATCGGGGCATGAGGGGCTCCACAAGCATGAACGGACAGGAACGAGCGCCGGAGTCTAGAGGACGCCGGCGCTCGCCACGGGGGTCATGCCCGTCCCGGGCTCAGAGGACGTGCAGGCCGTCGGCGGTGCGGATGAAGATGGAGTCGGTGGCGGGCAGGTTCCACAGGTCGACCATGTACCGGTCTCCGCCGTTGGCCGTGATGGCGAGCTCGACGCCCAGCCACCCGTTGCCCCGGTTCCACTTGCTCACGGCGTCCCCGATCTTCTGGCCGGCGCCGAGCGTCAGGATCTGGCTCAGGTCGAGGACATCGTGTTGCTCGCTGGAGAAGTTCGTGACGGTGACCAGCCGGATATTGGCGCCGATCTCGACCAGGAAATCGTCCTGGCGATCGGTGCCGCTCAGCAGCGCCCCCTCACCCGATCGCAGCGCCGGCTGACGCGCGTCGGCGTCCTCCTTCGTGGTGACGAAGGCGCGCAGGGGCGTCGACAGCGCGCTCTCGTTGCCAGCAAGGTCCGTCTGACGGGCACCGAAGATGAACTGATCGCTGGACGACGGCGTCACGGTGGGATGGACGCCGGCGGCGGCCGTGCCGGTGTATTGCTGGCCATTGAAGCCCGCCAACCAGGTCGCGCCGTTCTCCAGGCCGCCGATGACCACCGTGCCGTCGGCGGTGATGAAGTCGGAGGCGCTGGCGCCGCTATCGTTCTTCAACCACAGCTTCGGCGCCTGAACGACGCGGTCGAGCTCGAAGTGCACGCGGGTGGGCTCGCTGCGGTTGCCGGCGGCGTCGATCTGCGCGATGTCGACCCAGTTGACGCCGTCACCGCCATAGGCCGAGTTCTCGATCCGCATCGAATCGTCCCCATCGAACCAGGTGTCGCCCCGGCTCGCGATGCGGTACTGCCAGCGGTTGCCCGCGGTGAGGCCGCTCACCTGGATCGTCGCGTCCTGCGTGACGCCGTCGGTGGCGCTGGCGCCGGTGTCGTTGAGCAGCTTCGCGCCGAGCATGGACGGCGCCGTGCGGTCCAGCGTGAAGTTGAAGCGCTGCAGCGTGCCGTTGCCTGCGCCGTCGTACACGCGCAGGTCGACCCAGCGGGCGCCGTCGGGCAGGTTCGCGGGCATCGGCACCACGTTGGCGCTCGGGCCGCTGCCGGAGCCGAAGTGCCCGGTGTCGAAGGTGTAGCTGAAGGTCTTGCCGGGCGACAGCGTCAGCTCGAGCCGCGCGTCGTTGGTAAGCCGGTCGGTGCTGCTCGCGCCGCTGTCGTTGACGAGGCGGACCGCCACCGGGCCATCGGCGTGCGTGTCGAGGATGAACTGCAGGGTCTCGGTCTGGCTGAGGTTGCCGGCACTGTCGAACTGACGCACGTGGACGACCTTGGCGCCGTCGTCGTCGCCGAAGAAGCCGGGCTCGACGCGGCCGTTTCTGCCCTCGAACCAGGACAGGCCGTCCATGCTGTATTGCCACTTCGCATCGGCGAGCAGGTTGCCGACCCGCACGGTGGCGTCGCTCGTGATGCCGTCGTGCAGCGAGACGCCGGCCGGATCGGCGAAGACGGAAGCGCCGGTGTCCTCCTCGAGCCGGAGCGTCGGTTTGGCGGCGGAGGTCAGCAGCTTGAACTCGAGCGCGCCGGTGACGCCGACGTTGCCGGCGGTGTCGGTCTGGCGCACGAGGACGTTCCAGTCGCCGTCCCGGGTGAAGGCCGACGCCGGGATGGCCGAGTCCCTGCCGCGATGCCAGCTCTGGCCGCCGTCGAGCGAGTAGTGCCAGGCCGCGCCCGCCTCGAGGCCGGAGACGAGCACGGTCGCATCGCGGGTCACGCGGTCGAAGCCGCTGACGCCGGTGTCGTTCATCAGCGCCAGCACGGGCGCGGCGGGCGGGTCGGTGTCGGGGTCCGGCTTGGGATCGGGTTTCGGATCCGGTCCGGGATCAGGCTTCGGATCAGGCTTCGGGTCGGGCTTGGGGTCGGGTTTCGGGTCTGGTGTCGGGTCTGGTTTCGGATCGGGGACTGGATCCGGCTTGGCGTCTGGTTTCGGATCCGGCGCGGGATCGGGCTTTGGATCGGGCTTTGGATCGGGTTTGGGCTCCGGGGTTGGTTTCGGCTTCTCTTCCGGCTCGGGCGTTGGCGTGGGCTTGTCTTCGGGCTTGGGCCTGTCGGTCGCCGGCGGGTCGACGCTCACCGGCATCGCCGAAGAGGAGCCGCCGCCGGCTCCCCCCGCCACGACACCGATGCCCAGCAGGCCCAGGCCGGCCCAAAGCCAAGAGCTGGAGCGCTCGTCAAGCGGCAGGCTGGCGCCGCCCGCCGCGGCTTCGGCCGGGGTGGAAGCCACGCTGGCGCGCTCGGTGGGCTCGACGGAATCGGAGGGTTCGCCGGCGCCGCTGTCAGCGTCGTCGCGACGTCGGCGCGGCGCGGCGTGAGCGGCTTGACCGGAGGGAGGAACGGCTCGTTCCGGCAAGCGGGCGACAGGGGCGGAAATGTTTCGATGAGACATGACGTGAGGCCGCTGGCCACTCGAATGAGGAAGCGGCTAGTCTCGTCATGCAGGGCGCCGGCTTCGATAGCCGAGGGGAGTCAAGTCTTGCTGCACCTTCCACTCGATTAAGTAGGAAGGGGGCGAGAAATGGTGGAAGACGTCAGCCATGAACGTGCCGAAGCGTTCCTTGAAGGCATTCACGTGCCTTACGGAGCATGCAGCGATCCTTTGAGCTCGATGGTCGGATGACCGAGGATCTCGAGCACAAAGGGATTGCGATCGTCGCGCGCCTGTCGCCAGTCCTCGGGCGTGAAGACCAGCACATTGACCGCCCGCTTCAGCTTGCGACCCGCTGGCTTGAAATGAGCCTGAGCTTGAAGGCGCGAGAGGTCGGGGGTCAACACCAGAAGATCAACATCGCTGTCGGCATGCAAGTCGCCTCGCGCCGCGGAGCCGAAGACGGCGGCGGCGTCCACCTGTCCCGGCAGTTGGGTGAGGTACTCCCGGACCACGCGGACAAGGTCGCTGTCCTGCATGACCAGCGCCCTCAAAGGCGCAAGACCTGGATCCCCGGAGGCGCGGAAGACGTTCTGCCCACGCACCACAGTCCGGTCGAGCAGCCCGACGTCGGCCCATCGACGCAACCAGCGCGACGCGTTGCCGGGGTCGATTCCCGCGGCGAGTGCGAGCTCGCGGGTGCCGAACTCCCGTTCGGCTTGCTCGTAGAGGCAGCGCAGCGCCCGATAGCGCGCCGCGCCCCCCACCAATTCGTTCATCAATTGCGTGTTCATGGCTCGACCCTGGCGGCAACTGTTGCTGATTAGGCCACAGTCGTTGCGCAATCAACATCGCGCGATGTTGAATCAACACCGCCTGATGTCGATTCAACAACACCCTAGCGCTGCGCCAGCAAGGTCAACGCATAGAGCAGCACGCCGATGACGCCGCCCACCAGCGTGCCGTTGAGGCGGATGAACTGCAGGTCGCGCCCGACGCTGAGCTCGATCTGCCGCACCAGGCTGCGGTCGTCCCAGGACTTCACGGTGGTGGCGATGTGGCGCGTGACGCCCTCGCGCATGCCGCCGACCAGCCGCTCGGCGGACGACAGCACATGCTCGTTGATCGCCTGCACCAGCGCAGGGTCGCTGCTCAGCCGCTCGCCCAGCGCCGCGAGCGAGCGGTCCACGTGCCGCACCAGCACCGAGTCGTCGCGGCGCAGGTCCGCGTCGACGCTCGCGCGCACCTCGGTCCACACGCCGTCGAGATAGGCGCGGACGTCGTCGCTCTGCACGATGCGGTCCTTCAGCGCGTTGACCTCGCGCGCGAACCCGGGGTCCTGGCGCAGGCGCTGGATGAACTCCTGGATCCAGACGTCGAACTGGCGTCTGACCGAATGGTCGGGCTGCGAGAGCGCGGTCTGGACCTCCTCCACCAGCTGCAGCGCGAGCTTGTCGGACAGGCTGTCGGCCATCTTGTCGACATTGGCGATGGTGTCGACCAGCGAGGTCGCCTTGGGCCATTGGGCGCGCGAGAACTTCACCAGACGCGCGGCGACCAGCGCGCGCACCTCGGGCGTGGAGAGGTAGTCGCGCAGCTTGGCGAGCGCGCCATCGAGCACGTCCTGATGGCGGCCGGACTGGGTCATGACGTCCAGCACCGCGGCGGCCGTGCCGGTGGCGTTCCAGGACAGCGCCCGCGCGACGAGGAACTCGCCGAGCGCGCGGCGCACGGCCTGCTCGTTGAGGAGTGAGAGCGCCTCCAGGGCCATCGCGCGCAGCGAGCCGGTGAGCTGCGCGAGGTTGGCGGGCTCGCGCAGCCATTGGCCGAGGCGCTCGGCAGGGTTGAGGATCTCGAGCTTCTGAAGCAGGACCTCGGGATGGAGGAAGTTGTCGCGGACGAAGCTCGCGAGGCTGTCGGCGATGCGGTGCTTGCCCTGGGGGATGAGCGCGGTGTGCGGGATGGGCAGGCCGAGCGGGTGGCGGAACAGCGCGACGACGGCGAACCAGTCGGCCAGGCCGCCGATGGCGGCGGCTTCGCAGAAGGCCTTGAGCCAGGCCCAGGGGCCGGCGGCGCCCATGGCCAGGCTCAGCAGCAGGCCCGCGAGCGAGGCCAGCAGGCAGCCCAGCGCGACGAGCTTCATCCGGCGCAGGTCGGCGGCGCGAGGGTCGGAGGGGTCCGGGGCAGAGATCAGGGGCATCGGCGACGGGGCGGCAGGCGCGGTGCCTGGGCAGGCGGACAGGCGGTGAATGCGCTTGTATCACCGCCAGGGCCGAACGGAGCGGGCGCCGACGCCCGGCTCATTCAACTTGCGGGAAGCGGCTGTTCAACATGTCCTTTGATCGGAATTCAACTTCCCCACCAACCAACACGTCGACAACTCATTGTCAGCAAACGAATTTTCCAAATACATTAAACATATCACCAGACATGATTTCACTTCCACCACACATCATGGCGACGTTCGTTGATCATCCGCTGCGCTTGCTGAATCCAAGCTTTTCATCGCCGCTGCTGGACGTGCTGACGGATCTGGAGCACTTGCGACGACTGGAGATCAGGGCGACGACGCATCCAACAGTGTTCGTTCAGCTCAAGCAGGTGTTCCACCTCCTCGAGAGCTTGGCGTCAGCCCGGATAGAGGGCAACCACACGACGCTGGCTGACTACGTGGAGACCAAGTTCGCAGCACCTTCCGGCGCGGGTCGGCCGGGGCCAGAGGCAGATTCGTTGCGAGAAATCGCCAACATCGAACTGGCCATGGACGAGATCGAAAGCGCGGTCGCGCCAGGGTTCCCCATCACCGAACACCTTTTGCGCGGACTGCATGCGATGACCGTCGACGGTCTGCAGCGGGAAGGCGACAAGACGCCCGGCGCCTACCGGACCGGAACCGTGGGCATCGCGAAATCGGAACATGCGCCTCCCGAGGCCGTCCAGATCGGCGCCTTCATGCGGGAGTTGGTCGGCTTCGTCAACCGCGAGGACCAGCGCAAGTACGACTTGATGAAGGTCGCCCTGGCGCACCACCGCTTTGCGTGGATCCACCCGTTTGGCAACGGCAACGGACGCGTCGTGCGCCTGTTCACGTATGCCTTGCTGGTCAAGTACGGTTTTCGGGTGAGCGCCGAAAGCGGACGTCTATTGAACCCAGCCGCGGTGTTCTGCGCCGATCGGGAGAAGTATTACGACATGCTGTCTCGGGCGGATACTGGAACGGACCAAGCGCTCGAAGCGTGGTGTACCTATGTACTGGCGGGCGTCCGGGATGAAATGCACAAGGTGGACCGTTTGGCTGACCACCAGATTCTGACCACGGAGATTTTGTTGCCGGCCTTGTCTCACGCGCGGGCACGCCAACTGATCACGGCGCAGGAGGAAAGCATTCTGAAGGTGGCGATCAGCGCGAAGGTCGTGAAATCCGCAGACTTGGCCGAGGCCATGCCCGGGTTGACCGGCCAACAGCGGACGTATCAGATCCGCAAACTGTTGGCCAATGGGATGTTACAGCCGACACGCCCCGAGGCGCGTCAATACACGATCGGATTCAGCAATAGCACGCTGCTGCGAGGTGTGATCAAAGCGCTGACAGACCGTGGATTCATTCCGAGTGCTGTAGCGGCTTGATACGTTGACAACGTCGGCGGCGGCGAACGGGTCAGTTCATCCAATATGCGTCGGCGCCCATCTTGCTGGGGCGAAGATCCAATCGGCGGCGCCCTGCAACTCATCGGAACTCGAGAAACCAAGGGTAATAGTCATACCCCAAATCGGTCCTGCCTTTGCAGAACCGTCCCACCCAAATGCCGATGACCAAGCCACAGCCACACAAGGCCACCATCTTGCAGTCAGCCCCATAGGCTCCGAAGATCCAATTGGAGTTCGAAAACAGTCGGCATATTTCCGCGGCGATGTCACCGAAGGCTTGCATGAGCAAAACAAAATATGCCAGCGTGGCGATGTAATCACCGGAACTACGCGCAACGGGCCAAACAATCCAATAGGAAATGGCAAACATCATCCCCGGCAGCAAGAAGTGCATCAGCGCCTTGACTGAATCAACAAATTCCATTACTCATCTCTCCAGCACTCGAATAATCATCAAAAACTCCAAAGCAGCGAGCCCTTCAGCTTTGGAACCTGCTTGCATGTCCTCACGACATCTCAACGGACCGGAATTGGACTAAACGGGTAATAACTTGGCCCGCAGCGATCACAATGGCGGCCCAGCAATACCCCGAGAGTAATTCCCATAAGGCTCAGAGTGCCGATGGATGCAACCTCACCCCACTGGCCAAACATCATCGTTCCACCCAGGAAAGACTCACAGAAGGACGAAGCAATACGCGCGAGTCCTTGCACGCACATGGCCGAGCCAGCGACAGCAGCGATCACATCAATCAGGCTGCGACGAATGGGCCAGATGGCCCAATATGGGCCGGCGGCCATGAGCCCAGGTAAAAGGTAGAAGAAAACACTCTTGATCAGCGGCTCCATGAGGGGTCCTTTCAATTAATAGTTCATTCCATTGCTACGAGCTTTTCCAAAAGGCCCGTTGGGTCGGAGGCGACGTCCACTCAGAAACTGAACCCAGGAAACATCCGAAGCAGGAAGCAGGACTGCAACAGCGTCGGGCTCCAACTGTTGGACGCGTCCGTTGGCTTTCAACGTAGGCGCGGTCAAAAGAAAGTGCCCCGTGACGGGATCATCCGGCCAGCCCTCCGGCCATCCGTGGATCTGCCGGCCATCTTTCATGTGGAGCACAACGTGCGACTGTTCTGCACGAAAGATTTGGTGCCAGCGCAAAGCAATTGACTTTGCTGCCGAAGGTTTGCCACGAGCACCTCGCCGCGAATCATCTCCCTTGACCGTCGCATATGCGGCGCCCCAGCCGACCAACGCGGCGGCCAAAAGAGAAAGCGAGAATTTCACAGTCGCTTCCCAACTCCCAAACGCAGACCAATCAACTGCCTGTACCGAAATACGAAGCCACTCTCCAACGGTCACGACCAAGAGGCTGTCGAGCAAAGACAGCACTGGTGGCCGAAAGGTTCGCCGATTCAATACCAACAGGGCCAAGAATCCCGGCAGAAGAACCGCTGAGCCGTCTGAGAAAAACTTGATGACTGCGAGCATGGCAGCCTCCAGATGAAAAGCCCAACAACCGGGCTCTTGAATCCCCGACAGCTTATCGATGAGCCACTTCGGGCTCAATCGCATATCCAAGTGAGGGAATCCCAAAGAGGTGCGTTAAAACAGTTCGAAGGAGATTTCCTATTGCCGCCCATCAAGGCGATCAAGCGGTCCAGCACAGATCATTAGACTTAGAAGATGGCTTTGAATTGCCAAACAGGCATCAAGAAGTTGCTATTAAAAATGACTTGAAAGTCGCCCCTCTTCACGCACAGGCTCGATTGGAAAATCAAACAAAACGTCCAACCACATTCGGGAACCCGAATCTCCAAGCCAGTAATTCAATCTTCTGAAGTGCCTGGACCTGTACCACAGCGCGGAACTCGATGCTCAGGCGAAACGTCTGGTCATGCGTCCGAAGCACTCATCAAGCAAGGATTCTCAAACGCGCTGAATTTCTTCCGCCCCAAAATGAAACGAGTGCCTCACGCTCCCGCGTGGGCACTCGTTTTCTCTTCGCAGCCGGATTCGTCGTCTCTTCGGACGGGAATGGCTATTTGGTAGGAGGAAAGGTCTGGGAGCCCCCATTACTTCGACTGCGCGCAGCTTTGAAGCTGGTAGCTGTTCTCCTGAATAGCCGCCATCTCGACCACCGAGTAGAAGCTGGTCGCCTCGTGAATCAGATCGACGACCACATCGCGCAGATGACTGTGGGGGCCGAGGCGGACTTCCATGGGGACGTCGAATTCCTGCACCAGCGCGGTGATATAGGTCAGGCGATTGCGCACATTGGCCATCGCCTCGCCGACCGAAGTTGAGCGGCGGAGCACGAGCGGCCGCGCATGGCCGCGGCCGGGCTGGGGCGATTCGTAGCGATAGGGGTTTCCGGCGGCGACGCGAAGAAACTCGAGGGTTTCGTCGCTGGAGGTTTCGAGCGGCCTGCGCTCCAGGAGCGGAACGCGCGGGGTGTTTTCGCCCGCCTCGCGCTTCTCCAATTCCATTTCATGCTTCTGCTTGGCGAGCTGCTCGGAGATGGCGGTGCCGCCCCTTGCGACGGCGTCCATGAACTCTTCGGTCAACATGATCAGGTTCCTTCAATTAACAGCAGTTGAGGGATACCCATCCAAAGCATTTAATGCGGAGGGTGGGCGAGATGTCAAAACACGGTTGAACCAACGTGCGACCTTCCTCACGGACAAGTCCATCTCGCCCAAAAAAGGATCGGCGAAATGAGCCGCGCCGCTGCGGCTCCGGTCCAACGGTGTTTTGAGCACCTGATGCAATCTTGCAGTTGCCGACCAACTCCTTCAATTACTTGAACAAGTCAAATTTCTACTGGAACAAATCATCCGCTCGACCATCTCCTTTACTGGACGAGCGCATTCAACTCATCTTTATATGCAACGATCGGAGTATAGAGACGATGAAAGGCCCGTCCAATAGCTCCGGAGAATAGAATCATTTTGGGATTATTTGAACCCCCACGAAGAATATGACCGACCGCTATTCCGGGATAGGGATCAATGTAATAGATGCCCACAATACCCAATTGATACGCCTTTTTAGCACACAACTCGCACGGACTCGCAGTAGTAAATAGATTTCCTCCTTCAATCGCTCCGAGTCCGTATTTTGAAATCTGCAGAAAAGCGTTCTCTTCAGCGTGCAACGATCTCGTGTGCACTTGATTCCGCTCTCCGGTAAATGCGTTGTACTCGGTCTTAAAGCAAAACGAATTATTACGTCCCCCCGATACAATCGGAACGAACTTGAGTGATCGCTGTCGAAATGCAGCAAGATAAGGTTCGCTGGTCTTCTCAAACTCGCTGTAAGCCGACGAATCGCGGCCACCAAGAAGATCGTCGCGATTACGCAGATTACAGGGAACGTGCCCAAATGGCGCATCATTCCATCCAACTGATCGAAGCGAAAACCCCTCATCCGTAACTACTGCACCCACTTGCCGAGAAATACAGCCCGAATTTAGTTTCGCCGTATATGCCATTTGCATGCAACGCTCTATGGGCGAGGGCGTAATAATTCCAGGTCTTCGTATCAATGCCACAAACTTGATCAACTGATTTGCAAGACTTTGATACTGATTAACTCTTGAAACAGTTTCCGGATTACTTACATACAGGTCAGCCCGCTGAAGGCAGGAAGGAATATCTTGCACCGAATAGAACTCCGGCTCGCCAAGTTGATGCTCGGTATTCTCAGCCTCGTCAATCCGTCGAATATCTTCCTCAGAGAATTTTCTGCTTCTCAGTCTAGCCAGCCTATGCTCTTCTGGCGCTGACACGGCGAGGAGAAAAAATGACGTATATCGATCTTGAAAGAAGATTGCCTCAAGCGGATTACGAAGTGCATCGATTACTATGAAGGTCTCCCTCCCTTCACGCGCACGCTGGGCCTTCAACGCCAAAATAACCTGATCCACCCTCTCTGCCAAAGCGAAGAACTTCCCTTCTTCAAGCTCAGAGTCAAATGGGCGACCTGAAAGCCGAATATTCTTCCCGACCTCCTGGTAGAGCATCACAAATTCACTCTCGCCGATAAGCTCCCTAAGCCGCTCACATTGCCGAGGCAATTCAAACGAATAATATTGCACAAGGTCAAAGCTTACGGCGGCTTCACGCTGACTGCGCAAATATCCTTGCCGCATTTCTTCCAGAAGTTCTTGAAAGTTATGCAGCTTCATCGCTGACGGTATAAGCTGCTCCAAGAAATTCGTGCAAACATTCGGGTCCTCTTCAAGGAGAAACGTTGTTATCATCGAGCGCACTTGGATCAATATAAATGGCCGCCAAGCATGCTCGAAATATTTTAGGAGGATTCGTTCCTTGCGTTGTTCGTTCGATGCCGGATTTTCCCCAGAGAACAACGAGTGTTTGATCTCATCAACCGCCGATTGCAGGAGGGACGCAGCCGTCGAACATCCACTACCGGTACGCCCAGTCAATCCAAGGACAATAAATTCGTCATCGTCGCTATAGAGTTTTGCGACAGCCGACTTGAGATAACTCGCACTGGATTGCCTATTTCCAAAGAAGTCTCGCTGCATATCGCCTCCCATTTAGGTAGTTTTAAAACCCAAACGCCAACCTCACCCCACCCCAATGCCTCCCGGCAACGGTGACTGGGGCGGACGCCTCCTTGAGCAGCACGAAATTCCCGCCGCCCATGTCCCGGCGGTAGGTTTGCAACAGGAAGGGGCGTTGATTCCTCGCTGAAGCCAGCCCCGTGCGGTCATTGAAGATCCGTCGATACCGGCTGTTCGCCGTGTTCCACGCCGTATCCCCCTGCCGCTGCGGCTGGCAATAGCGCTTGTTGTGCGTCGCGACATACCCGTTGCGGTCCACCGCGATGCAGAACACCACCTTGTTCGAGAACGACAGCACCCGCTCCTGGACCTCCGGAAACAGCTGGTCCGCGATCTGCGTGAATCTCGTCGTGAATTGCTGCGGATCCGTCCCGGCGATCGGCTGGTATTGCTCGTCGAACAGCGACGGCAGATCGATCCGCTTGTCCCGCACCGCGCGCTCCAGCAGCCGCGAGATCTCCCCCGCCGCCTCCTGCACCGCCTGGATGTAGGGCGAGTCCTCGACCTCGACGCCGCTCGAGGCGATCTGCTCGATCATCTGCTCGCTCAGCCGCAGGAAACGGTCGCTGCACGCGAACGCCGCCTCCAGCTTGCGCATCGCCTGCTGGATCTCCGTCCCCAGCTCGCCCGAGCGCTCCGCCAGTTGCTGCGTCGTCGTCTGGCTCTCCCGCGCGGACTTGGCGATCAGGTCGACATCGACCTCCACGTCCGAGAACGCCTGATGGATCTTGCTTTGCCCCGCCCCGCCCGCGCCATCGGCCCGCAGCTCGCGGCTGAAGCTCTCGATCCGCGTGTCCAGCGTCCCCACCGTGCCCATGATCGCTTTGGACGAGGCCTCCACCTGCGCCGCCAGGTCCTTCACCGCATCGGCCACGACCCCGAAGCCGCGCCCGGCCTCGCCGGCGCGCTTGGCCTCCACCGACGCGTTGAACGCCACCAGCCGCGTCTGCAACGCGATCTTCGTGATCTCGGACGCCGCGTCGCTCACCTGCCGCAGCGTCGCCACGATCCCGCCGACCTCGTCGCCCACCCCGGCCAGCGCCGCGCGCGCGCGATCCACCGCCTCGCGGGTCTGGTTCGTCGATTGATTGATCGCGTCCTGCGCGTGCCGCACGTGCTCGAGCTCGCCGCCCAGCGCCTGCATCGCCTGCGCCTGCGAGGTCACGACCTTCTGCGTGTCCTCCAGCAGCCCGCGCACCTCGGCCGCGTCGCGGCCCAGTTTGGAGACACCGCCCGAGAGCTCCCGGACCACCGTCTCCGTCCTGCCTGGCATCGCCGGTTCGCGCGGACCGCCCTCGGCCCGCCCCGCCGGCCCCTCAGGCGCCACCTTCCCGGCGCGCCCGCGCCACGAGTCCCACATCAGCCACTCCCCTCATGGTTCTTCGACCACCAGGGACAGCGGCCGTCTCGGGCCCTTTTACCAGTCGCGCAGCTTCACGCGCAACCGTGCAATCGCTTGACTGTGCAGCTGGCACACCCTCGATTCGGTCACCTTCAGCACCGCGGCAATCTCTTTCAGGTTCATGTCATGTTCGTAGTACATGGACATGACGTAGCCCTCGCGCTCCGGCAGGTTCTTGATCGCCTCCACCAGCGCCTCGCGCATGCGGTGATCCCGCAGCATCGACATCGGATCCGCCGACTCGTCGCCGACATGCCGGTCCAGGTAGTCGTCGCTGTCGTCGCCCCCGGAGATGTCCTCCAGGTACACCAGCTGCGTCCCGCGCACCCGGCCCAGCATCTCCTGGTACTCGGCCAGCGTGATGCCCATCTCCGCCGCGATCTCCGACTCCTGCGGCGGACGGCCCAGCTTCTGCTCGAGCTTGTGCACCGCGCTCTCGATCGAGCGCTGCTGCCGCCGGTTGCCGCGGCTCATCCAGTCGCTGCCGCGCAGCTCGTCCAGCATCGCGCCGCGGATGCGCTGCGTCGCGAAGGTCTCGAACTGCACGCCCTGCGCCGTGTCGAAACGCGACAGCGCATCCGTCAGACCGATCAGGCCGACCTGGATCAGGTCGTCCAGCTCCACGTTGGCCGGCAGCTTCGCGATCATCTGATGCGCCAGCCGACGCACCAGCGGGCTGTACTGGCGGATCAGCGAGTTGTTGTCGAGTTGTCCCTTGGCGGTGTACATCGTCTCGTCTCCCATCCGCGTCAATGCGCCGCCAGGGTCACGCCTTGCGGGGCGCGGCCGGCCTTGGGCTGCCACATCGGCCGCGGACGCAGCGGCATCGCCTCGGCGGCGCTGTCCAGCGCGGCGCCAGGCACCGACGCCAGCAGCAATTCACGCGCCATGTGCCGCATCTCGTGCGTCAGGGGCGCGCTCACCGGCTGGCGAGGATCCAGGCAGGCCCACTCCCGCAGCACCGCGCCGAGGAAGCCATCGCCGCAGCTCGAAAGCTGCTGCGCGATCCGCTCCGCCAGCCGCAGCTGCGGGTTGCAGGCCAGCAGCAGGCTGTAGACCATCAGGCCCGCCCGCTGCGTCAACCATTTCATGCCGGCGTAGGCGCAGGTCACGCTCTGCACGTCGGTGTCGGCCAGCAGCACCGGACGCACCTCGCGCGAGACCAGCACCCGGCTGAGCTCGGCAGCGCTGGCGTGCAGCAGCACCACGTCGGCGAAGGGGGCGGCGTCGGTGACGGCTTCGAGGAATTGCGCCGCCGAGCCATTGGCGTTGATGTAGCGCAGCGGCAGGCCGCGCGCGGCCAGGAAGGAGACCTTCGCGGACAGCGGCTCGACGCAGGCGGCAAGGTCGACCGCAGCGAGGTCGGAAGGCGCCGAGGCCTGCTCGCCTGCATCCACCACCAGCGTGTGCAGGCCCAGCTCGCTGAACGCCGCGCACATGCCTTCCAGCAGCGCACCGCTGCCCATCACATGCGGGTTGCTCACCACCGGCACCACGCGCACGCGGGCCGTCGCGAACAAGCGCCGCAGGCCATCGGCCTGATCCTTGGGAGCATTGCTGAAGTCGCGCATTGGGCTGCTCTGTGTCCGTCTTTCGTTATCCGCCCCGGACGCGTTTTCCTCCATCGGAAGAACCCGCAATGCCGGAGCCGTTACCGGAAGTTTCGCCCCGGGGGCCCCCCTTCGACGCGGAATTGAAAGGGGGAAACACCCCGCATTTCTCGTCCGGTCCCCTGCCCTCGTCACCAGGCCCCGCGGCTCCAGCGTCTTCGTTCATGACGTCGTCAGCGAGATGAATGGCGCGCGAACGCACCGCCAACGGCGAAAGGGGAAGAGCCCGAGCCCTTCCCCTTTTCTAGAACTTCAGCGGTGATTTGGCAAATCGTCAGTTCATGCCCATCGGCGACGCCGCGCCGCCCGAGGCACCGGCCGACCCCGCCGTGAAGATCAGATTCACGTCCGACGAGTCCATCCGCCAAGCCGACTGACCGTGGCTGCGCAGCGCACGCTGCACCAGCGCCTGCGACGACAGGCGGTGCCAGTCTTCCGGCACGCGCTGGCCGTTGGTCACGCCCAGCACGCGCAGCTTGTGGCGGATCACGGTGTCCAGCGCCGGGGCCAGCTTCACCGCCTCGTCCAGCTTGGACAGGATCACGCCCTGCGCTTGCGCGCCGCGCCAGGCACCGACCACGTCCTCGATCGTCTCGCCCTGCTGCGCCGCGTTCACCACCAGGATGCGCTTGATGCTCTTGTGAGCCAGCATCTCCAGCAGCTCCGCGGTGCGGCTGTCGCGCTGCGCCGTGCCAGCCGTGTCGATCAGCACCATCTTCTTGCCCGCCAGCAGCTCCAACAGGTCTTCCAGCGACGCGCGGTCATGCGCCGTGTGCACCGGCACGCCCAGGATGCGGCCGTACGCGCGCAGCTGCTCGTGGGCGCCGATCCGGTAGGCATCCAGCGTGATCAGACCCAGCTGGCTCGCGCCGTATTTGGTCGCGAAGGCCGCCGCGATCTTGGCCGTCGTCGTGGTCTTGCCCACGCCCGTCGACCCGATCATCGCGAACACGCCCCCCTGGTCCTCCAGCGGCGCCATCTGCTCGGCCGTCTGCACATTGCGCGACAGCACGTTGGCCGCCCACGCCTGCGATTCCGATTCCTCGGTCATCTGGGCCGGCAGGCCCTCGACCAGCTTGCGCACCAGCGCCGGCGAGAACCCGGCGTCCAGCAGCTTCTGCGTCAGCCGCGCCTGCGCCGGCTGGCGCTGCAGCTTCTCCATGAAGGCCAGCGCGCCGAAGCGCTCTTCGATCATGCCCTTCATCGCGCGCAGCTCGGTCATCATCTCCTGCTCGCGGCGCGACGACGGCATGTCGTTCAGCGGATGGCCGCCCATGCCGCCAAAACCTCCGCCAATACCGCCCAGGTCCTGCACCGGCT
>Ga0209050_1001931_pt1 | contig 19737 bp, 13 predicted proteins | sample Araplavi_mTSA_r2_FD_184276 | JGI IMG/M metagenome (GOLD analysis project Ga0209050, IMG submission 184276) | Arabidopsis root microbial communities from North Carolina, USA - plate scrape MF_Cvi_mTSA_r2 (SPAdes) (version 2) | ecosystem: Host-associated > Plants > Roots > Endosphere | place: USA... | reverse complement strand
AAGTACGCGCCCTGGCCGACCGCATCCTCGTGATGTGCGGCGGCAAAATCACCGGCGAACTGAAAATCGACGAATTCGACACCACCCGCATCGGCTTGCTGATGGGTGGCATGCATAAACACTGACCATGACCACGAACGATATGCCACGCTGGGCAACCGGCTTTGTCCTGCCCATCCTGAACCTGCTGTCCGCCATGCTGGTGGCCGCGCTTGCGATCCACCTGATGGGCGAAGATCCGCTGGAGTCGATGCAGATCCTGATCAACAGCGCCATCATCAACCCGGAAGGCCTGAGCTACACGCTGTTCTATGCCTCCACCCTGGTGTTCACCGGCCTGGCCGTGTCGATCGCGATGCAGGCCGGCCTGTTCAACATCGGCGCCGAAGGCCAGATGTATTTCGGCGGCCTTGGCCTGACGCTCGTCATGATTAACTTCGACGCGGTGCTGCCTTGGTACCTGCTGATCCCTGCCGGCATGCTCGGCGCCGCGCTGTTCGGCGCGCTGTGGGCCTACATTCCAGGCTACCTACAGGCCAAGCGCGGCTCGCACATCGTGGTGACCACCATCATGTTCAACTTCATCTGCGCCTCGCTGATGAACTTCGTAATCGTGAAATACCTGATTCCTGCCGGCGAACAGAACACCGCGTCGCGCGTATTCTCGGCCGCTGCTGAAATGCCGCGCCTGAACGCCTGGTTCCCGATACTGGGCGAGACCCCGCTCAACATCGGCTTCTTCTTCGCCATCATCGCGCTGGTCATTTACGGCGTTGTGATGTCGCGTTCGGCCTGGGGCTACAAGATCCGCGCGCTGGGCCTGAACCAGCATGCCGCGCACTACGCCGGCGTCAAGATCAGCGCCATGATCATCCTGGTCATGCTGATCTCGGGCGCACTGGCCGGGCTGGGCGCGGTCAATTCCATCATGGGCTCGACCCACTACCTGTCGCTCAACTTCGTCGGCGGCGCGGGCTTCGTCGGCATCGCGATTGCGCTGATGGGCCGCCAGCACCCGGTCGGCATCTTCCTGTCGGCCGTGCTGTTCGGCGCCCTGACCCAGGGCGGCTTCGACCTGTCGCTGGAAAAACCGAACATCCCGACCGAAACCTTCATCTTCATCCAGGGCTTGATCATCCTGTTCTGCGGCGCGATGGAATACCTGTACGCGCCTGCCATCATTAAGCTGCTCAAAGCACGCAAGGGTTAAGACCATGACTTTCGAAGATCTCCACCTGGGCTCCATCCTCGTCTCCACCGTGCGCAATGCGCCGGTGCTGATTTTCGCCGCCATGGCCGGCCTGTTCGCAGAGCGCTCCGGCGTGATCGACATCGGCCTGGAAGGCAAGATCCTGGCCTCGGCTTTTGTCTCGGCCGCCGTCGCGTTTACCACCCAGAATCCCTGGCTCGGCATCCTGGCCGGCATGGGCGTTTCCGTCGCACTGGCAATGCTGCAAGGCTTCGTCGCCATCACCCAGAAGGGCAACCAGCTGGTGGGCGGCATCGCGATCAATATCGCCATGAGCGGCCTGACCTTCGTGGTCGCGCAATACTTCTTCCAGCAAGGCGGCCGCACCCCCGACTTGGGCGAAGCGCGCCTGTTCGACGTGGTGCTGCCCGGCAGCGCTGCCGTGGCCGATGTGCCCTTCCTCGGCTGGTTTTATACCAAGCTGATTGGCGGCCATTCCGTGCTGGTCTACCTGGCCTTCATCCTGGTCCCGCTGGTGCACTGGTTCCTGTACCACTCGCGTTTCGGCCTGCGCCTGCGCGCCTGCGGCGAGAACCCGCATGCCGCCGACGCGGCCGGGGTTTCCGTGGAGCGCACCCGCTACGCCGCCATGCTGATCGCCGGCATCCTGTGCTCGTTCTCGGGCGCCTACCTGGCTATCGTGCAGTCCGGCTTCTTCCTGCGCGACATGTCGGCCGGCGCCGGCTACCTGGCGCTGACCGCCATGGTGTTCGGCAACTGGCGTCCGGCATACACCTTCCTCGGCTGCCTGATGTTCGGCTTCTTCGGCGCGGTGCAGATCCAGCTGGAAGGCGTCGACCTGCCGGTGATCGGCCGCATCCCGGGCGCCCTGATCCAGATGGTGCCTTACGTCGTCACCGTGATCGTCCTGGCCGGCCTGATGGCCAAGTCGGTGGCGCCGAAAGCCATCGGCGTACCGTTCGTCAAATCGCGCTAAGCGCGCCCTGCTTCGCCCTGCGCCGGCTGCAGCCGGCCAGGGTCGCCAATCCTCCCAGCAGCATCAGGCACGTCGCCGGTTCCGGTATCGCCGGCGCTGGCGTGATGGCGAAGACGGTCTGGCTGGTCCAGTACCAGGTACGGCTCCAGTCTTCCCACCCATAGCTCCACTGCGAATACTGGTCGCCTGTGCGAAAGCCCGCGCCCCAGCCCGAGAATGCCTCGTCATTTCCCCACCAGTTTGCGTCAATCGACAACTGCCCCGTCAGCTTATAGCTGAAGGCACCGATTTCGCACCGGAAGTAGGGGTCGCTCAGGCTGAGGCAGCCATCCAGGTAGTCGCGTCCCGCGATGGACAGCGCAGTCAGCTCCGCCAGGGAAATGATGCCATCCAGGTCAAGGTCCGTCCCGCGGAAGCCGCCATCGAGACGTGCGTCCGGCTGGAATACCCCATTCTCATTGAAGCCGGTGTAACTGAATTGCCAATCTTCCGCGCAGGCGCTACCAGCGGCGCAGGCAAGAGCCAGCGCCAAACCAAGTTTGCATGCCATGATGCCCTCCCTCGTGAAAACCGAACTTTGATGCTATCAGCAGGCCGGCCTGGATCGAGCCCAGCCGGTATGCCGTGCGCAACACGCTTCCTTGTTGTGCCCCGGGAGAGGCAGGTTTATATTGCAAGGAGCAAGGAGACCCTATGAGAAGGCGTGCCTGGATGTTGCGGATAATGTTGCCCATGGCAATGTGCTGTCTGGGCCTGGGCTGGTCCGCGCAAGCGCACGACAGTCAGCCTGCGCGCCTGGTTTTTCCGCGCTATTTCTCGATACTCGATACCAGCAAGGGCTTCGACTGGATCGTGCTGCAGGCCGCCATGGAAAAGACGACCGCCAGGTTCGGCCCATTTACCCTCTCGGCTTCGCGCGAACCGGTATCGGTGCCGCGCATGCTGCAAGAGCTGGGCCGCCCCGACGGCGCCATCAACATCATTGCCCGCGCCACGCAGCGCGACCTGGAAACGCAATTCCAGCCGATCCGCATACCGATCGACCGCGGCCTGATGGGCATGCGCTTGCTGCTGGTACGCAAAGCCGACCTGCCGCGCTTCGCCGCTGTACGCACGCTGGAGGATTTGCGGCACCTGAGTGCAGGCCAGGGCAAGGGCTGGGTCGATACGGCAGTGCTGTCGGCTGCCGGCATCAGCGTGGTGGAATCGCCCCGGCCGGGCAGCCTGTTCGGCATGCTGGAAGCGGGCCGCTTCGATTTCTTCCCGCGCGCGGTGGACGAAGCACCGCGCGAGTACGACGCCATCAGCAAGTCGCACACGGACATCGTGATCGAGCCGACGCTGATGTTGCGCTATCCCCTGCCCCGCTATTTCTTTGTCCGGCGCGATGCTGAAGGCGACAGGCTCGCAGAGCGCATCCGGGCCGGCATGGAAATGATGGTTAAGGATGGCACGCTCGCTGCGCTATTCCATCAACACAAAGGCCCGCTGGTGGAGCGGGCCCGGATCGGCAAGCGGCGCATCATCGAACTGCAGAACCCGGCGCTGCCGCCGGAAACGCCGCTCCAGCGCAGCGAGTTGTGGTTCCGGCCTTAGGACTTCTGCATGCAACCGCCGATGGTGGCGAGGAAGCGCCTGCGGTAGGCCTGGAACTCCTCCAGATTGCTGTAGGCAGCGCCCTCCCCGGCCGGCTGACCGAACATGTAAATGGTGGCAATGGTTTGCCCAGCCGGGTATACCAGGGTGTACATGCCGACCGAATGCTGGGGCGAATAGCCGGGGTTTTCCAGCGTCCAGGTTTCGATGCCTGACGATTCAGCGGTTTCCAGCCCTTTGGGCTTGTCGTTGCCGCGATAGCGCGATGCCAGGAGTTCCATTTGCGCGCGGATCGCCTTGCGGTCAGCGTCGAATTCGGCAGGATCGGATCGTTCGAACTTGAGGTTGGCAGTGGGAACGGAAGCGCCGGCGAAAACCAGCGCGTGCAAGCCATCCTGCACGCTGACCTTGACCGCGCCGCCTGCCGTTTCCACAGTCCGGTACTTCGTCCCGGCAGGCCAGCGCTTGACGTCTTGCAGCCGGTATTCGGCGGCATTGACGCAGGCCGCCAGGCTATCCATCCTGTCGGCCGCTGCGGCGTGCTGCGCCGCGAACAGCGCAGCCAGCAGGGCAATCCTGAACCAGTTTTCCATCATGCTTCCTCCTTTTGGGAGAGCAGTGTAACTGACAGGCGCCGTGCCAAAACTCTCACTTGATCACGGCCAGATTTTCTGCAGCAGGCCGGCCAGGTTGTAGCCGCCCTTGATCAACTGTTCGCGCGCCACGGCGGACGACGGCACCGGATAGCTGTCAGGCACCGTCATCGCCCACACGGTGTAGGTCTCGCCGCTGCGGCTGGTCTGCTTGCTTGCCACGCCCACTTTCACGTCGGTGTAGGCCTGCTTGGCGGCCACCAGCGAATCATTGGCCCATTGCTCTGGCCAGGTGATCGCATCGCCCTTCGGCAGCGTGACAACCGGTTTGCCGTCGATTGCCCACTGGCTGAATTTGTCCACCGTGCGCATGCTGCTGCGGCGCATGGCGTAATCGACCACCGTGGTATCCCAGTACGAGTGGAACGGCTTGGTCGGGTACTTGGACGGCGCTTCGTCCCCGGCTGGGATGCCGCTCTTGGCGCTGGCAGCTGCCAGTGCCGCCTCGTCCATCTGCAGGTTGTTGCCGCCGCGCGAATCGAAGATGTTCAGGGAATCGATCTCCTTGTCGGACTTCGGCACCACGAACTTTCCTTCTTTGTCGACGAAGGCTGCGCCCACGTGCAGCGGCTGGTGGATGTCGCCGGCCAGGTGGGTCAGTATCAGCAGCGCCTGGCGCTTGGTGAACTTGCCGTCGCCCTTGCCCTGCAGGGTGGCGATGCATTGCTGCAGCGTCTGCACCACGTCATGCTCGGAGGTACCCGCGCCATGCAGGTGGTATTCGGTCAGCTGGAACGGCACGTCGGTGTAGTGGTACTCGCTGTGCTTCGGGTGCGCTGCCACGTAGTCGTTCATTTCCTGCGTCTGCGGGCCGCAGAAAGTGCCCTTCACGCAATCGGCCCAGTTGGCGATCTTTTCCAGGTCCTCGCCCGGCTGCAGCAAGGCCCTGACCTGCTTCTCGGCGTTGGAGCCCTTGATCAGGTTATCTGCAATCGCGCCCACGATGCGGTGGCCGGCATTGCCCCACGCCATGGCGTTGGTCGACAGGAAGGCGCCGGACAGCGCGGCGATCAGTACTAGCTTGTTCATTCTTCTTTCCCTTTGTTCGGTTTCGGGTAATCCTTGTTGATGTCCAGCGGCTCGGCATACTGCGAGCTCCAGGCCTGCTCCTGCAGCGCATACAGGCGCTTGGCCATGGCTTCGTTGCGCATGACCACTTCCATATTGCGCGACAGGTCGAAGTAGCCGCCAGCCCAGTTGCTGGTGCCGACCCATGCCAGCTTGCCGTCGATCACCAGGGTCTTGCTGTGCCAAACGCGGGCGAACGGGATGAAGCCGCTGGCGGCTTTCGGAATCGTCACGATGCGCACTTCGACGTTCGGCAGGATGGCCAGCGATTTCAGGTGCTGGATGGCCGGTTTTTCGAGGTTCCAGTTCGACACCAGCAGCTTGACCTTGACCCCGCGCGTGGCCGCGGCGCGCAGCGCGTTGTCGACCACCGCATAGAACGGACGCGTGCCGTTCGGGCCGTAGCTCAGGGGAGCGTAGTCCAGCATCGAGACGCGGATTTCCTGCCTGGCATCCGCCAGCAAGGCAGGCAGCACCACTTCGGAATCCGGCACGCCCGCAGGGTTATAGCCGCCGGGGCTGGCGATCAGGAAGTTGGCGTCAGGCGGCAGCGTCGAAGCCAGCGCGGCGGCCGGCGGCGCGCCTGCCAGTATGGCGGCCTTGGCCTGCAAGGGCGCTACGGCCTTGCCCGCTGCTAGCGCCGCTTGCGCAGCCCAGTCCTGCTCGAAGATCGCCTGCACCTGGCCGACGATCCTGGCATCGGTGATGCGCAGGCCGGTTTCGTGGATGTGGGTGAATGCGCGCCAGTCGAAATTCTGGCTGCCGATGAAGGCCGCCTTGCGGTCCACGGTCAGGTACTTGGCGTGGATGATGCCATTGCCGGTGAGCTGGCTGACATCCAGCACGCGCATCTCCAGGTTCGGAATGGCGCGCAGGCGGTCCACGGTGGCCTGGTCGGACAAGCCGCCCACGCCCTTCTTGTCGATCAGGAAGCGGATTTTTACGCCGCGCTTGCCGGCGGCTTCCAGGCGTTCGATCACTTTCTCGAACGGTGCGCCGGGCACGCTGGCAACGTAGAACTGGCCGATGCAGATCTCTGTTTTGGCGTTGTCGAACAGCTCGGTCCACACTTCGAGAGGGCCGCGCAAGTCGTCGCTCTTCAGCGTCGTTTCAACCGGTGCAGTCTGCACCAGCTCGATGCCCGGAATCTGGAAAGCCGCGTGGGCGCTGGCAAAACATGCAGCCAGTGCGGCTGCGAGGAGATAGCGGCGCATAGCCTTCCTTTCTTTAGTTGATGCGAATGATGCGGGGAACGGCGCCGTAAGTACCGGCCGGCTTGTTGTCCTGCTCCAGGCGCACCAGGTAGCTGCGCAGCGAATCGACATCGCGCACGCCGGTCGCCGCCTGGTTGCTGCCCTGGCGGAAGGTCACGAAACCGTCATTGCCTTCGGCCAGGAAGTTATACACCGCCACCCGATAGCTGGCACCTTCGTCAATGGCCAGGCCATTCAGCTTGACGCTGTCGCGCACGATGCGCTGGCCCTTGGGCTTGCGGGTATCCCAGGAATAGGTGAAGCCTTCCGACACTTGCAGCAGGCCGCGCTTGTCGGCTTCATTGCCGCCCCACTGCCCTTCCAGCAGCGCGAAGATCTGCGCCCCGGTCAGGTTCATCACCACGATCTCGTTCCCGAACGGCAGTACCACCTGGGTTTGCGCGGCATTCACGACATTGTTGGCGCCAGCGTCCAGCGAAGTGCGGATGCCGCCGGTGTTGGTGAACGCAATCTGCGCGCCCCACTTGCGGGCCGATGCGAGGATCGCGTCGGCAACCAGCTGTCCCAGCGGCGACTCGTCGGCATTCGACATCAGCTGCTTGCTGATCGAAGGCGCGGCGATTTTCGCCACCGGCTTGTCCAGTTCCGCGCTGCTGCGCGCGCGCACCGAGGCGACCAGCGCATCCACTTCCGGCATGCCGGGATACTTGCCCGGCTCCACCACGATATTGCGTGCGCTGGCGTCGATCACGGCGCCGGTCTGGCGGTCCACCACCAGCGAGATGCGCGACAGCATATGGCCGAATTTTTCGGCCTGCGTCACCAGCTTGCCGTCCACGCGGCACAGGTAGCCGGTATGCGAATGGCCGCTGATCACCAGCCGCACTGACGGATCGAGGCGCTTGACCACATCGGCGATATCGCCATCGAGGTCGCTGCAATATTGCTGGTCGTAGCGCGCCTTGGAATGGCCGCCCTGGTGGATCAGCACCACGAACACGGTCGCGCCTTGCGCACGCAGTTCCGGCAGCAGGCGATTGACCGCTTGCGCCTCGTCGATGAACTGCAGGCCGCTGATGCCGCCCGCTGCCACCAGTTCTGGCGTGTCCTTCAGCACAGTGCCAATGAAGGCGACCTTCACGCCCTTCACCTCGTCGATGCGGTAGGCCGGCAGCAAGGTCTGGTTGCTGCGGGTGTCGATCACGTTGGCGGCCAGATAGCTGAACTTGGCGCCGTCCCAGGATGGGTTGAACTTGCAGGCCTTTTCCGGACGCGGGGAATTCGCGCAACCGCCTTTGGCCTGGCGCAGCAATTCAACGCGGCCGGCGTCGAATTCATGGTTGCCGACCGATGTGGCGCGCATGCCGAGCAGGTTCAGCGCCTGGATGGTCGGCTCGTCGGCGAACATGGCCGACATGGCCGGGCTGGCGCCGATCATGTCGCCGGCACCGACCACCACCAGGTCCGGATCGTCCTTGCGCCAGGCTTGCAGCGTCGCCGCCAGCGCGTCGATGCCGCCTGCCTTGCCGCTGTCGCCGAAGCGGGAGGCTTCCAGGTGGCCATGCAGGTCGTTCAGGCCGACCAGGGTCAGTTCAACCTGATTGTCGGGACGCTGCGTCGCGCAGCCAGCCAGCAGGGCCGCCAGTGCCAGGGGGCGCAGGAAATGCTTCATGGGTAGTAGCTTTCGATAAAAGGAGATTGTACAGGCCGCGCCGGCGCGGGCGTATCGCGCGAAACTATATGTTACGCACCAAAAAAAACGGGCCTTGCGGCCCGTTCTTTTTTCATGCACTCAAGCTTAGAACTCGTAGCGCAGGGTAGCCTGGATGGCCCACTGCGACTCGCCCTTAACCTGGCGCACTTCGTAGTCTTCCACGGCGTCACGCACACGGTACACGTACTTGCCGGTTGCAGTATCAACACCAGCGAAGTCCACGAACGAGCGAGCGTGGCCACCGGAGGAGTTGAAGCCCACTTCGTTGATATGACCCCACTTCTTGTTCAGCAGGTTGCCGACGTTGAAGATGTCGAAGGTGAAGGACGCCTTGTTACCCGAGAACAGGCCAGGGATCTCCTGCTTCACGCGCACGTCGAAGGAGTGGGTCCATGGAGCGAACGAATCGTTACGCTTCACGACGCCGCCCTTGGCGTTACGCAGGGAACGGTTCTGGTCGACAGTTGCCCAGAAGCGGTCTTCGTTGACGTGGCTGGTGGCAGTGTCGCCGGCGAAGATGACTTCACCCGAACGCGGCGCCGATGGAATGTACATCAGGTCGTTCGAATTGATGCCGTCGCCGTTCATGTCGTTGTTGTAAGTCCAGCTGAATGGCTTGCCGGTCTTACCTTCGTAGAACAGGCCGAAGGTGGTGTTGTACTTGCCGAAGAAGGCCTTGCGGAAGTTGATCATCGCGTTGAAGCGATCCTTCACCAGGTACGAAGAATTGGATGCCACTTCTTCGTTCGGGTTGAAGGCAGGACGGGAACCGTAGTTCGAGCTCGAGGTCGAGGAGGTCAGCGGCGACACTTCTTTCGCATCGGTGTAGGTGTACGCCACGGACCAGCCGAAGCCACCCAGCAGCGGACGGCTCAGGGACACGGTCGCCAGGGTGCTGTCGCCTTCCTTGGTGTTGGTGGCCACCAGCACGTTGCCGTAGGCGGAATTGCTGTTTGCCTTGCTGCGTGCACCCGCGCACTGTGCGCTGCCTGGAGCGGTGCCGTTGGTGGTGGTCAGGCTGCCGGTCGCAGTCCAGCAACCTGGCTGCAGCGCCTTGTCGGTGTAGTACAGCGGACGGCCATCGGTACCGATCTTCTGCGGCGCACCCAGGTTCAGGTTCTGGTAGTAGATCGAGTCTTTGGTCTTCAGCTTCAGCAGTTCTGCGCCGAACACGATGTTATTCCATGGCAGTTCGGTGTCGAAGGCGATGTTAGCTTTCCATACGGAAGGCTGACGCAGGCCCTTGGCCAGTGCATCGACGTTGGCCACCGGCGGCGAGCCACCGCTCAGGGTCGGCTGCTTGGTCACGTCCGGGGTGAAGATGCCGGTCGGGCAAGGCGACGACGAGCTGCCGCACTGGATGGTCATGGTAGCCACGCCGTTGTTCTGGTATGGGTTACCCAGCCATACGGACATTGCCGCACCCTGGAACAGGCCCGCGCCACCGCGGATCTGGGTAGGACGCTCGGCATCCAGCTTGTAGTTGAAGCCCACGCGTGGCTGGAACAGCTTCTGGCCATCGATGGTGTTGGTGTTGTCCAGACCAAAGCCACCGGTCTGGCGGCCCTGGGTTGCGACAGTGCCGGCAACAGGTGCGGCCGCGACAGCGGCGTTCAGGGTCGGCGATTCAGGCAGGTCGGCGTAGTCGACACGCACGCCAGCCATCACGCTCAGGCGGTCGTTCACGGTCCAGGTGTCCTGCAGGAACAGGCCGTAGGACTTCAGGGTGAAGCTGGCGATGGCGTCATTGAAGGTGCGGCCAGCTTGCGGTACTTGCACCGAGAAGCTGGAAGGACGGCCATTGCGGTAGTTTTCCAGGACAGCCGCGGTGATTTGCGCGTTGGTCGCAGAACCGCAGTTGATCGGCAGGTTGTTGTTGAACGCGTAGTTGACGTTGTTCAAGCAAGCGAAGGTGTAGGAACCGTACACGCCCTGCAGGAAGGCATTGGTGACTTCGTTCTTGTTCAGGTCGCCGCCGAACTTGAGCTGGTGGTCGCCCATCGCCAGGTTGCCGCCCACGTACGCGTCCAGGGTCTTGGTGCCCAGTACGTTACGCTGGCGCGAGAACTCGGTACCGAAGTTCAGGAAGCGGTTACCGGTCGACACGGTCGACGGGGTGCCGGCAGGGTTAGGACCGGAGAACTGCAGGCCGATCGATGGCAGGGTGGAGTTCACCGCAGGCACGGAGTCGTAGTCGCGGGTCGACACCTTGACTTCGGTCGAGAAGGAAGGGGTCCAGTCGGAGTACAGCTGGGCTACCTTGGTCTCGATCGTCTTCTTCTGGGCGTACCAGTAGGAGTTCAGCGACAGGCCGGTGTTGCTCAGGCCTGGGAATTGCGGTTCGGACTGCGCGGTCTTGGACCAGCGCACCATGAAGCGGTGGTCGTCGTTGATGTTCCAGTCCAGCTTCAGCAGCTTGTCGGTGACATCCAGGCCCAGGCCGCCAGGGATGGCCGAGGTGCCGGCGTCAAAGCCGTACTGGTTCTTGGAGATGTCCTGTGCCTGGGCAATCGCATCAGGGGTGATGCCGACGTTGGTCATGCTCGAGCCCAGCGGGCCGAACTGCGGAGCAGCGCGCGACGATTCCAGTTTTTCGTAGCCGGCGAACAGGAACAGCTTGTCCTTGATCAGTGGCAGGCCCACGGTGGCGCCCTTGGTGGTTTCCTTGAATGGCGCTGGATCAACGTAGGTGTCGGTCGACAGGTTGTAGCGATCGCCTGCCAGCTTGTCATTACGGAATACATAGTAAACCGAGCCGCGCACCTGGTTGGTACCGGACTTGGTCACGGCGTTGATGTTACCGCCGGTGTAGCCCTTCTGGGTCACGTCGTAGTTGGCAACGTTCACCTGCACCGACTGGATCGCTTCGATCGAGATCGGTTGCTTGGCGGTTGGGGAGCCGTTGGCTTCCAGGCCGAAGGTGTCGTTCACGGCCACGCCGTCGATGGTCATCGAGTTGAAGCGCGAGTTCTGGCCGGCGATGGACAGTTCACCGCGTTCCTTGTCGGTCTGGGAAACGCGTGGGTCGGCACGGGCGTAGTCTTGCAGGTTGCGGTTGATCGAACCCTGGATTGCCAGTTCGGATGCGCTGATCGAGGTCTGGGTGCCCATATTGGTGCGCGAGAATTTCTCGGCACGCGCGGCGCTGGCGCCGGCGATGGTCACGGTTTGCACGGCCTGGCCGATGGTGGCGTCCACTGCAGCGGTTTCAGCGACTTCAACGTAGACGTTTTCACGCTTTTCGGAAACGCCGTTCTTGGAAATGGTGATCGTGTACGGACCGCCGGCGCGCAGGCCGCGCGCGATGTAGCGGCCTTCTGCGTCGGTAACAACGTTGCTGGCCGAGCCGGACTCGACGTGCAGCACGGTAACGGTCGCACCGGCGGCTGGCTTGCCATCGGAGCCCGAAATACGACCGCCGATAGCGGAAGTCGTGTTCTGCGCGAATGCCGGCGCGGCAAACACGAGGGACAGGCTAAACGCGATCTGCGTCAACCGGAGCCGATTCTGATTCATCATTGATATACCCCAAAAGAGAACAAATTATTGGTAAATGTCGGCATCTTGCTGCCTGCCGCATTTGCGCTTTTTACTAAAATTGCAAAAATAGTTGCCGCCCAGCGAGTTTACGCACCAACTATGACGTGAGTGCGACAGCTTTGTGACATTTGTGTGACGCTGGGAATTCCCAGTTGCATAGACGTATCTTTCCGTCAACTATGCCTGAAAGGCGCAGTCCAAGACAAATTCATTTTCCCTTGCGTATTTATACGTAGGGAAAATAAATTGCTCTTCGTTATACGTTTTTCTGCAATTACTGGCGGCGTTAAGGCGGAATTATAAAGAATCCCACGCCATTGGAGGCTTTTGAAACGTTGGAGATTTGTAAAACGACGCGCGCACTTGTGGCGAAAGGGCCACAAGTGCGGCTAAAGAGGAGCTTACTTCACTGAAGTTGCCACGTCGGACTCGAATTTGGCAAAACGGCTGTCCAGCTGTTTCAGCAGCCGCTGTTTATCCGCGTCGGCCAGGAAACTGTAGCGGATACTGTCATACGACAGTTTTTTCACCTCGGCATAGCTGGTCTTGTAGCGGCTGGCGAACAACAAGTATTCGTTGGACAGGGTATTGCGGCTGACGCCGGTATCATCGCTTGACAGCACAAACGGCACGCCATACTTGCGGTAAATGTTGACCGGGTGCGCCTCCCCTTTCACACCGAGGATGAATTCGTTGGAGGTCAGGTTCACTTCCACCGGAATATTCTTCTCGCGCATCTTTTTCAGGATGGCCAGTGGCTGGCGTTCGTGGGCAATATCCATGCCGTGGCCGATGCGCCTGGCGCCGGCGATATCGATCGCTTCGGCGATATGGAACTTCAAGCCTTCCGGCGGCACTTGGCCCAGGGCCAGCTCGCCAGCGTGCAACGACAGCTTCACATTGGGGTATTTGGCGCTCAGGAATTGGTACATGCGCATGTGCAGGCTGTAGTCGCGCATCGATACCGGGTAATGCTCGGCGCCGACGATATTGACCGACACCACTTTTGGATTCTGGCTAGCAATCTTGAAGCCGGCCGCCATCTGCGAGAACACGATCGACGGCGACAGGAAACGCAGCACGAACGGCTGGTAGCGCATGGTGAAATGCTCGTCGTCGATGCCGGCGCTGCTGCTGTCGACATAGGCGCTGTAGTCGGCGATCCCCTTGTTGAAGGCCGGGCTGGCTTCCAGCTTGGCCAGGTAGGCAGCGAAGGCGGCATCGTCGGTCAGCTTGCCGTCGAACTCGGCATCGAAGGTGATTGGAGCGATCTCGAACACCGTCTCGATATAGCTCACGTTTTCCGCAATCGCACGCTGTTTCAGGCGCTTCTGGCCGTCATTTCCATTGGTCGAGGCGACGTCGTTAAAGCGCGGGAAGGTGGTGAAGAAAGCCAGGTCCGGCGCCAGCTGGTCTTCGCTGTGGTTGTAGAAGTCCATGGTCGACCATTTGTGCAGGAGGGCGCGGTACGCCACCGGGTCCTGCTCCAGCTGGGCGACGGTCGCGCAGTTCTTGCGGTCGGCGGCCTTGTCGGCCTGCACGTTCCAGGTGCTCTTGTCGACGCAGTAGCCCAGCTTGTCAACCCATTCCAGGTATTGCTCGGCATAGATCGAGCCGGAGTAATGGTGGTGCAGGTCGGCGCCCTTCGGCATATTGTTGAAGAACATGGCCAGTTCAGCAGTCTTCGGCGCCGGACCGGAGACCAGCGAGGCGTAATGGCGCGCGGTGATGTCGGCGTTCGACGCCGCGCCGGCCATTGGCGCGGCGAAGGCGGCGGAAACCGCGGCGGCGATCAGGAGACTGGTGAATGGCTTGTGCATATTCTTTCCCTAGGCGTGGTGGAGGCGGTCAAACCTGCGCCCGCGCATGCACCAAGCGGCCGCCCGAATAGGTGGCCGCGATGGCGCGGTCATCCCCCAGCAGGGCCAGTGCGAACAGCTGCTCCTCCAGGCTGTCGGTATTGGCGCTGCGGCGTGCCAGCAGCGGCGTGGCCTGCGGGTCGATCACGATAAAGTCCGCTTCGCGGCCGGCGGCAAAGCTGCCGATCGTGTCGTCCAGGTGCAGGCTGCGCGCGGCGCCCAGCGTCGCCAGGTAGAACATGCGCATGGCAGGCAGGTAGCTGCCCTTCAAGCGCGCTACTTTATAGGCTTCATTCATGGTTTGCAACATGCTGAACGAGGTGCCTGCGCCGACGTCGGTGGCCAGCGACAGCAGCATGCCGGCCTTGTCGGCTTGCTCGAAGTCGAACAGGCCGGAGCCGAGGAACAGGTTGGAGGTCGGGCAGACGGCGGCTGCGGCCCTGGTCTCGGCCATGCGCGCGCGGTCTGCCTCGTCCAGCCAAATACAGTGGCCGTAGACGGCGCGCGGACGCATCATGCCGTAGCGGTCGTACACGTCCAGGTAGCTGCGCGCCTGCGGGAACAGGGTCTTGACCCAGGCGCATTCTTCCCTGTTTTCGGAAACGTGGGTTTGCAGAAAGGTGTCCGGGTACTTTTGGGCCAGTTCGCCGGCCAGCTGCAGTTGGGCTTCGGTCGACGTCGGGGCGAAGCGCGGCGTGATGGCGTACAGCGAACGGCCTTTCTTGTGCCAGCGCTGGATCAGCGCTTCGCTTTCCTCGGCGCCGCGTTCGGCGGTATCGCACAGGAAGTCCGGGCAGTGGCGGTCCATCATCACTTTGCCGGCGATCATGCGCAGCTCGCGCTTTTCACTGGCGGTAAAGAACGCATCCACCGACTGCGGGTGCACGGTGCCATACACCATGGCGGTGGTGGTGCCGTTGCGCAGCAGCTCATCGAGGAAGAATTCGGCCACCTGGGCGCCATGCGCCGGGTCCGCGAACTGGCGCTCGGTCGGGAAAGTGTATTGCTCCAGCCAGGGCAGCAGGCCGGGCGCCGGCGAGGCGATCATGTCGGTCTGCGGGTAATGCACGTGGCTGTCGATAAAGCCGGGCATGACGATCTTGCCGCGGTAGTCCTTCATCTCGGTGCCGGGCGGCAGGGTCGGCGCCAGCGTGGCATAGTCCCCGGCCGCTTGCACCTTGCCATCTGCCACGATCAGCAGGCCGTCTTCGTGCCAGGCGTGGGCGCGCTCGATGAAGGCCGGATCGGCGTGAAAATGCAGCAAGCCTGCTCGGTAGGCTTGCACGCTCGTGGTTTTGCTCATTGCTTTAGTCTTTCGCCTGGGATTCCCAGACCATCAGTAATTGGGCGGCAACCGAGGCGGCAATCACCGCTGGCGCCTTGTTGATGATACCCGGCAGGCCGATCGGGCATACCATGTTTTGCGTGCCCAGGCCTTTTACCTCGAGGCGCGAAGTAAACTGGGCGCGCTTTGTCTTGGAGCCGATCAGGCCGAACCAGCCAACCTTGGGACGGCGCAGGATCGCCTCTGTGAGCTGCAGGTCCAGCGCATGGCTGTGGGTCAGCACCAGGTAGCTGGCGTTGTCCGGCGCCTCGTCGACGCAGGCTTCCGGCGTGTCGGTGGCTTCGATGGTGACGTTGGCCGGCACTTCTGCCGGGAACATGGCGTCACGCTCATCGACCCAGGTGACGGTGCACGGCAGCTCAGCCAGCGCGCGCACGATGGCGGCGCCGACGTGGCCCGCGCCGAACAACACGAGATGCGCACGCGGCGCCTTGACCGGGTCGACCAGCCAGCGGCGGCCGGCGGCATCGGTATGGATATGCGTTCCCTTGTGTGCCTCGCCGATCAGCCGGCACTCCGGTTCGCCGTCGATGGCGGTGATGCGGCAGCTATCTTCCTTGCGCCGCTGGCGCAACTGCTCCATGACCTCAGCGAGGCCACCCTCGACCGGCTCGAACAGCAGCCAGACCACGCCGCCGCAGCATTGGCCCAGGCTCGGGCCGAGCGGGAAACGTTCGAGATGGGGCGACACCGCGCGCGCCGCATTGCGGGCGGCGATCATCTCGCGGGCGATGGCAAACGCCTTGTGCTCGAGGTGGCCGCCGCCGATGGTATCGAACTGGCCGGTGGCGGTGACCAGCATATGCGTCCCCGCCTCGCGCGGCACCGAACCTTCGGCGCGCGCGACCGTGACGAGGACCGCCGGTTTCCCGGCTGGCGTCAACCAGTCAGCCATGTCAGCCTGCCGCCTGGACTGCTTCTACTGCCGCGATGGCGCGCAGGATTTCCTCGCTGGTCGCCGGAGCGTTCAGCGGCGGATTGACGCGATGCCCGCCGACTGCGGAAATCGCATCGCGGATGGCAAAGAACACCGAGAACGGCAGCAGCAAAGGCGGCTCGCCCACCGCCTTGGAGCGATGGATCGAATCCTCGACATTGCGGTTCTGGAACAGCTTGACGCGGAAGTCTTCCGGGCAGTCGGAAATGCCCGGGATCTTGTAGGTGGACGGCGCGTGCGTCATCAGCTTGCCGGCGCCGTTCCACCACAGCTGCTCGGTGGTCAGCCAGCCCATGCCCTGGATGAAGGCGCCTTCAACCTGGCCGATGTCGATCGCAGGATTCAGCGACTGGCCCGCATCGTACAGTGCGTCGGCGCGCAGCAGTTTCCATTCCCCGGTCAGCGTATCGACCACCACTTCCGACACGGCGGCGCCGTAGGCGTAGTAGGAGAACGGATGGCCGTTCATGGTCTTCGGGTCCCAGTGCAGGTTCGGCGTCGCATAGTAGCCGTCGGACCAGAGCTGCACCCGGGCCAGGTAAGCCTTCTGCACCAGCGCTTCGAACGGCACGCTCTGGCCGTTCACGTGGATCTCGTTGGCGAAAAAGCGTACGTCGGCAGCTTCGCCGCCCAGCGTCTTCGCGGCAAACGCCGCCAGCCGCTCGCGGATCTGGCGCGCCGCGTCCTGCGCCGCCTTGCCGTTCAGGTCCGCGCCGGTGGATGCCGCCGTGGCCGAGGTATTGGCTACCTTGCTGGTGTCGGTTGCCGTGATGCGCACGCGCTCCAGGTCCAGTCCCAGTTCGTGGGCGACCACCTGCAGCACCTTGGTATTGATGCCCTGCCCCATCTCGGTGCCGCCATGGTTGACCAGCACCGAACCGTCGACGTAGACGTGCACCAGCGCGCCCGCCTGGTTCAGGTGGGTCACGTTGAAGGCGATGCCGAACTTGACAGGGGTCAGCGCCAGGCCGCGCTTCAGCACCGGGCTGGCCGCGTTGTAGGCGGCGACAGCGGCGCGGCGCGCGCGGTATTCGCTGCTTTGCTCCAGCTCTGCCACCAGTTCGTGGATCACGTTGTCGACAATCACCTGGCCGTATGGCGTTTCATTGCGCTCGGTCTTGCCATAGAAGTTCAGGCGGCGGATATCCAGCGGGTCCTGCCCCAGGTTGCGCGCAATCTCATCGATCACGTACTCGATGGCGATGGCGCCTTGGGGCCCGCCGAAACCGCGGAAAGCGGTATTCGACTGGGTGTTGGTCTTGCCGCAGGCTGCGTGGATTTCCACGTCCGACAGGTAATAGGTATTGTCGAAGTGGCAGGCCGCACGGGTTGCAACGGGGCCCGACAAGTCGGCCGAGTAACCGGCACGCGAAGTCATGTCGACTTTGGCCGCCACGATGCGGCCAGTGTCGTCGTAGCCGACTTCGTACTCGTAATAGAAGCAGTGGCGTTTGCCGGTCACCATCATGTCGTCGTCGCGGTCGGCGCGCAGCTTGACCGGCTTGCCGGTGCGGGCGGCTGCAATCGCCGCGGCAGCGGCCCACAGCGCCGATTGCGATTCCTTGCCGCCGAAGCCGCCACCCATGCGGCGGCATTCCACCGTCACGTGATGTGAATGCAGGCCCAGCGCATGCGCCACCACATGCTGCATTTCGCTTGGGTGCTGGGTCGAACATTGCACCAGCATGGCCTTGCCCTCTTTCGGGATGGCGTAGGCGATCTGCCCCTCGAGGTAGAACTGTTCCTGGCCGCCGACGTAAAGCTGGCCCTTGACCGTATGCGGCGCCATTTCGAATGCAGCCTGCGCATCGCCGCGCAGCAGCTTCATTGGCGGCAGCACGTAGGAAGCGGCAGCCTTGGCCTGCTGCGGCGTCAGGATCGCCGGCAGCTCCTCGTAGCCGACCACGCCGCGCCTGGCGGCGCGGCGTGCATTGGTGTGCGAGTCGGCGACAACGATGAAGACCGGCTGGCCGACGTATTGCACCAGGCCGTCGGCCAGGATCGGATCGTCATGGATGATCGGGCCGCAATCGTTGATGCCAGGGATGTCGGAGACCGTGTACACCCCGACCACGCCGGGCGCGGCGCGCACCGCGTCCAAATCCAGCGAAGTAATGCGGGCATGGGCCTTGGAGGACAGGCCGAGCGCCGCATGCAGGGTGCCCTGCACTTCCAGGATATCGTCGGTATAGGTGGCCTGGCCCAGCACGTGCAGTTCGGCCGATTCGTGCGTGCGCGGAATGCCGACGCCGCTCCAGGTGGCGGCCTTCAGTTCAGGAGTGACGGGATGGTTCATGCTGCCTCCTTTACGCGCTGACTGCGAAAGCGTTGACGGCATCGGCCGCCAGCGGCGCATCGCTGCGCGTCTCAAGCCAGAACCGGCGCAGCAGGTTCTGCGCCGTCTTCATACGGTACTCGCTGCTGGCGCGCATGTCGCTCAGTGGCGCGTAGTCGCGGGACAGGGCCGCCATGGCCTCGGCCAACGCGGCCTCGCTCCAGGCACGTCCATTCAACGCCGCTTCCGCCTGCGCGGCGCGCTTCGGTGTCGCAGCCATGCCGCCGAAAGCGATGCGCGCTTCGGCAATCGCATCGCCGTCCATGCGCAAGGCGAAAGCCGCGCAAACAGCGGAAATATCCTGGTCGAAGCGCTTGGCCAGCTTGTAGGTGCGGAAGCGCACGTCCTCGCGCGGCAGCGGCACGCGCACGGCCTGCACGAACTCGCCAGGCTGCAAATCCTTCTTCATGTAATCGAGATAAAAGTCTTCCAGCGCCAGCACGCGTTCGCCGGCCGCGCCGCACAGCACGACCTGCGCGCCGAGTGCGATCAGCCATGGCATGGAGTCGCCGATCGGCGAACCGTTGGCGACATTGCCGCCCAGCGTGCCTGCATTGCGGATCGGCAGCGAAGCGAAGCGCTGGCGCAGCTCGCCCAGTTGGTCCGGGTAGTGCCGGCACAGCGCATTGTAGGCGTCCTCCAGCGAAACGCCGGCGCCGATTTCAAGCGAGCCGCCGTCCACCCGCAGCACTTTCAGCGCATCGACGTGGCCGAGGTAAATGATGTCGCCCAGCTCGCGCATCTGCTTGGTGACCCACAGGCCAACGTCGGTGGAGCCGGCCAGCAGCACCGCGCCGGGATTGGCCGCGCGCAGCTGGATCAGCTCATCAAGTGTGCGCGGCGCCAGGAAAGTCTGGCCATGGGCGCTGTAGACGGCGAGCGAATCGCGTTTCAGCGCTTCGAGCTGCTCGGCCACGCGGGCTGCGTCGAATTCGACTTTCGGCAGTTCGACCATGCGCTGCGCAGCGTCGATGATCGGCCGGTAGCCGGTGCAGCGGCACAGGTTGCCCGACAGGCAGTCGTCGATTTCCTTGCGCGAGGCGCATTGGCCTTCTTTTTTCAGGTACAGGCCCCACAGCGACATGGCGAAACCCGGCGTACAGAAACCGCATTGCGAACCGTGGCACTCGACCAGCGCCTGCTGCACCGGATGCAGCGCGCCATCGGCCTGCTGCAGGTCTTCCACGGTGAACAGGGCCTTGCCGTCCAGCGTCGGGGTGAGCTGGATGCAGGAATTGACCGCTTTCAGTTCCAGCTTGCCGTCGACCACGCTGCCCAGCACCACGGTGC
>Ga0209050_1001930_pt1 | contig 19749 bp, 15 predicted proteins | sample Araplavi_mTSA_r2_FD_184276 | JGI IMG/M metagenome (GOLD analysis project Ga0209050, IMG submission 184276) | Arabidopsis root microbial communities from North Carolina, USA - plate scrape MF_Cvi_mTSA_r2 (SPAdes) (version 2) | ecosystem: Host-associated > Plants > Roots > Endosphere | place: USA... | reverse complement strand
CATCGCGGACGCGGATTTCCAAAGTGGGCCGTTAGCTCAGTCGGTAGAGCATCGGACTTTTAATCCGCTGGTCGATGGTTCGAATCCATCACGGCCCACCACATAAGCCAAGTTGTAGATCACTTGGCGCACTCGTAACGGCCGGGTTTGCGTTACTCGCCCACAACACTGGACACACTTCGGCATCACTGATGCTACTCCCAGTTTTTGGGGTAAGCCCAAGGGTAGGTTAGATGCGGCAAGAGCCAAGCAAGAGTCGCTATGGATGCGACTAGCGGGGCGCCTTACGAGTGGTTGAACGCTCCATGCCCGCGTAGACAAATGTCGCGACCACTGCAACAACGATCACTTGAGTGAAGTCGCGGAAAGAGAAGTCGTGTGTCTGCACGCACCTCAAGACAATGGATGCGGCGACAAAGAGTGCGAAGAACAGGAAGTATGTGCGGCGCATGCTCTGGTCCTTGAGGCCTCCCCGCCTTAGGGCGCGGGGAGGCTGGCGTGCTCAGGCGATCATGCAGTAGAAGAATGTTCCGGTTGAGCCACCCATTGCCCCAAGGATGCCACCCGCCACACCGCCCACAAACGCACCGGTCGTTGCGCCGACGATGGTGTTGTTGCCCCAGTTGCTGCTCATGCAACTGTTGAAGCCTGCCTGCCAATCGCCACCACCGAAACAGCCAATTTCAGTCGAAGTCAGTTCGCGCATTGCTTCTTCCTCATGCATGCCAAGGGCGCCGCTGTGGGCGAGATGAACGGCGGCTCATCTGGAGTGGACGCTACCCGCGGCATTCGCCTCTGAAAATGAGATTCATCCGAAAGTCGATAGCGTCGGATCGAAAGCGCATGCGCATCGACATGCGAAAGGCCTCGGCTGCCCCTCGGTGGTCGGTGGTCGGGCGGGCCACTGCCAGGCCGGGCGCGATTGACGCGCGGCATGATGGTTCCTGCACGCGACGCGCCGCAAAGGCGCGAAAAATGCGCGTCATACCTGTTCGCAGATCGATGTCAGGAAATCCTTACGAGGCTGAAGCAGGAACGCAAGCCTGAGGACGGTTTTTGGGATTGATCCTATGTCTCGCGCCCGCGAGGGCGGCTAGCCTGACGGCCGAGTAGCGAATGAACGTTCTTCGCTAGCCCGCCCTGACTTCTATCTGTGACGGTTCCGGTGTGCGACGCACCCCGGGGAACCGTAGGAGCGCCTGGTTTCGTAATGGACATGCGAGTTTTTCTTCCCGGCGCCAGAATGGGTCGTCGCGGAATTGTTTTGCTCTCCGCTTGGCTGTTACCGCTTTCGATAGCGGTGGCGCAGGTCTCGCCTTCCAGCCAGGAACTGTTGCGGCAGCAGGATCGCGAGCGAGCATTGCGCGAGCAGCAGGAGCAAGGTCAGGACGTCCGGCTGCAACAACACGGCGAGACAGGCGAGCTGCGTTTGCCGACCAACGAATCTCCGTGTTTTCCGATCCGCGGCGTCGTTTTCGAAGGCGAAGGGGCGGGCACGTTCGGCTGGGCACTGAAGGCGGCGAACCCGCCGGAAGATCCGGCGATTGGCCAGTGTCTGGGTACGCAGGGCATCAACGTGGTGATGAAGCGCGTGCAGAACGCGATCGTCGCGAAAGGTTATGTCACCACGCGTGTCGTCGCGCCGGCGCAGGATCTGACTACCGGCACATTGTCGTTGACCGTCGTGCCCGGCCGTGTGCGTGCGGTGCGTTTCGCCGACGGCACCGATTCGCGCGCAACCTGGTGGAATGCGGTGCCGGCCAAGCCGGGCGACCTGCTCAACCTGCGCGATATCGAACAGGCGCTGGAAAACTTCAAACGCATTCCGACGGTCGAAGCCGACGTGCAGATCGTGCCGGCCGATGGCGACGACGCGCAACCGGGCGATAGCGATCTGGTGATCGTGTGGAAGCAGGCGTCGCCGTTCCGTTTTGGCCTGACGCTCGACGACTCCGGCAGCGAATCCACCGGCAAGTTGCAGGGCGGCGCGACGTTGTCGCTCGACGACTGGGCGATGGCGAACGACCTGTTCTATGTGAACGTCGGCCACGATGTCTTCAACGGCGCCGGCAAGGGCACCAGGAGTTGGACCGCGCACTACGACGTCCCGGTGAACTATTGGCTCTTCGGTGCGACCGCGAGCAGTTACGACTATCGCCAGGATGTGCCGGGTCCGTATGAAACCTTCACCTACGCCGGCAGCAGCGGCAACGCCGAGCTGCGTGCGTCGCGTCTGTTGTTCCGCAACGCGCATGTGAAGTTCGGCGCCTACGGTTCCGGCTGGTTGCGCGACTCGAAGAACTTCGTCGACGACACAGAGATCGAAGTGCAGCGCCGCCGCATGGCGGGCTGGGCTTTCGGCGTGACCTACAAGCAGTTCATCAGTGCCGCGACGCTGGATGCCAGCATCAACTACAAGCGCGGAACGGGTGCGTTCGGTTCGCTGGAATCGCCCGAAGAACGCTTCCATGACATCGATCCGACGACACCGCTGGAAGGCACGTCGCATCCGGAGCTCATCACCGCCGACGCGACGTTCAACGTCCCGGTGCAGATCGGCGAACAGCACCTGCGTTACACCGGTGCGTGGCGCGCGCAGTGGAACCAAACGCCACTGGTCCCGCAGGACCGCTTCGCCATTGGTGGCCGTTACACCGTGCGTGGTTTCGACGGTGAGCTGTCGCTGGCTGGCGAACACGGCTGGACGCTGCAGAACACCTTCGCACTCGCGCTCGGAGGTGGTCAGGAGCTGTACCTGGGCCTCGACTACGCCCATGTGGGTGGACCGTCGACGCAATGGCAGACAGGCGACCACCTGGCCGGCGGCGTGATCGGCCTGCGCGGCGGATTCGGTCGCGGCTACTGGGATGTGTTCGTCGGCGCGCCGATCGACAAGCCCGACGACTTCCTCGCCGCGTACACCACCTATGGCTTTGCCATGGGCTGGCAGTACTGAGCCCTTGTCGTCTCGTCTCGATGGACGGGAACGACAACTCGAACTCCTCTGCCCGGCTCGATCGCCTATCGCGCGGTCCGGCGTCACAACGAACAAAAAACAAGAAAGGGACTTTGCGATGAACCGCATCTACCGTGTGATCTTCAACCTCGCCGTCGGCACCTGGCAGGTCGTCTCCGAACTGGTCAGCGCGCCGCGCGGCATGATGCGTGGCGGCGCGGGCGGTGCCGCGGTGGGCACTGTGCCGACGCTGCGTTTCGCCGTGTGGTGTGCGCTGGGTCTGGTGACGTTGTCGTCGCCGTTGATGGCGCAGGACGCGCAGGGCCGCATCCTCGTCGATCGCGCCGCGCCGGGCGACCAGCGTCCCATGGTGGTGGAAGCGCCCAGCGGCGCGCCGTTGATCAACATCGCCACGCCGAGTTCGGCCGGCGTGTCGCGTAATCGCTATTCGCAGTTCGACGTTGGCACGCAGGGTGCGATCCTCAACAACTCGCGCAGCGGTGCCGATACGGTGCTGGGCGGGCAGGTGCTCGGCAATCCGAACCTTGCGACTGGTCCGGCGAAAGTCATCCTCAACGAGGTCAACGGCCCAGCCAGCCAGCTCAACGGTTATGTGGAAGTCGGAGGCAATCGCGCTGCCGTGGTCATCGCCAATCCGGCGGGCATCCAGGCCAATGGCGCGGGTTTCATCAACGCATCGCGGGTGACGCTGACGACGTGCACGCCGGTGTTCAATGGTGCGTCCCTGGAAGGCTATCGCGTCGGCAATGGTGCGATCCGAGTGGATGGCGCGGGGCTGGATACGACGGTCGCCGACTACACCGACCTGATTTCCCGCTCGCTGGAACTCAACGGCCGGGTCTGGGGGCAGCAATTGCAGGCCACGCTGGGCACGAATACGGTCAGCGCCGATCACACGCAAGTCGCCGCGGCGGCGCCCGATGGCGCTGCTCCGCAATTCGCGCTCGATTCCAGCGCACTCGGCGGTATGTACGCCAACAAGATCACACTGCTCGGCACCGAGCAGGGCGTCGGCGTGCGCAACGCCGGCGTGATCGGCGCGCAGGCCGGAGAGCTGACGGTGACCGTTGATGGTCGACTGGAAAACACCGGCAAGCTGCAGGCGCAGACGAACACGCGCATCGACACGAACAGCGGCGTCGCCAATGCCGGCCTCATCAGCGCCGGCCGCGAGGCCGTGATCCACACCGGCGCCGATGTCGACAACAGCGGCGGCACGCTCAACGCGCAGCGCATCGAAGTCGATGCGGCTGCGCTGGCGAACCGTGGCGGCACCATCGAGCAGACCGGTTTGCAGGGCATCGCGCTGAACGCGAATGCGGTGACGAACCGCGACGGTGGCCGCATCGGTCTGGCCGAGGTCGCGGCAGATGGCGGCTCCACGGGCGGCGAAGCCGGAACGGAGGGCAGCAGCGCGGATGGTGGCGTGACGACAGGCGGAACCGACGACAGCCCGGCGGGCGGCGAAACAGTAGTCCTGCCGCTGCCGGAGGTGCTCGCCGACGGTGTACTGAACATCGCCGGCACGCTCAACAACGACGGCGGCAAGATCAACGCGGGCGGCGGCGTGCAGTTGAACACCGCGACCGGTATCGACAACAGCGGCGGCCATCTCGGCCTGGGCCAACTGTCGATCAACCAGGGCGATCTGTTCAACGATGGCGGCGAACTCACCGTCACTGGCGATGCGCGCATCCACGCCGACCGCATCGGAAACGATGCCGGCCGCTTCGAAGTCGGAGGTGCGCTCGATCTTGACGCGCAAACGCTGAGCAACCGCGCCGGCACCATCAGCCACAGCGGGGCGACCGATGCGCGCGTGCATGCGGGCACGTTCGACAACACCGAAGGATCGCTGGTCACCAACGCGAACGCGCTGGATGTCAGCGGCGATGTCATCGTCAACGAGCGCGGCCGCATCGAGCACGCGGGCGCAGGCGGACTGACGCTCGCAGCCGGAACCTTGCACGGCGCCAGCGGCGCGATCGTCACCAACGGCGCGGCGAGCGTGACGCTCGACATCGCCGACCATCGCGGCGCGACCTTGAGCGCGACACAGGTGACGCTCAACGCCGGCAACATCGACAACCGCGGCGGCACCGTGGTCGCGACCGGCGCGGGCGCGAACATGCTCGCCGTCACCGGAGCGCTGGACAACGGCGATGCCGGCACGATCGCCAGCAACGGGGATCTGACGATCAAGGCCGCCACGCTCGGCAACGCCACCGGCACCGTGCAGCAGGCGGGGACGGGCACGCTGTCCATCGACGCCGCCACGCTGGAAGGCACCGCAGGCACGATCGCCAGCAACGGCGCGCTGTCGATCACGGGCAACACGACGAACCTGCGCGACGGCACCACCGTCGCCCAGCGCGTCGCCATCGACACCGGTTCGCTGACCACGGCCGGCGGCTCGCTGGTCTCTATCGGTGCCGATGCGCTCAAGATCACGGCGCGCGACGCTCACGACAACACCGCTGGCTCGATCGCCACCAATGGCAATCTGCAGCTCGACGCAGGCTCGCTGACCAATACCGACGGCACGATCAGTGCATCGGGAACCGGGGCGTCCACGGTCGCGGTCCGAAATACGCTGGACAACACCCGGGGTACGCTCGCCACAAGCGGTGAGCTGGACCTTCAGGCCGGCACGCTGATCAATCGCGACACGCGTCCGGCTGCAGGCGAAACCGCCTCGACCGGCATCCACGCATCCACGCTGAACGTGCGCGCGGCAACGGTCGACAATGCCAACGGGCAAATGAGCGCAGCCGACTCGCTGACACTCGACACCAACGCACTCGACAACAGCGGCGGTTCGCTCACGGCTGCCAATGCACTGACGTTGCATGCGGCCAGCCTGAGCGGCGAGGCCGGTACGATCGGCACCAACGGTGCGCTGGAACTCACAGGGGACACGCTCGATCTGGGCGATGGCTCCACGTTCGCCGAATCGATCAAGGTCGATGTCGGCACCCTGCGCACGGCCGGCGGCACGCTGAGCGCGACAGGTACCGGTGCGCTCTCGATCGATGCGCGCGACGGCGTCGACAACACCGCCGGCACCATCGCAACGAATGGCGCCGTGCAAATCGATGTCGGCTCGCTGACCAACACCGACGGCACGATCAGCGCGGCGGGTAGCGACGCGTCGCGGATTGCGGTCGGCACGACGCTGGACAACACGCGCGGCTTGATCGCCACGTCTGGTGCGCTGGATGTTCGCGCTGCCACGCTGATCAATCGCGATACGGCCGCACCGGACGCAACCACCGCCGCCAGGGGCATCGCGGCGCAGACGCTCACGCTTCAGGCGAACGTCGTCGATAACGCCAACGGCCAGGTCGGCGCGGCCGACTCCGCCACCGTGAAGGCCGGTCAGCTCGACAACACCGCAGGCGCGATGACCGCTGGCCAGTCGCTGTCCGTCGACGCACAGCAGTTGAACGGCCAGGGCGGCACCATCGGCACCAACGGTGCCTTGACGCTGACGGGTAGCACGTTGGATCTGCGTGACGGCACCACGTTCGCCCAGCACGCGCAGATCGATGCCGAAGCTCTGACCACTGCCGGCGGCACGCTGATCGCCAGCGGCGCCGATCCGCTGTCCATCAACGCTCGCAGCTCGCTCGACAACACGGGCGGCACCATCGCCACCAACGGCGCGCTCGACGTCAACGTGGGCACGGAAACCATCGACGCCTGCGATGGCCTCCTTATTGCGCGCGGTAGCGCGTGCGGCGCGCTGATCAACAACGGCGGCACGATCAGCGCCTCCGGCGCGGGCGCTTCGACCATCGCGGCCTCCGGAGTGATCGATAACACAGGCGGCCTGATTGCGGGCAGTGGCGCGCTGACGATCAACACGGCGGTGCTGGCCAACCGCGACACCGTGTCCGCCGACCCCGCCGTTTCGCGTGGCGTGCAGGCCGACACGCTGAACATCGACGCACGTCAGCTCGACAACGCGAGCGGCCGGATCGTCGCCAATGATGCCGCTACGTTGACTTCGCGCATGCTCGACAACACCGCCGGCACGATCACCGCGGTCAATGCGCTGGACGTGAACGCGACAACGCTCATCGGCACCGGCGGCACGCTTGGCAGCAACGGCGCACTCACGTTGACCGGCGAAACCACGTATCTGCGCGATGCCACGACCATCGCGCAGCAGATCACCGTCGATACCGGTGCGCTTTCATCCATGAGCGTGGGCGTTTCGTTCTCGATGCGCCAGTAGGCTAGCTCGCATCTGTCGATGCTGACGTCGGCGCCGAATCGGAGTGCGCGTGGTTGCGGATAGTGATGAGGTTTCGTGGGTGAGCCACGGTGCAGGGTGCGTCGGGAAATTGCTGATCAGCGTCGGCGTCTGCATGTTGGCGATCCTGTTTCAGGGGCAGGACGCCAACTGGGACCTGCGCAACTACCACTTGTATAACGCGATCGCCTGGGTCGATGGCCGGTTGGCGATCGATGTCGCGCCCGCGCAGTTGCAGACGTGGCATAACCCCACGTTGGACGTGCCAATGGCGCTCGCCGTGCAGGCGGGCGCGCCGGGCTGGCTGGTTTCGATCTGGCTGGCTGCTTTCACTGTGGCCGCCGTCTACTTCGCGTTGGGCATCATCGATGCGCTGTGGCCGCGGCAGAAGTCGTGGAAGCGCTCAGTTGCGGCGGCCCTGGTCGTGATCAGCGGTGCTGGCATGTGGAGCACGGCCGGGACGACGATGAACGACGCGATGGTGGCCGCAGCCGTGCTGGGTGGCATCGCGCGGATGCTGACAGCTCGCGATCGCGGCGTCGCTTCGACATGGCTGGTCATCGGCTTGGCCGCCGGCCTTGCCGCAGGGCTCAAACTCACCGCGGCGATCTATTGCATCGCCTTCTTTGCAGCCGCGCTCGTGGGCCCGCTAAGGACGCTGCCTTCGCGCGTGGCATGGCTGGGGTTGGGTGGAACGATCGCGTTCGCGATTGCCGCCGGTCCGTGGATGTGGACGCTGTGGACTCTCTATCGGAACCCGCTGTTCCCGTACATGAACCAGTGGTTCCACTCGCCGGACGCATTGCCTGTTTCGTGGGCCGACACGCGGTTCCTGCCGCAGAGCGCGCTGGACATCGTGCTTGCGCCGTTCCGTCTGCTCAAGAACAACAAGCATTTCTCCGAGGTGAACCTTGCCGATCCACGGCTGTTCCTGGGGTGGATCGTGCTGTTCGCGGGCACGTGGCTCAGCATACGAAGCAAGCAGGAGCGTGATGAGGCAGGAGGTACACAGTGGCGGGCGCTGTTTGTCTTCGCCCTGGTGTCCTTCCTTGTCTGGGCGTACATGTACGGCATCTACCGATATGTCCTGCCGCTCGAAGCGCTGTTTTCGGTGCTGGTGGTCGGGGCTGTCGGTTCAATGCCGAAACCACGCTGGAGAACCGCGTGCCTTGTCGCAGTGGTCCTGGTGATGGTTGCGGCCACCAACCGTCCGAGCTGGTGGCGTCAACCGTTCAGGACGCCCATGATCGCCGTGGAGTTTCCCACGCTTCCGCCGAACACCTTGCTGCTGATGGATTCCAACGCGCCGATCGGCCACATTGCGGCGTTCGCGCCGGCGGGCGTGCCGGTCGTTGCGATAGGCAATGTCTTCATTGCCCCCGACCGTTGCACGCGGCTTCAGGCGCGGGCGTTCGAGACCGTGACCACGCACGCCGGGCCGATGTTCCTGGTGAAGCCGCAAGGCGAGGTTCCGACGCACCTTCAGAACTACGGGCTGGTCCAGCAAGGGTGCGCGCCGCTGCCGGACTCGCTCATGCCGGCGGAGCTGTGCGAGGTGACGCGCACTTCGCAGGTCATGTCCGCGTGCGACGGTCCACGACCTGATCGGTGAGCAGCCGCAGGATTTCGTTGGATCGGCGATTGCCGGTATCCAGGATGAGCCCGGTCGCGATGGACATCATCGCGGCCAGGATCATCGCAGCGGCCAGTACCGCACTGGAGGGGTGCGTGACTGCGCCGGTGTTGAGGAATTCGGCCAGGACCAGCCCACCCAACGTGAGTCCCGCAATCGTTGCGCCCGCGGACAAAAGCCCGAAGAAGAGCAGCGGTCGCAGGTCCTTGAACAGGAAGAGGATCGTCCTGAGTACGCGGAAGCCATCGCGAAACGTATGCAGCTTGGACTCGCTTCCTGCGGGGCGCTCACCGTATTGGATCTGGAGTTCGGAAACGGTCAGGCCGTTCATCAGTCCGAAGACGGTCATCTCGGTTTCGATTTCGAAACCCATCGACAGCACAGGCATGGAACGCGCGAACCGCATTGAGATTGCGCGGTATCCAGAGAGCGGGTCCTGGATGACGTGTCCAAAAAGGCGACTGATGGTCCAGCGCACCAGGCGGTTGCCGACGCCGTGAAAGGGACGGAACGAGGCGGTAGCGTGCTGCTCAAGGCGAGCGCCGACGGCCATGTCGGCACGTCCGCTGGCGACTTCGTTCAACAGAACGGATGCGGATCCGGCGGGATAGGTGTCGTCTCCGTCGACCATCAACAGGATGTCCGCGTCGACATCGCGGAAGATCGTGCGAACGACACTGCCCTTGCCTCTCAACCTCACGTGCCGAACGCGGGCACCTTCGTCGGTGGCCACCTGTGCAGTCGCATCGGTACTGGAATTGTCGAACACCCAGATGTCTGCCTCCGGGAGGGCCTCGCGGAAATCACGAATCACCTTTCGGATGGTGAGCTCTTCGTTGAGGCAAGGGATTACGACGGCAATTCTGGGGTGGTCCATTCCAATGCTCTCTGTTCCGGTGCCGCGCACGAAAACAGAGATGCACGGAAGGGGCCATCAGATGAATCCTATTCGGGCAACGCGAACTCGGAGCTCAAGCGCGGACGTCGCTCAATCGTAGGTCTGCGTAGCAACCCGCACCGATTCCCCCGAGCCCGCAGCCCGCACATACCCGTCGTAGTACTCCACCAGCCGCACACGCGATGTCGTGGCCGGTTCGAGGTGCAATGTGTAATGCGCCGACGATGCGACCTGCGGGCATTGGACACGCAGGTCGTGCGTCAAGGCAGCGGCGCCGTCGCGGGTGGCACCCGGGGAACAGGTCGGCACGACCACGCTGCCGACGAAGAGGATGCGCGCGTGTGCCGCATGCGCGTTCGTGATCGCCATGGCCGTGCAAAGCACGACACCTGATGCCGCTGCAAACCGCTTCATGACCTTGTCCTCGCATTGAGTCCGGTCCGGGCCTGCAGGGCCCCCGGCCGATTCGACTGACCGGGGGCGCCGCGATGAGCGCGCTCAATGCGCGGCCCGGAATGGGTCGCCGCCTGTGTGGGCGACGAGGACGGGCCTTGTGTGGAAATCCAGATAGGTGCGGCCCGACGCGACATAGGTTCGCGAATGGGCGCGCACGGGAACATCGGAGCATTCCGAATTTTTCTTATTGCGACGCGCGTGACGGTGTGTCGCCGAGCGCAGCGCCGTCCATCATCTCGCCTGCGCTGCAAGACGGGATCCAGGCGCGTCATGCCTGCGCGCACGATCTGGACGATCAAACTCCAGACATGCGCGACGCGCGATACGGATACCGCATCGCGCGGAAGACCTGCGCCTTTATCCAGAGCATCCGGCCATCCAGCAAAAGCACAGCCGAACCCGAGCGCTCCTAGACCGCCGGATCCACCCGTGCATCCTCCGGATGCACCCGATAGAGATGCGCCGGACAGGAAAACGCCGGCTCGCGATCCTGCGGCAACGTATCCCAGCGGCCCTGGGCGGAAGAGTTCGCGGATTCGTCCAGGTGCCAGGCCTGGATGCGTGCGCCCGCGGCGAAGGCGGCGCGCAGCGTGGCGTATTCGTCGATGCGGTTCATGTGGGGTCCTCGTGCTGCGTGCGGCGATGCGACTGCATCGTCAGAGCACACGATGGACCCGCCGGGTCCCATGCGTTGAGACGGCGGCGAAGCGGCTTTCGGAGGGGTTCAGGTCCGGCGGAACGGGCACGCCGGCGATGGAGCGGGAGACGATGCATGCGGCGCGGACGCCGCATGCATCGCGAAAGGCGCGCTTACTTCAGCGCGTCCTTGAGGGCCTTGCCCGGCTTGAACGCCGGCACGATCGTGGCCGGGATCACGATGTCTTCGCCGGTCTTCGGGTTGCGGCCGGTGCGGCCGGCGCGGTTGCGCGCCTCGAAGGTGCCGAAGCCCACGAGCGTCACGGCTTCGCCGTTCTTCAGGGTGGCGGTCACGGACTCGACCAGCGCGTTCAGCGCGGCCTCGGCCTGGGTCTTCGTGAGCTGCGAACGCTCGGCGATGGATTCGACCAGCTGTGCCTTGTTCATGCGTATTCCTGCTTGGAGAGGCCGCGTAGCATACAGGCAAGCCGCGGATGTCTCATGTCCGGGCCCGCCGGACGGGCTTCCGGAGGCCCTCAGGGGTTGATTTTCCAGCCGATCGAGAGCACCTGGTGCCGGTCCTCGAAGATGGGGCGGCAGGTGCGGGCGCGGGCCGAGATCCGGTACCAGAACTCCAGCGTGGTCCCGGTCACGCGCAGCCGATGGGCGTAGGTACCGATGTAGACCGGCAGGTGGCCGACGTAGATCGCCCCGTCCAGGGCGTCCTTCTGTGCCATGAAACGCGGCCGTCGTGGCCGCCGCGCGGAGGAGGGAACGGGCTCTTCCATCGCGGCGAAGCGCTCGGCGTACATGCGTTCCATGACCCGGGCCACCGATGCGTAACTGTTGTGCGCGGGCAGCAGGGAAAGCAGCCTTCGCGGCTCTTCACGGCTGCCGCAATCCTCGTAGATCACCCAAGCCGCGCTCTGGTCCATGGCGTCGACTCCTCGTCGCCCAGCCTGGTCGCGCGTCCGCCCGGAGAGCGGGCACGGTGTTGTTTCGTCGTGGCCATTCTTCATCCGGATGCGACCCTGCGCGCGCGAATCGCGGCGCCCATCCGACGAACTGCGCGATGCATGCCAATGCCTCCGGTGTCACGGCGCAAGGACCGCTCACACGGGCAGGCGCAGCATCCGGCACTCGAAAATCGGCCCCGGTGTCCCGCGATCGGTCGCGACGCGATACCAGAATTCCAGCACGCCGACATGCGTGATCACGCGCTGCGCATACACGCCAACGAATCGCGGCGACTGGCCGACGTAGATGCCGCCATGGCGTGGATCGGTCTTCGCCGCATAGCGCGAATCCTGCGGCTTGCGCTTGTAATGGAAGCGCTCTTCCAGCGATCCGTAACGATCGACGTACACCTGTTCGGCGTACCTCGCGATCGACGCCACGCTGCGATGGGCCGGCAGCAGCGAGAGCAGCCGGCAAGGCGCACCGAAGGATGCATCGTCCTCGTAGACCACCCATGCGGCGCCGCGATTGACGGTGTCGGCCATGTCAGGCGCTCCGCCACGGGGCGCGAAGCGGCGCACGCGGGTACGCGTCGTAAACGGGATCCGTCGAAATACCCGGTGCAGGGCAGCGTGGAGTGCGTGTTTCCCGGTGGCCGGAATCCTTGCGGCTGGTCATTCCTGTTCCCCTTGGTCGTTGAGACTAAGGGCTAAGCATTTTTCGCCGCCGCGTTGATCAGCAATGCGAAGTTTTCTCTACGCGAACAGGAGTTGTTGCCTGACGACACGAAGCGCATCCCGGATCCGGGAGGAATGACGTCGAAACGCCGACATTCCTCCCGGGTTTTACGATCGCGGAAAAAGAAGATGCGCGTGCGGCTTCAGAAGAAGCCCAAGATCCGTGGCGCCCTGGGCGCTGAATCTTCGCTTCGACGAAGGACACGGTACGTAATGAAACCGGGCACGTCGCGCAACCTTACTCGCCACGCTCCGCCAGACTCGCCACCGCCGTGCTGCTTCGTTCGAAACGCGGAAGACCGTCGCGCGTATCGAACCACTGCACGCGCGAGCGCGTCCATACGTGGTCGTCGATGCGTACGCGCGAAGGTTCGTCGAGGCTGCCGACGCAGATCTGTACGCGATCGGCGAGTACGTCCTCGCGCATGCCCAGCGTGCTGCCGCAGCGCGAACAGAAGCCGCGTGCGGCGTTCGCCGATGACTGGAACCAGCTCGGCATGGTGCCGAGCCACTGGAAGGCGTCGAGCGGAAAATGCACGAACGCCAGCGCAGGTGCGCCCGAATGGCGGCGGCACATCCCGCAATGGCATATCACGCCGCGCAACGGCTCGGCCGTCGCGCGATAGCGGACCTCACCGCACAGGCAGCCGCCTTCGAAGATGGATGGGTCCGGCATCACGTTGCTCCGTCCAGTGCGTACGGAGCCGCCCTTGCCGGGTCATCCCGTACTGGTCCGCGGGTAGTGCCGCATCGCCTCGTTGGCGCGCTCCCACGGCAGTTTGTGTTCGATCCAGATTTCCTTGGTCGGCGGGAACTGTTCGGGCGCATCGAGCGTGGCGGTGGTGATGTCGATGCTGTCGACGTCCTCGTCGTGCCGGTAACTCAGTTGCGTGCCGCACACGCCGCAGAAGGTGCGCATGACCTCGGGCGAGGAGCGGAACCTGACCGGCATCCCGCGGGTGAACACCAGGTTGTTGACGTGGAAGGTCGACCAGGCGACGGAGGGGGCGCCGCTCGCCCGCCGGCAGCTGCGGCAGTGACAGATGCTGCGCGACACCGGGGGCGCCGTGGCGCGGTATCGCACGGCGCCGCAGAGGCAACCGCCTTCGATGGACAATCCCATGCTGACCTCCACGACCCTGACGTGGCGGACTCTCAGGCTAGCGGGGCGCGTGTGTGGGCAGCGCGAGGAACCCGCGCGAGGTCTGACACCTGGAATTGCCGCACGAGCGCTCCCGGAGGAAGCAGGAGCGCCCGTCTCGCCATCGGCGGGCCGTCGCGGCTACGGCGGAGGCAAGCGTATGCCCTGGTGTCCGGAGCCGAGCCCGGAGGGCTCAGTCCCGCCTTGCAGGGTCCCTCGGTCAGGCCGCGTCGAACAACTGCTGCAGCACGGCGTCGCCATAACGATCCAGCTTGCTCGCGCCGATACCCGGGACGCGCGCAAGCTCGTCCAGGTCGTCCGGCGCGGCCTGTGCGATGGCGCGCAGCGTGCTGTCGTGGAAGATCACGTACGCCGGTACGTTCTGCTCGCGTGCGGTGTTGCTGCGCCATTCGCGCAGCGCGTCGAACCGCAGCTGCGATTCCGGATCCAGGTCGATGGCGATCGCGGCCGACGAACCGCCGCGCGTGCGACGTCCTCGCGTGGGCTTCTCGGGTTCGTGACGAAAACGCAGCTCGACGTCGCCCTTCAGCACCGGTCCGCTCAGCGTGGTGAGGCGCAGCGCGCCGTGGTGTTCGACATCGGCTTCCAGCAATCCGCCCGCGACGAGCTGGCGGAACACGCCGCGCCATTGGCGTTCGTCGAGGTCATTGCCGATCGCCCAGGTGCTGAGCGTCTCGTGATTCCACTGCTTGACCTTGTCGGTCGCCACGCCACGAAGCACGTCGATGACGTGCCCGGCGCCGAAACGTTGCCCCGTGCGATACACGCATGAGAGCGCCTTGCGCGCCGCCTGCGTGCCGTCCCAGCTGCGCGGCGGTTCAAGACAATTGTCGCAGTTGCCGCAGGCGCCGCCGTGCGCTTCGCCAAACCAGCCCAGCAGCGCCTGCCGCCGGCACTGCGTGGATTCGCAATAACCCAACAGCGCATCGAGCTTGCGCAGTTCCAGCCGTTTGCGTTCCTCGCCGGCTTCGCCCTGCTGGATCAGCTGGCGCAGGTTCACCACATCGCCCAGCCCGTAGCTGAGCCAGACTTCGGCCGCTTCGCCATCGCGACCGGCGCGGCCGGTTTCCTGGTAATAGCCTTCGATCGACTTGGGCAGGTCGACATGCGCGACGAAGCGCACGTCGGGTTTGTCGATGCCCATGCCGAACGCGATCGTCGCCACCATCACGATGCCGTCCTGCTGCAGGAAGCGCCGCTGGTTCTGCGCGCGCAGCGAGGCATCCATGCCGGCGTGGTAGGGCAGGGCGTTGATGCCGGCGGCCTGGAGCTGCTCGGCCACGGATTCCACGCGCTTTCGCGAGAAGGCGTAGATGATGCCGCTCTCGCCGCGATGCGCGTCGAGGAAGTCCAGCAGCTGCCGCACGCCGCCGCCATCCTTGTGGACGATCCGGTAGCGCAGGTTCGGTCGATCGAACGAGCTGACGAACTGGCGCGCATCGTCCAGCGCGAGGCGTTCGGCGATCTCGCGTCGCGTCGGCGCATCGGCCGTCGCGGTCAGCGCGATGCGCGGGATGTCCGGCCAGCGTTCGTGCAGCACGGTGAGCTGGCGGTATTCCGGGCGGAAATCGTGGCCCCATTGCGAGACGCAATGCGCTTCGTCGATGGCGAACAGCGCGATGCGCGCGCGGTCCAGCAGCGACAGGAAACGGTTGGTCAGCAGGCGCTCGGGGGCGACGTACAACAGGTCCAGCTCGCCCGACAGCAGCTGCCGTTCGACCTCGGCCGCATCGCTCGCGTCCAGCGTGGAGTTCAGGTAAGCCGCGCGCACGCCGAGCTGGCGCAGCGCCTCGACCTGGTCCTGCATCAACGCGATCAGCGGCGAGACCACCAGCGCGCAGCCCTCGCGCAGCAGCGCGGGCAGCTGGTAGCACAGCGACTTGCCGCCGCCGGTGGGCATGAGGACGAGGGCGTCGCCACCGCCGGTGACGTGGTCGACGATCTGCCGTTGTTCGCCGCGGAAGCCGGGGTGGCCGAACACGCGGTTGAGCAGATCGAGTGCGGGGTCTGACATCGGCCTAGTTTAACGAAGCGGGCGGTTGGCGGCTTCGGAAAACGGCTGGAAATCGTGTGGGATTTGGAGGGTGGGGCGCTTCACCCTCACCCGGACCCTCTCCCGCTCGCGGGAGAGGGCCTTCGGAGCCTTGAATCAGCGCCTCGGCGCCGCCATCACTCGAGCAGCGAGCGCAGCATCCACGCGTACTTCTCGTGGGTCTGCAGGCGCTGGGTCATCAGGTCGACCGTCGGGTCGTCGCCGGCATCGTCGGCGGTCTTGAGGACCTTGCGCGCGGTGCGGGCCACGGCCTCGTTGCCGGCGACCAGCTGGCGGACCATTTCCTTCCAGTCCGGGGCTTCGGTCAGGCCGGGCTCCTCGGGGATCGAGCTCAGGCGGATGAACTCCGCGTACGAACCCGGCGCGTTGAAGCCCAGCGCGCGGATGCGTTCGGCGGTCTCGTCCAGGGCGGTCCACTGCTCGGTGTACTGGCCTTCGAACATCACGTGCAGGCTGTTGAACATCGAGCCGGTCACGTTCCAGTGGAAGTTGTGGGTCTTCAGGTACAGCGTGAAGCTGTCAGAGAGGAAGCGCGACAGGCCTTCGGCGATCTTCTTGCGGTCGCCGCCGCTGATGCCGATGTCGATGGCCTGCGTGCTGGCGGTCGGCGTGAGCGGGGACTTGTCGGACTTCTCGGCCTTTGCAGGCTTGGCGTTCTTGGTTTTGGCCATTGCGGTTCTCCCTTCGATCATGGCATTGCGGCGACAATAGCCCTGCCGTCCGCGACGTGGGTGGTTTCTTTATCAGGCAGTGCAACGAATGAAGTCTATGGACCCGGCGGAGTCTAGTCAGGGAAATGTCAGCAATGCGTTACGCCAGGCCCGGCGCGCCATCGATGGCGCGCTGAGTCGCGACCGTGGCCGCCTGCATGGATTGTGGTCGCGCTGGAGCGGCAAGCCGGCCGACGAGCGCGCACGCGACGCCTTCGCCAAGGCGCTGGCCGCCTCGGTCGCCCAGCGCGAAGCCCGCACCGCCGCGCTGCCTGCCGCTCCCGTCGCCGCCGACCTGCCCATCGCGGCAAAGGCCGACGAGATCGTCGAACTGATCCGCGCACACCAGGTGGTGGTGATCGCCGGCGAAACCGGTTCGGGCAAGACCACCCAGCTGCCCAAGCTCTGCCTGGCCGCCGGCCGGGGCGCGGCAGGCATGATCGGCTGCACGCAGCCGCGCCGTATCGCCGCGCGCGCCGTCGCGCGCCGCGTGGCGGAAGAGTTGCAGACCCAGCTCGGTGGCGCGGTCGGCTACCAGGTGCGCTTCACCGAGAACGTCGGCGAACAGACCGCGGTGAAGTTCATGACCGACGGCATCCTGCTGGCCGAAATCCAGTCCGATCGCTGGCTCTCGCAGTACGACACCATCCTCATCGACGAGGCGCACGAGCGCAGCCTCAACATCGATTTCCTGCTTGGCTATCTCAAGCAGCTGTTGCTCAAGCGCAAGGACCTGAAGGTCATCGTCACCTCGGCGACGATCGACACCGAACGCTTCGCCGCGCATTTCGACGGCGCGCCGGTGGTCAACGTGGAAGGCCGCAGTTATCCGGTGTCGGTGCGTTATCGCCCTTTGGAAGGGGAAGGCGACGAGGACGGCGACCGCACCATCAACGACGGCATCGTGTCCGCGTGCGACGAGATCACGCGCGAGGATCCACGCGGCGACGTGCTCATCTTCCTCCCCGGCGAACGCGAGATCCGCGACGCGCACCTGTCGCTGGAGCGCCGCAAATACCGCGAAACCGAAGCGCTGCCGCTCTATGCGCGCCTGTCGGTGCGCGACCAGGATCGCGTGTTCAACCCCGGCCCGAAGCGCCGCATCGTGCTCGCCACGAACGTCGCGGAAACCTCGCTGACGGTGCCGCGCATCCGCTATGTCGTCGATCCCGGCCTGGCGCGCGTGAAGCGTTACAGCCCGCGTGGCAAGCTCGATCGACTGCACATCGAGCCGGTCAGCCAGGCCAGCGCCGACCAGCGCAAGGGCCGTTGCGGGCGAATCAGCGAAGGCACCTGTTTCCGACTGTATTCGGAAGCCGATTTCGAATCGCGCCCGCGCTATACCGATCCGGAAATCCGCCGCGCCGCACTGGCCGGCGTGATCCTGCGCATGCTCTCGCTGGGGCTGGGCAGGATCGAGGAATTCCCGTTCCTTGAACCGCCCGATCCGCGCGCGATCGCCGACGGCTGGCAGCAGCTGGCCGAACTGGGCGCGGTGGACGAAGAACGCCATCTCACGCCCATCGGCAAGCTGATGTCGCGCCTGCCGGTCGACGTGAAGCTCGCGCGCATGCTGGTCGCCGCGAACGAACACGGCGTGCTGCGCGAGATGCTCGTCATAGCCTCGTTCCTGGGCATCCAGGACCCGCGCGAACGCCCCGCCGACCAGCGCGGCGCCGCCGATACCGCGCACGCGCAGTTCGCCGATCCGAAATCCGAATTCGTCGGCATCGTGAAGTTGTGGAATGCATACAACGCGGCGCACGAAGAGCTGACGCAGTCGAAGCTGCGCGGATGGTGCGAGAAGAACTTCCTCGGCTTCCTGCGCATGCGCGAATGGCGCGAGCTGCATCGCCAGCTGAAGCTGATGGCCGAAGAGTTGGCATGGAAGGAATCCCGCGCCGCGCTCAACGAGCACGGAACGCTCGATCAATCCGCCTACGCGACCCTGCACAAGGCGCTGCTCGCCGGCCTGCCGACGCAGATCGGCACGCGCACCGACAAGGGTTACGACGGCCCGCGCGGCCGCAAATTCCAGCTGTTCCCGGGTTCGCCGCTGGCGAAGAAGCCGCCGCCGTGGGTGCTTTCGGCGACGCTGCTGGACACCGAACGCGTCTGGTCGCTGACCAACGCCGCGATCGAACCCGACTGGGCGATCGCCGAACTTTCGCACCTTCTCTCACGCCGGCAGCACGATCCGCGCTGGTCGCGCTCGCAGGGTCGCGTGATCGGCAGCGAGCAGATCAGCCTGTTCGGCCTGGTGCTCGCACCGAAGCGACCGGTGCATTACGGCGCGCTGTTTCCGGAGGAAAGCCGCGCGATCTTCGCGCGCGACGCGCTGGTGACGGGCGAGATCAACACGCGCAGCCAGTTCCTGGCGCGCAATCTGGCCACGCTGGCGAAGGCGCGCGACGAGGAAGCCAAGCAGCGTCGCAGCGGCCTGGTCGTGGACGACGAATGGATGGCGCAGTGGTACCTCGACCGCATGCCGGCGAACGTGCACAACGCGCAGGCGCTGGACGCGTGGTACGGCAAGCTGCCGGCGAACGAGAAGGCCGCGCTGGAATGGTCGCTGTCGGACCTGATGGTCGGCGACGAAAGCGATGCGGTGCGCTTCCCGCCGTACCTCGCGCTGGGCAACGTGCGGCTCGCGGTGAAATATCGATTCGAGCCCGGTGCGAGCGACGACGGCATGACGCTCGCCGTGCCGCTGCACCTGCTGAACGCGCTCGATCCGGTGCGCCTGACGTGGCTCGCGCCGGGCTTCGTGCTCGACAAGGCCGCGGCGTTGATCAAGACGCTGCCGAAGACCATACGTCGCAACTTCGTGCCCGCGCCGGATTTCGCACGCGCGTTCCATGAGGCGAACCAGCAGCCGTCGGCGGACACGATCACCGGCGAGCTCGCGCGCTTCCTGCACAAGCTCGGCGGCGTCGCGGTTGGAGCGACGGACTTCGACGAATCCGCGCTGGAGCCGCACCTGCGCATGAACCTGCGATTGTTCGACCGCGACGGAAAATCCGTGCTTGCCGAATCGCGCGACCTCGACGACCTTCGCGCGCGCTTCGGTGAACGCGCCGCGGCGGCGTTCGCGGCGAAGGCGGCCGACGGGCTCGCGCAGCGTGGCCTGACGACGTTCCCGGAAACGCCGATCCCTGCTTCCGTGCCTGGTGCCGGTGGCGTGCCCGCGTATCCGGCGCTGCACGACGATGGCGACAGCGCGTCGCTGCGCGTGCACGCCGAGCGCGACGTCGCGCTGCGCGAACATCCAC
>Ga0209050_1001928_pt1 | contig 19758 bp, 18 predicted proteins | sample Araplavi_mTSA_r2_FD_184276 | JGI IMG/M metagenome (GOLD analysis project Ga0209050, IMG submission 184276) | Arabidopsis root microbial communities from North Carolina, USA - plate scrape MF_Cvi_mTSA_r2 (SPAdes) (version 2) | ecosystem: Host-associated > Plants > Roots > Endosphere | place: USA... | reverse complement strand
AACATCATCATGGCGGGCGGATCGAAGTCGACCGAGGAGCTGATTGCTTCGACCAAGAAGGGCATCCTGGTGACCCGCACCTGGTATATCCGCATGGTGGACCCGCAATCGGTGGCGCTGACCGGCTTGACCCGCGACGGCACCTTCTACATCGAGAACGGCAAGATCAAGCACCCGGTCAAGAACTTCCGCTTCAACGACAGCCCGGTGTCGATGTTGAACAACATTGATGAACTGGGGCGTCCGGTGCTGATCGGCGATACCGATGCGCGCAAGCTGATGATTCCCGCGATGAAGGTGCGGGACTTCAACTTCACGTCGCTGTCCGACGCGGTCTGAGGGATGCCTGCCTACGATTTCTATTTCAGCCGCCTGACTTACGAGTCGGGCGACTGGGATGTCGATATCCGCATGCCGAGCAACGTGCTCAACTCCCTGGTCGAATACACGACCCTGAAAGTTGATCCCGTTGAGCGCATCGTCGCGCTGTCCGATCCGAAGATGCTGGAAGCGCCGTTCTGCTACCTGGCGGGCCATAAGCTGGTGCAGTTCACGCCCGCCGAGCGCAAGAACTTCGAGCGCTATGTGCGCGGCGGCGGCTTTGTTTTCGTGGACGACTGCAACCACGATATCGACGGCCTGTTTGCGAAATCGTTCGAGGCGGAAGTGGCCCGCATCTTCGGCCCGAAAGCACTGCACAAGATTCCCAACAGCCATCCGTTGTATTCGGCCTTTTTCAAGTTCGACGGACCGCCGAATACCGGGATGGAGCTGAATGGCTGGGGAGACGACCTGGTGCACGATTACCTCAAGGCCGTGGAATTCGGCGGCCGCATCAGGCTTTTGTATAGCAATAAGGACTATGGCTGCGAGTGGGATTACGACTTTCGCAACAAGCGCTGGCTGGCAATCGACAATACGCGCTTCGCAGTCAACATCATTCAATACGCGTTGGGAGCATGACCGTGGCTGAAAGCGGCTGGAGCGAAAACGAGATCGGCGTATTGCACGCCAGGGTAAAGGCACTGAAGGCGAGCATGGGCCGCGTCATCATCGGCCAGGAAGAAGTGATCGACTCGCTGGTCATCTGCCTGCTGGCCGGTGGCCACGCACTGGTGGAAGGCGTGCCGGGGCTGGGCAAAACGCTGCTGGTGAAGTCGCTGGCGCAGGCCACCGACATGGAGTTTCGCCGCGTGCAGTTCACGCCGGACCTGATGCCGTCCGATATCGTCGGCACTGAAATCCTGGAAGAGGATCATGCGACGCGCAAGCGCGAGTTCCGTTTCCAGCAAGGGCCGGTATTCACGCAGGTGCTGCTGGCGGACGAAATCAATCGCGCGCCGCCCAAGACGCAGTCCGCGCTGCTGGAAGCGATGCAGGAGCGCTCCGTAACCTTCGCCGGCCAGACACACAAGCTGCCACGCCCATTCTTCGTGCTGGCGACGCAGAATCCGATCGAGCAGGCAGGCACCTACCCGCTGCCGGAGGCGCAGCTGGACCGCTTCCTGCTGCATATCGATGTCGGCTATCCGACGGAGGATGAAGAGATTGCGATGGTATCCGCCACGACGCACGCCGGCTTGAAGGATGCCGAGCCGGCGATGGATGTGGAAACCTTGTTGCGCCTGCAGGCCCTGGTGCGCGATATCGAAATCGGCGATCACCTGCTGCGTTACGCGACGCGCCTGGTACGGTCCACCCGTCCGCGCGAGACGAGCGTCGAAGCAGTGAAGAAGCATGTTGGCTGGGGCGCTGGACCGCGCGCGGGCCAGGCCCTGGTGCTGGCCTCCAAGGCGCGTGCGTTGATGCAGGGGCGCCTGGCGGTCACCCGCGAAGACATCGGCCACATGCTGCTGCCGGTGCTGGCGCACCGCGTGCTGCGCAACTTCGAAGCGGAGGCTGACGGTATTGCGATTGCCGATATCCTGGCCGCACTGCGCGACGCAATCAAGCCCGAATAAGCAATGTTGGAAACACCTGCGCTGCTGGCGCATTCCGCCGACCTTGAGCTGGTGATCCGCCACGTGCTGGCAGGTCTCGGCCATGGCATCCATGCGGGCCGCGAACGCGGCGCCGGTGTGGAGTTCTCGGAGTACCGTGCGTACGCGCCCGGTGACGAGTGGCGGCGCGTCGACTGGAAGCTGCTGGCGCGCGCGGACCGCTATTATGTGCGCGAGGCCGAGCGCGACAGCCACGTCGCAACCTGGCTGGTGCTGGATGCGACCGCCTCGATGGCGGAACCGAGCCGGCGCGTGGATGGCTTGAGCAAGCATTGGTATGCCCGCACGGCGCTGGCCTGCGTGGCGGCGATTGCGCAGCGCCAGGGCGATGCCTTCGGCCTGCTGGTGATCTCTAACGGCAAGGTCGAATTCACGCAAGCTTCGCGCGGCCCGCGCCATCTGCAGCGCGTGCTGGCGGCCCTGCAACGCGCCAAGCCGTCCGGTGAACTGCCTGACGCCGAAACCTTGCGTGCCAGCCTGCATTTTGCGCGTTCGCAAGGCATGGTCTTCGCTGCAACGGATGCGCTGGACTGGCCGTCTCCATTGGGCGAGGCACTGGTGCGCCTGCGCCATATGCGGCATGACGTGCGCCTGCTGGCCTTGCGCACCGAAGCTGAAGTCGAAGCGGATTTCGCTACTGGCCACGCTTATCGCGATCCGGAGGAGGGCGCTCGCCTGCATCGCTTTATCCGCGCCGATAAAGACAATTACCATGCGGCGCTTGAATCGCACTTCGCTGTCGTGCGCACTGCCTGCCGACAGCACGACGTGCCGCTATGCGAGGCGCAGATTGAACAGCCTTTGGGCGAAGTCCTGCGCGCGTGGCTGAGGAATCCGGAGGCGCGCAGGCCATGACCAGCATGCAGCCTTTGTGGTGGCTTGCCCTGCCGGTGCTCTTGCTGCCGGTCTGGTGGCATATGCGCAAGCGCGAGCGCACGCGCACCGACATTCTCGCCACCGCGCGCTTCCTGCCCGCAGCAGCGCCGCAACAGCAACGCGTGCTGCGCTGGTCGGATGTGCTGCTCCTGCTGGTGCGGATGGCATTGCTGTTTATGCTGCTTGCATGGCTGGCGGTGCTTGTCATGCCCTGGAAAGGCGACACGGTGTTCGTCGACCCCTCGCTTGAAACCTCGCCGTGGGTTGCGCAGCAGATGCAATCGGCAGGCATGGGCACCGCTGCCCGCGAACCGCTGCCCGCCGACCTGTGGAACTGGCTGGCCCGTAACGAACACGAATGGTGCCCGGAGGCGCGCTTCCTCATCCTCGCCCCCAGGGCCGCCATGCCCGCGCTTCCACCGCGCCTGGCCCGCCCAGTTGATCTCCGTCTCGCGCCGTCCACCATGGCCTCCCAGCCGCGCGCCGACGGGGCGGATATGCCTGTGGCGCCCCACAAGCGCCATGTAGTCGTCTCAGCCCCAGCCGATCGCCTGCCCCGCTGGCAAGCCTTGTTCGCAGCATTCAGCACCGCCGCCGATGGCGTCAATCGCTACGTCCTCTCCGACACGCCAACAGCGGAAACCGAGCTGATAGTCTGGGACCAACCGGCCAACGAACCGCCAGCCTCCTGGAGGGCCCCCCTCTGGTGGCGTACCGCCGCCTCCAACGGGCAAATCCAATCCAGGCAGGGGCTCACCTGGACCGCCTCGCAATGGCCATTGCAGGACGTCGACGCCGCTCGCGCACTTTACGAGCGCTGGCAGGCAGCAACTGCGCAAATCGCGCCTTATCCAATGCCCGCGCAGGCTCTGAAGGCCGGGCGCAAGGAGCCGCTACCCACATCGATGGCCCGGTCACCTGAATGGCTGGCGCTAGCCTTGCTGGCACTGTTCGCAATCGAGAGGATCCTCACCCATGCCCGCCGCCGCTGACCACCTGGCCTGCGTGCGGCAACGCATGCTGCAAGCCCTGATCCGCCGCCGCACCGCCAGCTGGCTAGTGCCACTGCTGCCCATAGCTGCGCTGGCTGCAGCGATACTTGCGGGAACGTTCGGCACAGCAGGGACGCTCACGATCACCGCTCCTCTCGTATTGGCTGCCGCAGTGATGCTCTGGGCCGCGATCGACTTCGCGTCCTGGCGCAAGCGAGTGGAAGAACAATTGCCGTCATGGCTGAACGACGCGGTTCCTGAGCTGGAGGACAGTAGTGCGCTACTGGCCTCTGTCCCGGGTACGCCCCTCGGCAGCCTGCAACGCAATCGCCTGCTGGCACGGATCGACGAGGTACTCGACGATGGACGCTTGCGTGGCATCGCAAATCGGAAAGCCCGCTTCAACGCGATTCCGCTTGCATTGGCAGCGGTAGCTGCCGCCGGCACATGGGCCTATGCCGCAGCGCATAGCCCGCAATACGCGGCGCCTGCGGGCACCGGGCAGGCAGCGCAGGCTGCCATCGCCGCGGCCGGCTTGAGTCTGCACGCCGAGCCACCACCGTACACCGGCGTGAAGCCTAGCGAAGGCGCCCCGCGTGACTTGCAGGTCCCCCAGCACAGCAAAGTGCGCTGGTGTGCCGTCAATGCCGATGCCACCATCGAACTTGGCGATGGCCAGACCTTGCAGGCGGCAGCAGGCAGGTGCGCCGAATGGACCGCCAGCGATTCCATCTTCTGGCGCAGCCGCCATAACGCGAGCCAGCGTTACACCATTCGCGTCACGCCTGACCAGGCTCCCCAGGTTTCCATTGCCGCACCGAACGAATCGCTCACTGTCCTGAAACCAGATGCCCAAAGTGCGCAGATCAATGCCAGTGTCAGTGACGACTACGCGGTCCTAAAAGCGACCCTGCATATGACCCTCGCGCGCGGAAGCGGCGAAAACATCCGCTTCACCGACAAGGAGACTCCGCTTCCCGCCTCGTCCGATCCGCGCAAACGCAACTGGAACAAACAATGGATGTTGAAAGAGCTCGGCATGGAGCCTGGTGACGAACTGTATTTCTTCGTGCGCGCCAGCGACAACGCCCCGGTCCCGCATATTTCGCAGTCGCCGACCTACACGCTGCGCCTGCCCGGCCAGCGAGGCGAAGCACTCGAATCGACTGCCCTGCCATCGATGGTGAAGCCGGAAAACCTGCGCAGCCAGCGACAGATCATCATCGATACCGAACAACTGGTGGCCGACTCGCCGCGCCTTGGCGCCGCAGAACTGCGCGCCCGCAGCGAGAAAATCGCCGGCGACCAGGCCAAGCTGCGCCTGCGCTATGGCCAGTTCCTTGGCGAGGAGTCTTCCCTGTTCGGCGGCGAAGAACACGGCGATGGCGATGGTGATGAACACGGCGGCGCCGGCAGCCAGGGCCCGGGCGGTTTCGGCACCGGCAATATCGCAGCCCAGTTCGGCCACGCGCACGACCAGGAAGGCAACGCCACCATCTTCGATCCGGCCACCAAGGAAGTGCTGCGCCGCGCATTGCGGGCGATGTGGGACGCCGAAAAGCAGCTCCGTGCCATCGCGCCGAAGCCGGCATTGCCGCCGGAGTACAAGGCGCTCGGAGCGATCAAGGAGCTGCAGCAGGCGGAGCGCGTCTACCTGCACCGCACCGCCTTCGTGCCGCCAGCCATCAAGGAAGAAAAACGCATGAGCGGCGAAATGAATGGAGCGGCCAGCTACCGCCGTGCGCAAGGCACGGCCAACGAATTCGTGCCGGCCGATGTGCGCGAACTGGTGCAGGCCCTGGGCGGAGATGGCGCGCTGCCCTCACTGTGGAGCAAGGCTGCGCGCGAAGCAGTTGCCCGCATCAAGGATGAAGAACAACGCCTGTCGGCACAAGCCGCCGTGCAGGATGTGGCCGATGGTTGCCAACCATGCCGTGCCCTGTTGCGTGCCTGGCTGCGTGCGACCGTGCAGCAGCCGGCAGTAATATTGCAGGCACGCCCACAAGCGCAGACAAGTTTCGGCCAGGCGCTGCAAGGGAAGGGGGCACCGTGAACGTGGATATCAACTTCCTGTACGGTGGTGCAGTTCTGGCGGGCGCGGCAAGTGCCTTGCTTTACACGCGCAAGAAGCGCTGGGTAGACGCGGCCCTGGCCTTGGCGGCCGGCGCGTCGCTGGCAACGCTGCTTGCCGCCCCCGCCGCTCCTGTCGGTGATGCGCAGCCAATTGTCCTGGCAACAGAAGGCGCTTCGCCTGCGGCACCGGACGACCGGTTGGCGGCAGCGCTGGCACAACTGCCATCGGCGCGCCGCGATACCCCTGTGGAAGTGCAAGGCCAGGGTCTGCACGAAGCGCAATGGCGTGACATGCCTGTACGCCCTATCCAGTGGAAGCCGTCGCAGGATGGTCTGCTATGGCTGGATTTCCCGCGCTCTCTTCCGCTCGGGCGCAGCTTCGCGCTGACCGTACGGCGCGGGGCCCCGCAGGCCGACTGGCGCTTGCAACTGCTGGCTGAAAACGGCCAGGTGCTGGCCGAGTCGCGCGCCGTTGCGGCTGCCGATAGCTTGACCGTGCAATGGCAACCGCCACTGGCTGAAACGATGGTGCTGCAGGCACGCCTGCTCGGCAAGGACGGAAAGGCCATTGCGCAAGGCCCGGTTCCCCTTCGGGTACTGGACACGGTTCCCTTGCAGGTGCAGGGCCGTTTTGGCGCCCCGTCCTTTGACGCGCGCGTGCTGAATCAATTGCTGACGGACTCGAACGCCATCGTCGATTGGCAAACCACGCTTGGCAAATCGCTGACGCGCAACGAAGAGGCACGCGCACCGCTGACCCATCCCAACATGCTGGCAGCCGATGCCGCCTGGCTTGAACGCGGCGGACTGCGTGGCACGTTGGCGCAGGTTGCGCAAGGCTTGCCGCTACTGGTACTTGGCGGCAATGTGGATGATGCGGCGTTGTGGCAGCGCGAGACTGGATTGAAGCTGTCGCCGCAATCGGCCACTACGGAGCAGGAAGATACGCGCCATCTCGCGCTCACAGGCGTCACCCTGGCCTTCGCTCCCGGCGCACAAATGCCGATGGCTGTAGGCGCGTGGCAGGCCATCGCGCGCGACAAGGACGGCAAGCCCTGGCTGTGGCAACGCGACTGGCAGAAAGGCCGCATCCTGTGGCTGGGCATTCGCGACTGGCACCGGCACGCCATCAGCGAGCCGGCTGCTCTCGGCCAGTGGTGGCAGCAAGTGATCGACTTTGCCGCGACGGGCAGCGAACAGAAGGTGCGCTGGCTTGATGCCGATCCAATGCCGCTGCCAGCTTTGCGCACTGAAATTTGCGCGCAAGGCGTGGCAACCGGTGGTGCTGTCACGGTAGGGCAGGAGGCCCTGCGCTGGCAGGCCCGCAGCGATCGTGCCGATTCGGCATGCGCTGCACTATGGCCGCGCGGTGCCGGCTGGCTTCCCATGCGCAGCGGCCAGGCGGAAAGCGCAGTCTACGTGTACGCTGCACAGGACTGGCCGGCATGGCAGGCTGCGCTGCGGCATGACGCGACTGCCCGTTACGCCGGCCGCAGTGCACAACCGCTTGGCGCTTTGGGAACAGTCGATCCTGCCACCCATGCGGCGCAGCATGCCGGCGCACCGCAACCGTGGGCCACGGCCGTTCCACGCTGGCTACTGGGCCTTGCATTTGCCGTCAGCGTATTGCTTCTGTGGTGGCGCGAACGCCGTTGAGCCGCAAGCTGTGCTAATGTCGTTGCATGAAAGCGATCGACGAATTCCGTGCCAAGCCAGGCTTGCGGCTACGCGACAAGGATGCGAAATCAGACAGCAAGCCTGATCGGGACCTGCTGGAGAAGATGTTGGACGACATCTCCGACCTGCAGGAGATGCTGTACGCCGAACGCAAGCGCAAGCTGCTGATCGTGTTGCAAGGTACGGATACCTCCGGCAAGGACGGTACCGTGCGCCATCTGTTCAGCAAGATCAACCCCATGGGCTTGCGCGCCGTCGGTTTCCGGGCGCCGACCGAGATCGAAGCGGCACATGATTTCCTGTGGCGCATCCACCGTGAAGTACCGAAAGCCGGCGAGATCGCAGTGTTTAACCGCAGCCACTACGAAGATGTGCTGGTCACGCGCGTGCTTGGCCTGGTCACGCCGCAGGAATGCAAGCGCCGCTATGCGCAGATCCGCGACTTCGAGCGCATGCTGGCCGAAAGCGGCACCACCATCGTCAAGTTGTTCCTGCACATTTCAAAAGACGAACAGAAAGAACGCCTGCAGCAGCGGGTGGACGACCCCCACAAGCACTGGAAGTTCGACCCGGAAGACCTGAAGCAGCGCGAACTCTGGAAGCACTACCAGAAGGCCTACGAAGATGCGATCACGGAGACCGACGCCGGCCATGCGCCATGGTACGTCGTCCCCGCGGATTCAAAACGTTATCGCAACGAAGTCGTCGCGCGACTGTTGCTGGAAACCCTGCGCGGCATGCGGCTCGACTGGCCGCCGCCGGACAAGCGCTTGTTGAAACTCAAGGTTCGCTAGCCCACTCGCGCACATATGCCGGTGCCGCGAGTTCGCACGCCGGATCGGTTACCGGCGCAGTGCGCAGCTGCACAAACGGAAGCTCGCCCACCCAGGCAGCGATGCCCATGTCTTCCTCGTCGTCATTTGGCCCGCCGCTGCGCACCTTGCACGCTGCTTCCGCCAGCGGGATCCGCAGCACGGTGGTGGCAGCATGCTCCTTGTCGTTGCCGCCGCGGACTTCGTGGCGGCGGCCCGGCGCCAGGTGATCCATGAAGGCATCCAGCGTGCGGCGCTGCTCCGCCTCGTCCACCGCCTCGAAGCGGCCGTAGATCATGACCGAGCGGTAGTTCATCGTATGGTTGAAGGCCGAACGCGCCAGAACCAGCCCGTCCAGGTGGGTAATGGTGACGCAGGCATCCTGCGCCATCAATTGCTTCAGCATGCGGCTGCCGTTGGAGCCATGGATGTACAGGTGGTCGCCTTCGCGCCAGCAGGCGGTCGGGATGCAGTGGGCGCCTTGCCCGTCGCTGAAGGCGATATGGCAGATGTAGGCGGCATCGACGATGGCGCGCACCAGGTCAGGATCATAGGCGGCGTTGACGGCGCCACGTCGCACGCGGGTGCGGTCGGATGGAGGTTGTGTTGTATTCATGGCATCGGACTATAATGTCCAGCTGGCCCCTGCAACAGGTCCAGGGGTATGCAAAACCATGGAGCCACGCTTGGACTACTCGCTGCTGATCTCGAACTTCACCGCCAGTCACGGCCACCACGGCTGGCCGCGCCAACGCCTGCTGCACGAATGCCTGCGCGCCGCCATCCGCGACGGCACGCTGGCCCCCGGCACCCGCCTGGTCGCCACCCGCGCGCTGGCATCGGAACTGGGCGTGGCGCGCAACACCGTGCTGTACGCCTACGAACAGCTCACCAGCGAAGGCTATGTGGTGACGGACCGCAGCGGCACCATCGTTGCCGCTGTGGCGCCGGCCAGGCAGCAGCAACCCAGCGTGGTGGTGCCGCACCGGGGCTTGTCGCAACGGGCGCAGAACCTGCGCCACAGCACCGCCTCAGCCGCCAGCGGCACGCCGTTCGTGCCGGGCGTTCCCGACCTGCCGAGCTTCCCCATCGGGCTGTGGCGCCGCCTGCTGGAACGCGCCTGGCGGTCGCTGCCCACCGAAAAGCTGAACTATGGCGACCCGTGCGGCGAGCCGGTGCTGCGCGAAGCCATCGCCGATTACCTGCGCGCCTCGCGCGGGGTGATCTGCGAAGCGGCGCAAGTGTTCATCACCGACGGCAGCCAGAGCAGCCTTGACCTGTGCGGCCGCGCCTGCGCCGATGCCGGCGACACGCTGTGGATGGAAAACCCCGGCTACGGCGGCGCCATGGCCGCCTTTCGCGCCGCCAGCCTGAAACTGGAGCCGATCGACGTCGACGGCGAGGGCATCGCGCCGCGCCCGGAAGACTGGAAGGAGCGCCCGCCGCGCCTGATCTACACCACGCCTTCGCACCAGTACCCGACCGGCACCGTACTGTCGCTGGCGCGCCGCATGGCCCTGATCGACGGGGCGCGCTCCTGTGGCGCCCTGATCATCGAAGACGACTACGACAGTGAATTCCGCCATGACGGGCCGCCGCTGGCGTCGATGCAGGGCCTGCAGCCGGACGCCCCGGTGCTGTATTGCGGCACCTTCAGCAAGACCATGTTCCCCGGCCTGCGCATCGGCTACCTGGTGGTGCCGCCCTGGCTGGTGCAGCCGTTGGCCACCATGCGCCAGCAATCGGCCTCGCGCGGGCGCGCCGCCGACCAGCTTGCGCTGGCCGAATTCCTGCGCAGCGGCCAGTTCGCCCTGCACCTGCGCCGCATGCGCCGCGTCTATCGCGAACGGCGCGACGCCCTGGTGGAGGCGCTCGACAAGCACCTGGGCGGCATCGCCAGCGTGCAGGGCGCCTCGGCCGGCATGCATCTCGCCCTGCGCTGGGAGGACCCGCGCCTGTCCGACGTGGAGATCAGCCGCCGCGCCCTCGAACAGGAAGGCATGATCGCCAATGCCCTCAGCGTGCATGCCGTTGCCGGCCAGTGCAACTGGCAGGGACTGGCCCTGGGCTATGGCCAGGTGGATCCCGGCAAGGTCGATGACCTGGTCAAACGGCTGGCGGGTGTCATTCATATAACGGCTTATGAAATTTTTTACCGAAAGTTCAAATAGTTGATCGAAATCCCGCGCCCCTTGTTTTTAGAATGAAGTAAATCTGGCCTGACCAGATGTAGTCAAAAACAAAAAACGAATACTGGGGCGCAATGAATCAACATTTCCTGAAGATACGGCAGAATTTCAAGGCCGACATGATGGCGCGCTATGCCGTCGACGAACAACTGTTTGACGAAACCAGCCGCTGCATTGCGTCGCTGGCCGTGCCGTTCGCGGCCCGCCGCGGCGAGTTGCTGCAGCGCGTGGGCCAGGCCTCGCGCGACGTGTTCTGGCTGACCGGCGGCGTGGCCCGTGTCGGCTATGTCAGCGAAAGCGGCAACGAAGTCACGATGCGTTTCGCGACCGAAAGCCATATCGCGAATGCTTATGAAGACTTGCTGCAGTTCCGCGGCGAGCAGCCGTCGCGTTCCTTCATCGTGGCCGAAACTTCGGTGCAAGGCTTCCGTTTCGACTGGGAGCAAATGAGCGCGGCCCGTCTCCAGCACCCGGTGCTGACGGCCTACATGACGCGCTTGCTGGAGTTCGCCGTCTGCAGCCAGGCGCGCCGCTTCATCACGCATACCGCGTCGAGCGCCGAAGAGCGCCTGGCCAATTTCAGGGAAGAGTATCCGAACCTGGAGCGCAGGATTTCACAGAAGGTGCTGGCGTCCTACCTGCAGATCACGCCAGCCTACCTGTCGCAGCTGATGCGCCGCGAACAGGAAGCTGCCTAGCGTTCCTGCTCCTGGCGCAGCAGCGTCGACATGTACTGCGGCGTAATGCCCAGGAAGGAGGCCAGCGATTTCTGCGAAATGCGCTGCTCCAGGCCTGGGTATTGTTCGCGGAATGCCGCCAGCCGGCAGTTGGCCGAGGTCATGCTGCGCACCAGGCAGCTCTGTGAATAGCGGCGGATCGAGTGCTCCGATACCTTCAGGTAGTACTCGCGCATGATGCCGTGTTCTTCGCGCAGGCGCGCCAGCGTCGCCCACTCCACGCGGATCGCCGTCACCGGTGTTTCCGCGATGATGAACTCCTGCGCCGGCTGGCCGTCCTGGGCCGCCAGCAAGTCATGGTGCGAGCCGCAGGAGTCGCCCTCCGACGAAAACGCCATGGTCACGTCGGCGCCGTCCTTGGTGATCATGCCGCGCCGCGCAACGCCGCGGTACAGCCAGTACGCCACGCTGGCCGGCACCCCTGCGCGCTGCAGGTAGTCGCCCTTGCGGAAATGGACCTCGACCACGTGCGGCGCGAGGATGCGGTTGAACTCATCGAACATTTCGCGCGACACGCCGATACGGCTCATCGAGTATTCGCTGAATTCTTCCCGCTGCTTGAGGAATGCTTCGGACATTGCGGTAGCTCTTGGTCTTTCTGACAATATTGTTTCTTGCCTGAAACCACAGGCCCCGCAATATAAACCACTGAAAGAAGCGGGGCAATCCCGACGTAAAGACTGTTGCGCGCTGCCAGTAAATTTTAGTAACTACTTGATAATCTTCAACTATTTAAACAGCCAGCGATGGTTGATGTAGCTATACTACGCGTTAGCCATCCACTCCCGCATGCCATCCACCCAAGGGCGCGCATTCAGGTTCAGCGATTTCCTGATCTGGTTGGCACGGTCGTACAGCACCGAAAAATCGATCGACGGCGAGCGCTTGAAGGCAATGACGACGATGTTGGCGTCGTGGACTTCGGGCAGCCACACCACGGCGTCGAATACCAGCTCCATGTGCTGCAGGTTCTTGCCGTAGTTGTCGAAATCGCCAAACACATTGGTGGTCATGATGCCGTCCGGGCCCAGGCAGTCGAAACAAGCCTGGTAGAACTCCGGCGTGTCGAGCACCGGGCCGCGCGCCTCCTCGTCGTACAGGTCGACTTGCAGTACGTCCACCGTGCCGTGGTTACGCGGGTCGAGCACGAAATCCATCGCATTCATCTGGCGCACATCAAGCCGCTCGTCGTTTGGCGGCAGGCCGAACTTCTCTTCGCAGATCGCGATCACATTCGGATTGAGCTCGATGGCGGTCACGCGCGCCTTAGGGAACTGGCGGTAGCTGAATTTGGTCAAGGCCGCGCTGCCCAGGCCGAGCTGGACGATGTGGCGTGGCGCGGGCAGGAAAAGCGTCCACATCATCATCATGCGCACGTATTCCAGCTCGATCATGTCGGGCTTGGACAGGCGCATGGCGCCCTGCACCCAGGAGGTGCCCAGGTGCAGCGAACGGACGCCCTGGAACTCAGTGACGGTGGCGGGAGGAAAACCAGGCTGGTCAAATCTGCGGGAAGTCATGGCCGACAGTTTACCAGCCCGACGCTCACGCCTCCTGCTGGCGCCGCCTGAGGCCAGCCGCGCCGACCATGCCGAGTCCCGCCAGCAGCAGGGCATAGCCGCCCGGCTCCGGCACCGCGCTGATGTTCAGCGTGCCGGAATAGCTGGCCGATGCCGGACCGACGGCCCCCGGCGCATACACGCTGCCAACGATGGTCAACACCAGCGGCCCGGTGATCGTGGTTGGCAGCAGGAAGCCATACTCGAAGATGCCCGGCCCGGTCAGCGTCATGTAATTGCCGTTGAGGATGGCGTAATCAAAGTTGACGTCGGCAGCCGGCGTGAAGCCAAGCGTCACAACGCTGGCATCGACCAGAAAACTGCCGTTGCTTGGTGTGAAGGTAAAGTTGTCGACGAACGAACCCAGTTCGATATGGGTCACGCCAAAAGCGGCGGATTGTTCGGTGGCATTGCCACCGAGGTTGACGTTGGTGTTCAGGTTGTCGGCCTGCACCGCTGAAGCGGCGATTGCAAGCAGCAAACCCATGGCTGTCTTCATGGCGTTCTCCTGGAAGCGCAGACGAGGCGCCTGCATATTCCAAGTTAGGCCGCACGACAGGCTGCTGTTTGACCTGGATCAAAGGGGCAGGATGATTGCCACCGCAAGTCCACCCCCTTCGCGGTTGGCAAGCGCGATGCGGCCGCCATGGGCTTCGGCGATTTCGCGCGCCAGGGCCAGGCCGAGGCCGGTTCCGCTGCGTTTGGTGGAATAGAACGGCACCAGCGCATTGGCCAGCACCGCCTCGCTCATGCCGGGGCCGCGGTCCTGCACTTCGATGCGCAGCATGCCCTGCTGGCGGCGCAGTTCCAGTCCGACTTCCTCCGGCGGCGAGCCGGATTCGTGGGCGTTCTTGAGCAGGTTGAGCAGGGCCTGCTCCATTTGCGCGGCATCGAAGGCGTGCGCTTCGGCAGGCACGTCGCCCTGCAGCTTGAACTGCACCTGGTCCGACAGGGCGGCCAGGAAGGCGCCCCAGTCCTGCTGGTCAAGCCGCGGCGTGGGAAGCTTGGCGAAGCGGGCGTAACCGAGGATAAAGCTTTCCAGGTGGCGCGTGCGCTCCTCGATGGTGGCCAGGATCTGCGGCAGGCGCTCGGTCTGGCCGCGCCGCACCAGCTCGGTACCGGAGTGGGCCAGCGAAGTCAATGGCGCCAGCGAATTGTTCAACTCATGGCTGATCACGCGTATCACTTTTTTCCAGGTCTGCACTTCCTGGCGGCGCAATTCTTGCGTGAGCTGGCGCAGCAGCAACAGTTCATGTGGACGGCCATTCAGGCTGAAGCTGCGGCGCGCCAGGTGGAAGACTTCCTCCTCCTCGCTGTCGCCGATGGTGAACAGGCCATCGCCGCCGCGGCCTACGGCCTCGCGCAGGGCTGGCTGGACACGGTCCAGCAGATCGGGCAGGCGCAAGCCCTCCAGCTTGCGGCCCTCGTTGACCAGCTGGCGCGCGGCCAGGTTGCCGAACACGATGGCATCGTTGTCCGTGACCAGCAGCATGGCTACGGGCGTGTGCTGCACCATGGTGTCGAGCAGAAGCTCACGCTGCACCAGGCCAAGGCGCTGTTCGCGCAACACCTGGCCCAGTTCATTGTGTGCCGCGACCAGGTCGCTCAATTCATCGTTCTGCGGCCAATGCAGGCTGAAGGAAAAGTCGCCATCGCGGTAGCTGGTGACGGTGCCGGTCAGGGCGCGATACAGGGAAAGCTGGCGCTGCAGCTGCGCGCGGATGGTGATCACCGCCAGCGGCACCAGGCACAGCAGCGAAATGCCGACCACGATGGTCGGATGGTTCGGCAACAGCTGGTCCAGCCCGAGCGCAATCAGGATGCCGGTCGCGGTCAACGTCCCCACCAGCGCCGACCACAATGTCAACAGCGAGAGCCGCATCGCCGCCTATACAGCCGCGCCCGTGTCACACCATGGGGCCAGGCCCCCAGTGACACGAACGCGGCAGTTGTAAGGATGAGGCCGTGTCCCGTGGGGCCTGACCCCATGGTGTGACACGGGCTGGGCAGTGGCGCTCATGGGCGGGCGATGCCGAGGCGTTCCATGCGGCGGTAGAGGGCTTGGCGCGACAGGCCGAGCTCGGCTGCGGCCTGGGCTACCACGCCGCTGGCGCGCTGCAGCGCGTTGACAATGGCGTCGCGGTCGGGTTCCTGGTCGGGGCCGCTAGGGCCGGCGCTGTGGCCGTTGATGGTGCTGGTTGGGGGCAGGCCGAGGTCGGGGGCGGTGATGGCGTCGCCTTGTGCCAGCAGGCTGGCGCGTGCCATCACGTTCTTCAGCTCGCGCACATTGCCGGGCCAGCCGTGTGCCAGCAGCGCGGCTTCGGCATCGGCGCGCAGGTGGCGTTCCTTGCCGAGGAAGTGGCGCGCCAGCGGCAGGATGTCGCCGGGGCGTTCGGCCAGCGGCGGCAGGCGCAGTTCGATCACATTGAGGCGGTAGTACAGGTCTTCGCGGAAGCTGCCGGCGCGGATCATGGCGGGCAGGTCTGCATTCGTGGCGCTGACCACGCGCACCTGCACCTGGCGCTCGCGGTTGGAGCCGAGCCGTTCGAAGCGGCCGGTTTCCAGCACGCGCAGGAGCTTCATCTGGCCGGCCAGCGGCAGGTTGCCGATCTCGTCGAGGAACAGTGTGCCGCCATCGGCGGCTTCGAACTTGCCTTCGCGGGCCTTGGAGGCGCCGGTGTAGGCGCCGGCGTCGGCGCCGAACAGTTCGGCTTCAATCAGTTCGGCCGGCAGGGCGCCGCAGTTCAGCACCACGAAGGGGCCTTCGCGTACGGCGGAATTGGCCTGGATGATTTCCGCGATGCGCTCTTTGCCGGTGCCGTTCGGGCCCGTGATCAGCACCGGCACGTCGGCGCGGGCGACCTGGCAGGCCAGCGAGATCACGCGTTCGGTGGCGGGGTCGTTCCACACCATTTGGCGCAGGTTGTAGCGTTCCAGTTCGCGGCGCTGGCGCTGCTCGTCGCTGCGGTGCTGGTTGAGGGCGCGGTTGGCCTGGCCCAGTTCCAGCAGGTTGCGCACGGTGGCGATCAGGCGCTTGTCGTCCCATGGCTTGGACAGGTAGTCGGCGGCGCCGGCCTTGATCAGGTCGACGGCGGCGTCGAGGTGGGTCCAGGCGGTCAGCAGGATCACCGGCAGGTCGGGGTGGCGCTTCCTGATGTCGCGGAACAGTTCCACGCCTTCTTCGCCGGAGGTGGTGTCGGCGGTGAAGTTCATGTCCTGCACCACCAGGTCGATGCTGGCGCTGCGCTGGTCGAGCAGGGCGAGGCCTTCTTCCGGGGATGCTGCGTGCAGCGCTTCGATGTCGTGCAGCGAGAACAGGACTTCGAGGGCGACTGCGACTGCGGCGTTGTCGTCGATGATTAGTACGGTTGGCATTTTGGCAGGATACATGAAAACCGGTAAACCTGGGTCTGACCCGCAGGGACTCGGCGTCCCCGTCAGACCCAGAACGGCTTTGAGGTCGGCGGTTGGGTTGGAAGATCTTGATTTTCGACGAAGATCAAAGGCGCACAACCCAAACCCGCGGCAGGTGAGCAGAAGGGGTTCAGGCCGAGCGGGTCGCCAGCGCCGGCGAAATGGAAGCTGCGCGCCATGCCGGCCCGTACACGGCGGCAATACCGAGCGCCCAGGACGCCAGCGCCCCAACCAGCATATACTCGGCCGGCAAGCGCGCCAGCTCCAGCTTCGATACCAGCAGCTGGTTCAGGGCCAGCGCGCCAAGCAGGCCGCCAACGACCCCGGTGGTGGTGATCATCAGGTTTTCCGTCACGAAGTAGCGCAGGATGTCGAGCTTGCGCGCGCCCAGTGCCCGCCGCACGCCGATCTGCTTGCGGCGCTGCGTGACCCAAAGGCTGGCCATGCCGACGATGCCGCTGGCGGTCACCATCATCAGCAGCACGCTGACGGTGATCAGCATCCAGCACAGCGCATTGTCGGCGCGGTAGCGCTTGACGCGTTCCTCGGACTGGGTGGTGGTGCGCACCACTACCTGGCCGTTATGGAGCTTGCGGATCACTTCCTCGGCATCCTTGATGGCGCGGTCGCGCTGCCCCGGCTCGGCGCGCAGGGTGTACAGGGAGCGCGAGCCGCCCGTGATGCGGGCCGGCACCATGGTCGACATTTCGCCGTCCAGGCCCATGGCGGCGGACGGGGTCTGCAGCGTGTCGATCACGCCAACCACCGTCACTTCGCGTGCATCGGCGCCGGTGCCGTAGTACATCTTCTTGCCGACAAAGCTGGGCGCGTCCGGCCACACCTTCTGGCCGGTGGCTTTGGTGATCAGGGCCACGGTAGGGAAGGCCTTGCTGGTGTTCTGGTCGATTTCCGGCACGTCCTGCGGTGTGAAATCGCGGCCGTCGATGATCTTCAGGCCCCAGGTTTTGACCAGCGAGTCCGGCGTGACATACATCGACGGACTGGCGTTGCTGCGCTCCTGCTCGCGGCTGGCGGCCACGCTGTTGTAGTTGCCGGAATTGGACAACGTGATCTGGTTGGTGTCGGCCACCGACACGATGCCCGGCACGGCGCGCAGGGCGGCCGCCTGCGCCCTCTGGTTCGCGAGCTGCTGTTCGTGGCCGCCCGGATTGAGCGGTTTCACGCGCAGGTTGAACACTTCCTCTTCATTGACGATGCCGGTCGGGCGGGCTGCGACAGCCTGGCGCACGCTGACGATGTGCAGGGCGTTGGCCAGGATGGCGAGGCTGAGCGCCACTTGCACCGCCACCAGGATCGGGCCGGTCTTGGAGCGCATCAGCGCGGAAAAGATTGGTTTGATTTCCATGATTGTCCTCACTGCGATTTCAGTTGCAGGGCCGGGGTGACCTGGCAGGCGCGCCAGGTCGGCAGCAGCCCGGCCAGCATGGCGGCGCTGACCGACATGACGAAGGTCACCAGCAGCATCATCCAGTCCATGTGGGTGGTGACGGCGATCTGCTCCGAGATGCTGCCGATCAGGGCCAGCGCGCCCAGTGCCAGCAGCAGCCCGAGGATGCCGCCGGCCAGGCCGACCACCGCGCTCTCGATCAGGAACTGGGTGAAGATTTCCTTGCGCGAGGCGCCCAGGGCGCGGCGCACGCCGACTTCCGGTGCGCGCACCGAGAACTTGGCCAGCAGCAGGCCGATGGTGTTGACCAGGCAAAGCAGCAGGAAGCCGAAGGCCAGCATGGCCGACAGCCGGCTATCCTTGCCCACCACTTTCTGTTCTTCCAGCCATTCCATCACGTTGAACAGCTTGTTCGGCGCGTTGCGCTGCAGGCGGCCCAGCTTGCGTTGTTCGGCGGCGTAGGCATCGAGCCAGGCTTGCAGCTGCGGGCGGTCGGACGCCGCATGCAGCTCGAACCAGAACTGGATCCAGATGCATTCCGAATCGAGCAGGGCCTGGTAGCCGGGGCCGCGGTCGCTGCTGCAGTTCATATTGCCGCTCTGTCCCATTTCGTGGCGGATCGCGTTGTGGAAGGGGATGTAGAACTCGTCCTCGTCGCCGAAGGCGCCGGAGCCGCCGATGATGCGGTGGTAGCGCGGCACCGGTTTCCAGTTGCCGTACACGCCGACCACGGCATAGTCGAAGCCGCGGAAGCGCACGCGCTGGCCGACCGGGTTGGCGTTGCCGAACAGGCGCTCGGCCAGCTTGCCGCCCAGGACCATCACGTCGGCGCCGGACTTGTCGTCCGCTTCGCTCCATGGCCCGCCGTGCACGAAAGGCACCTCGAACATGGCGAAGAAGTCGCGCGTCGGCGACAGGCCTTCTGCGGTGAACACCGGCAGGTCCTTGCGCGCCGGTTCAATGGTGCCATCCACGCCGCGCACCGCGGTGCGGCGGTCGCCCTGGCCGGAAGCGAGCAGGTTGACGGCGTCGCGGTAGGACATCTCGTCGCCCTCGCGCTCGCCCGGGGTGTAGCCCTTCAGCGGTCCGTTGTCGACCAGCGGCACGATCAGGCGCTCGCTTTTGTGCGGGATCGGGTCGCCCGACATCACGTGCAGGATGGTCAGGGTCGATACGCTGGCGGCCACGCCGACTGCCAGGATCAGTACCATCAGGGCGGTCAGGATCGGGTTGCGGCGCAGGCTGCGCACGCCCAGCATGAAATAGTACTGGATCATCTCAGGCCTCCTTGGCGACCACCAGCGATGGCGACTTGCGCACCAAGTCGGACACCTGGCCGTCGATGATGTGGACGTTGCGCTGGGTGCGCTGGGCCAGTTCCGGATCGTGGGTCACCATCAGGATGGTGGTGCCTTCGGCATTGATTTCTTCCAGCAGTTCCATCACGCCGCGCGCCATCTGGGTATCCAGGTTGCCGGTCGGTTCGTCGGCCAGCAGCAGTTTCGGCGAGCCGGCCAGGGCGCGGGCGATGGCCACGCGCTGCTGCTGGCCGCCCGACAGTTCGGCCGGGTAGTGGCGCATGCGCGAGGCCAGGCCGACCTTGGCCAGCGCGTCTTCGATGCGCTCCTTGCGTTCGGCGGCGTTGAAGCCGCGATAGCGCAGCGGCACGTCGACGTTGTCGAACAGGCTCAGGTCGGGAATCAGGTTGAAGCCCTGGAAGATGAAGCCCAGTTTTTCGTTGCGCAGGCGCGAGCGGGCGTTGTCGTCCATGCCCTTGACGTTGATGCCGTCCAGCACGTAGTCGCCGCTGGTGAAGTCTTCCAGCAGGCCGGCGATGTTCAGGAAGCTGGTCTTGCCGGAACCGGAGGGGCCGGTCACGGTGACGAACTCGCCCTGCTTGACTTCGATCTCGAAGCCGCGCAGCGCGTGGGTTTCGATCATGTGGGTGCGATAGACTTTGCTCAGGTTATTCATGCGCAGCATGGTTTGCCTCTCCGTAGGGGTTATTTGTTGATCGAGAC
>Ga0209050_1001927_pt1 | contig 19759 bp, 11 predicted proteins | sample Araplavi_mTSA_r2_FD_184276 | JGI IMG/M metagenome (GOLD analysis project Ga0209050, IMG submission 184276) | Arabidopsis root microbial communities from North Carolina, USA - plate scrape MF_Cvi_mTSA_r2 (SPAdes) (version 2) | ecosystem: Host-associated > Plants > Roots > Endosphere | place: USA... | reverse complement strand
CTCAGCTCGCAGGGGTATACGCACGGGCTGGGCCGGCCGCATCACACGCCGCCGTGGTTGCGCACGGTGATCATCGATCCGGCCAGCGGGGCCGAAGTGGCGATCGGTGAAACCGGGGTGTTGCGTCTCTTCGATCTCGCCAATCTCAACTCTGTCCTCGCTCTCGAAACCCAGGATCTCGCGATTCGCCGCGAGCCGGGGTTTGACCTGCTCGGCCGCGATCCCGCGGCCCTGCCCCGCGGCTGCTCCCGCGCCGTGGATGAATTGCTTCGCCGCTCATGAATACTCGCGCTCGCGCTGCCGCCCTCGCCTCTGTCTGCCAGGCCTTCCCTTTTCTCCCACCCACGACCCAGGACGACCTACTCGCCTACGTCGCGGCCGAACTCGGCGATCCCGAAGCGCTCGACAACTGGGTACCCCACGGCAGCCACACCGCCCGGGCCATCGCGCCGAAGACCATCCTCCACATCCTCGCGAGCAATACTCCGGCGGCGGCGTTGCAAACGCTCGTGCGCGGCCTGCTGCTCGGAGCGCACAATCTGGCGAAGCTGCCATCATCGGGGCTGCCAGAGGTTGAGGAATTCAAAGCCGCGCTGCCCGCGCCGCTGGCGGAGCGCCTGATTTTCAGCCATCGGCTCGCGGATAGCTGGCTCGAGCGGGCCGATGCGGTCGTCGTTTTTGGCGACGACGAAACCATCGCGCATTTCCGCGGGCAGCTTCGCCCCGGCCAGATCTTCAGCGCGCATGGGCACAAGGTTAGCCTGGGGTTTGTCTTCGAAGATGCGGCTTATGCTTCCGTCAATGCCGCCGCGGAAGACACCGCCGCCTTCGACCAACTCGGCTGCCTCTCACCGCACGCGTTTTATGTCGCAGGCGATGCGCGTTCCTATGCGGCGCGGCTGGCCCAGGTCCTCGATCGTATGGCGCTGGAGGAAGTGCCGATGGAGGCGAGCCTCGCGATTCGGGCGTGGCGGGAAGACTATGGTTTCCGCGCGGCGAACGGGGAACCCTGCCTCGTGCTGGCCAGCACGAACACCACCCAGTGGACGGTGGTGTACGATGAGACGCCGGGGTTTCCGATGACGCCGCTGTACCGCTGCATCGTGGTAAAACCGCTGCCAGCCGATCTCACGACCGAGTTGCGGATGGTGGCGAGGCACCTGAGCTGTGCGGGGATTTTTCCCGCCACGCCACAGAACGCGGAAGGCCTGATCCGCCACGGTTTCAGCCGGATTTGTGCGCTGGGCCAGATGCAGAAGCCGCAGTGGACCTGGCACCAGGACGGGACCGATCCGCTCGCGGAACTCGTGCGCTGGGTGGACTTCGAAGCAGCCCCGAACGCCTGATCGCTTACTCACGCCCCGGCTCGCCATAGCCTTTGGCGGCATCGTCGAGCACGAGCACCCAGTCGAGCGCTTCACCAGGAGTGGGCGGAGTGAATTGCCGCTGTCCGACATCTTCGAAGGTGCCAATCGCCGTCGCAGAACCCTGGCGCGGATCAAACCACCACGCTTTGACCTGGGGTCCACGGATCACGTCCATGCGCACCTTGAACGGTCGGCCCGAAGGGTTGTAAACCATCGCAAACGTCCGGTCGGTATCGCGGGTGGCGACCAAGCGGTAGCGACCAGCGCCGGGTACACTGGTCGGCACTTCGGCGGGAACGATGATCGAGTCGTCCGGAATGCGGGTGAGAAAAGGGCGGGAAAGCAGCAATCGCTTCGCATGCTGCATCTGCCCCGCCCCCGGCTGTGCGATCGCTTCGGTCCACGGGAGCAGCGGGTTGTTCACCGGCTTATGCCGGGCGGGATCGAACATCTGCCAGACGGAATGATGCCCATAGGTATGGCCGCAGGCACCGGTGAAAAGATCCCAATATAGAGCGCGGCGCGCATCACTCGCGATGCTATGCCCAAACTCGGGGGCCTTGAAATTTACGGGGTGATCTTCGTAGATCGGCTCGGCATCGAGCACCGGCTTGGCCGGTTGGCGGTCGTAGTCTTCGCGGAGTTTGTCGTAGCGGCCGGTGAATTCCGCCGCGTGGCCGTTCTGCCGCAGATTAAAATCCAGCCACGGCTCATCATGCCAATACTGCGCGGACCCTTTGCCCCCAGACGGATGAAACGTGCAGAGATGCGCCCCACCATCCCCAACGCGTAGTCCCTTCGCCATCGCGCGAATGATCTCCCGGTGCGCGTCGTCTTCCACCGGCCGATCCCCGCCCAAAATCCAAACCAGCTTCGCGTCGCGATACCGTTCACCGAGCCAGCGGCCATAGGTTTCGGCATTGGCCGGGGTGAAAATCTCCGGGCCTTGGCCCCACTTCTTGTTCCATTTGTCGCCCCACGTCGGGAGGAAACCGACGTACAATCCGAGCGCATTCGCTTTCGCCACGATGTAGTCGACGTGATCCCAATAATCATTCGCCGGGCCTTCCTTCACGTCCGGCCGAGTCGGATCGTTCCCGATCAGCGGACGATGCCCATAGAAGTTCGGTTCCCCCAGCCCATCGAACTCCGCCAGCGCCACCGCCTGGATCACGGTGAACCCTTTCTTCGCGCGATCCTCCAAATAACGATCGGCCTCTTCCCGGCTGAGCCGATGGAAGATTTCCCAGGCCGTATCTCCCAGCCAGAAAAACGGCTTTCCCTCGGCGGTGACGAGGAAGCGGTGATTGTCGCTGACCTTCAGTTCGGCGCCTTCCACGAAAGGCAGAAAAGCGGCGAGCACGAGGAGCCACGTGAGGGGGGCACGGGGGAGTTTCATGGGGCAGAGAGGATTGGGTAATCTCCCGCTACAGGCAAGCATCGCCAGCCCAACTTCTGGCGCCTAGTGCCCCGCGAGCGGAGCAAAAATCACACTCACGGGGCACACCACCACAGGCGGGAACGAACGAGCAGCGATTGAGGGTAGGCCAACGCTCCCCGCTTGCCGCATGTTGCTCGAGTTGAGCATCCGACTCCATTCCCTCCGGCGGACGGCGGGAATTCCCTACAGCGAACCGCCTCTATGCTTTCGCCCCCGCGCTGCAGCCGCAGGAGGACGTCGGGGACGAGGTGGCGGAGGAAGACGTGGTTTCCGGCCAGTACGGCTTGTCCGCATCGGCAAACTCATTCGTCCCGTACTTGTCGTGATACCGCACCCAGGCCATCGGAAATTCCAGCGCATCCTCGTCGCGGCCCTTCGGGACGAGGTCGAGGAGCATATAGGTTCCGAGGAGCACTTCGAGTCCACGGCCGAAGCGGGAGTAGGTGTGGAAGATTTCGCCGCTCTCCGGGTGGCGATAGAAAACGCTCAGGCCAGGGGCTTCCTGGCTGGGGAATTCCTGCACCGTGTAGTTGTACTCCACCTTGCCGCCGTTCCACTCGATTTCCTCGGGCGTGAAGGAGACATGGAAGTCGTAGTTGAAGTCGCTGTGGTAGGACGACACCCACGGGAAGTGCCAGCCAAGGCGTTTCTTGAAAGCTTCGATTTTCTCGACCGGTGCGCGGGAGACCATGGTGAGGGTCACATCGCGGGCGGCGAGATGCGGCAGCGTGGCATCGAGGTGATCGGAGACATAGGAGCAGCTCGGGCAGCCTTCCTGCCACTCGGGGCCATACATGAAATGGTAGATGGCGAGTTGGGAGCGGCCGCGGAAAAGATCGGCGAGCGAAACTTTTCCTGCGGGCGTGTCGAACTGGTAGTTCTTGTCGACGCGTACCCACGGGAGGGCGCGGCGTTCAGCGGCCAATTCGTCGTGCCGGCGGGTGAGCTCTTTTTCTTTTTCGAGGAGCGCCTTGCGGGCGGCGGTCCATTCGGCGCGCGACACCACGGAGTGGGCCGGAATGCGCTGGCGGTCTTCGGTGAGCGGATGGGTCTGAGTATTCATGATGAGAAAATGATCTCGGGTTTCATGAACACGACGAACGAGCCGCCGCGTTCGGGACATGGTTTCGCACGATTCCCAGAAAATCTTAGCGCGCGGATCGCCGTTGTCTTTCCCCCGGCCTTTGCGTAATGCGCTGACACGATGCTCAGGCCCCGGAAAAAATATACCGTCTACGATCTTCGCCAGCTCAAGGGCCAGCGCTGCCTCACGCACATCCATGTGAAGTCGCCGGAGGAAGCGGCGGCGGCGGAAGCGGCGGGTGTGGATTTGATGAGTTGCAGCTTCGACACTCCGGCGGCGCAGGCGCGTCTGCCGCTTTTGGTCGAGGCGGCACCGACCAGTTTTATTTCCGCAGCGACGCCGCATGGGCTGGCTTCGGCGGAGGAAGCGATCCGCGTGGGATTCCGCGCGCTCGAGGCGGGCGCGAGTTCCGTTTATTGCTCAGCGAGCCCATTCATCATCGGCGCCATGACGACTGAAGGGCTGCCGGTGGTCGGGCATTTGGGCATGGTACCGCGTCACGTGACCTGGACGGGCTATCGGGCGATCGGCAAAACGCTGGAGGAAGCGCAGGAGCTCTATGACCGGATGAAGGAGCTGGAAGATGCAGGGGCTTACGCAGCGGAGCTCGAAGTGGTGCCGCACAATCTCGCGAAGTTTCTCTGCTCGCAGACCTCGATGATCCTCATGTCGCTGGGGTCCGGGCCGGGCTGCGACACACAGTTTCTTTTCTCCGACGATATTCTCGGCGATTACCCTGATCGCCCACCGCGGCACGCAAAGGCGTATCGCAATTTCCTCGCCGAGTACGAGCGGCTGCAGAAGGAGCGGATTGCGGCGTTCAGCGAGTATATCGCCGATGTGAAGGAAGGGCGCTTCCCCGAGAAGAGTAATCTCGTCGAGATGAAGCCGGACGTGCTGAAGAAATTGATCCGCTCGGTGGAGGAGAACGCAGACGAAGAGTAAGATTCAAGGAATGGGTGCGCCCTCGCCCCCATGATCAGACCAGGGGCGAGGGCGCCCCTTTTCCTTGAAACAAAAAGCCGAAGCCCCGCGAGTGAGCTTCGGCTTTGAATTAGGATCGCGATGTGGCGCGAAGGGGAAAGCTTACTTCAGTTCCTTGAACACGAAGTCCTTGAACTGAACGATCATGGGCGGGCCGGCGTGGATCTGCAGGGCGAGCACGCCTTCCTTCGGGGCGTGAGCGGCGTCTTCGTCGGTGACGTCGATGGTCTGTTTGCCATTGATGAAATGCTGCACGTGGTTGCCCTTGGCGATGATCTTGTAGTCGTTCCAGTCCTCGGCCTTGATCGAGGCTTGGATTTCGTCGCTCACGCCGACGCTGCCGGTGACTTCCACGGCGAAGTCTTTCGACTTCGGATCAGCGGCGTTTTTCTCAGCCTTCTTGATCACGGTCTTTTCGCCGCGCTTGGCGAGGATGCCGCGACCGCGTTCCTCGTAGAGGATCCCGCTGTAGGTTTTGCCGGCTTCGAAGTCGGCCTGGTAGCCGCTGATGATCGGGCCGAATTCGCCCTTGGGCAGCTCGACGGAGCGGTACTGGATGCCGCTGTTGCCGGCGACGATGCGGTATTTCACGGTGAGCTCGAAATCGCTGACGGTGCCGCCTTTCCAGACGAGGAAGGTGTTGTGCTTGAGGATGGACTTGGCGGGGTTCGCCGGGTCGGCCGGGGTTTTGCCGGTGATCGTGCCATCCTGCACGCTCCACAGCTCGGGATTACCCTCCCAGCCGGTGAGGTCTTTGCCGTTGAAGAGGACTTTGTCTTCGGCCTGGGCCAGCGAGACAAGGGCGGTGAGCGCGAGGAGGGATGGAACGAGTTTCATGTGGAGAGAGATGAGTGGAGGAGGTGCGAGCGGACAACCGCCCGGTGAACGGTGCCTTAGCTGGGAATGGCAGCCGAGGGCAAGCCCGGCGACAAAAGCGGACCGCGTGATTAGCGGGTGGTGATTTGTCGGTCGTGCGAAGGGGGCGCGTTTCCACGAATCACGAATCCGCATCGACCAAATACCCTCCCCCGTCGCGCCTTGGCGCTGAAAGGCGCAAAACTTCATCGCGCGGAGCAGTCGTGCACCTTGCCCGGGTCGGGCGGGCGGACTAACCGTAAGGCCTATGACTCCCCACGAAGTTTCCCACCGCCGGTCCCTGGCCGATTGGATGCCATTTGGGATCGGACAGGTGAAGCCCAAGCACTTTCGCGATATGGGGAAGATCATTTGGGAAAACCGAGACAACCTCGGCTACGCGTGGAAGGTGCTGAGCAAGGGGGTGTGCGACGGGTGCGCGCTGGGGGTGGCGGGGTTGCACGATTGGACGGTGAAAGGGCCGCACCTGTGCATGACGCGGCTGAATTTGCTCCGGCTGAATACAATGCCGGAGCTGGATGTGCGGCTGCTGGGAGATGCGGCGGGACTGGCCATGCTGAACAACCAGCAACTGCGCAAACTCGGCCGGCTGCCGTATCCGATGCTGCGCAAGCATGGGGAGACGGGCTTCCGGCGGATTTCGTGGGAGGATGCGCTCGATCGCATGGCGGCTAAGATCCGGGCGGCTGATCCGAAGCGGGTCGCGTTTTTTGTGACCTCGCGCGGGGTGACCAATGAGGTCTACTACATGGCGCAAAAAGCGGCGCGGTTCATCGGGACCAATCACGTGGACAATGCAGCGCGGCTCTGCCACTCGCCCAGCGGCGCGGCGATGAAAAAGACGCTCGGGGTGGCGGCGACGACGTGCAGCTACAGCGACTGGTACAAGGCCGATCTGGTGATCTTTTTCGGATCGAATCCGGCCAACGATCAGCCGGTTTCGACGAAGTATCTGCACGAGGCGAAGAAGAAGGGGATGAAAGTGGTGTTGGTGAATCCGCTGCTCGAGCCGGGGATGAAACGCTACTGGGTGCCGAGCAATGCGGATTCCGCGCTCTTCGGGACGGATATCGCGGATTACTGGTTCCCGGTGACGCAGGGGGGCGACATCGCTTTGATCTACGGCACGCTGAAGGTGCTCTTCGCCGAGGGCTGGGTGAACCAGAGTTTCCTCGATGAGAAGTGCGTGGGCTGGCGCGAGGTAAAGACGCGAGCGGAAACGCTGTCGTGGGAACAACTGGAGCAGGCCAGCGGTCTACCGCAGGCGACGATGCGGGAATTCGCCGAACTGCTCCACCAGGCAAAAAAAGCCGTGCTCGTCTGGAGCATGGGGATCACGCAGCATCCGTGGGGCGCGGATGGCGTGCAGATGGTTTTAAACCTCGCACTGACGCAGGGGTGGGTCGGGATCGATGGCTGTGGGGTGATGCCCATTCGCGGCCATTCCTCCGTGCAAGGCGGCGCCGAGATGGGCGCTTACTCGACCGCGCTCCCGGGCGGCAAACCGGTGACGCCGGAAAACTGCGCCGCTCTGGCGGCGGAGTACGGCTTCCCGATCCCCGAATGGGCCGGGCTGACGGCGGTGGAAATGGTGGAGGCCTGTGCGCGCGGTGAGCTCGACGTGTTTTTCTGCCTCGGCGGAAATTTCCTCCGTACCCTGCCGGAGCCAGATTACGTCGCGCGGGCGATGGCCCAGGTTCCGTTGCGGATTCACCAGGACATCATTCTTACGGATCAAATGTTCATCTCGCCGGCGGAGGGCGGTGAAGTGATCCTGCTGCCGGCCAAGACGCGCTACGAGCAGGACGATGGCGGGACGGAGACGAGCACGGAGCGGCGGGTGATGTTCAGCCCGGAGCTGCCCCGGCAGATCGGGGAAGCGCGGGCGGAGTGGAAGATCCTGCGCGATCTGGCGGCGCGGGTGCATCCAGAGCGGGCGGAGCGGCTCGGCTGCGAAGATGGGTGGAAGATGCGGGAGGAAATTGCCCGGGTGGTGCCTTTTTACGACGGAGTGCAGCATCTGCGGAAAATCGGCGACGCTTTCCAATATGGCGGGCCACACCTCTGTGCGGACGGCATCTTCGCCACGGCGGATCAGAAAGCGCACCTGACGGCGGTGGACGTGCCGAACGAGGCCGACCGAAATACGACCGGGGTGACCGACCCGGGGTACCGCTTCCATGTGAGCACCCGGCGGGGGAAACAGTTCAATACCCTGATTTATGCCGAAGTGGACCCGCTGACCGGGGCGGCACGGGATGCCATCTTCATGTCCGGCGACGATGCAGGGCCGCTGCACCTGAAGCAGGGAGACCCGATCGTGCTGGTGAACGACCTCGGCCGCTATGAGGGGCGGGTTTTCCTGGCCGACCTGGCCCCCGGGAACCTGCAAGTCATGTGGCCGGAGGGAAATATCCTCATTCGCCGGGGGGTGGTGGATAAAGGTGGAGGGGTACCGGATTACAATGCCTGGGTCCGAATTGAGCGGGAAACCGCCTCCCCTCCCCCGTTCGGGACGCGGCCCTTGGGCGCGCCGGCGACCGCGGTCTAGGTACGCCAGCGACCGTTTCGTGAACCGGGAGCGCAAAGGATAGCGCAGCGACACATTGTCCCACACCATATGGCCGTGCCCCACCGGTCAGACGTGGGGTTTTGACGGCCAAACCGAAAATAAAAACACCTCTATTTTGCGCACGATGAATTTCCCGCAAATCAAGCATTGACGGGCCTTCCCAGCGATTCTAGCCTCCACCCCCACATTAATTTCACTTTAGTTGTTAACGTTCGAATCACGAAAGAAAGGAAGGGAAAAAACAGATTATGCCAGAAGTCATCGTCAAGAAAGGTGAGCCGATCGATCGCGCGCTCAAACGCTTGAAGAGCAAGCTCGACGCGGAAGGCATCATGGACGAAGTGCGCCGCCTGCGGGCGTTCGAGACGCCAGTGCAGCGCACCAAGCGCAAAGCGAAGATCAATGCTCGCCGCGCGAAGAACAAGACTCGCTTTATCATCCACAACTAAAGCTGTGCGCGGCATACCGCGCTCGAGCTGAAGTTAAATTTCAAACGGCCCGTTTGCCTTGTGCGAACGGGCCGTTTGCTTTTCGTTTCACCGCAAAGACGCGAAGGACGCAAAGATTCGCAAAGAGGAGATGGGCGGCGTGCGATTCGAGCTCTCGATTTCTTCGCAGCCCTTTGCGCTCTTTGCGCCTTTGCGGTGAAAATCACGCTCCCACCACCGCGATCTTTTCTTCTTCGCACCCATCGCGGTCTGCGTAGAAACGCTCCGTGCTTCTCCTCCACGTTTTTGTTCAGGTTCTTTTGCCGATTCTCGCGATGTTCGCGTGCGGATGGTGGCTGGATCGAAAGTTCAACCTCGACCTGAACACGGTGGTGAAACTGAACGTGAACGTGTTCGTGCCCGCGTTCATCTTCACCAAGCTGGTGGATGCGAAGCTCGACGGGCATCTCGCCGGACGCGTGATTCTCTACACGCTGTGCATCTCGACCTCGATGTTCCTCCTCGGCGGCCTGGTCGGGCGGTTGATGCGGTACACTGCGGCGCAGACGCGGGGCGTGCAGATCGCAGCGATGTTTTACAACTCAGCCAATTACGGCATCCCGCTGATGGCGCTGGCGTTTCCCGGGCGGGCCGAAGTGCTGCAGGTCTTTGTGATCCTGGTGCAGAATATCGGCAATTTCACCGTCGGCGTTTTTCTCGCATCGTCGGCGAACAAGAAGGGAGTGAAGGCGCTGTTGCCGGCGTTGCGGCAGGTATCGATCTACGCGGTGGCGGCGGCGTTGCTCGTGCGGCAGTTCGATCTTCCGGTGACGGAGTGGCGCTGGCTGTGGATGCCGCTGAAATACTTCGCCGACGGTCTCGTGGCCATGGCACTGGTGACGCTGGGGGTGCAGCTCTCGAAGACGGAGCACAATCAACGCATCTCGCACCTGAGCTGGGCGCTCGGGCTGCGCTTGATCGGCGGGCCGATCATCGGGGTGGCGATGGTGAAGGTGTTCGGTTTCACCGGGCTCGATGCGCTGGTGATGATCCTGAGCACCTCTTTCCCCACGGCGGTGAATACGGCCCTAATCGCGCACGAGATGGGCGCGGATCATCACTTTGCCGCCGCGACGGTTTTCTGGTCGACGGTACTGAGCATGATCACGGTCACGCTGCTAGTCGTGCTGCTGAAGACGCCGGCGATTGCGGGGCTGTTTTAGCGGCGAAGAGGACAAATAGGATCGAGCGGGGAGTGATGGCTTGAATTCGGTCCATTCGTGTCATTCGTAGACGGGTATGAGTGCTCCCTTCCTCCTCGCCAAAGGTACCACCGACCTGTTTTTCGATCCGGGCATGGCCAATCGCCATGGGTTGATCGCGGGGGCGACGGGGACCGGCAAAACGGTGACCCTGCAATCGCTGGCGGAGCACTTCAGCGCGCTGGGCGTGCCGGTCTTCATGGCCGATGTGAAGGGCGACTTGAGCGGCGTGGCGAAGCCCGGCGGCAACAATGCGCGGGTGACGGAGCGTGTAAAACAGCTCGGGATCGACGGTCACACGCCGACGGGGTTCCCCGTGGTCTTTTGGGATGTGTTCGGAGAAAAGGGGCATCCGATCCGGGCGACGGTGAGTGAGATGGGGCCGCTGCTGCTCGCGCGGCTGCTGAATCTCAACGACACCCAGGGCGGAGTGCTTTCGCTGGCGTTCAAGATCGCGGACGAGAATGGGCTGCTGTTGCTCGACCTGAAAGATCTCGGGGCGTTGTTGCAGTGGATCGGGGAAAATGCCTCGCAATTCACCACCCAGTACGGGCTCGTCTCGAAGGCGAGTATCGGGGCGATTCAGCGCAATCTGCTCGCGCTGGAGCAACAAGGTGCGGAGAGCTTTTTCGGCGAGCCCGCGCTGAATCTGGAAGACTTCCTCCAGACGGATGCCGAAGGGCGCGGAAACATCAATATCCTGGCTGCGGACCGGCTGCTAAACAGCCCCCGGGCCTATGCGGCGATGCTGCTCTGGATGCTCAGCGAGCTGTTCGAGCGGCTGCCTGAAATCGGCGATCAGCCGAAGCCGAAGCTGATCTTTTTCTTCGACGAAGCGCACCTGCTCTTCACCGATCTGCCGCCGGCGTTGCAGGAAAAAATCGAGCAGGTGGTGCGGCTGATTCGGTCGAAAGGCGTCGGCGTTTATTTCGTGAGCCAGAACCCGCTCGATATCCCGGACAAAATTCTCGGGCAGCTCGGCAACCGGGTGCAACACGCGCTGCGCGCTTTCACCCCACGCGACCAGCAGGCCGTGCGCGCAAGTGCGCAGACCTTCCGCACCAATCCAAAGTTGAACACCGAGGCGGCGATCACCGAACTCGGCGTCGGCGAGGCGCTCGTGTCGCTGCTCGATGACAAAGGCCAGCCAGGCATCGTGGAGCGGGGCTTTGTGGTTCCGCCGCAGGGGCGCATCGGCCCGGTGACGCCGGAGGAACGGACGGCGATCATCAAAGGCAGCGTGATTTTTGGCACCTACGAGCAGGCCGTGGATCGCGAGAGCGCCGCGGAACTGCTGGCGAAGCGGGCGCAACAAGCGCCCTCAGCAGGAAGCGGGTCGGTAGCAGCGGGAGGAAGTGGGGGCGGAGGCGGCGTGACCGGCGCCGTAGGTAGCATTCTTTTCGGCAGCACGGGTCCTCGCGGCGGACGACAGGAAGGCCTGCTGGAAAAAATGGCCGGCAGCGCTGTCCGCACGATGGGCAGCACCGTCGGCCGCGAAATCATTCGCGGCGTGCTGGGCAGCCTTTTTGGCGGCGGGAAGCGACGCTGAGAATTGAAATCAGCTCGCCAGGGTAAACAGCCCGAGGAGGAGCGGGGGCAGGCAGGAGAAGCGGAGGAGCGACGTCATAGGTCGCGGGTTGAGATCGCAAGATCCCTGCCACCGGCTGGTGTGCCCCGCTATCGTCAGGCAATTGTCACTTTCCGCGCCAATCGGCGAGGCAGGCCGCCAGAGCCTTGGGGTCTGGCGGGTTTGCTTCGGCACCGGGATGAAAATAGATCTCGGTCGTGCCAGGGCCGGCCTGGCTCAATGCTGTCTGAAAAGCGGCGAGGTCCATATGGCCGGTCGCCTGCAAGCCGAAGACTCGGTCCGCAAAAGAGATCCCTGCGGTCCGCAAAGCGGGCAGGACCGTCGCGCTGAGGCGCTCGAAAATCCGGGGGACGATGGCTGTCGCGCCGGGTTCCCGAACCAGGCGCGTCGCGGTAAAACCGTACTGTCGGGCGATCGGCAGCGTGAGGCCGACCACCACCGGATGCAGGTGCAGGTGCGTGTGCCCATCCCAGTAGGTCGGCGCAAAGCCCAAAGCGATGAAGCGCTCGAATTGCCGGTGGATTTCCTCGCGCAACGCAGCCCGCAGCCAGGGAAAAAACGAGTACTGCAAACCCGCTCGTGCGGGTGAAGCAGGCAACCTCCCCTCTTCATCGGTCAGCGCCGAAACGGCCGTGGCCAGACCATCGCACAAGGTCAGATGCAGCCCCACCCGCAACCCGGGATGGCGCCGGGCGATCTCCGCGGCTTCCGGCGCAGCGGGTGCGGCCACCATCAAACTCGCCTGATCCAGCGCTCCCGCCCGGTGGTACTGCTCGATCGCCGTATTCACCTGCGAGCTGACCCCGAAATCATCGCCGGTGACCAGCAAACGGCGGGGCGCGGTGAATTCGGGAGTTGGCATGGCAGGGCGGGGAGAAGAGCGTGAGGCGGCGTGACCATCGAACAATTCCGCCCCCATCTCCAATCCCGAACTGCGCGCTGATGGCTGCTTGGGCCGATGGACTCGCTACTCTGCTGCTCGGCATCACGGCGTTCCATCGTGCCGCCGTTGAAATCGTCGGCTGGCGTTGGTGGTCGCGCTCGTCCGAGCCGTCCGCTCCCCTCCCCTGCCCACCCGTCACCTGGCTGCGACCGCTGAAACCGGGAGTGCGCGATCTGCCGGAAAAGCTGGCCGTGTTTCTGGCGGCGCTGGAGCCGGACGATCAGGTGATTTTTGGGGTCGAGCCCGATTCGACCGAAGCCCGGCTTTGCGCCGAACTGGCAGTGACGTACCCGGGGAAAATCGAAGTCGTCGCTGGAAGTACCGCGGGCAGCACCAATCCAAAAATCGCCCGGCTGGAACGAATGACGCCGCGGGCCCGGCACGAAGCCTGGATTTTGGTGGACGCCGAGGCGCGGCTCGATGCGGCCTTTAGCCGCCGCTTTCGCCAGGAGTGGGCCGTTAGCGATGCGGACGTCCTGACCGCCGGATACCGATTCGGGGGGACCCGGTCTTTGATCGAGCGGCTGGACGCCGTGGCGGCGATCCAAACCCTCTGGCCCGGGCTCCTTATTTCACAAGCAGCTGGCCCCTTGCGGTTTACTTTGGGCGCCTGCACCGGATTTCATCGGCGTGAGATCGAAGCGGTGGGCGGGTGGAGCTGTCTGGCAGACCGTCTGGCGGAAGACTACGAACTGGGGGCTCGGCTGGCGGCGCAAGGGCGGATCATCCGGCTCAGCCGGGTGGTTCTGGAGCTGGAGAGTGACCCGTTGAGCTGGCGGGAGTATTGGCGGCATCAGATGCGGGTCGCGGTCACTTATCGGGCGGCGACACCAGCGGGGGCGGCGGGAATGATCTTCACCCGGGGCTTTTCCCTGTGCGTCCTGATCGCCCTTATCTCACCGGGGCCGTGGACTTTACTCGCCGCCATTTTAACCGCTGGCCTGCACTTGGGCGGAGTCGCGGCCCAAGCCACCCGCCTGGGACTCGCGCCGGGGCCCTGGCTGGCCGCCAGCCTCCCGGCGGACCCGATCGAGACCGCCTGCTGGGCGCTGAGCTGGGTCACGCACCGGGTCTGGTGGGCGGGAAAATGGCGGCAAATCGGCTGGCGAGGGCAGTTTCAAGGACTCACCCGCTAAAAAGTTTATGCGGCTTCTTGATTGTTCGCATCTCGACTTTAGTTTGCGCACGCCATCCCCTCGCCCTGCCCTGCCCTGTTCATGAAACCTTCGCTGATCGAACCCCTCGAATCCCGCTATGCACCGGCCGCTCTGGTGGGCATCGCCAATCCTCAAGCTCAAGCCGAGAATGCGGCATCGGGAAAGATCACCTTTGTCATCACTCTCTCGGAAGAGGCCGTGGATGCGATTACGGTCCATTATCAGACCGAGAATATCGAAGCGCTCTCCGGAGAAGACTATGTCGCGGTAGCGGGAGACGTCACTTTCCAACCGGGCGAAACGAGCCACGAGATCACGGTCGACGTCAGCCCGGATGCCAAATTTGAAGGCGACGAGACTTTCCGGGTGGTCCTGAGCAATCCGACTTCCGGGGCGGACCTCGATCCGGCGCATACCACTGGAGTGGCCACGATCCTCAATGACGATGCCGCGCCCACCTTGAGCGTGAGCAATGTCTCGAAGAACGAAAACGCCCAGACCATGACCTTCACGCTCACCTTGAGCGCGGCCTCCGGCCTGGCGGCCACCGGGTTTGTTTCGACGGTAGACGGTAGCGCAGTGGCCGGGCTGGATTACTCGCCCCTGACCAACCAGTCTTTCACGATCCCAGCCGGGCAGACGTCGGTGACGGTGTCGGTTCCGATGCTCAACGACGACCTCAAGGAAGGGCCGGAAACGTTTCTCCTGAACGTCACATCCGCCGATCCAAACGTGAACGTGCCGTCGGGGCTCAGTGCGACGGGCACGATCACCGACGACGATCTGGTGACCATGTCGGTCGGCCACATCACCATTGATCCCGAAGGGACGGGCACCGGTACCACCACGGCCACCTTCAAGATCACGCTCTCGAATCCGGCGAGTTCGAATGTGACCGTGCACTACGCGAGCCTCAATGGCACCGCTTTCGCCGGCAGTGACTATCTTGCCGTGGATGGCACCGCGACGTTCACACCAGGACAGGTGGAATATGTCGTCACGATCCCGATCACCCGGGATAGCCTTTACGAAGGAAACGAGGTCTTCTATTTGCAGCTCTCGGACGCGTCGTCGAATGTCGGTTCGATCACGCAAGACCAAGGCATGGCGACCATCGTCGACGACGATGTCGTTCCGACGCTGACGCTTAAAGGCCCGAACAATCAGGGATCGAATTTTAGCATTCTCGAAAACGCCGACGGGACCCACGTAGCCCAGGTGACCCTGACCCTGAGTGGGCCCAGCCAGACGGCCACGGTCTTCCACTTCGCCACCCTCAGTCAAACCGGCGCGGGCTTCGCAACCGCCGGGGACGACTACACCGCGCTGGATCAGGATATCACCTTTGCGCCGGGCGAAACGGTGAAGACGGTCCAGATCCCGATCACGGACGACGCCACCAATGAGGCGGACGAACTGTTCAACTACAAGGTCACCCTGGTCAGCGGTTCGGCGACCATCTCGGGCGGGGGCAACGGATCGGTGAAAATCCTCAACGACGATCGGAAGATCACGGTCGGCGACCAGACGATCACGGAGTCGAACGGAGACACCGTGCTGAACTTCACGGTGACTCTCGACGGTCCGACGGACCAAGTCATTTCCTTCGACTACGCGACCGCGAATCTGACGGCGCTGGCGAGCGTGGACTATGTCGCCAAGAACGGCACGGTCATTTTCAACCCGGGGGATTCGCTGACCAAGACGATCAGCATCACGATCAAGGGGGATGACATCGGAGAGCTGGACAAGGATTTCGCGCTCAACTTCACGAATGTCGCCAACGCCACGATCAACAAGACGTCGGTCAAAGGGCACATCCTCGACGACGATCCGTTCCTGAGTATCTCAGATGCGCGGGTGATCGAGGGGGCGAACGGCAGCACGGGGTCGATGCAGTTTACCGTGACCCTGCTCCGCGCCACGGGAACGGTGACGGTGAACTATGCCACCGCCGACGGCAGTGCCACCACCGCAGGCAACGACTACGCGGCGAAAACCGGCACGCTGACTTTTGCCCCGGGCCAGACGACCAAAACGATCACCGTCCCGATCCTCGGCGACAATGACAACGAAAACGACGAGCAGTTCACGGTCACACTGAGCAATCCGACAGGGATCTCGAATATCGCCAAGAGCGTCGGTACGGGAACGATCGTCGATGATGAAGGGCTCATCGTGGTGAGCAACGGCACGATCGTGGAAGGCGATTCCGGCAAGGCGTTCATGGTGTTCGCCGTGAACGTGAAAAACCGGAGCGCGGTTTCTTCGAAGATCCAATTCAGCTACGAGACGATCGATGGCACCGCCGTCTCCACCGGAGCGAATCCCGATTTCGACGGGATTACGAACGGAACGGTCACCCTCGATACTTCGGTCGACAAAACCACCATCATGGTGCCGATCGTCGGGGATACGATTTTCGAAGGGACGCAGACTTTTACGCTCCGCATCTATGGAGTGATCGCAGTCGACTCCAACGGCACTCCGATCGACACCGGCGGCATCCCGCCGGCTTCGATCGGCAATGAATTCGCGACCGGGACGATCACGGACAACGATGCAAAACCGATCGTGAGCGTCTCGGCGGGCAACGTGGTCGAAGGCAATGTGGCCAACCAAGGGGTGCCATATACGATTACGCTCAACCATGGCTCGGATACGGCGGTCACCGTCGATTTCAAGACGCAGGGCGGCAGCGCCACTGCGGGCACCGACTACACGGCCGTCATTACGTCGATCACTTTTGCCCCGGGCGAGACCACCAAGACGGTCTACGTCCCCCTGCTCGGAGATACGGGGGTGGAGGCCGACGAAACGGTCATCGGGGTCATCTCCAACGCACTCGGGGCCACCCTCGGCACGAAGACCGCCACGGGCAAGATCCTGAACGACGACGTCGCCATTTCTGTCGACGGGTTCACCGTAACCGAAGGCATGGATTCTGTCGGCAAGATGACCCTTACCTTCAGCGCCAAGCCGGTCGCCGATGTGGTGCTCAACTTCGCCGTGAACGGCGCCACGGCCACCGCGGGTGCGGACTTCTCCCTCACCGGCTCCACCACGCGCACGATCAAGCCGACGGACCTGGTCGACAATGGCGACGGCACCTGGAAGACGACGATCGATTTTAATATCGTCAACGACACGCTGAACGAAAATCCCGAGACGTTCACCGTCTCGCTGAACGGCGCCACCAACGCGGTCATCAATCCGGCCAAGACCACGGCGACGGGAACGATCAACGACAACGACCCGGCACCGGTCATTTCGATTTCCAACGCGAGCATCGTCGAAGGCAGCGGGACGAAGACGATGACTTTCACGGTCTCGCTCGACCACGCCAGCGGCAACTCGGTCGACGTCCGGTTTGACACCGCTGACGGAACGGCGATTTCCACCAACGACCAAGACTTCACGCACTGGATCGACCAACGCCTGACCTTTGCGCCGGGACAAACCACCCAGACGATCTCGGTCACGATCACCGGGGACGGCGTGGATGAACCGACCGAGACGTTTTCGGTCGTGCTCTCCGATCCCCACGGCGGAACACTGAGTGACGATCACAAGATCGGCACGGGGACGATCAGCGACGACGATCAGCGAACGATTCAGGTCAGCACCGTACCGGTCGTTGAAGGAACGGTTGGCGATACGAAGACCCTGGAGTACGTCGTCACCCTTTCGAGCGCAGCGGCGCAGCAAATCACCGTCGACTTTGTGGTTGCGAACGGCACGGCGGTTATCGGCACGGACTATACCGTCAATGGATCTTCGTCCGGCACAATCACCTTCGCACCGGGTGTAACGGAGCAGAAAGTCATCCTGACGATCGTCGGCGACGATCTGCCGGAAGGCGACGAGACGGTGTTGCTGCGGCTGAGCAATCCGACGAACGGGAAGCTCTCCACCACTGAAGTGGTCGGCAAGATCCTGACCGACGAGACGTACTTCACGATTACGCCGGTCACGGGTTCAGTGGCGGAGGGGGGCGCTCTGACCTACGTGGTCACCCGCTTCGGCAACAAGGATCTGACCAGTTCCGTGACTTACACCACGACGGACGGCACCACGGCGAAATTCGCGGCAACAGCCAGCGGCGGCGACTACAATGGCGTTTCCGGGACCCTGCTTTTCAACCCGGGGGATGAGACCAAGACCATCACGGTCCAAACGCGCCAGGACACGATCTTCGAGAACAACGAATCGTTTTTCGTGAACCTCACCGGCTCGGTGAATGGCATCCTGACCAACGACGGTGACAGCACGCACGCATACCAAAGTGGCGGGGTAAAAAGCACCGCGACGATCACCAACGACGACGCGCTGCCGACCATCTCGATCACTAGCGCGGTAAATGTGACCGAAGGCAAGTCGGGCGTGACGGCGAATGCCGTCTTTACGGTTTCGCTGAGCTCCCCCATCGGCGCGGACGACGTCCTCGTCACCTTCACCACGGCCGATGGCACGGCGTTCTCCGCCGTCCACGGGGACTTCGCTGCGGACTACAACCCGCAAACGAACGGGACCGTCCGGCTCGTGGCAGGGGCGCTGAGCCAAACCATCACGATCGCCGTCGCGGGTGACGACATCGATGAATTCAACGAGACCTTCCAGGTCCAACTCACCGGCGCCACCCTGGAGACCAGCTCGACCCCGGTCTCCTTCGCGCCGGGCAAGAGCGTGGGCACGGCCACCATCATCGATGATGACGTCGCTCCGACCATCACGATCGCGGACCCGACCAACGCCACGGCCGAAGGTTCAGGGATCGATACGACCGGGACCATCAGCATCATTCTCAAGGACGCCACCGGAGCCACGGTGAAGAGCGAAAAGCCGATCACGGTGAAAGTCGGTACCCGCAACGGCACGGCCGAGCTCGGCTCCGATTTCCTCCTTCCCGACGACTTCCAGGAGACGATCACTTTTGCCCCGGGCGAGACGACCAAGACTGTCAGCTTTACCATCGTGGGCGACACGATGTTCGAAGCGGACGAGAAGTTCGCCGTCGTGCTGAGTGCGCCGACCAACGCCACGCTGAAAGACTCGGGTGCGGTGTTTACCATCGACGACGACGACACGGCGCCGCAGCTGTCGATCAACAATCTGACCGTCACCGAAGCCGACAGCGGCTTCACGAATATGGTCTTCACGGTTTCACTGGCAGGCTCCTCCTACCTGCCCGTGACCGTCGACTTCACGACCAAGGACGGGACCGCCAAAGCAAACAGTGCCTTCCCCGACTATGTCCCGATCTCCGGCTCGCTGACCTTTGCGCCGGGCGAAACCACCAAGACGATCACCGTGCAGGTGTATGGGGATATCTACGCCGAAGACAACGAGTCCTTCACGGTAGTGCTGAGCAACGCCGTCAACGGCTCGATTCTGACCGCGACCGGCAGTGGGACGATCGAAAACGGCGCGGATAGCATCATCGGCATCGCGGTCCGCGACGCATCGGTCCGCGAAGGAGACTCCAGCGACACGACGAGCAAAACGGTCGACTTTGTCGTCGAACTTTCGAAAGCCGCCGGGGTCGCGATCAATTTCAGCGCACTGACCCGAAACGGTACGGCCGTCGCCGGCAGCGACTTTGTCGTGATGCAGGAAGACGGAGACACGGACACCGCCGCCTCCAGCACGAACAACGACTTTGTGATCGCAGCGAATGAGACCAGTAAAACGGTCTCGATCACGACTGTGCGAGACACCGTCTTCGAGGCGACGGAAAACTTCTACCTCTCGATCGGGAACGTCTCGAGCGGCGTCACCGTCGTTCGTTCCGAGGCTCGTGGCACGATCTTCAACGACGACATCCAGTTCCTGAACAACAACAAGACGGCGCAGTACATCGACGTCGATGGAGACCTCGTCACGGTGTCGATCACCAAGGGCGTGCTCAATGCGACCATCGATGCCACCTCGATCAATTCCGGTGCGGTCCTGATTTTCGGCACGGCCAACGAACTCGGCGGGCGGTCGCTGATCGGGCTCGACTTCACCCTCAGCCCGTCGCTCTTCAATGGCACGAGCCTGACGATCACCGCCGAT
>Ga0209050_1001924_pt1 | contig 19785 bp, 15 predicted proteins | sample Araplavi_mTSA_r2_FD_184276 | JGI IMG/M metagenome (GOLD analysis project Ga0209050, IMG submission 184276) | Arabidopsis root microbial communities from North Carolina, USA - plate scrape MF_Cvi_mTSA_r2 (SPAdes) (version 2) | ecosystem: Host-associated > Plants > Roots > Endosphere | place: USA... | reverse complement strand
GACAGGCTCCGCCTTCGTTGCCGGCGTGCGGGGGGCCTTCCCATGTTGAAATTTGCGACCATTTCCCTGTTGGCTTTGACGGCGGCGACGCCCGCGCTGGCCCAAACCACCGGCAGCGACCGCGACGACATCGTCGTCACCGCGTCGGGGATCGAGCAGCCACGCGACGAGGTCGGTCAGGCGATCACGATCATCGACACCGACACGATCGAGAAGCGCCAGACGATCGATATCGTCGACCTGCTCGCAACGACCCCCGGCGTCCGTTTCAACCGCACCGGCACGACCGGATCGGTCGCGGGCATTTCGCTGCGCGGCGCGGAGACGACGCAGACTTTGGTGCTCATCGACGGGGTGAAGGTCAACGACCCGAGCGGCATCGGCGACGGATATGATTTCGGCCATCTGCTGACCGGCAACATCAACCGGATCGAAGTGCTGCGCGGGTCGAATTCGGTCGTGCACGGCAGCCAGGCGATCGGCGGCGTCGTCAGCCTGATGACCGCGACACCGGCCGAAGGCTTTGCCGCAGGCGCCTCAGCCGAATATGGCTATAGCGATACGCTCAATGCCAAGGCCGATGTGTCGGGCACCGCCGGGGCGATTTCGGGCGGGATCGGCGGGGCTTATTTTCGCACCGACGGCATTTCGTCGGCGGCGGTCGGCACCGAGAAGGACGGATACAAGAATTTTGCGGGCAACGCGCGGCTGAAGGTCGCGTTCAGCGACGCGCTGAGCCTTGACCTGCGCGGTTATTATATCAACGCCGACCTTGATTATGACAGCTTCTTCGGCGCCCCCGCCGACAGCGCCGACGTCGCCAAGCTCGACCAATATGTCGGCTATGCGGGGCTGAACCTTGGCCTGTTCGACGGCAATTTCACCAGCCGCGCGGCGGTGACGTGGATGCGCAACGAGCGCGATTATTATTTCGTGCGCGGCACCGCGCCCGATTACGGCTATTCAGGCACCAATTTGCGGTTCGAATATCAGGGCGTCGTGATGCCGGTACAGCAGGCGAAGCTGATCTTCGGTTATGAGCATGAGCGCCCCGATTATGATTTCTTCGGCTTTGGATCGACCGACAGCCAGAAGGCCAATATCGACAGCGTCTATGCGCTGGGGATCGTCCAGCCGTTCACCGGCCTTTCGCTGTCGGGCGGCGTCCGTCACGACGACCACAGCCAGTTCGGCGGCGCGACGACCTTCGGCGCCAACGCCAATTACTCGCCGAATGCGGGCGCGACCAATGTCCGACTGAGCTATGGCGAAGGCTTCAAGGCACCGTCGCTGTACCAGCTTTACGATACGTTCAGCGGCAATAGCGCGCTACGCCCCGAACGGTCGAAGAGCTATGATATCGGTATCGACCAGAGCCTCGCCGACGGCCGCGCGCTGATCTCGCTGACCGCTTTCCTGCGCAACACCGACGACCAGATCAATTACGACAATGCGACCTTCACCTATGGCAATATCGATCGCACGCGCGCGAAGGGGATCGAGGCAACGCTGGCGCTGAAGCCCGTCGATGCGCTGAACGTCACCGCATCGTACAGCTATATCGACGCGCGCGACCGGTCGGGGCGCCCGGCATTCGACGGCAAGCGCCTGCCCCGCCGCGCGGCGCATGCGGTCAGCCTGTCCGCCGATTATGACTGGTCGTTCGGCCTGTCGACCGGCGCGACACTGACGATGGTCGGCGACAGTTTCGACGATGCCGCGAACAATGTGCCGCTCGACGGCTATGCGCTTGCCGGCATTCGCGCATCCTTCCCCGTGGGTGGAAATTTCGAGATTTATGGCCGCGTCGACAATCTGTTCGACGCCGATTATGCGACCGCCTTCAACTATGGCACCTATGGCCGCGCGGCCTATGGCGGCGTGCGGGCGCGCTTCTGATGAAGGCGCGCACCGACGCCGAACATACGGCGAAGATGAAGAAAATCCAGGCCGCGCAGAACAAGAAGGTCGCTGCAAAGACGGTCAAAAAAGGGCTGGTTATCGTCCACACCGGCCCCGGCAAGGGCAAGACTTCGGCAGCGCTTGGCATGGCGGTGCGCGCGATCGGTCACGACATGAAAGTCGGGGTCGTGCAATTCGTGAAGGGCGCGATGGCGACGGGCGAGAAAGCGGCGTTCGACCGCTTTCCCGACCTGATCGAATTCAAGCCAATGGGCGAAGGCTTTACCTGGGACACGCAGGACCGGACGCGCGACATCGCGGTCGCGCGCGAAGCATGGGACGAGGTGAAGCGCATGATCGCCGATCCAAGCTATGCGATGGTGATCGCCGACGAACTCAACATCGTGCTGCGTTATGACTATCTGCCGGTGGACGAAGTGCTCGAAGCGATCGATGGCAAACCGCATATGACGCATTTCATCATTACCGGCCGCAACGCGCCGCAGGAGCTGATCGCCGCCGCCGACCTCGTCACCGAGATGGCGCAGGTGAAGCATCCGTTCCGCGAACAGAATGTAAAGGCGCAGCGGGGGATCGAGTTCTGATGCAGCGGCGCGCACTGCTAGCCGTTGCGGCCTTGTTCGGCGGTGCGGGCATGCTGTGGGCGACCGCCCCTGCCCCGCCCGCGAAAGCACCGGCGGTTCCGCAGCGCATCGTGTCGATCAACCTGTGCGCCGACCAGCTCGTGCTCGCGCTCGCCGACCGCAAGCAGATTGCCGGGCTGACGAAAAACGCGACCGATATCGAAATGTCGGGCGAGGCGACGAAAGCGCGCGGACTGCCGCTGCTGAGCAATTCGGCCGAGCAGATCTTGGCGATCGAACCCGACCTGATCGTCGGCATGCCCGCAAGCCGCAGCGCGGCGCTGCGCGCGCTGCCCGAGGAAAGCTATCCGCTGCTCGATCTGAATACCGCGAACACCCTCGATGAAATCTATACGTCGATCCGCCAGACCGCCGTTGCCGTCGGCCATCCAGAGCGCGGCAATGCGTTGATCGCGCGGATGGAAGGCGAGTTGGCCGGACTGCCGAAGCCGGGCAAGGGGCGGATCGCAGCCTATTATCAACGCCGCGGCTATATGACCGGCACCGGCACGCTGATCGACGAGTTGATGACGCGAGTCGGCCTCGTCAATCTCGCCGGAAAGCTCGGCAAGCCGCCGCTGTCACAGCTCAGTATCGAAGAGATGGTCGCGGCGCAGCCCGATTATCTGATCGTCGAGAGCGCCACCGACAAGGTCACCGATCAGGGGAGCGAAATGCTGCATCATCCGGCGCTCAAGGACATTCCGCGGATCAGCGTGCCGCAGGCGTGGACGGTGTGCGGAAGCCCCGCCTACACGCAGGCGGCACGCAGCATGGCGGACCAGATCGCGAAACTTGAAGGACAAGGCGCATGAGCCGTTTCGCCCTGCCCCGCTGGTCGCTGATCGCCGCGCTGTCGGCGCTGACGCTCGTTGCCGCGGTCGCGTCGCTGCTGTTCGGCGCGGTCGACCTGTCGGTGGCGCGTCTCATCGACGCCGCGATGGGCAGTGAAGACAAGGTCGCCTCGATCATCCTCTTCGACCTCCGTCTGCCGCGCACGATCCTTGCGCTCGCGGTCGGAGCGATGCTCGGGCTCGCGGGTGCCGCCTTGCAGGGCTATCTGCGCAACCCGCTCGCCGAACCCTCGGTGCTCGGCACGTCGAACGCGGCGGCGCTCGGCGGTGTGGCGGCGATCTATTTCGGGCTGGCCGAGATCCATCCGGTCGTGCTGCCGGTGCTCGCGACGGGCGGCGCGCTCCTCTCGCTGGCTTTGCTGTTTATCCTGTCGGGCAAGGCCGAAAGCCCGCTGACGTTGATCCTCGCCGGCATAGCGGTCGGGACGCTGGCGGTTGCAGGGACCAGCCTGGCACTCAACCTCTCGCCCAATCCCTTTGCGGCGATGGAGATCATGACCTGGCTGCTCGGCAGCCTTGAAAACCGGTCGTTCGACCATGTCTGGATCGCGCTGCCCTGTATCGCGATCGGCACCGCGATGCTGCTGTGGAACGGCCGCGCGCTCGATGCACTGACGCTCGGCGAGGATGCGGCGCAGGCGCTCGGCACCGACCTTCGTCGCACAAGGTTGCGGCTGCTGATCGGGACCGCGATCGGGGTTGGGGGCGCGGTCGCGGTGACGGGGGCGATCGGCTTTGTCGGGTTGATCGTGCCGCACCTGATCCGCCCGCTGACCGACCGCAGCCCGTCGGCGATCCTGCTGCCCTCCGCCATCGGCGGCGCGGCGCTGCTGACCCTCGCCGACTTGGGCGTAAGGATCATCCCGACGACCAACGAGTTGAAGCTCGGCGTCGTCACCGCGTTCCTGGGGGTGCCGGTCTTCCTTGTCCATCTGATGCGGGAGCGACGGCTATGGTGACCATCTCCTTGGATCATGTCAGCGTGACGCTCGGCCGCCGCGCCGTCGTGCATGACGTCAACGCCGAATTCGGCCCCGGCACGCTGACCGGGATCGTCGGCCCCAATGGTGCGGGCAAGTCGACGCTGGCGCGCGCTATGCTCGCTCTGGTTCCGGCGAGCGGAGCGGTGCGCGTTGACGGCGTCGACGCGGCGGCGATGCCGCGGGGCGAGTTGGCGCGGCGCATTGCCTATGTGCCGCAGGGGCAGACCTTGCACTGGCCCCTCACCGTCGAGCGGCTTGTCGGACTCGGGCGCCTCCCGCATCTCGCGCCGATGTCGCGAATATCCGACGCCGATACGGCGGCGATCGAACGCGCGATGGAGCGCGCCGACGTCCTCGACCTGCGCGACCGGATCGCAACCGAGCTTTCGGGCGGCGAGCGTGCACGCGTGCTGTTTGCCCGCGCGCTGGCGGTCGAGGCGCCAGCGCTGATCGCCGACGAACCGCTCGCGAGCCTCGACCCGGGGCACCAGATCGACGTCATGGAGATGCTGCGCGCCGAAGCTGCGGGTGGCGCTCTGGTGATCGCGGTGCTGCACGATCTGACGCTCGCTGCGCGCTATTGCGACCGGCTACTGCTGATCGACGAAGGACGGATCCTCGCCGACGGAGCGCCCGCCGAAGTACTGACCGCTGAGCGACTGCGCGCGGTTTATGGCATCGACGCGCGCGTCGAAACCGGCGGCGAATGGCCGACGATCACGCTGTTCGGGCGGGCGCGATGAGCGAGGCCCTCTTTGCCGAGCAGGGGCATGCCGCGATGCCGCTGTTCGAGCCAGAACTGGTTCGCGGAGCGCAGGCAGATATCGCCGAGCATATCGACCGGGTGGCGCGCGCGCTCTACCTGCCCTTCGAGAAAAGCTGCCCCGACGCGCCGCCGAGCGAGCGGATCGACCGCGTGTTCGCGCACGAGCGCAGCGTTGCAAACCTGCTGCGCGTCGCGGTCTGCACCGATGCGCATCGCGGGCCGCGATTGCAGGCACTCGCCCATGATCCGCGGCTGATCGAAACCGCCGAACGGCTCGGCAGCCGCAAATTGTCGGGCAAGATTGCGCGCGTTCGCGCGAGCATCGCCTGCTTTCCCGAGCATCGCCACGCGTGGCACAGCGACGTCGCGCGCGACGATGGCACCGGATGCGGCAAGGTCGTGGTGACCGCTTGGATCCCGCTGAGCGATGCCGGCCCCGAACGCGGAGGGCTGGAGATTGCCGCGGGGCGTCAGCCTGCGCCGCTGGCGAGCGAGGGCGACGACGGGCTCGAAATTCCCGAATGGCGGCTCGCGGGTCTGCCGCGTGTCCAGCCCGAATGTCCGGCGGGGACGGCGCTGTTCCTCGACCGCTTTACGCCGCACCGCACCTTGCCCGCGCACGCGACACGCTTTGCGCTCGTTGTGTGGATGAAGGCCGCCTAGCGGGCGGGCTCGACGCGGACCGTGCGGCTGGCGCGTTTGCCGTCTGCCGATCGGCTGCGTAGATCGACTGCCCCGCTGACAGCCACCGGCCCCGAATAGCGCGTCCAGGCTCCGCCCTCGATGCGATATTCGATCATTGTGCCGGGGAACATGCTGTTCGCCTCGAGCTTACCATTCGCGATTCGCGCGCCGGGAGGGGCGACACGGTAAGCAATGCCCATCCGTTCGAGCTGCGGGAACTGCGCGGCAACGCGCCCGGCGAAATCCTGCCAGCCCGCCTTCAGCTTTTCAGCATCGACGCGCTTGTCGCCCCATTCGTAGCTCGCGCCCGCCTGGTACGCCGGGGTCCATGGCGCGGGCGCCCAAGCGCGTTCGGCTAGTGCGAGCAGACGCGGAAAGAGCATATAGTCGACCTGCGCGTCGGTGCGGATCGTCTCGCTCCACAACTGCGCCTGCAGCCCGGCGACGCGGTGCCCGGGTTGGAGCACCGGCTTATCCTCGATCGCCTTGCCCTCGGCCTGGATGTTACGGATCGTCGCGGCGTTGGCGGGCAGATTATCCGGCATAAAGCCGAAAACCTGATAGGGATCGACCCCGCGCGATGCCCAGTTATAGCCACCCTCGTCGGGGTTCGGCGCATAGGGCATGTCGAAATAACCGAGGTCGGGGATCGAGAGCACGGCGTCCCAGCCGCGGTTCATCTGGTCGTGCGCCTCGCGGATCGCGCCCGCGTGGGCACGCCCCAGATGTTGGTCTGAACCTTCTTGGGCATTGCGGCGGTTTCGGTGTGCCCCATACCGTCGCTCCAGCCGCCGGCTTCGAGTCCCTTGGCGGCGAGGCTCTGGCTGACGCGTTCGATGAAGCGTGGCGTGAGCCTTCCGGCATCGCCGCCATTTTCTGCGATCATTGCCTTGCACGCGGGCGATTTAACCCACGCACCCGCAGTCTCGTCGGCACCGAGGTGGAAGGTCCTGAGCGGCACGCCGGCCTGTTTGTGCATGTCGGCGAGCGCATCGACCACCGTGTCGACGAAGCGGTAAGTCGCGGGCAGGCAAACGTTCAGCGTGTTGTCGCTGTAATTCTGGATGCTACGATATGCGGTGGTGTCGGCGGGGTCGATCAGCCGGTAGGCCTCGGCCTCGGTTTTCTTTCCCGCTGCGGTCAGCCGCGCGGCGCGCACCTCCATCGCCCTGATCGCGGCGCGGCTGTGGCCGGGCATATCGATCGAGGGAATGACTTCGATCTGCCGCGCCGCCGCCGCCTGTAAGATCGCGACATAGTCGGCGACGCTGAGGTAGCCGTTGACGCCGCCGGTGCCTTCGGGTCCGGCGCCCAGTTGCGGGAGCAGGCACGTCTGCTCGGCGGGATCGTGGCAGCGTTTCGAGCCGATTTCGGCGAGTTCGGGAAGCGCCGGGATCTCGATCCGCCAGCCTTCGTCATCGGCGAGATGGAGGTGCAGCTTGTTGAGCTTGTACGCCGCCATCGCCTCGACCAGCTTCAAAATCTGACCGCGGCCGTGGAAGTTGCGGCCGAGGTCGATGTGGAGCCCGCGGAAGCGATATTCGGGGGCATCCTCGACACGAAGCGGCGCAAGCTTGCCCCGTTCGAACGCCGCCTGCTGCGCGAGCGAACGCAGCGCATGGTTCGCGCCCGCTGCGTCGCCTGCAGCGATCGCAATACCCGACGCCTTGACGTCAAGAATATAGCTCTCGGGCTTCATCGCCGTATCGACACGAATCGCCAGCGGCACCGCGCCGCCCTCGGCCAAGCCGAGCGCCGCCAGAGCAGACGCGACGGCGCTCCGTTCGACACCGGTCAGTGTAAGCGCGACGCCGCGGCCGAGGTCGATGGCCTTGCCCCTACCCTGCGTCGCCTTGGCCGGTTTGGGGAGAATCGCGATGCCCGTCGCTTGGGGCGCCTGCCGCTCGGCCTGCAGCGCAAAGGCGCGTTCGGCGGTCAGCCAGCGTGTCTTGTCGGCGCCGCCCTTGGTCGCGAGCTTCGCCTCATCGGTCATCGGCGCGACGAAAGTCAGGAATTCGAGGCCCGTCTCGGGATCGAGCATCGGGCGCGTCGCGGCGATCGTGCGCGGCTGTAATCCGTCGGCGACGAGATAGGCGTTGGGCATCGCGAACGCCTTCGAGAAGTTGGAGCCGGTACCCCATAGCTTTATCTCATGCTTCGAGCCGGGGCGCAGCATGACGCCGGGCTTCAGCGTCAGTTGCTGGACATCGCCGTTCACGAGCCGATGCGTGAAGATGTCGCTCTCGACGAACGGGAGCCGGTTGACGAAGCTGAAATAGAGCGAGAGGCCGTGCGTCGGCAGCGCGTGGGGTAGCTTATCGGGGATCGTCAGCGTGATCGTCGACAGGAAGCAGCCCTCGATACCGGTTGGGCAGGCGGGGCCGTTGTCGACGACCTGATAGCGGTAACCCAGCGTGTCGGCGAGGCGGTCAAGCGAGGCTTGCGGCGAGGTGTCTGCCGCCAAAGCCTGCGGCGCGCTCAGCGCCACAATCGCGATCGCCATCGACCCAAAGGCCCGCATTCCTATTCTCCCAACGGTAATTTGTATCTAATTTGTCATGTCACAACTAACCGGTCAACGCCTTTCAATCCGACTGTTTTGGCGGAATAAATATAAAAATTCTCGAACATCCTGCGTTTCGCCGCAGAATGGCGACCCGATTGGTTTTACATTAGTATTGTCACCAAGCCTATGCAGAGCGCAGCGATCGCTCCGTTCGCGCAGCGGAAGTCGGCGCGAACTATCCGCAACAGATTGACGCGACGATACCAATGCAACACATAAGGCCATGGCGCTGGTCCTATCGGCCGAAGTGCCTTTGCAACCGTATGGAGCAACGTCTTTGTCACTGATCGAACGCGTGGGGCCGCTGCAGAAGGACGATCCCACCCCGCTGTACCTTCAGTTGCAGAAGATCCTGCGCGACGCGGTCGAGGGGCAATTGGTCAAGGCTGAGGAGGCGATCCCGACCGAGCGCGACCTCGCCGAGGAATTCGACGTCTCGCGGATCACGGTGCGCAAGGCGATCGACGGGCTGGTTGCCGACGGCATCGTCACACGGCGCCGCGGCGCGGGAACGTTCGTCACCCGGCCGCGCGTCGAGAAAAGCTTTTCGAAGCTAACCTCCTTCTCCGAAGACATGGTCTCGCGCGGGCGCAAGCCGCACAGCGAATGGATCAGCAAGACCGCAGGCGCGGTCACGCCCGAGGAGGCGCTATCGCTCGGCCTGTCGCCGGGCTCGCTTGTCTATCGCTTTCACCGCATCCGCTATGCCGACGACACCTCGATGGCGCTCGAATATGCGACGATCCCGGCCTATTGCCTGCCGTCGGTCGAGACGGTCGGAGCATCGCTTTATGAAGCACTCGAAGCTGCGGGACACCTGCCAGTGCGCGCACTCCAGCGGCTGCGCGCCGTCGCCTTCACGGCCGAACAAGCGGAGATACTGGGGATCGAAACGGGCACGCCCGGACTTTTCATCGAACGGCGCGGCTTCTTGTCCGACGGTCGCACCGCCGAATTCACCCAAAGCTATTATCGCGGCGATGCCTATGACGTCGTCGCCGAATTGAACGGCTAGGCTCCACAGGCGCCGCGCAGTCGGCGTCTATCGCCTTCGCGCTTCCCTATAAGACCAATTTCCGGCGGCGGCCGCACCGTCGCAGCAGATTCTCGTCCGATGCCTTGTGCATCTGGAACGCTAGTAATGGCGGCATTGCACCGGCAAAATCATCAAAATTCGCTCAGCGCAAACATACATCTTGATGAGACCTATATAACCTATATAGTACCAATGTATCGAGTGGCCGCACGCCGCCGACCGGGAGACAAGATTCTATGACGCCGAACGCCGCATCGGACGGACGACAGACGCTGATGGAGCAGGAAGCAGGCGAAGCAGCTGCCGCGGTCGCACGGATGCTCGAGGCGAATCGGGACGCGTTCGCCGCGATCGGCCGGCACCTTCGCGCCTCGCCGCCCGCTGCGGTCGTGACCTGCGCGCGCGGATCGTCCGATCACGCCGCGACCTATGCCAAATATCTGATCGAGACGATGACGGGGACGCCGACCGCGTCGGCCGCGCTGTCGATCGCCTCGCTCTACGATGCGCCCGCGGTCGCCGGAAACCGACTGTGCCTGGCGATTTCGCAGTCGGGCAAGAGCCCCGACCTGCTCGCCGCGATCGAGCAACAACGCGATGCCGGGGCTTTTGTCGTCGCGCTCGTCAATGCCGACGACACCCCGCTCGCCAAGCTCGCCGATGTGGTGATCCCGCTTTCGGCCGGGATCGAGCGCTCGGTCGCTGCGACCAAATCCTATATCTGCTCGCTCGCTGCCATAGCGGCGCTCGTCGCGGCATGGGCCGAGAATGCAGGGCTCGAAGACGCGCTGACCGCCCTGCCCGCTCAGCTTGCCGACGCGTTTGCGCTCGACTGGTCGCCCGCGGTCGCCGCCTATCGGGATGCGACCAATTTGTTCGTGCTTGGCCGCGGCTACGGCCTTGGCGTCGCGCAGGAGGCGGCGCTCAAGTTCAAGGAGACTTCGGGGCTCCACGCCGAAAGTTTCAGCGCCGCCGAGGTTCGCCACGGTCCGATGGCGATCGTCGGCGAGGCCTTTCATGTCCTCGCCTTTGGCGGCAGCGACCGCGCGGCGGTCAGCGTTCGCGAGGCGGCGACCGAGTTCCGCGGCCGCGGTGCGACGGTGCTGCTCGCCGACCCTGCGGGCGGCGACCTGCCCGCCATCGCGGCGCACGCCGCGATCGAGCCGATCCTGCTGATCCAGAGTTTCTACCGCATGGCGAGCGCGCTCGCGCTCGCGCGCGGCCACAACCCCGACTCGCCTCCGCATCTCAACAAGGTTACCGAGACCCTATGATCTTTCGTTTCCATAACGGCCGTGTCGCATTGCCGACGGGCGCGGTCGGCGCGGCGGACATCGCGATTGCTGACGGTGCTGTCCTGTCGGTGACGCCCGCCGCCGATACGCCCGCCGACGAGGTGGTCGACCTGGCCGGCGGCTGGCTGCTTCCGGGCTTTGTCGACACGCAGGTGAACGGCGGCGGCGGCGTGCTGTTCAACGACCAGGTCGATGTCGAAACGATCGCGACAATAGGCGCGGCGCATGCGCGCTATGGCACCACCGCTTTCCTGCCAACGCTGATCAGCGACACGCCGGCGCAGATCGCGTCGGCGCTCGCGGCGGTCGATGCCGCGATCGAGCAAGGGGTGCCCGGCGTCGTCGGCATCCATATCGAAGGTCCGTTCATCAACGAGGTGAAGCGCGGCATCCACGAGGCGCACCGCATCCGCCGCCTCGACGACGCAATCCTCCAGACGCTCATCGCGCCGCATCGCGGGCGCGTGATGCTGACGCTCGCGCCTGAGCTTTGCGACGAGGATGACATTCGCACTCTCGTGCGCCACGGGGTGATCGTGAGCGCGGGGCACAGCGATGCGACCTATGACGAAGCACAGCGCGCGATCGGCGCCGGGCTGACCGGCTTTACCCATTTGTTCAACGCGATGTCGCCGCTGCACCACCGCAATCCGGGCGCGGTCGGCGCGGCGTTCGACTCCGATACATATTGCGGCTTGATCGTCGACAACGTCCACCTCCACCCCGCGGTCGTCCGTCTCGCGATCCACGCCAAGGGCAAAGAGGGCATCATGCTGGTAACCGACGCGATGCCCAGCGTCGGCACCGACGTCAGCGAGTTCACGCTGCAGGGCAAGCGCATCGCGGTGAAGGATGGCGTCTGCATTTTCGAGGATGGCACGCTCGCGGGCACGCATCTCGATATGGCGTCGGCGCTGCGCAAGACGGTCGAGGTGACCGGCCTTTCGGTCCCCGACGTGTCGGTGATGGCGAGCGCGACGCCCGCAACCTTCCTGTCGCTACAGGATCGCATCGGAGCGATCGCGCCGGGACAGCGTGCCGACTGGGCGTGGCTGGACGGCGAACTCGCACCGCGTGCGACATGGATCGGCGGACAGATTATTTCGACATCCGCGCCGGACTTTGTCCAAACCGCATAATGACACATAAGCCGCACGACATAAGCGGCGGAAGTTTTGGGGAATAACCGATGAGCCTGATCATCACCTCTCCGCTCAGGGGTTGGGCGACGACGCTGGATAGCGTTCCCGATCCGGTCTTTGCCCAGCGGATGATGGGCGACGGCGTCGCGATCCAGCCGCTCGGCAATACGGTGGTCGCGCCGTTCGACGGCGAGGTGGTGACGCTCCACGATGCGGGCCATGCGATTTCGCTGCGCAGCGCCGAGGGCGCCGAAATACTGATCCATGTCGGGCTCGATACGGTGATGCTGAAGGGCGAAGGCTTCACGGCGCTTGTTGCGATTGGCAACAAGGTGTCGCGCGGGGACCCGCTGATCCGCTTCGATCTCGATGCCGTCGCGCTCGCCGCGACGAGCCTCATCACGCCGGTGATCGTTACGAATGCGGAGGCTTTTGCGATCACCCGCCGTTCGGTCGATTGTGCGATCGGGGCGTGCGAAGCCCTGATGACGCTGGTGCCCGTGCAGGCCGAGGCGCGGCGCCGATCCGACGATGGCACGCTGATCGAGCAGGCGGTGACGCTGTCGCTGCCGCACGGCATTCACGCGCGCCCAGCGGCGCGGATCGGCGAGACCGCGCGCGGGTTCGAGGCCGAGGTGCATCTGCTGAACGGCGATAAGCGCGGCGATGCGCGCAGTACTGTCGCACTGCTCGCGCTCGGCACGGCCTTTGGCGACGAGGTGGTCGTGCAGGCGCGCGGGGATGATGCCGAGGCAGCGCTGGGAGCGATCGTCGCGCTACTCGCAACCGACATGGGTGAAGGCAAGCCGGCAGCGGCGCACGTCGCACCAAGCGCGGAGCAAATACTAGGCGCCGGACAGATCGGCGGCGTGATCGCCTCGCCCGGCCTCGCGATGGGGCCGGCGGCGCGGTTGCGCCAAGTCGAGATCGCGGTCGCGCGCGACGGCTCCGACCCGGTCGAAGAGCGCGCCGCGCTGCTCGCCGCACGGGCCGACGTTCGCGGGCAGATCGCTGCACGCGCGGACAGCGCCGACGGCAGCGTCGCGGCGGTCATGCACGCGCATCTTGCGCTGATCGACGATCCCGAACTGCTTGCGGGCGCGGAGAATCGCATCGCCGAGGGGTGCAGCGCGGGCTTTGCGTGGCGCGGGTCGATCCATGACCAGATCGACGCGATCCGCGCGACGGGCAATGCGCATCTGATCGAACGCATCGACGATCTGATCGATATCGAGCGCCAGTTGGTGTCGGCGTTGACTGGCACACCGGTCGACGACGAGGCGGTTCACGCGGGTGCAATTGTGGTCGCCGACGACCTGTTGCCGTCACAGCTGGTAGCCCTCGCCGCCGCGAAACCCGCCGGCATCTGTCTCGCGCGCGGCGGCCCGACGTCGCATGTCGCAATTCTTTGCGCGGGCATGGGGCTCCCAGCGCTCGTCGCGATGGGCAATGCGCTGGATGCCGTTGCAGACGGCGCCGCGCTATTGCTCGACGCCGATATGGGGCATGTCACGGTCGCGCCCTCGCCCGCTGAAGCTGAAGCCTTCACCGCGCGCCTTGCCAAGCGCGATGCGCGGCGCACGGCCGCTCAGGCGGCGGCAAAGGACGCCTGTCAGACTGCGGACGGCACCCGCATCGAAATCTTCGCCAATATCGGCACGGTCGAAGACGCGACGCTCGCCGCCGCGCAGGGCGCCGAAGGATCGGGGCTCGTCCGCAGCGAGTTCCTGTTCCTCGATCGCGACACCGCGCCGTCGGAGGATGAGCAGGTCGCCGCCTATCAGGGCATCGCCGACGCGCTCGCGGGCAAGCCGGTGATCATCCGCCTGCTCGACATCGGCGGCGACAAGCCCTCCGCCTATATCCCCATCGCCCACGAGGAAAATCCGGCGCTCGGCCAACGCGGCATCCGCGTTGCGCTCGCGCACCCCGCGCTGCTCGAAACACAGCTTCGCGCAATCCTGCGCGTCGAGCCCGTCGGCCAGTGCAAGATCATGATCCCGATGGTCGCGAGCATCGACGAACTGCGGCAGGTGCGCGCACTCGTCGACCGGCTGCGCGGCGAGATGGGCATTGCGACCCCCGTCGAAGTCGGGGTGATGGTCGAGACGCCGGCGGCGGCGATGACCGCCGACCTGCTCGCCGCCGAAGCCGATTTCCTGTCGATCGGCACCAACGATCTCACCCAATATGTGCTCGCGATGGATCGCGGCAATCCGGCGGTCGCCGCCGGGGTCGACGCGATGCACCCCGCGGTGCTGCGCATGATCGGCGAAACTTGTCGCCTAGCCTCCGCGCGTGGGCGCTGGGTCGGGGTATGCGGTGGGCTCGCGTCCGATCCCGCGGCGCTGCCGATCCTGGTCGGGCTCGGCGCGACCGAACTCTCGGCCGTGCCCGGCTTCGTCGCCGAGGCGAAGCAGATCGTGCGCGGGCTGACCCTGATCGAAGCGCGCGCGCATGCCGAGCTCGCGCTGCAATGCAAGTCGGCAGCCGGGGTTCGCGCGCTCGCCCGCGCATTCGAGGAGACACGGCGATGAGAAAGATGCTCGAAACGCTCCAGCCGCTCGGCCGCGCGCTGATGCTGCCGATCGCGGTGCTGCCGATCGCGGGCCTGCTGCTGCGCACCGGCCAGCCCGATCTGCTCGATATCGCCTTCATCTCGGCGGCGGGCGCTGCGATCTTCGAGAACCTCGGCATCCTGTTCGCGATCGGCGTCGCGGTCGGCTTTGCGCGCGACGGCAATGGCGCCGCAGCGCTCGCGGGCGTGGTCTGCTACCTCGTCACGACAACAGGGGCGCAGACCTTCCTGACCGCACCATCTGATATCGGCGCTGGATTGCCCGAGGCCGCAGCGGCGCTAGCAGCCAAAAATTGGGCGCTGACGCAGATCGACAAGCTTGAGGTGCCCATAGGGATATTATCCGGGCTCATCGGCGGCAATTTCTACAACCGCTTCGCGACGATCGCGCTCCCCGAATATCTCGCCTTCTTCGGCGGCCGGCGCTTCGTTCCGATCGCCAGCGGCGTCGCCGGGCTGCTGCTCGCGGCAGTGCTCGGCTATGGTTACGCCCATATCAGCGGCGCGATCGATGCGGCGAGCCGCACGGTGGTCGAGAGCGGCGGCGCCGGGCTGTTCGTCTATGGCGTGCTCAACCGGCTGCTGATCGTCACAGGGCTGCACCACATCATCAACAATGCCGCCTGGTTCGTCGTCGGCGATTTCGGAGGCGCGACCGGCGACCTTCGGCGTTTCTTCGCAGGCGATCCCAATGCGGGCGCGTTCATGTCGGGCTTCTTCCCGGTGATGATGTTCGGCCTGCCCGCCGCGTGCCTCGCGATGTACCATGAAGCGCGGCCCGAACGGCGAAAGGCTGTCGGCGGCATGCTCTTCAGCCTCGCTTTCACCAGCTTCCTGACCGGGGTGACCGAACCGATCGAATTCACCTTCATGTTCGTCGCACCGTTGCTCTACGCGATCCACGCGTTGCTGACGGGCGCCTCTATGGCGCTGATGAACGCGCTCGACGTCAAGCTCGGTTTCGGATTCTCGGCCGGATTGTTCGACTATGTGCTGAACTTCAGCCTCGCGACACGGCCGTGGATGCTGCTTCCCATCGGCGCCGCCTATGCCGTGCTCTATTATGGCCTGTTCCGCTTCTTCATCCGTCGCTTCGACCTCTCCACGCCGGGACGCGAAAAGGGCGTGGTCGCCGAAACCGCCACGGCAACGGCGGGCAGCGCACGCGGCGAAGCCTTTGTTGCAGCGCTCGGCGGCGCGGCCAATCTGGTCAGCGTTGACGCCTGTACTACGCGCCTGCGCCTGATCGTCGCGGACAGCCAGGCAATCGACGACGACGCGCTCACCGCGCTCGGCGCGCGCGGCATCATCCGCCCGTCCGAAAAGGCCGCGCAGGTCGTGCTCGGGCCGATCGCCGACCTCGTCGCCGAGGAAATCCGCGGCGCGCTGGCTTGGAGCGGCGCTGCCGCGGCAGCGACACTCACCCCGGTGATCGCCAGCGGCACCGACGCCTCGGGGCTTCCGGCGGAGATTGTCGGCGCACTCGGCGGCGATGCCAATGTCCGATCCGTCCACGCGCTGCACGGCCGCTTCCGGGTCGAACTCGCCGACTCGGGGCGCGTCGACGAAGGCGCGCTCTCCAAGCTAACGCACGGCATCGTCCGCCCGCGCCCCGATGTCTGCCATATCCTGACCTGAGTTCAGGCCGGCGACGACATCTTCATCAGCACCAGCCCGCCGACGATCAACAACGCGGCAACGATCCGCATCGCGTTCGCCTGTTCGCCAAGCACGAAAATGCCGACCAGAAACGCCCCAACCGCGCCGATCCCGGTCCAGATCGTATAGGCGGTGCCGAGCGGCAGCGATTTCATCGACAGCGAGAGAAGCGCAAAGCTCGCGATCATCGCGACGAGCGTGACGAGCGATGGGCCGAGCTTCGAGAAGCCCTCCGATTGCTTCATCGAAAAGGCCCACACGATTTCGAGCACGCCAGCGATAGTCAGGTAAATCCAGGCCATGACAGCCTCCTTCAAAGGCTGCCGGGCCGTCCCGGACTTGTAGGCCCGCGCAGGGCGCAGGCGAGGACGTGGCCTCTTTGGATATCGGCGCGCCTTAGCAACGGGGAAGCGCGGCATCAAGCACCGCCCCCCCCCGTCGCCCAACGAGCTCAGCGGTTTGGCGCGAGCCGCATCGCGGCGCCGCCGCCCGGCGCGAGCCACAGCTTGTAAGTATCGCCCTTCTTTATCTTGATCGTGTCATAGGCGATGCGGTGCCGCGCGTCGGTCAGATAGGTTGCCCCCTCGCCGTCCTTCCAGATCGTCGCGGTGTAGATCTTGCCGGGTTCGAGGAAATCGAAGCTGAGCGTCAGCGTGCGTTCGGTCGCATCGTTGACCCCCCCGACATACCAGTCGGCGCCGCGGCGATCCTTGCGCGCGAAGATCGCATAATCGCCGACCTCACCCGCGATCAGGCGGCTTTCGGACCAGTCGGCCGGAACCTGTTTGATGAATTCCAGCTCGCGCGGATATTTCTCCAGATTCTCGATGAAGTCGGCCGCCATCTGGATCGGCGAATAGATGGCGAGATAGAGCCCGAGCTGCTTCGCGAGCGTCGAAGCGAGCGGCGCCTTGTTCGCACCCTCGAGGCTCAGCACGCCCGGGGTGAAGTCCATCGGCCCCGACAGCATGCGCGTATAGACGAGTGTCGGTTCATGGTCGGGTCCGTTCGCGAAGGCGCCCCATGCGTTATATTCCATGCCGCGCGCGCCCTCGCGCGCGACCCAGTTCGGGTAGGTACGGCGGAGCCCCGTGTCCTTGATCGGCTCGTGCGGATTGACCGCGACATGATATTTTGCGGCGGTTTCGACCACCTTCAGATGATGCTGCACCTGCCGCTGGCCGTCGTGCCATTCCATCGCGGTCGTGCCGGGCGTCGCTCCCGGCGCGATGATCCCGCCCGCGTCGGCGACGTAGCCGGTCTTGACCGTGCCGACGCCGAGCTGACCATAGAGCTTCATCGCGTCGCCCAGCTGCGCCTCATAGACCGCGATATTGCCGCCGGTTTCATGATGACCGATCAGCTGCACGCCCTTTTTGCGCGCATAGTCGGTCACCGCCTTCAGGTCGAAATCGGGGGTCGCCTGGGTGAAGCTGAACTCGTCGCCATGGCCGAACCAATTGCCGTTCCAGCCGTTGTTCCAGCCTTCGACGAGCACGCCGCCGAAGCCGTGTTTCGCCGCGAAATCGATATATTGCTTGGTCCGCTCGGTCGTCGCGCCATGCTTCGGTCCTTCGGCCCAGCTCCAGTCGCCGCGGATCATCCCCCACCAGATACCGATATATTTCATCGGCTTGAACCAGCTGACATCGCCGAGCTTGTTCGGTTCGTTGAGGTTGAGTTCGAGGTCGCTTTCGACGAGCCCCGCCGCATCGTCGGCGATGCGCATCGTCCGCCAGGGCGTCGCGAACGGCAGGTCGCGGGTGACGCGTGCGCCCTTCGAGGACGGCGACAGCGTCGCGCGGAACTTCTGGCCCTCGGCGCGCTTGAACCACATGCCGGCATAATCGACGAGCGCGGCCTCGTGGAACGCCATATGCGTCCCGTCGTCGAGGCGCATCGTGATCGGCGTGTGCGCAGTCGCGACCGCGTCGATCGGTGTTTTCTGATAGATTTGCTCGTAGCGGTTCCACTCGCCGCCGGTGATCCACCATGCGGTGCCCTTCGGCGCGATGTCGAATTCGGTGATTTCGTCGATGATCTTCGCGGTCGGGAGGCCCAGCTGCTCGGGCAGTTCGTAGCGGAAGCCGATGCCGTCGTCGAACAGGCGGAAGCGAACGTTCATCGCATGGCCGCCCCAGCTCTTGTCCTGACGGAAACGGACGAGCAGCTCATTGTGCCGGTCGCGCACGAAGCGGCGCTCGCCCCACGGCTGTTCCCAGCGCGTGTCGCCGCTCGCACGCTCGACGCTTTCGATTGTGAAGCCGCGCTGCAGTCCGATGCGGTCGGCGAGAATGAAACCGAGCTTCGACGGCGCGATCAACAGCTTGCCCTTGCGCGACAGCGACCATGTGGGCCGCTGGTCATTGTCGGTCGATACGGAGAGCGTGATCGCGCCGTCCGGCGACGAGGCCGTCTGCTCGGGCCGCGTATCCTGCGCGAAGGCGGGCGCCGCTGCCGCGGCGAGCAGCGGGAGGGCGGCGAACAGGCTACGCATCAATTTGTTCCTTCGAGTTTCAACCAGAGAGCGCCGCACGGCGGCAGATGCGCCGGATCGGCGCCGTTGAGCGCGGCGACGGGCGCGCCGTCCCCACCATGGTCAGCGATATCGATCGCCCTGCCACCGAGATTGAAGAGGCAGCGGATATGCTCGCCGTCGGCGATCCGGTCGAAAGCGAGCAGATCGCCCTCGGCGATCCAGCGCGCGTCGCGGCCGAGGCGCAGTGCCGGATGCACGGCGCGCAGCGCGACCAGCTGCCGCGTGAGGTTAAGCAGCGACGCGGGATCGGCCTGTTGCCGGTCGACCGCGAGCGCATCATGCGTCGAACCCAGCGGCAGCCACGGATCGGCGCTCGAAAAGCCCGCGTGTGTTTCGCCCGCGGCCCATGGCAGCGGTGTGCGCGCGCCGTCGCGCGACAGCGTCAGCGGCCAGTTCTTGAGCGCCTCGGGATCCTTCACCAACTCGAATGGGATCTCGACCTGATCGAGCCCCAGTTCCTCGCCATTGTAGAGAATGATATTGCCGCGCAGCGCGCAGAGCAGCGCCATCTTCATCCGTGCATAGGCGGCCGCGTCGACGCCTTCGGGGGTCCAGCGCGACACCGCGCGCGGCGCGTCATGATTTTCGAACGCCCAGCTCGGCCAGCCGAGCCCGGGCGTGTCGGGCCATTGTTCGGCCGCCTCGCGCACCAGTTGCGGCGTCAGCCGGTCGGCATAGAGGAAGTCGAAGCCATAGGCGCTGTTGAGCCGGCCCTCGCCCGCGGTGAACAGCTTCATCTCGCGCACCGCATCGTCGCCGCCAACCTCGGCAACGGTAAAGCTGCCCGGATATTGATCGGTCAGCGCGCGGATGCGTTCGAGGAAGAGCGGGATGTCGGGGTGCGACTGGTTATGGATTTTCTGCTGGAAATCGAACGGCCGCGTGCGGACCTTGTTCGACGGCGGCGCGGGCGGGTTGTCGCGGAATTCGGGATCGTGCATCGAGAAGTTGATCGCATCGATGCGAAAGCCGTCGACGCCGCGGTCGAGCCAGAAGCGCACGACGCCGAGCAGCGCGTCCTGAACATGCGGGTTGTGGACGTTGAGCTGCGGCTGCGAGCCCAGGAAGTTGTGCATATAATATTGGCCGCGCCGCGCGTCCCATGTCCATGCCGGGCCGCCGAACACCGACTGCCAG
>Ga0209050_1001922_pt1 | contig 19825 bp, 14 predicted proteins | sample Araplavi_mTSA_r2_FD_184276 | JGI IMG/M metagenome (GOLD analysis project Ga0209050, IMG submission 184276) | Arabidopsis root microbial communities from North Carolina, USA - plate scrape MF_Cvi_mTSA_r2 (SPAdes) (version 2) | ecosystem: Host-associated > Plants > Roots > Endosphere | place: USA... | reverse complement strand
GACCGGCCGGCCTTCGGTCGATCCCGAGCTGATGATCCGGATGCTGCTGGTTGGATACTGCTACGGGATCCGCTCCGAGCGCCGCCTCTGCGAAGAGGTGCACCTCAACCTGGCCTATCGCTGGTTCTGCCGCCTGGGCCTGGAAGGTGAGGTGCCGGACCACTCGACCTTCTCGAAGAACCGGCACGGGAGGTTCGCCGAGAGCGACGTCTTCCGGCACCTATTCGAGGAGGTGGTCGCGCGCTGCATCACCGAAGGTCTCGTCGGAGGCGAAGGCTTTGCCGTCGATGCCAGCCTGATCGAGGCGGAGGCCAACCGGCAGCGGTCTGTCCCCGCCACCGACTGGAAGACGCCCGAAGCGGCCTCTCGATCGGTTCGGGAATACCTGGCTGTGCTGGACGAGAACACATGGGGCGCGGCGACCGATGTCCAGCCGAAGTTCATCTCGGAATCGGACCCGGCGGCCCAGTGGACCGCGGCGAAGGATGGTCCCGCGATCTTCGCCTACTCGGACAACTACCTGATCGACTTGCGCTCGGCTGTCATCGTTGACGTGGAGGCCTCCCGATCGGTGCGCCAGGCAGAGGTCGGCGCGGCTAAGATCATGATTGAACGCACGGCACGGCGGTTCGACCTGAAGCCCGATCGGCTGGCTGCCGACACCGCCTATGGCTCGGCAGAGATGCTGAACTGGTTGGCCGAGGAGCGGAAGATCGCTCCGCATATCCCGGTGATCGACAAGTCGGCGCGTCATGACGGCACGTTCGCCAAGGCGGACTTCCGATACGACGGGGATGCCGATGCTTATCTCTGTCCGGGCGGCAAGTCGCTAACCACGACCGGCACTCTGGTCAATGACGGTGCTACGCTTTTCTACCGGGGGAGCGTCGTCGATTGCGGTCGGTGCCAGCTCAAGGCTCGTTGCTGCCCCAACACCCCGGCTCGGAGGATTCCGCGCAGCATCTACGAAGGCGCGAGAGACTTTGCCAGATCGCTCGCTGAAACTCCGGCATTCGAACAGTCTCGTCGCGAGCGCAAGAAGGTCGAGATGCTCTTCGCTCACCTGAAACGGATACTAAGGCTCGATCGGCTCCGCCTACGCGGACCACAAGGCGCTAGAACCGAGTTCTTGCTCGCCGCCACCGCCCAGAACCTCAGGAAGCTCGCAAAGCTGATCCCGGCTCCGGCCACCTAAGAGAACGCCAAGCCACCTAGTCGAGCCGATCTCACAATCGGTACATCGGCGTCGGCGTCTCGCCCTGGCCAAATGCCGAGTTCTTCAACACAATCCGCCATAAGGCGACATCCCTATCTCCTAACATTTCGGCTGCAGCGGTGTGTCGGAGCACGAGCCTCGGCGAGATGTCTAATTGCGTTTGGCGACTCCTACGCAAGCGCCGCCTGCCGCGGCTAAATCACGTTGGTGAGCGGGTCGGCGAACTGTGAGAATCCCAAGGCGCCGGCGAAGGAAAGACTTCAGTCAGAAACTCAAGAAACGCTCGAACGTTTGGACTGGCCCGTCGGCTCTCGGGCCAGAGCGCCGTAATGGCGAACCGCTCGACAGCAAACTCCGTCAGTATCGGAACCAGTTCTCCGCGAGCCACCCAAGGTGCCGCGATATAGGTTGCCGACATCCCGATCCCACCGCCAGCAGCCATCATTGCGATGCAGGCGTCGCTCACATCGACGGTCACCCAGGGCGTTGGGGTCGTTTCCACCAATCGATCACGAACCTTGAATGGCCAGCGCAGTGCCTGCCCCGAGCTCTGGTAACGGAAGTTCATGCATTCATGCCCTTCGAGCTCATCAGGATGACGTGGCGTTCCACGTTTCTTCAGGTATGCAGGTGAGGCGTAGGGACATATCCGATGCGGAGCGAGGCGGCGCGAAATCAGCCGGGAATCCTCAAGATCGCTGACACGGATCGCGACATCGATGCCTTCCTCGATGATGTCCATCAGCTGGTCACCCAATCGAAGATCTATAGACAGCTTTGGATGCCGCGCCCGAAAGCGAGGCAATGCGGGCGCGAGGAGATGAACACCGATCGGCAGCGGTGCCGTGACCTTCAGGGTTCCGGAGGGCTCACTGCGGGCGGCGATCGCCGCCTGCTGGATGTCCTCGGCATCCCGCAACAGCCTGAGGGCACGTTCGTGCAGATCTCGCCCCTCTGGCGTCAGCGTCAAAGAACGGGTCGTTCGGGTGAAGAGCGATAGCCCCAGCTGCTGTTCAAGTCGCTGGACGCTCTTGCTGATCGCAGATGGAGAAACCGATAGAGCGCGTGCGGCCGCAGTGAAGCTACCCAGGGATGCCGCCCTGGCGAAGGCGACCAGGCCGGTCAGCCGGTCAAAAGAGATTTGTTCCATAGAGGCATTAATATAACGATTTGCGGCCTAATTCTCAATTCCCCTTCGCATATCTAACTTCCCTCCTGTCAGCGCCATTGGGGCGCTCCCAGGAGCACCAATCATGGACAGCAGTCCCGTCACCCAAATTTCTGCCGCAAGCGCCCTGAACGGTCGCACCGTTCTCGTCATCGGCGGCACCTCAGGCATCGGCCTTTCCGCGGCGGCCCAGGCAAAGGCGGCCGGCGCAAAGGTGATCGTCCTTGGCTTCGACAAGGCCGGGGCCGAACGCGTCGCCAAGGAGAATGGGTTCGATGGCTTTCGGTCCGCCGATGTGACCAAGAGCGCCACGATCGTGGAAGCGCTGGCCGACATTCCACACGTGGATCACGTGGTGTTGCTCGCCGGCAGCTTCGTCGCCGGAAAGATCGTCGAGGCCGACGTGAACTACCTCCATCGGGCATTCGACGAACGCATCTGGGCGGCGGTTCACACAATCCGGGCGCTCGGCGACCGCCTGGCCCAGGACGGTTCGATCACCTTCATCTCCGGTGTGCTCGCCGATCGTCCCAACGCCTGGGGCACGTCCATTCTCGCCGCCGCCTCGGCCGCGATGGAAGCGTTTGCCCGCGGCTTGGTCCTCGAATTGGCGCCCCGCCGTGTGAACACGGTATCACCTGGCACCACCGACACACCGCTCCTCTCCCGCACGCTCGGCGACAATCGCGACGCCTTCGTCGCGCAGCTGACCGAGAAGTTGCCGCTGCGTCGGTTGGCCACGCCTGCCGAGGTCGGCGCCGCGATCGTCTTCCTAATGAGCAATGGATACATGAACGGCGAGACTCTTCATGTCGACGGCGGCGCCCGCCTGATCTGACTCCAGCCTCCGAGGAACTTCACCATGGCTACGGCCTCACTCTCGGATAGGACTGCCGGGATGCGCTCGTACGTGCCGCAATGTCCGGAATACTGGGAAATGGCACGCTATAGTCGGCTTTGCGCCAACAGCGGACTCGAGACGCGTTTGATGCCCGCTTCAGTGGCGGCGTGAAAGGCCGAGCGGACACCAAACGCATTGCTATTCGAACTGGCCGGGCTGATCTGACGACCGGTCAGTACTCCCAATAAGCCGGAATGAAACGGAAAGCCTTGCCGGCGACCGCGACGCGGCCGAACGGGAACGACACGTGAGCGGCGACCAGCAGCTCGCGGCTCTCCGCCAGTTCCCGCAACAGACGAATCCGAACGCGGACCGCCTCCTCGGGATCGTGGTCGAAGGCGTTGAACCAGTCGGGACGATCGAAGTGATTCTGGAACACGGAATCGCCCAGGAAAGTCATCCGACGTTCGCCCGACACCAGGCGGACCACGCTGTGCCCCGCGGTATGGCCGCCGGTGCGATGGACCGTGACCCCCGGTGCCACGTCGTGCTGCTCCTCGAACATCCGCAGCTGGCCGCGATACTTGTCCAGGAATCGCGCCGAGACCGGTCCCAGCACGTCCCGCACCGGCGTCGGCATGAAGGGTGGGAAATCCGGCGCCGCCCAGAACTCGACCTCGGCGGCAGCCACATGGATGGGGACGTCCGGCCGCAGGCTACCGATCAAGCCGTCAGCCAGTAGCCCGCCGATGTGATCCACATGCATGTGGGTCAGCACCACGTCGGTGATGGACGCAGCATCGATTCCCGCGGCGTCCAGCCGCCGGGCCAAATGTCCGGAACGCGGAGAGTGGAACTCCGTCCCGACTCCAGAATCGATGAGTATGGTCTGCTCACCGCTGCGCACCACGACCACGTTCAACGGCCACTTGAACTCATCGGGTGGCAGGCGCATGTCGTCCAGCCAGGCTGCCATCTCAGCCGGATCGGCGTTGGTGGCGATCGTATCGGCGGGCTGCGGCAGCACCCCGTCACTGATCACCAGCACTTCGAGCTCGCCAATCCGCAGCGCATAGCGCGACGGGACGAGTTCGTCCGGCGCAGTCTTGATTCCCAGGCTCATGTTCATTTTCGTCTCCTCCTGTTCGCCATAACCGCGGCTGCAACGTCTGTTGCTCCGCTCACGGCGAAATCAGGATCATCCAAACATCTCGTCCCCGATACCGTGCAGCCTGCTAGGTCCAGCCATCCTAGGAACCCATCCAACCGAACCTTGGGAATAGGGTTGTCGGTTCGCTGAGGAGACCGGCCGCGCGCGGCATAGGCTTATACGCCCTGGGTATAGGGTGTCGTCGACTCATGGTCAGATTGGCGCAGTTGGAATCACAAAATACCATGGCCAAAGGGTCAATGCTGTCACAGGGGTAGCCGACGGTGACACTGGTACCTTTTCGCCAGGATCAATTGCCGAGCTCGGAGCCCGAGCCCTCGGATACCGTGGAGTTTACGCCCGCTCATCTTTGGCGCCTGGCGGCAGACGGTATGCCCGTCTTCTTCAACAAACGGATGATCGACGATCTCGGCCTCGATGTCGTGGACCTGGATGTGCCGGGAAAGACACGCCTCACCGCCCTGATCGAGGCCACGGTTCACGCCGACGATGCCGCCGCCTTTGCCGGTTCATTGAGCCGTTGCATTGCTGCCGGTGCGCCCCTTTCCATGCGGCACCGATCTCGTCGCCGCGACGGCGCGTATCGATGGATGTCGAGCCGCCTGGAGCCGCTGCGCGACCGGGACGGAGAGATTTCCCAATGGTATGGAGCGTCGTTCGACATCGACGATGACGTCCGGGCGGAGGAGTTGCTGCGTCACCGACAGCAGGAACTGGCCATGTTGATCGATATGGTGCCGAGCAACCTGTGGCGGATCACCCCCGAAGGCGAGACCACCCTGGCCAACAAGCATATGGCGAACTATCTCGGCCTTAATTTAGAGGACAAGGGTCAGTTGGCGACGGCTTTCGATACAATATTCCATCCGGACGACGTGGGAGCCGTATGGGATCTGTTCAGCCACTGTCTCCGCACCGGCGAGCAATTCTCCATGAAGTATCGCCTGCGTCGCCACGACGGCGTCTATCGCTGGATGTCCGGTCGCGCGCAACCGGTCCGGGATGTGAGTGGCCGCATTATCCAGTGGTTCGGCTTATGCCACGATATAGAGGACCAGATTCGCGCCGAGGAAGCGCTGCTGCGCGCCTCCGACGAGCTTGCGCGCGCCACGCAGGTCACGCAGCTGGCAGAGCTGTCGGCCTCGATCGCACATGAGGTCAACCAGCCGCTGGCGGCGATCGTCACGCATGCGGATGCCTGCCGGCGCTGGCTGGCTGCCGACCCACCCAATATCGAGCGCGCCACGATCACGGCGGAGCGCATCGCGCGCGACGCCACTTCGGCGTCGGATGTCGTCAACCACATTCGCGCCTTGTTTCGTCGAGCCCCTCAGGCCAGGTCACCCCATGATGTCCGTCGCTTGATCGGCGAAGCTTGTCGTCTGATGGCGGACAAGGTCGCAGCTCACAACAGCCGGATCGAGGTGAGTCTCGAACCGGATCTGCCGATGATCCCCATGGATCGCATTCAGGTGCAGCAGGTGCTCGTGAATCTGATCCGGAATGGCGTCGAGGCCATGGAAGCAACCCCCACCGGCGCCCGCCTCCTTTCCGTCGTTGCGCGCAGCGACGGTGGCGACGCGATCCGGATTGAGGTTCGCGACGCCGGCACCGGATTCAAGGACGCCGAGCGCGCTTTCGAAGCGTTCTTCACGACCAAGCAGCAAGGGATGGGCATGGGGCTGGCGGTCTGCCGGTCGATCATCGAATCGCATGGCGGACAGCTCTGGGCGATCAACAACGAAGCTGCGGGGGCGACCGTCGGCTTCACTCTGCCACTAACCCACGACGCGCCGGACGTTCCATCGAGGGAGTTGGATCGATGACCGAGAGCACACAAAGTCTTTCCAAGAGTTCTGCTTTGCTTGTGGTCGGCGCGATTACCGCGCAAGTGATCGGCGGGCTGGTCACGCAGGTAGCCCCGTTCATGATCAGCGGCCTAATGGAAGGTCTCTCGCTGTCGGAGCGAGATGCGGGACTCGTTGTGTCTGTCGAGCTTCTTGCTCTCGCGGCGACGGCGATCGCTGTCGTTCCGGTCCTCCAATGGGTGAGTTATCGGCGGGTCTGCCTGGTCGCGGTCCTGCTGGCAGCATTCGCACAAGCTACGTCGATTTTCAGCACCTCGCTGGCCGAGGTCGCAATGACGCGTGCGCTTGCAGGAATCGGAGCGGGCGCGCTTTACGCCACGTCGTTGGCGGTCGTCGCAGCCCGTTGCAACAATCCGGACAGAGTCTATGGCTACTTTCAGGTCGTCTGGGCGGTCGGCAGTATCGCGATCTTCACTGTCGGCGGAGAGCTAACGGCCGCGTTCGCTCAGCGCGGCATATTCGCGCTGATGGCGGGGCTCACCTTGGTGCTTGCGCCGCTGCTCATGTTCCTTCCCGGTATTCGGGCCAGTGGTGGCGAGGCGCCGGCGTCTCCGCAAGCTCCGGCATCGCCCGCCCTGGGCATCTTGACGCTCCTGGCGATCGGGCTCTGTCTGCTCGGCGGCGGGGCAGTCTACGGCTTTGTCGGCCAGCTCGGGGAGCGCGCGGGCCTCGATACAGGCGCGGTTGGCTATGTGCTGACCATCGCTACCCTGTGCGGGCTGGCGGGCGCCGGAGCCGCCACCGCACTTAATCTGAAATGGGGTCGAATGGTCCCGATTTCGGGCGTCTTCCTGGGCTACATCCTTGTCGTCGCGGTGCTCTGCCTCGCCCACAACCCGACCGCCTTTGTCGCCGCCGTGATCGCCTACGTTGTCATCTACTACTTCTCGATCCCGTATCTCTTCGGACTTGCCGCGGCACTCGATCGCACCGGGCGATGGGCCGCCGCCGCCGGATCGGCGTTCCTGCTGGGTTGCGCCGCTTGCCCGCTTTTTGCCGGGAGCCTCATCGCGGGAACGGGTTACGTCGGGCTCGCTGCAGCCTGTATCGCGGTCCTGCTGATCGCCTGGGCGCTCGCTGCCCTGGCTTGTCGGCGCCTTCGCCTAGACACTACCCCCCTCGCCGATTATCAGCATTGAAGATCGACCCGGCGTGATCCGATCGAGTCGTGCAGGCTTCTTTGGAACGGTTCCAGCCATACCTATCCTTTGGTCTAGGGTGACCCGCGAATCCGTTAGGGTCCGCGACCGTTCCGCTAGATTGATTTCGATCATCTTCAATGTTGATCTAAGGCGGTTGTTGCGCTTCCAACTGCTCCGTGTTGAACCTCGACATGCGCATGCGGGGTCCCTGACCGGCGGACCAGCTTGGCGCTCAACAGAATACAAAAGTGCATATCGACTGTCGGCGAAGAGGGCATCCGCGACGAGGGCACGCACATGGATCGGAGCGCACTGTGCAACAAGCACAGGCCGTCCTATCCAAGAGATCGAGGGGATGGATATGAATGTGGCAGCGCCAATAACGGCAGAACGTCCAACGGAACGCCCACTGGCCATCCTGGTCGACGACGACGCTTCGGTGCGCGATGCGATCGGTGAGCTGCTGAGTTCGGTTGGTATCGATTCGGTTGCCTATGCCTCTGCTCGCGAGTTGCTCGACACCAAACTGCCCGATCGACCGGGCTGCATTGTGCTCGATGTACGGATGCCGGGCCTCTCCGGCATCGATCTCCAGGACCGCCTGCTGAGCAGCGGCATATCGATCCCGATCGTGTTCCTGACCGGCCATGGTGATATCGCGATGAGCGTCCAGGCAATGAAAGCCGGCGCCGTCGATTTCCTGACCAAACCGGTGCGCGACCAGAACATCCTCGACGCGGTGTCGGCAGCGATCTCGGCCGACGTCGCCCGCCGCAAGGCCGAGGCGGTTTCACGCAAGGCCGTGGCGCTCTACGAGACGCTGACGCCGCGCGAGCGGCAGGTGCTGCGCTCGGTGGTGGCCGGCTTCATGAACAAGCAGATCGCCTTCGAGCTCGATATCACCGAGGTCACGGTGAAGCTCCACCGCAGCAGCATGATGAAGAAGATGCACGCGACCTCGATCACGCATCTCTTGAGTGCTTGGCAAGCACTCCCCGCAAGTGTCCGGACGGGCGAGAGCTGAGCTTCAATGAAGCTGCCGTCCTTCATCACGCGCCGAAGCTCAGCCGTGGCGATCAGCGCCGCCGGCGTCCTGCTGGCCGGGATTAGCTTGGAGCCTTGGGGCCTGCTGATCCCGATCGTCGCCGCCTGCATCTGCTGCGGGTGGAAGAAGGGCCTGGTCATGGTCGCTGCGGCGAATCTCCTGGCCTTCGGCATCCTGTTCTATCGGGACGGGATCGGAGCGATCAGCGTCACCGCGCTCGCCGTCTTCGCCGCCACCGGCCTTGGAGTCTGGCTCCTGGTCCATCTGTTTCGATCGGAGCGCTTCTACGACCGCGTCTACGATGCGACGCATCCGAGCGTCGAGGATATTCCCGGACTAGGCTGGTTCGCCTATCCGGACGGGCGGTTGCGCTTTCTCAATCCCGCCGCCCTCACCTTCATTGGCGTCTCGCCCGAGAAGATGCGGGAATGGATCGATACCGACGATTGGTGGACCCAGTTCGTCCATCCAGACGAAGTCGACCGCTGCGTCGCCAACTGGCGCCACGCCATGAAGACCGGAGAGCCGATCCTGGAGGAACAACGGGTGCGGCGTCATGACGGCACCTATCGCTGGTTCCGCGACACCGCGGTAGCGTCGCGCGACGAGCGCGGTCGGATCACCGGCTGGTACGGCCACACCCAGGACATTGACGACCAGAAGCGCGCCCAGGCCGCGCTGCACGAACGCGAACGCGAGCTTCGGCTGCTGGTCGACACCGTGCCCTCGCTGATCTCGCTGCTGACCCCCGAAGGCCTCCCCTATTATTTCAACAAGCGCTTCGTCGATTGGGCGGATGTCGAATCCGGCGATGCAGCGGGGGGTGCCGGCCGCCCGCTCACGACCTACACCGCGCTCATCCACCCCGACGATCGCGCCGAGGCGCTGACCCGGTTCCAGGAGTCGATCGCGACCGGCGAGCCGCTCAGCCAGAAGTACAGGCTGCTCGGCAAGGACGGCGAATATCGCTGGTTTGATTCAAGGCTGCAGCCGCTGCGTGACGAGACCGGCGCGATCATCCGCTGGTACGGCGTCAATCTCGACGTCGACGATGAGGTCCGCTCGCGCGAGGCCTTGCGCTTGGCCGACGAGCGGCTTTCGCGCGCGCTGCGGGCGGCGAGCCTTTCCGAACTTTCAGTGTCGATCGCGCATGAGCTGAACCAGCCGCTGCAAGCCGTCGTGGCCAATGCCGGAGCCTTCAAGCGCTGGCTGCGCGCCGATCCGCCCAATTTCGAGAATGCAAGCCGGATCTCCGAGAAGATCATTCGCGACGCGGAATCGGCGGCACAGGTGCTGGGACGGATCCGCGCCCTGTTCGCCCAGGCGAGCGATCAGCGCCAGCCGGTGGACGTCAATGCCGTTATCACCGAGGTCTGCGATCTCGCCACCGACAAGTTGCAGGCAGCCAACGTGCGCCTGGAGACCGCGCTCGACCCGCGCCTGCCCGAGACCACCGCCGATCACGTGCAAATCGAGCAGGTGGTGTTCAACCTGCTGCGCAACAGCATCGAGGCCATGCAGGCGGTGGATGCTCATTCACGGGTGCTGCGAATTGCGACGCGCCGGCTCAGGAACGACCTCGGGAGCGATCGTCTGGAAGTCGAGGTTCGGGACCAGGGCCCGGGCATCAGCGATCCGGATCGAATCTTCGAGCCCTTTTACACCACCAAGGCCGACGGGATGGGCATGGGCCTCGCGATCTGCCGCTCGATCATTGAAGGGCATGGCGGCCGGGTTCGTGCCGAGAACGTAGCCGGGGGCGGCGCTTCGGTCGCCTTCATGCTGCCGGTCCAGGCGGTCGAAGCCATCGCCGAAGACCTGAAGCTGCGCGCCGGACAATAGTCGCTAGAGCGCGATGCGCGGATCCGCCAGCGACTGGCCGATCTCGATCAGGATGCTTACCAGGATGTAGAAGGTGCCGAACACCATCGAGACGCCGAGCACCGCAGGCAGGTCGGCGCTGGCGAAGGCCTGCACCGTATAAAGCCCGAGTCCAGGCCGAGCAAAGATCTGCTCGACGATCAGCAGGTTGCCGAAGATCAACCGGACCTGCAGGGCGGTCATCGCCAGCGGCGCAGACGCGGCATTACGGAGGCCGTGACGCAGCACGACGCTGGTTTCGCCGATCCCCTTGCCGCGGGCGGTCCTTATGTAAGATTGGCGCATGACGTCGTGCAGCGAGCTGCTGAGCGTCCGCCCGACCGCCACGGCAATGGGCAGGGCCAAGGCGAAGGCCGGGAGCAGAATGTGCCGCAGCGCGTCCAGACTGACCTCCGGCCGTCCCACCAGGAATCCGTCGATCAGATCGAAGCCGGTCGGTCCGCTGAAATGCGGGATGCTGAGCCGTCCGGTTCCCGGCAGCCAGTCGAGCCGGAACCAGAAGAAGTAGACCAGCAGCAGCGCCGAGAGAAAGATCGGCGTGGAACCGGCACCGACGATCGCAAGTCGGACCGCGCTGAAGCGCCCGAATGTGTGCTGGATCAGCGCGAGCAGGCCGGCGAGCAGCAACCCCATGACCGTCGACACGACGATCAGCTCGAGCGTCCCCATGGCATATCGGATGACATCGGCGGTCACCGGCTGCCGGGTCCGGACCGAGGTACCGAGATCGCCATGCACCAGGCGCGTGAGAAAGCGGCCGTATTGCACAACGACCGGATCTTCCAGGCCGAGCTGCTGGCGGATCGCCTCAACGGTCGCGGCGGGCGCCGTCGGTCCCGCCATGGCGCGGGCCGGATCGGCCGGGATGATGCTTTGCAGGCCGAAGACGATGAAACTCATCAACAGCAGGACGACGACCAGGCCGGAGACGCGTTTGGCGAGATAAAGGAGCATCTCTCAGGCCCCCCGCAACGCCATGCGGATGCCGTCGCCGGCCAGGTTCGCCAGCAGGCAGATCAGGAAGATGACGGCCGCCGGCAGGATCGGCAGCCACCAATAGACGGTGAGGCTCTCCATCGCGCGCGCTGTCATGGCACCGAGCTCGGGTGCCGGTGCCGGCTGACCCAAGCCGAGGAACGACATGGCCGAGAGGGTCATGATGACGCCGGTGATGTCGTGTGTCGCCGTTACGAGCAGGGCCGGAACGGCACCGGGCAGCAGATAGCGCAACAGCAGCCGCGGACCGCGCACACCGGAGACGCGGGCGGCTTCGACATGCGGCAGCGCATTCAAGCGGCGGATCTCGTCGCGGCAGATGCGCGCATAGACCGGCCACCAGAAGATGACGATGGCGATCATCGTGTTGAACAGGCCCGGGCCGAGCGACGCCACAGTGGCGAGCGCGATCAGCATTGCCGGCAGGACGATGAAGAGATCGACGGTGCGCTCGATGATATGGTCGAGCGTGCCGCCGACGGCGCCGGCGATCAGCCCCAGGCCGGCGCCAACGACCAGGCTGACCAGGACGATCCCGATACCCGGCAGAAAGGTGTACTGGACCCCGAGAATGATGCGGGAGAAGAAATCGCGGCCGATTTCGTCGGTGCCGAACCAGTGCGCCGCGGAGGGTGGCAGATAGGCGCCGGCGACGCGAACGTCGGGATCGAAGGGCGCGATCCAGGGTGCCACCAGCGCCACCAGCGTCACGACCAGCACCCCGGCGATGCCGATGCTTTCGAGCCATCCTGCCCGCCGGAAGAAGGATTGCCAGCCGGCGCGTGTTTTCAGGCGCGACATGCCGCTCGGCTCCGCTCGGCGCGAAGACCGGGCACTGCCGCGACCAGCGCTCGGGTGTAGTCGGCCTTGGGCGCGGCGATCAGGGTCTCCGGGTCGCCATCCTCCACCAGTTCGCCGGATTGCAGCACCGCGATCCGGTCGGCGATGATGCGCGCGGCCGCGAGATCGTGGGTCACGAACAGCATGGCGGTGCCGAGCCGCCGCCGCAGCGCGCCAAGGAGATTGAGCGTCGTGGCGGAGAGCGACACGTCGAGCGCGCTGATCGGCTCGTCGCAGAGCAGCAGCTTGGGTGCCAGGATGACGGCGCGGGCAATCACCGCACGCTGGCATTGCCCGACCGAGAGTTCGGCCGGCAAGGCGTTCATCAACCCCGGATCGAGGCCGACCAGGTCCAGCGCTTCAAGGACACGACGGCGCCGCTCGTCGCCGCCGATCCCCAGAGGTCTGAGACGTTCGCCGACCTGCTCGCCGATCGAGAGCCACGGCGTCAGCGCCGAGACCGCATCCTGATAGACCACCTGAGGCGGGATGACGTCGATGCGCGCGACCGAGCCGCTATCCGGCTTGATCAGGCCCGCGGCGATCCGCAGTAGGGTCGACTTGCCCGCCCCGCTCTCGCCCACCAGCGCCACGCATTCGCCGAGCCGGATCGAGAGATTGATCGCGCTCAGCACGGACTTCGGCCTGCGCCGGCCCAAGAAGCTGCGCTCTCCCGTCGCGAAGCTCTTGCCGACATCGGTGAGCGCCAGCGCGACGACATCGTTGGAGATTGCCTTGCTGGGCCAGGGCGCTTCCGGCGCGCTCGACTCCGGACGCAAGGGCGTTTCTTCGGCGTGGAGACAGGCGACCGCGCCACCATGGAAGGGTGCAGGCCGGAGCCAGGGCCGGATGGTGATGCAGTCGGGCCGGGCGATCGTGCAGCGCGGCGCATAGACACAGGCATGCGCGAGATTGGCGATGCGGTTGCGCTCCGCCGGCAAGGTCGGGAGCGGGCGCGTGCGGTCGGAATCGAGATCGAACCGGGCGGCGAGCAGGCCGGCGGAATAAGGATGCGCCGGCTGACGCACGACATCTCCCACGTCGCCGATCTCGACGACGTGGCCGGCATAGAGCACCAGCAGGCGGTCGGCAAAGGATGCCGCGACATTGAGGTCGTGGGTCACGAACAGGATCGCGGTCTGCTGCGCGCGGGCCAGATCGCGCAGGAGGTCAAGGATCTGCGCCTGGGTAGTGAGATCGAGCGCGGTCGTCGGCTCGTCGGCGATGAGGAGCTTCGGCCGCGCCATCATCGACATGGCGATCAGAACCCGCTGGCACTGCCCGCCGGAGATTCGGTGCGGCAGGGCATCGGCGATGCGCTCCGGATCGGCAAGCCCGGTCCGGCCGAGCCAGTCATGGATCGCCGCATCATCCGCGTCGTTGGATTCATGCATCTGGCGGCGGATGGTCATGGTCGGATTGAGCGCGCTCATCGGATCCTGGGAGATCGCGCGCACCAGGCCGCGGCGCGCCGCGCGCAGCACCTTCGGCCGCGCGCCCACCAGCTCGATGCCGGCGATGCGGATCGATCCGGTCACCACCGGATGGCTCTCGCGCGGCAGCAATCCCTGGAGCGCCAGTCCGATGCTGGTCTTACCCGCGCCGCTCTCGCCGACCAGGGCGATGATCTCGCCGGGGATCGCCTCGAAGCTGATGTCGTCGAGCACGCGGGTGGCGCTACCGTTCCGGCTGAGCGCGACCGAGAGACCGCTGATGCTGAGGACGGGCTCGGTCATTGCCAGCGAGCCTCCAAGGGAATTCACCGATGTACGGAGGCGAAGTCGATGTTGCCGCGCGGGAAGACGGCGCGAAGCCCAAGATCCTTCAAGCCCGCGGCATGGACCACGACGTCGTCGACATCGGCCAGCGGAATGACATAGCCGGCATCGACGTACATCCGGCCGGCCTTCTCATAGAGTGCGTTGCGTTCCGCGATGTTTGTCGCGAGTCCCGCCTGGTCGATAATTGCGTCGGCTTCGGCCAAGACGCGGCCATAGAAGTTGAGCGCCGCATCCTTGGTGAAGAACACCTTGGCCTGGTTCTCCGGATGTCCGGCGTCGGGGCTGGCGATGGTGAGTAGCAGATCGGGCGCCTTCGCATCGCCCTTCAAGGCATAGGCCGCGCCGGACGGCAGGACATGGGCGGTCGCCTGGACGCCGATCAAGGCAAGCTGCGCAATCATGAGATCGGAAGCGCGCTGGTAGCTCGGCTGCGCGGAATGGAGCCCGATCGTGAGCGCGACCGGACCATGCTTCTTGATCACCGCCTTGGCTGCTTCGAAGTCGATCGGATAGGTGATCGGGTGGACGGCGTCGAGCATCGATTGCGGATAGACTGATTTCGCCGGCGTGGCGTATGGACCGAAGGCGTCCTTCACCCAGAGCGCCGGATTGATCGCGGTCAGCACCGCGTTGCGGACCCCCGGATCGTCCAGGACCGTCCCCGGCTTGGTGAAGAGATCGAACTGGCTCATGTTCGGCGCGGCGGTGATCTCGAGACCTTCCGGCAGTCGCCCCAGCTGCGCGATCGGGTAATTGACCGGAACGGCGTCGATCTCGCCGGCCTGGAGCTGCAGGATCTGCTGGCTGATGTCGGGCACCAGCGGGATCCGGATCTCGTTGAAGAACGGCTTCTTACCCCAGTAGTCATCGTTGCGGGTGAGTACATAGCGCTCGCCGCGCTGGAATTCCGTGAGCTTGAAGGGGCCGGTGCCGACCGCATGCTCGGTCAGCCAGCCGGTCGCCGAATCCCCCGCCTCGTGCTGGTCGAGCGCCGCCGGGCTGATGACCTTCGGCCCCCAGGGGCTGGCGAGGCTGTCGAGGAACGACGGTTGCGGCTGCTTCAAGGTGAGGACGACGGTCGCCTCGTCCGGTGCCGCCAGCTTAGCGACATTGGCAAGGAAATAGCTGAGGACAAGCTTGTGGTCGCGGCGGCGCTCGAACGACTTCACCACCGCCGCCGCGTTGCACGGCGTGCCGTCATGGAACCGGACGCCGGTCGCCAGATGAAAGCTGTAGACCAACCCGTCGTCGGAGATCTCCCAACTCTGCGCCAGCGCACCGACGATCTTGGTCGAGCCTGATTGGTATTGGACCAAGCCCTCATAGACATTGTCGATGGCGCTCATCGCGGCGACCTCGAAACCATTGTCGGGATCGAAGCTGCCGATGTCGGCGGCCAGGGGAATACGCAACACCTCCTGCGCCGCGGCGGGTGCAAGCGAGGCCATCAGGGCAACCACGAACCCCAGGATCCACGCACCGAAGCCACGCTGGACACGTGATTTCGACGGGCAATGGTGCGTTTGCATTCTGCGAACCCCGGCTGGGCGGTTTATCAAGACCCTTCCCCCGGCCAGAGGGTAGCTGAGGGATTTTGAGGGTGCCACCGATCGAGGGCCGTAAGCACCCTATACCGAAGGTTAGGTCAGCCGGCGGGTGAGGTCATTCAGCGGCCGCGCGCTCGGGCAGGCCTTGCGAGGGATCCCCGCCCAGCGAGACATCCACCTCCGCCGGAGCGAGCACTGCCGCATGGGCGGTTGCTTGGTGGTGCGCCCGGTGGAGGATCATCTTGATCGCGATCAAGCACGGCGCAGCGAAGACGAACAGCAGGGCGACGGCGTTGAAGGCCGCATTGAAAGCGATCACGGTGGACTCGCCGATCAGGGCACGATCCAGCAGGGCCATGGCCGCCCGACCGGCCGTCGCGGCCTCCAGCCCATGCTCCGCCAGCGCCGACCGCAAAGCCGTCAGCCTTTCGCCGACCGCCGGCATGCCGGCGCTTACGCTGGCGCCGAGCACCGAGACGTTTCCGGCGACGTGATGGTCGATCAAGGTCTCGAGCACCGCGACGCCGATGAGGCCGCCGAGCTGACGACCGGCATTGAAGAGCGCGATGCCGGAGGCGAGGTTTTGGCTGTCGAGCTTCATGAAGGCGGTCAGGGTGATCGAAAGGAAGAGAAAGCCGAGGCCGAAGCCGCGCAGCAGGACCGCCGCCATCATGTCTCCGGCGCCGCTCTCGCTGGTCGTGCCCGACAACATCCACATCGCGGTCATGATCATCAGGATGCCGAATGGCACCGTGGCGATGGGCGGAACCCGGCAGACTTGGAAGAAGAAGGCAGCGATCAGCAGCGAGCCACTGAAGACCGCGGCGCCGGGCAGGAGGAGCGTGCCGACTTCCGTATAGGTGAAGGCGAGAACCCCGCGGGCGAAGATCGGTATGACGAAGGCGCTGCCGAACAAGGCCGCGCCGGCGACGAAACTGACGATGAAGGCGAAAGAGAAATCCTCGACCCCAAATGGTGTGAACCGGATGAGGCCATGCGCGCCGGCGAAGGCTTGCCGGGCGAGAAAGCCCAGCATCGACGCGACGCCCAGAACCGCCAGCCAGAGGATGTGCGGTTCCTCGAACCAGTCCCAGCGGCTGCCTTGGCTCAAGACAAAGGTGACGGAGAAGAGGCCGGCCGAACTCAGCAAGGCGCCGATCCAGTCGAAGGGACGACGCGCGATCTGCGGCGATGGCGGAGCATCGGCGAGCAGGAGGATGCCGATCGCCGCCAAGACCAGCGGCACGATGCAGAGGAAGATCCAGTTCCAGGAGAGGGTGTCGAGCAGCCAGCCTTCGACCGCCGGAGCGAGCGATGCGGGTGCGACGACCGATCCCATGGCGAAGCAGGCTTGCAGCAGCGGCTGGCGCGCGTGCGGATAGGCGAGAAAGATGGCGACCTGGCCCGCGACCAGCAAAGCGCCGCCGCAAAAACCCTGGATCATGCGGAGCACCACCAGAATTTCCAGCCCCGCCGTCATCGCGGCAAGGGCACTGACGGTCCCCATAGCGAAGGTAGCGATGATGACCAGGCTGCGGGCATTGATGCGGGTGGTGAGCCAGGGCGCGATCATGAATCCGATCATCTTCAGCGCGACGTAACCGAAGTCGAGCCAGGCGAACTCGTCGGGCGTGGCATGGGTATCGCCGATGATGGCGTCGCGGCCGAGCGACAGGGCTGTGCCGGCGATCGCCTCCGTCAGAACCGCCAGCACGACGCCCGCCAGGAGAAGGCTGCCCGTGGCAGCTCGGGCGCGGCTCGAGGCGGCGGTGGCGGCGGCGTCAGTCATGATTAGCGCGCGCGATCTCGACGCGCGCGGAGAGGCCCGGCACCAGACGGCCGGCCAATGGATTCTTCGCAAACAGGATCTTCACCGGGACGCGCTGCACGACGCGGACGAAGTTTCCGGTCGCGTTGTCGGCGGGGAGCATGCTGAATGCCGATCCGCTGCCGGGTGCGAAACTGTCCACCACACCTTCCAGCTGCGCCTCCGGATAGCCATCGATCGTGATCGTGGCGCTCTGTCCGGGCTTGATGTGCTCGACCTGGGTTTCCTTGAAGTTCGCGACGAGCCAGAGGTCCTGCACCGGAACGATATCGAGCAGCGGCGTCCCCGGTGTCACATAGCGGCCGACACGGACCTGGCGGTTGCCGACGACGCCGTCGACCGGTGCGCGGACCACGGTGCTGTCGAGATCGATCTGCGCGAGATCGCGCTTGGCGACGGCTTGGGCGAGGGCGGCAATCGCGGCCTCGCGCTCGGCCGCGAGCACGCCAATCCGCTGCTCCTGCGCGTCCACCGCCGCTGCGGCTGCCGATACGGCCGCAGCCCCGCTCGAGCGCGCCGCGTCGCTGTCATCGACCGCTTCCTGGCCGACGGCGCCCGTCACGACGAGCTTGCGCCGGCGATCGGAAGCCTTGATTGCACGCCTCATCTCGGCTTCGGTCGAGCGCTTCTGGGCCTCGGCCTGCCGGACCAAGGCGTGCTGCAGCTGGATCTCGGCATCCACATTGGCGAGGCGCGCCTGGGCGGCCTGGATGTTGGCCGCAGCCTCGGCAAGCCGGGCGTTGTAGTCACGGTCGTCGATCCGGAACAGGACGTCGCCGGTGCGGACGGTCTGGTTGTCCACCACGTCCACTTCCATGACGTAGCCCGCGATCTTCGGGGCGAGCGATGTGACGTCGCCGCGGATATAGGCGTTGTCGGTCGAAGTCTCGGCACTCTCGCGAGCCCAGACGCATCCCACGACGACCACTGCCACCGCGGCAAGGCACAGCAGCGCACCGATGATCTTCTTGCCGCCGGGCTTCGCCATGATGCCAGTTCCTTCTCTATTGCGCGGTCACGCCTTGATTGACCGCGCTATTGCGCGGTCCAGGCGCCGTCGACCGCGATGGTCGTGCCAGTCAATTGGTCCGCAGCTGAAGAGCACAAGAAGGCGACCGTTTCGCCGAGCTGTTGCGGCGTCACGAAATGCCCCGATGGCTGCTTCGCGCCCAGGAGCTCGGCCGTGGCCTGGCGGTGATCGAGCTTGCGCTCTTCGGCAATCGCGGCGATCTGCTTCTCCACCAGCGGCGTAAGCACCCAGCCGGGACAGACGGCATTCACCGTGATGCCGGTCCCCGCGGTCTCGAGCCCGGTCACCTTGGTGAGACCGACCACGCCGTGCTTGGCGGCCACATAGGCCGCCTTATGCGCGGAACCGACCAGGCCATGGGTCGAGGCAATGTTGACGATGCGGCCCCAGCCCTGCTGCTTCATCACCGGCAGGGCGGCAGCGATGCCGTGGAACACAGCGGAAAGATTGATCGCCAGGATGGCGTCCCATTTCGCGACCGGAAACTCCTCGACCGGCGCGGTGAACTGGATGCCGGCATTGTTCACCAGGACATCGACGCGCCCGAGCTGCTCGGCCGCGGATTCGATCAGGCCGCGGACGCTGTCGGCCTTCGACATGTCGGCATTGCTGTAGCCCGTGCCCACGCCATGCGTCCGCTCGATGTCATTGCGGATCGCGACGATCTCGGCAGCGTCGCCGAACCCGTTCAGCACGATCTCGGCGCCTTGCGCGGCCAGCGATTTGGCGATGCCGAGGCCGATGCCGCTGGTCGATCCGGTGACGACCGCCACTTTTCCCTTCAACATGATCTTCACAACCTTCCTTTTGTCAGCGCAGGCGCTCGTCGCGGTGGATGTCGTGGGTCACGCTCATCCCCGCCGCCGGCCGGTCGAGCCGGCCGGGATCGGCGAGCGTGCGGCGGATATCCTCGAGACCGCTCTGCCAATGCTCGCGCATGGCTTCCGGCCCGAACTCGTAGTCCTTCGAGTGCCCCTCGAAGGCCTTGGATTGGTAGATGAGATGGATGATGTTGGTCGCGCCGTGACAGGCGAGGTCGGTGATCTTGACGACTTCTGGATCCTCGCGCGCGGAATCCGGCAGCTTCTCCAGCACCAGCTGCAGCGCCTGGCGCATCTTCTGCATCGCCATCACATGCGTGGTGATCGCCCGGGTGCGGCTGGAATACTGGATCTCCTTCTGGCGGCTGAAGACTTCCGGCAGGTCGGTGGGCAGCCGGCCACGCGCCGACCAGAGATCGACCTGGAAGGTGAGCGTGTCGCGCCGCGGCTCGGCGGTGAGAATCCGCGCCAGCGGCGTGTTGGAGACGACGCCGCCGTCCCAGTAATACTCGCCGTCGATCTCGACCGCGGGAAAACCGGGCGGCAGCGCGCCGGAAGCCATGAAATGCTCGGCACGCAACCGGCGCTCGGCGTTGTCGAAGTAGACGAGATTTCCGGTGCGCACATTGACGGCGGCGACGCTGACCAGG
>Ga0209050_1001921_pt1 | contig 19833 bp, 14 predicted proteins | sample Araplavi_mTSA_r2_FD_184276 | JGI IMG/M metagenome (GOLD analysis project Ga0209050, IMG submission 184276) | Arabidopsis root microbial communities from North Carolina, USA - plate scrape MF_Cvi_mTSA_r2 (SPAdes) (version 2) | ecosystem: Host-associated > Plants > Roots > Endosphere | place: USA... | reverse complement strand
ACCAGGGCTTTCGCAACACCTTCGACAGCGTGAAGATCGGCCTCGCGCGCGACGACACCCGCATCATGGATGCCGACGTGGTGCACTGCGTCGGCCACAGCCTGGGCGGTGCGGTCGCGACGCTGGTGGCGGCGCATTTCTCGTCGCGCGGCAAGGCGGTGAAGCTCTACACCTTCGGCTGCCCGCGCGTCGGCGCGCTTGGAGCGCAAGGGGCGATGGAGCAATCGCTCGGCAAGCACAACATCTTCCGCGTCTCGCACGACCTCGACCCGGTGACGATGGTCGGCCCCTACCCCTACGGCCACCTGAACGGCCAGCCGGAGGATGCGAACAACATGATGCTGGTGTCGCCCACCGGCAAGTTGCTGAGCGTGGCCAACCACGACATGACCGAGTACGTGCGCAGCGTCGGCGGCCTTGAAATGAACTGGCAGGCGGTGCGTGCGCTCGGCGGCGCGGTCGAGCGCGACAACGCGGTGCTGGCGCGCTGGCTGCTGCGCAGCTCCGACAACCCCGGCTGGCTCACGCAGACCGCCGCGCAGGGCCTGAGCTACCTGATGAAGGCCTTCTCGCACCTGCTGCGCCAGCTCGGCTTCGTGACGATCGCCGGGCTGACCGGCATCGACCTGTTCTGCGTGGTGCTGGCGTCCAACATGACCAAGATCGCCGAGATGAACTCGCAGCTGATGGACTGCATCCTGCAGGCCGCCCGCTGGGCGCGCGTCGTGGTGTCGAACGCGGCGCAGCTGACCGCCACCGTGATCCGCGCGATCCTGAACGCGATGTTCAGCGTGCTGCGGCCGATCGCGGTGAACGCGCTGCAGACCGTCGGCCGCTCGGGTGCACCGCTGCCGCTGCTGCTCGGCGGTGCGAGCGCGCTGGCCGGCGCCTTGATCGGTTGACGCCGATGGACCGCGACGCCTTCGAGCACCTGTACCTGCATGCCCACACGCTGGCCGAGTTCGGCTTCATGCGGGCGATGGCGGGGCTGGCGACCACTGACGTCGCCGCGCTCGCGCCGGCGCAGCTCGCGGCCAACGAGGCCGATGCACAGCAGATGCTGAACCTCGACGCGGCCAGCTTCGACTGGTCGGCGCTGGAGGGCGTGGACGCGTTCGGCGCCGAGCCCGCTGCGTTCGAGGCGGCGCCGGCGGCGAGCTACGACGGCCCGACCTTCACCGAAGCGCTGGCGATCGACGACGAGGTCGGCGGCGATGCGCTGCCCGAGCTCGCGAACTACCTGGCGCGCGCGCATGCGGCGCGAACGCTGCTGGCCGGGCGCATCGCGCATTCGTGGGCCACGGTGGACCGGCAGGCGCTCGACGATGCGCTGGCGGCGCTGCCGGCCGGCCCGTCGGCGCTGACCGGCCCGCTGGGTGCCGACGAACTCGCGCCCTGGCTCGCGCTCTACGAGCAACGCCACCCGGCGCTCGATGCATTGGTGCAGCAGATCCGGCGGCTCGAGCCGTTCTGAACCCTAGGCGGACGCCGGCATCAGCCGCACGCCTGGCAGCGTGCGCAGCGAGGTCTCGCGCATCACGCGCACGAAGTCGGCCACGTACGGTCGCGCGCCGAGCCGCTGCGGGACCGCCGCGTACAACCGACCGGTGAGCCCCTGCGGCCCGATGCGCTGGCTCGCGACATAGCCGCGCTCCAGGTAGCCCGCCACCGCCCACAGCGGCAGCGCGGCCAGCCCGCGGCCACTGGCCACCAGCTGCAGCATTGCGACCGTCAGCTCGGTGGTACGCCGCGCCGGCGCGATGCCGGCCGGCTGCAGCACGCGGCGCACCAGGTCGAGCATCTCGTCGGGCACCGGGTACGTGATCAGCGTGCGGTCAGCGAAATCGGCGGCCTCCAGCCAGGGTTTGCCGAGCAGCGCATCGCCCTTCGGCAGCAGCGCGACCATCTCGAATTCGAACAGCGGGTGCACGACCACGCCGGCTTCGCCGTCGTCGACGTCGGAGACGATGGCCAGGTCGGCGCGGTCCTGGTGCAGCAGCCCGACCGGGTCGGCCTGGAAGCCGGAGACGATGTCGAGCTCGACCTCGGGCCAGCGCTCGCGCAACGCGTCCATCGCCGGCATCAGCCAGTCGAAGCAGGTGTGGCACTCGACCGCGATGCGCAGCGCGCCCGCCGCGCCGCTGACCAGCCGGCTCACGTCGCGCTCGGCCTCGTCGATCAGCGGCAGCACCGCATCGGCCAGCCGCAGCAGCCGCTGGCCGGCGACGAAGAAGCTGACCGGGTTCGATTTGCGCTCGAACAGCGGCGTGGCGTAGTGCTCCTCCAGCGCGCGCAGCTGGTACGACAGCGCCGACTGCGTCAGGTTGAGCAGCTGCGCGGCGCGCGACAGGTTGCCCGTCTCGCGCAGCGCCTGCAGGGTCTTCAGGTGGCGCAGTTCCAGCGGCGTGGTCGGCATGGCGGTCTGCATGAACGCAGCTCAGGATGATTGGGAAAAAGTTTCGTTTGAATCATAGAAGCGGTGTGCCGATCATTGCAAGCTGATTTCATCAACATGCATCGACTCCATGATTCGCACTCATACCCTTGGCTTTCCGCGCATCGGCGCGCAACGCGAGCTGAAGCTGGCGCTCGAGCGCCACTGGCGCGATGACCTGCCGCTGGCGGCGCTGGAGCAGACCGGCCGCGAGCTGCGGGCGCGCCACTGGGCGCTGCAGCGCCAGGCGGGGCTCGACATGGTGACCGTCGGCGACTTCGCGTACTACGACCATGTCGCCAACCACGTCCAGCTGTTCGGCTGCGAGCCGGCGCGTTTCGGCTTCAGCGGCGACGAGCCCGAGCTGGCGCGCTACTTCACGATGGCACGCGGCGTCGCCGACGAACACATGCACGGCGACGGTTGCCGGCATGCGCACGACGAAGGCACGTTCGCGTTGGAGATGACCAAGTGGTTCGACACCAACTACCACTACCTGGTGCCTGAGTTCACCGCGCAGACGAGCTTCAGGCTGGCGTCTCGCCGCCTGCTCGACGAGGTGGCCGAGGCGCAGGCGCTCGGCCACACGGTGAAGCCGGTGCTGCTCGGGCCGCTGAGCTTCCTGTGGCTCGGCAAAGAGAAGACGACTGGCTTCAACCGCCTCGACCTGCTCGACGCGCTGCTGCCGGTGTATGTCGAACTGCTCTCGGAGCTGGCGGCGCGCGGCATCGCGTGGGTGCAGGTCGACGAACCGATCCTCGGGCTCGACCTGCCGGGCGACTGGACGCTGGCCTTCGAGCGGGCCTACCACGCGCTGCAGGCCGCGAAGGTGTCGATCCTGCTGGCCACCTACTTCGCGCCGCTCGAAGACCACCTGAGCCTCGCCTGCAAGCTGCCGGTGGCCGGGCTGCACATCGACGCGGTGCGCGCCGGCCATGAGCTGCAGGCGGTGGTCGACTGGCTGCCGCCGCAGCGCGTGCTGTCGATCGGCATCGTCGACGGCCGCAACATCTGGCGCACCGACCTCGACCGCGCGCTGGCCCGCCTGCAGCGCGTGCTGGACAAGCGCGGCGACCGGCTGTGGATCGCGCCGTCGTGCTCGCTGCTGCACGTGCCGCTGACGCTGCGCGGCGATGCCGCGCTCGATGCCGAGCTGCGCAGCTGGTTGGCCGGCGCGACCGAGAAGCTCGACGAGCTGGACCTGCTGAAGCGCGTGCTGACCGAAGGCGAAGCCGCGGTGCGCGGCGAGATCTTCGCGGCCCGCGCCGCGGTGGCCGCCCGTGCCGCCAGCCCACGCGTGAAGAACGCCGCGGTGGCGGGCCGCGTGGCCGCGCTGCCTGCCGATGCCGACCGGCGCGGCCAGCCCTTCCCGGCCCGCCAGGCGCTGCAGCGCGAGCGCTTCAAGCTGCCGGCGTTCCCGACCACCACGATCGGCTCGTTCCCGCAGACCGCCGAGATCCGCGGCGCACGCGCGGCCTTCCGGAAGGGCACGCTGAGCGCGCAGGCCTACCGCGACGCGATGCAGCGCGAGATCCTGTTCGCGGTGCGCAAGCAGGAGGAACTCGGGCTGGACGTGCTGGTGCACGGCGAGGCCGAGCGCAACGACATGGTCGAGTACTTCGGCGAGCAGCTGGAGGGCTTCGCGTTCACCGCCAACGGCTGGGTGCAGTCGTACGGCTCGCGCTGCGTGAAGCCGCCGGTGCTGTTCGGCGACGTGTCGCGCCCGCAGGCGATGACGGTCGACTGGACCGTGCATGCGCAGTCGCTCACCCAGCGGCCGATGAAGGGCATGCTGACCGGCCCGATCACGATCCTGCAGTGGTCCTTCGTGCGCGACGACCAGCCGCGTGCCGACACCGCGCTGCAGATCGCGCTGGCGATCCGCGACGAGGTGGTCGACCTGGAGCGCGCCGGCATCGGCATCATCCAGATCGACGAGCCGGCGATCCGCGAAGGCCTGCCGCTGCGCCGCGCGCACTGGAACGACTACCTGCGCTGGGCGGCGCGGGCCTTCCGCGTGTCGGCCAGCGGCGTGGCCGACAGCACGCAGATCCACACCCACATGTGCTATTCGGAGTTCAACGACATCCTGCCGGACATCGCCGCGATGGATGCCGACGTGATCACCATCGAGACCAGCCGCTCCGACATGGAGCTGCTGCGCGGCTTCGGCGAGTTCAGCTACCCGAACGAGATCGGCCCGGGCGTGTACGACATCCACTCGCCGCGCGTGCCGTCGCAGGCCGAGATGGCGCGGCTGCTGGCCAAGGCCGCCACCGTGATCCCGCCGCACAACCTGTGGGTCAACCCGGACTGCGGGCTGAAGACGCGCGGCTGGCCTGAGACCGAAGCGGCGCTGCGCCACATGGTGCAGGCGGCGCGCGACCTGCGCGGCCGCGTGGCCGCTGCCGTCACGCCCCGAGCGTGAAGAAGAAGCCGGCGCCCTTCCCCGGCGCCGACTCCGCCCAGATGACGCCGCCGTGCCGCTCGACGATGCGCTTCGCGATCGACAAGCCGACGCCGGTGCCCTCGAACTCGTCGGCGCGGTGCAGGCGCTGGAACGGCTCGAACAGGCGCGCGGCCCGCGCACCGTCGAAACCGGCGCCGTTGTCGCGCACGCGGTAGACGGTGACGCCATGGGCGTCGGTCTGCGCATCGATCTCGATGCGGGCCCCCTCCCGGTGGCGCGTGAACTTGAAGGCGTTCGACAGCAGGTTGACCAGCAGCTGGCGCAGCAGCCCGGCATCGCCCCGCGCAGCAGGCAGCATGCCGATCCGCAGGTCGACCTGGCGCTGCGGCTGATCGGCGCGCAGCTCGTCGAGCACGCCGTGCACCAGCTGCGCGATGTCGACCGGCACCGGCTCGATGGCCAGGTGCGCGGAACTCGACAGCCGCAGCAGGTCGTCGACCAGGTGCTGCAGGCGAGCGACGCTGGTGCCGATGGCCTGCATCAGCAGCCGGCCCTCGTCGGGCAGCCCGCCGCTGTAGCGATCGAGCAGCATTTTCGACAGCCCGCCGAGCGAGCGCAGCGGTGCGCGCAGGTCGTGGGACACCGATCGGTTGAAGGCCGCCAGCTCGACATTCGCGGCCTCCAGTTCGCGGTTGGCGATCTCGATGGTCGCGGCGTGCTCGCGCAGGCTGCGCTGCAGTCCGGCATTGGCCAGCAGCAGTTCGCGCACCTTCAGGCCGCGCGAGATGGCCGGCAGGATCGCATCGAGCCGGAACGGCTTGACGATGAAATCCAACGCACCGGCCTTCATCGCCTCCACCGCGTTGGCGATGCTGGCTTCGCCGGTCATCACGATGCCCACCACGCTGGGGTCGAGCCGGCGGGCTGCGCGCAGCAGGTCGGGGCCGAGCATCCGCGGAAGGTGCAGGTCGACGAGCAGCAGGTCGCAGCGCTGCGACGCCAGGGCCTGCAGCGCCGAGTCGGCATCGCCGAACCCCTCGACCGCAAAACCTTCGATGGCCAGCGTGTTGCACAAGGCCTGCATCAATGCGAGCTCGTCATCGACGACGAACAGGCGCGGCAACGGCGGCGAGGGGGGTGAGTTCATATCGCTCCTGGCGGCGCCTGCGGCGCCGGATCGCGTGGGGCGTGCAGCCGGGCCAGCGTGTCGCGCAACTCGTCGAGCACGGGCGGCTTGGACAGAACGGCATCGATGTTCTCGGGCAGCCCGCCGGCGTCCGACAGGCGCTGGCCCCAGCCTGTCAGCAGCACGACCGGCGTGTGCGCGGAGCGCCGCTTGAGAGCCGCCGCCACCTGCCGACCATCGACGTAGGGCATGCCCAGGTCGGTGAACACCAGGTCGAACGGCACTGCCGCGGCAGCGAACGCCTCGATGCCGGCCTGCCCGCCTTCGGCCGGCGTGACCGAATGGCCGTCGATCCGCAGCAGTTCGCACAGCGTGCGCAGCACCAGCGGGTCGTCGTCGATCACCAGCAGGCGCCGGGGCGCGTGCGCAGGCCGCGGCCGGGCCGTCGGGACCGCAGCCGTGCCGCTGGCGGGCGGCAGCGGGAACGACAGCACGAAGCGGGTGCCCTGCTGCGGACGGCTGTCGATCAGCACCTCGGCGTCATGGCGCTTCGCGGTGCCGTAGACCATGGCCAGCCCGAGGCCGCTGCCGCGCTCGCCCTTGGTCGTGAAGAAGGGCTCGAGGCAGCGGCGGCGCGTCTCGTCGTCCATTCCGACGCCGCTGTCGGCCACCTCGAGCCGCACCGGCCGCGCGGCGTCGGGCGCCAGTGCCGTGCGCAGCGCCAGGTCGCCGCCCTGCGGCATCGCATCCACCGCATTGAACACGAGGTTCACCAGCGCCTCGCGGATCTCGCTCTCGACGCCCATCACGTCCGGCAGCCCCGGCGCGGCGTCGACCTGCAGCCGGATCACGACGCCGCGCTGCAGCGCCATGTCGCTCCAGCGGGCCCGCGTCATGTCGGCCACCTGGCGCAGCAGCGCGTTCAACGCGACCGGCTTCAGCACGGCCTGCGCTTCGCGCTGGCGCGAGAAATCGTTCATGCGCCCGACGGTGGCGGCCACGTCGTCGATGGCCCGCTGGATGTTCTCGAGCTGAAGGCGCGCACGCGAGCTGAGTCCGGGCTCCCGCTCCAGCAGGGACTGGGTGTACAGCGACGCCGGCGACAACGCGTTGTTGATGTCGTGCGCGACGCCGCTGGCCATCTGCCCCAGCGCGCGCAACCGCTCCTGTTGCAACGAGGCCTGCTGCGTCTGCTGCAGCTCGTCGTAGGCCGCCCGCAGTTCGGCGTGCAGGCGTGCCTGCTGTGCCGCGAGCGCGACATGGGCGGTCAGCTGGCGCAGGAACTCGCATTCCACGCTGCTGAACGATTCGCGCGAGACCCGCGCCGCGACCAGCACGCCGAACACGCCGGACTCGGACCGCAGCGGCGCCATCACCATCGCGCGCAGGCCTGCGCGCGCCAGCCGGCGCGGGAACGGCGCGTCCACCTCGGCGAGATCGGGCTCGTAGACGAGCTCGCCATGCACGCAGCGCGCCAGGCCGTTCGCATCGATCGGGAACGACGCGTTCTCGCCCAACGCGATCTCCATCGCCAGCGCGGCACTGTTCACGCCGACGCGGATCACGGTGAGCGTCTGCGTCGACGGATCGTGGTGGCACAGGCAGCTGAACTCGAGCGGCATGCGCTCCTCCAGGCTGCGCACCACCACCTGGTAGATGCTCTGCAGGTCCTGCCGCTCGCCGATGGCACGCGTGATCTGGTCGAGCAGCCCGAGGCGCTCGATCTGCGCCTGCATGCGCCGCTGCACCTCCTTGCGCTCGCCGATGTCGCGCGCGATCTTCGAGGCACCGACGATGCGCCCCTGGGCATCGCGGATCGGCGAGATCGTCACCGACACATCGATCGGCCGGCCGCTCGCATGCCGGCGCACCGTCTCGAAATGGTCGACGCTCTCGCCGTGCACGATGCGGGCGATGATCCGCCGCTCCTCGTCCAGCCGGTCGGCCGGCAGCAGCCGCAGGATGGACTGGCCGAGCATCTCGTCGGCGCGGTAGCCGAACAGGCGCTCCGCGCCGGCGTTCCAGCTGGTGACCGTGCCCTCGAGCGTCTTGCCGACGATGGCGTCCTCGGTGCTGTCGACGATGGCGGCGAGCCGCAGCCGCTCGCCATCGACACGCTCGCGCTCGATGACCTGCTCGCGCAGCTCGGCCGCCGTGCGCGCCAGCTGCGCGGTGCGTTCCGCGACGCGCTGCTCGAGCCCGTCGTGCGAACGCTGCAGCGCGGCGGCCTGGGCTTCGATGCGTGCCGCCATCGCGTTGAACGAATCGCCCAGCTGGCCGAGCTCGTCGTTGCGCACATGGACGACGCGAGCCCGCAGGTTGCCCGCGGCCAGCACGCGGGTCGCGTCGGTGATGTCGCGGATCGGGCGGGCCAGGCGCGACGCGAACCACAGCGCAGCCAGCAACGCGGCCGCGAGGATCGGCGTGGCCAGCCACAACTGTTCGCGACGCGCCTGCGCGATGCGCGCGTCCAGCACGGTCCGCGGCACCATGTAGAAGACGGTCCACGGCATCGTCTCGAGCCGCCGCGCCACGCCATAGTTGGGTGATTGGTTGACGGGCGCGAAGCCCTCGAACATCCCGGTGTCGGGCTCGGCGGCACGCGCCCGCTCGAACTGCTGCGGAAACGGCCGCACGTCAGCGAGCAGCTCGCGCGTGCGCGGCCCGAAGCGGCGTTGCGCGACCATGCGCTCGACGGTCGCCGGGTCGAGCGGGCCCGCCGGGCGGAACACGATGTCCTGGGTGTAGGAATGCGCGATGCGCACGCCGTCGCGGTCGAACATCACCGCAAAGCTGCCTTCTCCGCCAAGGCGGTTGGAGGCCGCCACCCGGTCCCACAGCGCCTGGGCCCGCACCGCGAGCAGCGCGACGCAGCGGCCGCCACCCGGCGGGCCGGCCACCGGCACGGCATAGGCGACGATGGGATTGCCGTCGGGCTGCGCCGTCGACGCATGGACTTCGGAGATCACGCTGTTGCCTGCCAGCGCGTCACGCACATGCGGGCGGAACGACAGGTCGGCACCGTTGATCGCGGCCTGCGTCGAGGCCAGCACCACGCCGTGGGCGTCGATCACCGCGACGCCGGAGATGGCCGGGTCGCTGGCCGGGAAGGCCGCGATCAGCCCGTCGATCTCGGCACGCCGCGCCCCCAGCTCGGCGGGACCGGCCGCGCACAATGCGAGCGTCGGCGGAAAGCGCGACAGGCGCTGCACCGATCGCAGGTGGCCGCGGTGGAAGCTGTCGAGGTCGCGCGCCAGTTCGGCGGCACGGGCGTGCAGCAGGTCGGCGGTGGCGCCGCGCAACTGCGCCTCGGTCCGCTGCAACTCGATGACCGAGGACAACGCCAGCGGAACCATCGCGACGCCCACCAGCAGCGCGGCCATGCGACTGCGCAGTGTCCAGCGTGTCGCCGTCGCCGCAGGCTTGTCTTCGCGTACTGCCGTCGGATCTTCCGATGCTGCCATCGAGCCCCCCGTGCAGACCCAATCGTGGCCCGAACCTGCGGCCATTGCAAGGCGGCGAGGCGGGACGAGCCCGCCGGCGGGAGCGTCAGTACATGTCGCCGCCCCCGCCGTTGTCGCTGCCAGGGGCGAGGTTCTCGAACTTCGTCAACGGCTTCAGGAACGCGAGGCGGACCGTGCCGGTCGGGCCGTTCCGCTGCTTGCCGATGATGATCTCGGCGACGCCGGGGTCCTTGCTGTCCTCGCGGTTGTAGTAATCGTCGCGGTAGATGAACATGATGACGTCCGCATCCTGCTCGATCGCTCCCGATTCACGAAGGTCGCTCATCATCGGCCGCTTGTCGGTGCGGGTTTCGACGCTTCGGTTCAGCTGCGACAGCGCGATCACCGGGCACTTCAGTTCCTTGGCCAGCGACTTCAATCCGCGCGAGATCTCGCCGATCACGGTGGCGCGGTTCTCTTCGCTGCCGCCGCCGCTGCCGCTCATCAGCTGCAGGTAGTCGACGACGATCAGGCCGAGCTGGCCGCACTGGCGCGCCTGGCGGCGGGCCCGCGCACGCAGCTCGCTCGGCGACAACGCTGAGCCTTCGTCGATGAAGACCGCGGCCTTGCCGAGCTTCTCGACCGCCTCCGACAAGCGGCCCCATTCGTCGTCGCGCAGCTTGCCGGTGCGCAGGTTGCTCTGGTCGATTCGGCCGAGCGATCCGACCATCCGCAAGGCCAGCTGCGCCGCGCCCATTTCCATCGAGAACACGACGACCGGCAGGCCTTCGTGCACCGCGACGTTCTCGGCGATGTTCAATGCGAAGGCGGTGTTGTGCGTGACGACGTCGTCGTCGGTGATGTACAGCCGCTGCGGGTGCGACACCGAGATGCACTGGCACGGCGCGCGGCGCGACGCCTCGATCGCGCTGATCGTCAGCCGCTTCTGGCGCTGCCAGCGCTCGGGCGCGCGCGCCTGCTTGTCCGACAGCAGGAACAGCGAGCGCGGCTCGGGGTGCGAGACGTGGCAGACATAGGCCGGCAGGCTCGGCACCCGCATGCCGGCGACGTTGGTGAAGTGCGGCGCCTTCTCGCTGATCGAGCACCAGCCGCCGAGCGAGCGGACCAGCGCGGCGACATCGTCGGCCAGGCGGCGGCTCGAGGTGCTGAAGCGCACGCTGCCCCAGCGCTCGACCCAGCCATCGGTGTCGAGCAGGCCGCGCAACAGGTCGAGACGGCGTTCGCGGCTGGCGGTGAGGTAGGACTCGGGAATGAACTTGTGATCGCTGGACAGGCCGGACAGACCCAGCGCTTCGAGCGCCACGCGCAGCGGATTGGGCTGCGAGCCCATCAGGCCGGGCACGCGGCCGCGGTCGGTGCGGACAATGCGGTAGTCGCAGCGGCCCGCGTGGGTGACTTCCATCCCGTCGCCGGCACGGGCCGCGACGCGCTTGACCATCTCTTCATCGGCCGTCGAGAAGTGGACCGTGCCGGTGCCGGTCAGGTTCCCGTCGCCGATCAACGCCCCCAGCAGCCACGGGTCCACCGGCAGCGCATCGAGGTGTCCGAAATCGCCGGTCGCGCAGTCGATCCACAGCCGGCCCTGGTAGCGCGCCTTCTGCAGCATCGCCTGCAGCTCCGAGGTGCTCAGCACGCGCGGCGCTTTCCAGCCGCGGAAATGCACGCGCCACAGGTGTTCGTCGCAGCATTCGGCCGAGCGCCCGTCCGAGAAGCGGACGCGCCAGACCGCTTTCTCGCCCTGCGGGTACACGCCGGTGACGATCGACGGCCGGCCGTCGACCGAGGCCACCGCATCGCCCACTTCGAGCTCGCCCATGCGCTTCCAGCCTGACAGCGTGCGCACCCGCGCATCGAGCGGCTGCGCCTTGCCCATCGACGGTCTGGCGGCCAGCACGATCAGGTCGCCCGGCTGCAGCCCCGCGGTCATGCGGTCCATGTCGAAGAAGCCGGTGCGCACGCCGGTCACTTCCTCGGCGCCGTTCTCGTGCAGCTCGTTGACGCGGTCGATCAGCTGCACCACCAGCTGGTCCATGCTGATGAAGCCCTGCTTCGAGCGCGAGCCTTCTTCGCCGATCTTGAAGATCTTGCTTTCGGATTCGTCGAGGATCTGCGAGACCGGCCGACCCTGCGGGTTGAAGGCTGCGGTCGCGATCTCGTCGCTGGCGGCCACCAGCTTGCGCAGCACCGCGCGCTCGCGGACGATCTCGGCATAGCGGCGCAGGTTGGCCGCGCTCGGCACGCTCTGCGCAAGCGCATTCAGGTAGGTCAGCCCGCCACAGTCGGCCGCCTTGCCCAGCCCCTGCAGCTGCTCGAACACGGTGATCACGTCGGCCGGCTTCGAGCCGTTGATCAGCCCGCCGATCGCGGCGTAAATCAACTTGTGCTCGTAGCGGTAGAAATCGGTGTCCTGCAGCAGGTCGCCGCAGCGGTCCCAGGCGCTGTTGTCGAGCAGCAGGCCGCCGATGACGCTCTGCTCCGCCTCGATCGAATGCGGTGGCACGCGCAGGCGCGCCACCTCGTCATCACCGCTGCTGCCGTGGGCATCCGACCCGAACTGCGGTGGAAGATTGAATACGGTGGACATCAGTCGATCCTAAGCGCTGGTGCGCGACAGCCTGTGGGTAAGCCTGTGGACTTCCGGTGAGGAAGCTGCGGAAAAGATGTAAGGGTGCCAAGAAATGAAAAAGGCCGGCGATGCCGGCCTTTCAATCGCGGAGCGAAGCGAGCTCAGTCGGTTTCGCCAACCACCACGACCTTCACCTCGACGACGACATCGGTGTGCGGCGCCACCGAGACGACGTGCTCGCCGATGGTCTTCAGCGGGCCGTTGGGCAGGCGGACCTGCGCCTTGGCGACCTTGAAGTCGATGCGCGTCAGCGCTTCGGCGATGTCGTTGTTGGTCACCGAGCCGAACAACCGGCCATCCACACCCGCCTTTTGCGTGATGTGAACGGTGCGGCCGCTCATCTTCTCGCCCAGCGCTTGCGCAGTGGCGAGCTTCTCGGCAGCGGCCTTTTCGAGTTCGGCGCGCTTGGCTTCGAATTCCTTGATCGCGGTCTCGGTCGCACGGCGTGCGGCCTTGGTCGGGATCAGGAAGTTGCGTGCATAACCGTCCTTGACCTTGACGACATCGCCCAGGTTTCCGAGGTTGCCCACTTTTTCGAGCAGGATCACTTGCATGCTGGTACTCCTCAGACCTTGTGCTGGTCGCTGTACGGCAGCATCGCCAGGAAGCGCGCGCGCTTGATGGCGGTGGTCAGCTGACGCTGGAAGAACGCGCGCGTGCCGGTCAGGCGTGCGGGCGTGATCTTGCCGTTCTCACCGATGAAATCGCGCAAGGTGTCGATGTCCTTGTAGTCGATTTCCTTGACGCCGGTCACCGTGAAGCGGCAGAAGCGCTTGCGGCGGAACAGCAGGGATTGTTGGTTGCGCTTGGGCTTGCGGTCCTTCGAGAACCGACCTTTACCACGTGGCGGGGGCATATTTCACCTCACTCTTGAATATCCGGACAAACAGGTTGAGCACGAAGCTCATTCGAATTCGGTCACATGGAACAGCGTGCCGCGACCGCTGCGCATGGCTGACAGAAAGCCGGCGAAGGTGCCTGTGCTTCCGATCGGCAATGCCTGCAGGCGCCGTGTGATGTCACCGATGGCCACGGCCCGGATCTCCAGGGAGACTCGGCGGACCTGACCGGATTCGCTGACCTGCGATTCGTGCTTGAGGCTCAAATCGAAGGCCGGCAGCCCGGCTGGTGTGTACCTCATGGCGCCCCGCTCCACCACTTGCGCCGCCAGAACCAGTCGGTTCATGCAACGCCCGGGTGCGAGCCGCGGGACTTCACTGTTCTCAGGCTGCAGCTTCCTGCGGGGCCTTGCGGGACTCTTCCTTCTCGACGGCCTTCATCATCACCGACGGACCGGTGTCGGCTTGCGGCCGGACGACGGTCAGGTGACGCAGCACGGCGTCATTGAAGCGGAAGCCCGTTTCCAGCTCGCCGAGGACTTCCTTGCTGCATTCGATGTTGATGCACAGGTAGTGGGCCTTGGCCAGTTTCTGGATCAGGTAAGCCATCTGGCGACGGCCCCAATCTTCCACACGGTGGACCTTGCCGCCGCCGGCGGTGATCACACCCTTGTAGCGTTCCAGCATGGCCGGAACCTGTTCGCTCTGATCCGGATGGATGAGCAAGATGATTTCGTAGTGACGCATTGAAACTCCTTTTGGGTTTGGACCCTTTTGACTTCCCCGTGCTGAAAGCAAGCTGGACAGCAAAAGAAAGGCAGTTGGGTCATACGCCACCCCAAGCGTCGTCTGGGTGTGGCAAGGCGAACCCGGGATTCTACTCAGAAATTGGGTGAGTGGACATTTTTCTGTCCGGAGTCGTCACGGCGCACGCAGCCGGTCGAGAAACTCCCGCGTCTGCGGCCCCGGCGCCGGCCCCAGCAGGCTGACGATCACCGCCGCCGCGAAGCCCGCCGGCACGCCGAACACGCCGGCCGAGATCGGCTGGATGCCGAACCACAGCCGCCCCGGCGCCTGCACGCCGAGCAGCCCGCGCATCCACGGCTCGTTGAGCGCCATGTAGTACAGCGTCACCGACAGCCCGACCAGCATGCCGGCCACCGCGCCCTGGCGGTTCGCGCGCTGCCAGAACACGCCCAGCACCAGCGCCGGGAAGAAGGCCGAGGCCGCGAACGAGAACGCCGCCGACACCAGGAAGACGATGTCGGCCGGCTTCTGCGTCGCGAGCGCCGCCGCCGCCAGCGCGACCAGCAGCAGCATCACCTTCGACAGCATCACCCGCAGCCCGCCCGGGGCCTTCGGATCGAGCGTGCGGTAGTAGACGTCGTGCGACAACGCGCTGGAGATCGTCAGCAGCAGCCCGTCGGCGGTCGACAGCGCGGCCGCCAGCCCGCCGGCCGCGACCATGCCGGAGACGACATACGGCAGCCCGGCGATCTCCGGCGTCGCCAGCACGACGATGTCGGCGCCGATGCGGATCTCGCCCAGCTGCAGCACGCCGTCGCGGTTGACGTCGGCGACCGACAGCAGCGTCGGGTCGACCTTGGCCCAGTTCGCGATCCAGGCCGGCAACTGCTCGAACGGCGTGCCGACCAGCGAGGTGAACAGCTCGTACTTCAGCAGCACCGCGAGCGCCGGCGCCGACAGGTACAGCAGCAGGATGAAGAACAGCGACCAGGTGACCGACTGCCGCGCCTGCCGCACCGACGGCGTCGTGTAGCAGCGCACCAGGATGTGCGGCAGCGCCGCCGTGCCGATCATCAGGCAGAACACCAGCGCGATGAAGTTGCGGCGCGAGTCGTCGAAGGCCGCCCGCTCGGCCGGCGTGCCGTCGGGGTCGCCGGCGAACGGCGTGCCATGCGGCGGCATGCCGCCGAGCGGATGCGCCCTCGCCTCGTTCGCCGCCAGCGACTGCGTCCAGGCGATGCGCGCCGCGGCTTCATCGGCCGGCAGCGCCAGCAGCCGCTTCTCGGCGGCCTGCAGTTCGGCCAGCGAGGCACCGGCCTGGCGCAGCTCGGCCAGCTGGCGCCGCGCGTCGGCACGCTCCGCGGCGAGCGAGCCGACCACGTCGCGCAGGCGCGCCGCATCGGCTTCGGCGCGCGCCTTGTACAGCGCGATCACCTGCAGCTCGCGCGGGTCTTGCGCGAGCTCCTTCTCGCGCTCGGTCAGCTTCTGCAGCTGCGCGCCGTAGATCGCCTGCGGCACCGGCACGCCGGTCTGCTTGACCGACAGCCACACCACCGGCACCAGGTAGGCCACCAGCAGCACGATGTACTGCGCGACCTGCGTCCAGGTGATCGCGCGCATGCCGCCGAGGAACGAGCACACCAGCACGCCGCCCAGCCCGAGGAAGATGCCGACCTCGAAGGCCACGCCGGTCAGCCGTGTGGTGATCAGCCCGACGCCGTAGATCTGCGCCACCACGTAGGTGAACGAGCACAGGATGGCGGCCGCCGCGCCGATCAGCCGCGGCGCATGGCCGCCGTAGCGCGCGCCGAGGAAATCGGGGATCGTGAACTCGCCGAACTTGCGCAGGTACGGCGCCAGCAGCAGCGCCACCAGGCAGAAGCCGCCGGTCCAGCCCATGATGAAGGCCAGCCCGCCGTAGCCCTGCAGGTACATCGTGCCGGCCAGGCTGATGAAGGACGCGGCAGACATCCAGTCGGCCGCGGTCGCCATGCCGTTGTAGGCCGCCGGCACGCGCCGGCCGGCCACGTAGTACTCCAGCGCGTCGGTGGTGCGGCTGATGATGCCGATGCCGGCATACAGCGCGACGGTGGCCAGCAGGAAGATCACGCCGATCCAGCGCTTGGGCAGGCCGGCCTGCTCGGCCGCGGCCAGCGCCGCGATGAACGCGAGCAGGCCCACGGTGTAGAGCCCGTAGACCTTGTTGAGCCGGCGAAGGAAACGGCGTTGCTCGCCGGGGTCACTCATGGCCGGGATGGTCGCCGCCCGGCTGCGCCGCGTCCATCCGGTCCATCACCCACGCGTAGACGCCGACGATCGCGAGGAACACCAGCAAGGCGCCCTGCGCGCCGACCCAGAAGCTGAACGGCCAGCCGAAGAAGACGAAGCCCAGGTCGCGCGCGAACCACGCGACGCCGAAGCCGACCGCGAACCACACCGCCAGCAGGCCGGCGACGATGCGCCGGTTGCGGCGCCAGTAGGCGCTGTTGGATCCGGCCATTTTCAACGCGCAGCGGGCCGAGCGCCGGGCCGCCCCAAGCCGGCCCGCGCCCCCTCGGGGGGCGGTCGATGTACCCGTCGACCGGGGGTTGTCATGCCTAGCGCTTTGCGAGACGCTGCCAGGTGTCGACCACGGTGTCGGGATTCAGCGAGATCGACACGATCCCCTCCTGCGCCAGCCAGTCGGCGAAATCGGGGTGGTCGCTCGGCCCCTGGCCGCAGATGCCGATGTACTTGCCGACCGCGCGGCAGGCCGCGATCGCGCGCGAGATCAGCGCCTTCACGGCCGGGTCGCGTTCGTCGAAGTCGCGCGCCAGCAGCTCCAGTCCCGAATCGCGGTCGAGCCCGAGCGTCAGCTGCGTCAGGTCGTTCGAGCCGATCGACATGCCGTCGAAGTGCTCCAGGAACTGGTCGGCGAGCACCGCGTTGCTCGGCACCTCGCACATCATGATGATGCGCAACCCGTCCGACCCGCCGGCCGACGCCCGCTTCAGCCCGTGCTCGGCCAGCATCTCGACGACCCGCTTCGCCTGCCCGACGGTGCGCACGAAGGGCACCATGATCTCGACGTTGTCCAGCCCCATGTCGTTGCGCACGCGCTTGAGCGCCTCGCACTCCATCGCGAAGGCCTCGCCGAAGGTCTCGCTGACGTAGCGCGACGCGCCGCGGAAGCCGAGCATCGGGTTCTCTTCTTCGGGCTCGTAGCGCGAGCCGCCGATCAGCTTGCGGTATTCGTTGCTCTTGAAATCGCTCAGCCGCACGATCACCGGCTTGGGCCAGAAGGCCGCCGCGATGGTGGCCACGCCCTCGACCAGCTTGTCGACGTAGAACGCGCGCGGCGACGCATGCCCGCGCGCCACCGACTCGACCGCCTTCTTCAGGTCGAGGTCGATGTTCGGGTAGTCGAGGATCGCCTTCGGGTGCACGCCGATGTTGTTGTTGATGATGAACTCGAGCCGCGCCAGGCCGACGCCGCTGCTGGGCATCTGCGCGAAGTCAAACGCCAGTTGGGGATTCCCGACGTTCATCATGATCTTGACCGGGCAGTACGGCAGCTCGCCGCGCTGCACCTCGTTGACCTCGGTGTCGAGCAGGCCTTCGTAGATGTAGCCGGTGTCGCCTTCGGAACAGGCCACCGTGACGAGCGCGCCGTCTTTCAGCGTCTCGGTCGCGTCGCCGCAGCCGACCACCGCCGGGATGCCGAGCTCGCGCGCGATGATCGCCGCGTGGCAGGTGCGCCCGCCGCGGTTGGTGACGATCGCGCTGGCGCGCTTCATCACCGGCTCCCAGTTCGGGTCGGTCATGTCGGTGACGAGCACGTCGCCGGCCTGCACGGTGTCCATGTCGGCCAGGCTGTGCACGATGCGCACCGGGCCGGTGCCGATCTTCTGGCCGATCGCGCGGCCTTCGGCGAGCACGGTGCCGCTGCCCTTCAGCCGGTAGCGCTGCTCCGCCTTGCCCTTGGCCTGGCTCTTCACCGTCTCCGGGCGCGCCTGCAGGATGTAGAGCTTGCCGTCGGCGCCGTCCTTGCCCCATTCGATGTCCATCGGCCGGCCGTAGTGCTGCTCGATGATCAGCGCGTAGCGCGCCAGCTCGGCCACGTCGGCGTCGATCAGCGAATAGCGGTTGCGCAGTTCGGTGGCGGTGTCGATCGTCTTGACCAGCTTGCCGGACGCGGCCCGCTCGGCCGGTGTCGCGAACTCCATCTTGATCAGCTTGGAGCCGAGGTTGCGGCGGATGATGGCCTGCTTGCCGTTTTTCAGCGCCGGCTTGTGCACGTAGAACTCGTCCGGGTTGACGGCGCCCTGCACCACCGTCTCGCCGAGGCCGTAGCTGGAGGTGATGAAGACCACGTCGGGGAAGCCGCTCTCGGTGTCGATCGTGAACATCACGCCGGCGGCCCCGAGGTCGGAGCGCACCATGCGCTGCACGCCGGCCGACAGCGCGACGTCGGCATGCGCGAAGCCCTTGTGCACGCGGTAGCTGATCGCACGGTCGTTGTAGAGGCTCGCGAACACCTCCTTCATCTTGTGCAGCACCTCGTCGATGCCGATCACGTTGAGGAAGGTCTCCTGCTGGCCGGCGAAGCTGGCGTCGGGCAGGTCTTCGGCGGTGGCCGACGAGCGCACGGCGAACGACGCGCCCGGGTGGTCGGCCGTCAGGCGCGCGAATTCGGCGCGGATGGCGGTCTCCAGCTCGGGCGGGAACGGCGTGGCCTCGATCCAGGCGCGGATCTGCGCGCCGGCCTCGGCCAGCGCCTTCACGTCATCGGTGTTGAGGGTGGAAAGTCGATCCTGGATGCGCGCGGCCAGGCCGTTGTGCGCGAGAAACTGTCGAAATGCATGCGCCGTGGTGGCAAAACCGCCGGGCACCCGCACGCCGGAGGCGGCCAGCTGGCTGATCATTTCGCCGAGGGAGGCGTTCTTGCCGCCGACCGCCTCGACGTCGGTCATTCTCAGATGTTCAAACGGTGCGACCAGGGCGGTCGCCAGGTTCGGAAGTGACATGGGAAAGCTCCGTGATGTTGAGAAACCGGTGCTTCCCGCCCTGACCGCGAACCCGAGCAATGCTCCGAGGGCTCCAGCAGGCGACGCGCGGTCCAGCGCTTGAGGTGTTCGAGTGGGGGCATGGACCGGAGGGGCGTTGGGGGGCGATTTGGAAGGTTGGGGGCGATTTTAAGGGCCTTCGTGCCTATCATCGATGCCTCAACGCCCCCCTGTTCACATGGCCAATCGCACTGTCTACTTCGTCTCCGATGGCACCGGGATCACGGCCGAGACATTCGGCAACTCGATCCTGGCCCAGTTCGCGATCAAGCCGCGGCACGTGCGGCGCCCGTTCATCGACTCCGAAGACAAGGTGCACCAGGTGGTGCGCGAGATCAACCATTCGTTCGACATCGAGGGCCGCCGGCCGATCGTGTTCGTGACGCTGGTCAACCGCGAGATCCTGAACATCCTGAAGGCAAGCAGCCGCGGCATGGTGCTGGACATGTTCAACACCTTCATCGAACCGCTGGAGGCCGAGTTCGAGATGACGTCGAACCACCGCGTCGGCCGCTTCCCGGACATCTCGAAGAGCCAGGAATACACCGACCGCATCGAGGCGATCAACTTCTCGCTGGCGCACGACGACGGGCAATCGTCGAAGAACCTGGCCGAGGCCGACGTGATCCTGGTCGGCGTGAGCCGCAGCGGCAAGACGCCGACCTCGCTGTACCTGGCGATGCAGCATGGCATCAAGGCGGCCAACTACCCGCTGATCCCGGAAGACTTCGACCGCATGGTGCTGCCGGTGGGCCTGGCGCCGCACCGGCGCAAGTGCTTCGGGCTGACGATCGCGCCGGAGCGGCTGGCCGAGATCCGCCACGAGCGGCGGCCGAACAGCCCCTATTCGAGCATCGAGAACTGCCGGCACGAGGTGTCGGAGGCCGAGGCGATGATGCGGCGCGAAGGCATCGCGTGGCTGTCGTCGACGCACAAGTCGATCGAGGAGATCGCGACGACGATCCTGCGCGACATCAGGCCGGATCGGTTGATGTATTGAAGTGAGCCCCCCAGTCGCTTCGCTCTGTATGGACCGGGGACCTGGGTAACAGGTGTGCGGAGACCTAGGTAACACTTTTTCCCGATGCGACATCGGGAGCAAACGTGCCCTGGAGAGAAGCCACCGTGAAGGAGCAGAGAGC
>Ga0209050_1001918_pt1 | contig 19874 bp, 16 predicted proteins | sample Araplavi_mTSA_r2_FD_184276 | JGI IMG/M metagenome (GOLD analysis project Ga0209050, IMG submission 184276) | Arabidopsis root microbial communities from North Carolina, USA - plate scrape MF_Cvi_mTSA_r2 (SPAdes) (version 2) | ecosystem: Host-associated > Plants > Roots > Endosphere | place: USA... | reverse complement strand
TATATTGAACGTAAATTCGATATACGGAATCCTACTTTACTATATTGAACTCTGCAAGCGTGAAGCCGAACATTTCCACCAACGCCCCGCCGGAAGTCGGCGCCGCCCTGCAGCGACTGCGCCTGGCGCGCGGCCTGACGCTGGAAGACCTGTCCCGCATTGCGGGAGTTTCCAAGTCCATGCTATCCCAGATTGAGCGTGAAAAGGCCAATCCGACCATCGCCATTACCTGGCGCCTGGCCAATGCACTGGGGGTGCAGATCGGCGAGTTGCTGTCCGACGTAGAGAAAGATGTCGAAGCGATAAAGTTGGTGGATGCGCACGAGACGCCTACCCTGCCCGGCGCCCACGCAGGCTACGTGCTGCGGATCCTGGGACCCATGGAATTGGCGGGCAAGTACGAGTGGTATGAGCTGACGCTGGCGGCAGGCGGCGAACTGGTGTCGCAGCCGCACGATCCAGGCACCACCGAGCACCTGACCATCCTGCACGGCTCGATGGAGCTGGAAGTGGGCTCCAATAAAAAGAAGATCAAGCTAGGCGGCACCGCGCGTTACGCCGCCGACGTGCACCACGCCATCCGCAATCCTGGCAAGGCCGAAGCCAAGGCGCTGCTGGTCGTGATCCACCGCTGAGTTATTCAAGTTCACTGGAAACGTTCCGCACCTGGTGGCGGAACGACCCAACTGTGCATCCGCTCTTCATAGACGGAGACGCGCGGCGTGGGGAAGCCGGGATCCGCGAATGCACCGACCGGAACTCCCACAAGATCGCCTGCACCTTCGATCTCATAAAAAACAGTAGCGCCGCAGGTCGGGCAGAAATGGAACCTGGCCCTGCCGCCAGAATCGCCAGCGCGAACGTACTCGGTCGAACTCCCCGAGACTGTCAGCGCCTCACGTGGAAATCGCGCCTGTTCGCCGAAAACACTCCCGGTTCGGCGCTGGCAGGCCAGGCAATGGCAGATTGAGATACGCACAGGTTCGCCAACAACTTCGGCCGTCAATTGGCCGCAACTGCAGGATGCGAGACGTTTTTGCATCACACTGCTCCTATTTGATGATAGACCTGAAAGTCAGGCTGATACGCGGCCCCGCACCTTCCATCTTCGGGATGGCATGGAGCCAATGGTCCTGCACTTCCTTTGTCATATAAACCAGCGATCCCGGCTGGAGCGGGTAGGCGTGTTCATTGGACTTATCGGCTTTGCTTCGAAACACCAGGCTCCGTACGCTTCCAAGCGAAATGATCGCCACGCCCGTTCCGGTCTCGAGCTCCTCGCTCGAATCCGAGTGAAAGCCCATCGAAGAATTACCATCCTCATAAAAGTTCAGCAGGCAGTTATTAGGAACGAAACCAAGCATTTCGCCGATTCGTCCTGCTAACGAATCCAGTTCTGGCGGCATCGGGGCCGTTTCGTAAGCAATCTGCGAGTAGTCGTACGAGACGCCAAAACTGGCAGTTTTGCGCGCCTTCATGCGCTCATCCCACTTCACCGATGCAATAAGATGCTCAAACAAGTCGTCATGTTTGTCCAGGAAGCGAGGCTCAACACGTACTGGCGGTAGATTCATCGTTCAAGCCTTCACCTCGTACATGCCGGGGAAGTACCGCTCCATCAGCGACTGCGGGTACAACGGCGCCGTGAACCCATACTGCGCATACAAGCCATGCGCGTCACCGGTGGCCAGCGTGAACCGGCGCAGCCCCTGCAACTGAGGGTGCGCGAACACCGCAGCCATCAGCGCTTTGCTATAACCTTTGCCACGATGCTCCGGCAGCACGAAAACGTCCACCAGGTTTGCGAAGGTTGCGTAATCCGAAACAACCCGGGCAAACGCGATCTGGTCCTTGCCCAGAAATCCGCCAAAGCAAAGTGAATTGGCCATCGAACGCTCGACCAGGGCGAGCGAAATGCCTTTGGCCCAACTGCTCTCCTGCGACAGGAAACGATGCACCAGCCCCGTATCCAGTTCGCCTATTTCTGTGGTGATGCGAAAGTCCTGCATTCCTCAACACTCCTGGACTCAGTCCATTCCTTGAACGCGGCCAACCTGCGGCGCATGTCGCGCCGGTAGAAAGACGCCACCATCGGCTCAAGCAACCATCTCAGCATCGCTGGACGCGTCTTGAAATTATAGATAAATCGGACTTCGGTGCCGCCCCCCCCTCCAGCGCCCTGAATCGCCACGTACCGCCGAAACTTCCCAGTATCCACGGCCCTTTGGCCATTTCGACCGCCGCATGAGTGGGTGGAGCGAATGTGATGTAGCGCGATACAAGAACGGAACCGCCATGATTCCTGCAATACGACTGCACGCCGACTGCTGCGGTAGGGTGGCCATCGAGCAAATGGGCATCAGCGAGGTATTCATCCCATTCGAGGCGGCGCGAATAGTCCTGCGACAACCAGAACAATTCTTCGGCAGGCCTGGCAACGACAGCGGAGATCGAAACACGCATAATGACCCATTGATTCTAAATACGCGGCACTGATCCTTTAAAAATCAGCGCGAGTACCACTCCCATCAAAACACTGAACGCGATGGCGAGAAGGTAGGTAATCAGCGCAAGCAGGATGCCACCTTTGAACCCGATTGGTTCACCGGCTTCGGTCCTCGCGTTGGACCCGAGGTACCAGCCGCCAACAGCCAGCTGAAGCAGGATACCGACCAGGAAACCGAGCGGCTTGAATTGCACCAGCCCGCTGGCCGTATTCAGGAATGAACCGACGGTACCGACCACGGTAACCAACAGTCCGAGAATAAAAGCCCGGGACCAGTCAAGTTTTGTACGGCGAAAAATTCGGGCGGCCAGCTTTACAAAGACTCCGAACAACAAGACGACGAGGATAATTGGCAGTAAGGAGAGCAACTTCAACTTTCAGGATGTTTCGCAAATATTAACATGGCCTGCCGCCGCGTCGCCAGGCACGCGGCGCTTGCTTCGGTCAGATCGGCGCGCCGGGAGGAATCGCCGGCAGCGTGCGCAGCTTGACGCTACGCGGATCGGCCATGTATCGCAATACATGGTCGGCAGCCTGGGCGCGGCTGGACGCCGTGGTGCCCTTGCCGGGGTTAGCCTTCAACCAGCCGGCGAAAGTGCGCAGTTGCTGGCGCAGGTCCGCGTCAACGCTGGGGTGCAGCTTGCCGCCATCCACCACCAGCAGCAGCGCATCCAGCACCACCCAGTTGGCCGCAAGTTGCACGGCTTCACCGCCAACCACGTTGGAAGGAACTGTGCCGCGTTTCCATCCGCGCGACAGGGCTGTGTCGACGACTTCGACGGCGCCAGGCATGGCGGGGTCGCGCGCATGTTGCCAGTCCAGGCGATTCAGGCGTCCGGCGTCGAAAAGGAAGCCGGCAGTTTGCGCCGCGCCCGATTCGGCGGCGGACAGCGCATCGAATACGGCAGTCATGCGAGTGCCGAAATACTCCTTGTTGCGCTCGAAGCCAGCGGATGGCGGCGATAACTGGTCGAGCACCGATGCCGGCAGGGCAAGGTACTCGGCGCGCAGTGTGTCGGCCAGTCGTGCCAGCGCTGCACGCTGGGTTGCGGCTGGCGTTACCTTGATGCCGGCGGCGGCCCGGCCGGCGCGAATGTCTGCGCTGGTGGCGGATTCATATTCTCCGCCAGCCAGCAGCCGCGCCACGGCTTCTCCCTGGTAGCGCTGCAACAGGTAGACCGGTACCAGGCGCGCTTCCAGTTCGCCAGACTGGCGTTCGTCCGGCAGGACGTCGAGCGAGAAGTTGTCCAGCGCGCGGCGCCGAATCGCGCCCAACTGGTCCCAGGTTTTCAGTGTATCGGGGCCAAAGTCCCACAACAGGCCATTGGGATGCGATGCGCCTGGCGCACGCGAGTCTTCGTCGGATACGTATTGCAGGCCGGCGGCGCGCGCATCGCTGCGCAGCTTCGCCAACGCAGAGGTTTCGGCTTCACCGCCGCCAAAGTCGCCGTAGACATGCTTCACGACGTAGTCGTCCCAGGCGCCGACACCAACGCCATAGGCATCCTGCAGGTCGATCGCGCCATCCGCGCCGAGCTTCAGCACTGGGTGCGGATAGTCCATCACCGAGCCGTTGCCCTGGCGGCTGGCGGCGAAGTTGTGGGCGAAGCCGAGCGTATGACCGACTTCGTGGGCTGCGAGCTGGCGCAGTCGGGCCAGCGCCATTTGTTCGGCGAGCTGGCGGCGTTCCGCGGGCGCGGATTTGCCATACGGGGCCAGCAAGGCCTCGGCGATCAGGATGTCCTGCCGCACACGCTGCGAGCCCAGCGTCACGGCGCCGCGAATGATCTGGCCGGTGCGGGGATCGGTAATTGCATTGCCATAGGACCAGCCGCGCGTGGCCCGGTGCACCCAGGTGATCACGTTGTAGCGAACGTCGGCGGGGTCGGCGCCTTCCGGCATCAATTCGACGCGGAAGCCGTCCTTGAAGCCGGCCTTGTCAAAGGCGCTGCTCCACCAGCGCGCGCCCTCCAGCAATGCCGAGCGCACCGGCTCAGGGGCGCCGCGGTCAAGGTAATAAACAATCGGCTTGCCGCCTTTTTCCAGGCGATGGCGCACCTGCCAGCGTACGTCAAGGCTGCTGGCAAGCGGCGTGGCGAAATCGTAGTAGCCGGTGTCGAAACCGCCGGAGAACGGATGATAACGGCGCGGCTTGTAGCCATTGTCCGGCAGCCGCACCATGGAAATGTGCTGGCGCATCGTCAGGCTGGCCGGATCGGCCGCCACCTGTTTCACGAACTCGCCGGAACCGGGGCCGGCAAAAGTCAGCAGCGACTCAAGCTCGATATTGTCAGGGAACGCCTTGGCTTCGGCAGCCAGAACAGCGCTGCGCTTTTCATCCACGCGGTATGCGCCCTGCTTCGTCTCGTCGAGGCGCTGCGCTATACCGTGCTGGTCGGACAACAGGAAGCTGGAGAAATCGACCAGGTAACGTTCGCCTTCGCTGGCGAGAATTTCGCCCGACCACAGCACGGCGCCGGCGAAGGATTCGGCCACGGCGTTGCGCTCGTCGGCATCGGCCGAGCGGGCGACATAGCGGGTATTGTCCTGCACCAGGAACAGGCGTTCGCCGAATTTCTGGAATCGCACCATTTTCGGGCTGCCCGGCTGGGCGCGGTCCAGGCCGACGTCGTTTGAGCCCAGAGCGTACGGCAGCGACGACACCAGCAGGAAAGGCCGGTCCAGCTCCCGCACGGACAGCAGCACCCTGCCCTTCGCCGCATCGCGCCAGACTTCAATGAAGCCTGGTTGCACGGCGAGCGACTGGGTCTGCCCGGCGAAGGTTTTAGGCGCTTCCGCCGCCGTGGCCGGCGCAAGCAAGGCTGTCCACAGCAGCAGGAGCGCGCGCATCGCTTACTGCCCGCCGGTGGTGCTGGCTGCAGCGGCTGGATGCATGTCCAGGGCGCGGGTCAGGAAGCCCCAGCGGTCCGCCACTTCCTCGATCTGCTTGGTGGTCGGCTTGCCGGCGCCATGGCCTGCCTTGGAGTCGATGCGGATCAGGATCGGAGCAGCGCCGGCCTGTGCGGCCTGTGCGGCGGCAGCGAACTTGAAGCTGTGCGCCGGCACAACGCGGTCGTCATGGTCGGCGGTCATCACCATGGTGGCCGGGTAGCAGCCGCCCTGCTTCAGGTTATGCAGCGGAGAGTACTTTACCAGGGCCTTGAATTCCTCCGCGTTGTCGGACGAGCCGTAGTCCGAAGCCCATGCCCAGCCGATGGTGAATTTCTGGAAGCGCAGCATGTCCATCACGCCCACGGCAGGCACCGCGGCGCCAAACAGGTCGGGACGCTGCGTCATCGCGGCGCCAACCAGCAGGCCGCCGTTGGAGCCGCCGCCGATCGACAGCTTGGCCGGCGAGGTCACCTTGTTCGAGACCAGCCATTCGGCCGCGCCGATGAAATCATCGAACACATTCTGCTTCTGCAGTTTGGTGCCAGCCTTGTGCCACGCTTCGCCGTACTCGCCGCCGCCGCGCAGGTTGGCCACGACGTACACGCCGCCCATTTCAACCCATGCCAGGTTCGACACGGAGAAGCTTGGCGTCAGCGAAATATTGAAGCCGCCGTAGCCATACAGGTAAGTCGGATTGCTGCCATCCAGCTTCATGCCCTTTTTGGACACGATGAACATCGGCACCTTGGTGCCGTCCTTGCTGGTGAAGAACTCCTGGCGCGTTTCGAAGGCGCTCGGATCGAAATCGACTTTTGGCTGGCGATAGACACTCGATTTGCCGCTCTTCATATCGAGGCGGTAGATGGTGGTCGGCGTGGTGAAGCTGGTATAGGCGTAGAACGTTTCAGTGTCGCTGGCCTTGCCGCCGAAACCGGATGCGGTGCCCAGGCCCGGCATGGCGATATCGCGCACCGGCTTGCCCTTCAGGTCGAATACCTTGACTGCGCTGTGCGCATCGCTAAGGTAGTTGAGTACCAGTTGCTTGTTGACGATGCTGGCGCCTGTCAGGGTTTGCTGCGTTTCCGGCACGATCTCCTTCCAGTTCTCAATGCCAGGCTTGCGGATGTCGATGGCGATAATGCGCGAACGCGGCGCATTCTTGTCGGTCAGGAAGTAGAACAGCGGACCTTCGTTGTCGATGAAATTGTAGGAAGCGTCGAACGCTTCCAGCAAGCCGGCCACTTGCGCATCCTTGGCTTTCAGGTCCTTGATGAAAACGCGGTTCTTCTGTTCTGTGCCGTGGGAGCCGTTGATCACCAGGTAACGGCCGTCGTCGGTCACTTCGGCGCCAAAGCCCCATTCCTTCTGGTCCGGGCGGTGGTACACCAGCGCATCGGCGCTTTGCAGGGTGCCCAGTTTATGGAAGTAGACTTTCTGGAAATAGTTCACGCCAGCCAGCTTGCTTTCCTCGGTCGGTTCATCGTAGCGGCTGTAGTAGAACCCGGAGCCGTCGGCGGCCCACGCCGTATTGGAGAATTTGACCCACTTGATATGGTCGCTGGTGTCCTTGCCTGTGGCGATGTCGCGCACCTTGATTTCGTTCCAGTCGGAGCCGGATGCGGCAGTGCTGTAAGCCAGGAATTTGCCGTTCGGGCTGACGGCGGTGCCGGCCAGCGCCACGGTGCCGTCGGTGGCCAGGGTGTTCGGGTCCAGCAGTACGCGCGGGGTTTCGGACAAGCTCTTGGCGGTGTACAGGACCGCCTGGTTCTGCAGGCCATCGTTACGGCTGTAGAAGTACTGGCCGCCCTTCTTCGACGGCACGCCGTAACGCTCGTAGTTCCACAGCTTGGTCAGGCGCGCCTTGATCGCTTCACGCTCGGGAATCTGCGCCAGCCAGCCTTGCGTGACCTTGTTCTGTTCCACCACCCAGGCCTTGGTCTCGTCGCTGTTGGCGTCTTCCAGCCAGCGGTACGGGTCGGCGACCATCGTGCCGTGGTAATTGTCCTGCTGGTCGACCTTTTTGGAAGCCGGATAGCTTACGCCCGGCGCACCTGCTGGACAGGTCTGGGCAAAGGCTTGTGCGGAGAAGGCTGCGATCAGGGAGAGTGCAAGGGTGGCGCGCTTGAATGGCATTTGTCGTCCGTAGAGAGTAGTTATGATGCGGCAGCGATCATAACTTGAACTTTAACAAATAAGTAACTCTCCGAAGCCTTCGGCGCCGCCGATTATTCGGCCAATGCCGAGGCTTTCCAGTTCTCGACCCAGCTTGCCAACTGGTCGGCCGGTATCGGTCGGCTCATGAAATAACCCTGGCCCTGGTCGCAGCCCATCTCCGCCAGGATTTCCCACGCCGCCTCGCTCTCTATGCCCTCGGCCACCACCCGCAGCCCCATATTGTGGCCAAGGTCGATGGTGGAACGGACGATCTTCGCGTCGCCAACGTCGTTGACCATATTCAGTACAAACGATTTATCGATTTTCAGCTCGTCGACCGGCAGGCGCTTCAGGTAGGCCAGCGAAGAATAGCCTGTGCCGAAATCGTCAATCGAAAGGTCGCAGCCCATGCCGTGCAGGCGCTCCAGCGTCTGCTGGGCGCGCACCGGGTCGTCCATGATCGCGCTTTCCGTGATCTCAAGGCAGAAAGCACCGGGCGAGACTTGGTGGCGCATGAAGATTTCGCCGAACTTGAAAGGCAATTCCTGATCCAGCAGGTCGCGCGTCGAAAGATTGACCGAAACCTTCAGGTGAATGCCGCGCTGCGCCAGCTCATGGCACAGCTCCGCCGAACGCTCCAGCACCCAGTGCGTTATCACGCGGATAAAGCCGGTCTGCTCCGCAAACGGGATGAACTGGTCGGGGAACACATTGCCGCGCACCGGATGCTGCCAGCGGACCAGCGCCTCCATGCCAACCACATGACCGGTCGCCAGCGTCACCTTGGGCTGCACGAACAGGCGCAATTCGTTGTTCTCGACGGCCTGGCGCAATTCCGTCAGCAGCGACAGGCTTTGCTGGCTGCCCTTGTCGATCGCATCTTCGTAGACCACGGCGCCTTCATTGCGCTGCTTGGCGGTATACATCGCGATTTCGGACTTGCCCAGCAGCTCCTCGCCATCCACGCCGTTTTCTGGGAAGCCGGCAATCCCGATCCCGGCGCCGATGTCGACCATCTGTTCGTCCAGCGAAAGCGGCGATTCCAGCGCCTGCAGGATTTCGGCGGCAACCACCACTGCCTGGTCCAGGTCCGAACCCGGCAGCAGCACGGCGAATTCGTCGCCTCCAAGGCGCGCCACCTGGGCTGGATGGCGACGGTTGGCCAGCTTCTGCAGCAGGCGGCCTGCCACCTGCTTCAGCAAGGCATCGCCGAAGCTATGCCCCATCACGTCGTTCACGTGCTTGAAGCGGTCGAGGTCCATCATCAGCACATACACGCAGCCGCCGCGCTTGCGCGCCTCGCCGATGGCGTCATTCAACAGCAGCAGGAACTGTGCGCGATTCGGCAGGTTCGTCAGCGGATCCCAGTACGCCAGGCGGCGAATCTCCTGCTCACGCTTGGCGATACCGTCGCGCATGCTGCCGAAAGCATGCGCCAGTTCGCCAATCTCGTCGGCCCGGGACGTGGCGATATCCACCTTGTAATCGCCCTGCTCCAGCTTTTTGGCGGTATCGGCCAATTGGCGCAGCGGCTGCGCGATGCGCTTGGCCGTCAGCACGCTGGCGACCACGCAGACGATCATCCCGGCCACGGTCAGCCCGAGCAGCCAGCGCTCGAGGCGCGCGTATTCGGCTGTCGCCTCGTCGATCGAACGTCCCAGCATCGCCACCGCGACATTGCCGTCGTCCTCACCGATCCTTGTCATGTGCACACTGAGCTTGTCGCCGCCGATATCGACGTCGAAGGCTTCGGCCGGCACGCCGCCCATTCCCTGCAACTGCAACATGATGCTGCCCACGGCAGCCGGCGACAGGCTGGACGCCACGGGCAGCCAGCGCCCATTCGGGTCGCGCGTCAACAGCACGGTTTGCAGTGCGGTGGTTTCCTGCATGTCGCGGGCCAGCCGTTCGTCCAGCGGGAACGTCATCACCACGAAACCGATGGTCACCGGCGCTTTCACCGGAACCACCACCACCTGGTAAGGCAAGCGCTCGACGATGGCAACGCCATTGGCGCCATCCTCCTGCCCGGCCCTGTCCAGCATGGCCATGACCATGTGCTCAAGCCCCGCAGCCTGGGCATCGCTGGTCGAAGCGACAACCTTGCGTTCCGGGCTGACCAGCATCGTCATGGACGCCCTGATGCGGCGGCCATGGTTGGCCAGCGCCGATTCGATGGTGGCGCGATCGTCGTCGTCCGTATTGCCGATCGCCGACAGGAAGCCGGCATCGCGCGACAGAAGGCGCGCGCCGTTGCGCAGGTTCTGCGCATTCTGCTCCATCAGGCGTGCGAACACCTTGCTGCCATTGAGCAGTTCGGAAGCAATCGCAGTGCGTGCATTGCTGTCGATGCCGCGCTGGATCACCACCAGCCCCACCAGCTGCACCACGATCAGCAGCACGAGGAACAGCGTGACGATACGGCTTTCGAGGCTACGGAATCGCATGGTGTCAGTAAGCCGGAGCATCCGGATCGGTTGAAGACGGCTTCAGCGGGATCTTGAAGCTGGCGCTCGCCGCACCATCGGATAGCCGCACCGCCTGCTCTTGCGCGTTGCCGCCCACGATATCCGGGTGCCAGGCTTTCAGCACATATTTGCCGGCCGGCGCTTCCACGGCCACCTCGCCGCCGGCGTCAGTCTTGCCAAAGTATGGCGTGTCGACGATACGCACGTAGGCAATCATCTTGTCGTGGATATTGCAGCCCAGGACCACGGTTCCCGCCCTGTCGAACGTCTGCGGATCGGCGGTGGTGCCGGAGTACAGCTTCTGGTCGAATTTGTGCGGCGCGGAAAACGAATAGATGTGGTGCCGCACCTTGTCGTTGTTGGGGAAATAGATCTTGCTGCCGGTCTGGATCACCGTCACCCGGGGAATGAATTTCAGCCCTTTCTGGCTGATTTCGCCGGGCTTCTGCGGCTTGGGCAGCGCCTGGCCGCTTTCCGCTTCCAGGTACACCACGGCGTCGGCCACCGGCTTTCCATCGGCGTCCGCGACGTGCACGGTAATCCCGCCGGCCGCAGCCGCAATGCTGGTCAAATAAAAGGCCGCCACTGCAGCGGAACGGATCAAGGGCTGGCTCGGCATCGTTCTCAGTCAAGGACGTGGAAGCTTATTGTAACGCCAAAAAGTGTTTCCGGCGTTCATCATGCTGTCACAATTGCGACACAGAATCATCACGTTGCCATTTCAGCGCCTGTCATCGTGAGCACTTCAACTGCCGCCCTCCCCAACAACGTGACCTACCTGCGTCCCCCGCCCGATGACATGCTCGGCCAGCACCTGCTGGAGATCATCCAGCGCCGCCAGTTGCACGCCCTGTTCCAGCCCATCGTCCACATGCAAAGCGGTGAAATCATCGCCTACGAAGGCCTGATACGCGGCCCCTCGGACAGCCCGCTGCATTCACCACTCAACCTGTTCCGCGTGGCGCGCGCCAACAACCTGTCGCGGGAAGTCGAATACCTGTGCCGCCGCATCGTGCTGGAGCGCTTCGCGGAACTGCAACTGCCGGGCAAGCTGTTCCTGAACGTCAGCCCGGAATCGCTGGTGCGCCAGCAGGACGGCAGCCATGGCGAAACCCTGGGCTACATCCACCAGTTCGGCCTCAATCCCGCCAACGTCATCATCGAGCTGACCGAAAACCAGCCGACCTACGACTACGAGCGGATGCGCGAAGCCGTGCACCATTACCGCAAAATGGGCTTCCAGATCGCCATCGACGACCTTGGCGAAGGCTTTTCCAGCCTGCGCCTGTGGTCCGAACTGCGCCCCGAATTCGTCAAGGTCGACATGCACTTCATCCAGGGCATCGACCACGATCCGGTCAAGCTGCAGTTCGTGCGTTCGATCCAGGAAATCGCCGACAAATCAAACACCCTGGTCATTGCGGAAGGCATCGAGAAGGCAGCGGAGCTGCTGGTACTGCGCGACCTGGGCATCGCGTTCGGCCAGGGCTACCACCTGGGACGCCCACACGTCCAACCGGCAAAGGCCCTGCCGGCGGAAGTGGTCAAGGTACTGGGCCGCAATGGCGTGGCGGTGTATCCGCAACGCGCTGCCGAGAGAAACGCCGTGTCCATCCGCAAGCTCCTGCACGACGTCGCCGCTGTGCCGCCGTCCATGCACAACAACGACGTCTATGAGATCTTCATGGCCGATCCCAAACTGATGATCATCCCCGTGGTCGACGCCGGCCGGCCGCTTGGCCTGGTCTCGCGCTTTGACATGATCGACCACTTCGCGCGGCCTTACCAGCGCGAGTTGTACGGCAAGAAACCATGCACTCTTTTCATGGATGCCAAGCCGATCATTGCCGATGCCGACACCAGCCTGCAGGACCTGTCCTGCCGCATGGCCGAATCGGATGCACACCACCTGTTCAATGGCTTCATCATCACGGAAGACGGCAGCTATATCGGCATGGGCACCGGCCACGACCTGATGCGCGAGATCACGCAGATGCAGATCAATGCCGCGCGCTACGCAAACCCGCTGACGCAGTTGCCGGGCAACGTGCCAATCAACGAACATATCGACCGCCTGCTGGAAAGCGGCACGCGATTCTGGGTCTGCTACGTGGACCTCGACCACTTCAAGCCGTTCAACGACGTCTACGGCTACCGCCGCGGCGACGACGTGATCCAGCTGACAGGGCACATCCTGGCCAAGCACGGGGACCGCAATCGCGACTTCGTCGGCCACATCGGCGGCGACGACTTCGTGATCCTGTTCCAGAGCGAAGACTGGGAACAACGCTGCCAGGCCGTGCTTGACGACTTCGCTACCGCCATTTCGGACTTTTACAGCAATGAAGACCGCGAGCGCGGCGGCTATATCAGCGAAGACCGCCAGGGCAAGAAAGTGTTTTATTCGCTCATGAGCCTTTCGGTGGGCGTGATTCGGGTCGAGCCCCGCCAGTACTACTCGCACCACCAGATTGCCGCCAGTGCCGCGGACGCGAAGAAGCAAGCCAAAAAGATACACGGCAACAGCCTTTTCCTCGACCGCAGGATGCAAACGCAGGGCGCGTAGTCTATATTGAATTCATGAGCCCATTCATCTACAGCTTGTGCCAGAAACCTATCGTCGGCTTGGCGATGGCGACTGTCGCACTCTGTGAATTCCCACCGCTCATGAAAGACGTCCAGATGAAGCTTGGCGAAGCAGGCACCGTCGTCACCGCCGACGTGGAAGTGCCCGTGGATCTGAACTATGCATTGATGCTGGAGATGAGCAATCCTGCCGGCGAGTCCCTGAGCAAGCAGGAAGTACTGATCATCGGCGACCGCCGCGTGGAAGAATGCGCCGACGACGTCGACCTGGCCAAAGTCCCCAAACAGGCACGCGCAAGTTTTGGCCGCCCGATGGCCTTCAAGGTGGAAGTACGGCAAAAACCGGACAATACGCTGGTTTACGCGCGCACCGTGAACACCCTGTGCGTGGCCAGCAAGTGGGCCAACCAGCGCTCGCGCAGCCTCGGCAATTTTGCGCTGGTGCGGGGCAGCTATAGCGTGCGCATCGAGAATGTCCAGGCCCAGGCTGGACTGGAGCACCTGAACACCACCGTGGTGCTGGCTCCCGGCACTGACCGTCCTTTGACGGCGCAGCGCTAAGCCGGTTCAGCGCGGCGCCGCCGGCAGGTGTGGGCGCGGCCGCAACGTTTCATCTACATCAATACTGCCAAGGGCCTGTTCCTCTGGAAGCGCAGCATTGGCTGCGCCTTCCCCCAATCCAGCCAGATTGTGCTGCGCCAGCGCGTGGCCCTGTGCGGCCGCCCGCCTGTACCAGCGCAGCGCCTCACCTTCATCCTGTGCGACGCCCTGCCCGGTTGCATACAACACGCCGAGATTGTTCTGGGCCGCCGCATCGCCTTTTTCTGCCGCGCTGCGATACCAGTGAACGGCCTGCACCAGGTCGCGCTGGACGCCGTCGCCGCTGGCATACAGCACCGCCGCACTGAACTGGGCCTGGGCCGAGCCGCCTTCCGCGGCCAGGCTGTACCACATCAGCGCCTGCACCGTATCGCGCGCCACGCCCTTGCCGTGGGCGTACATGCTGCCTAGCAGGCACTGGGCATGCATCTCGCCGCGCACCGCGGCCTTGCGCAGCCAGGCTTGCGCCAGCCTGCAGTCAGGCGCCACGCCGCGGCCATTCAGGTAAGCCTCCCCAAGCAGCGCCTGGGCGCTGGAGACTCCCTGTTCCGCGGCGCGGAGGAACCAGCGTGCGGCCATTTCTTCATTGACGGGGACGCCGCGTCCGCGCCGGTACATCTGTCCGAGATTCTGCTGCGCAGCGGGATCGCCCTGGCGCGCGGCGCGCCGGAACCAGTACACGGCCTCGGCATCGCTGTTCGCCGTGCCGACACCCTTGTAGTACATCGCCCCAAGCTGGTTCTGGGCGAAGGCCAGGCCTTGCAGGGCCGACAACCGCATCCAGCTGAAAGCCTGGCGCACATCGGTTTCGACCCCCTGGCCGTTTTTGTAAAGGAGCGCCAGGTTGAACTGGGCGTAGGGATTGCCCCGCTGCGCGGGGCCAAGGAACCACCGGAAGATGCGCTCCCGGTCTGCCAGACGTTTGCCCATCGCCGCCTCCTATACCCTCGATTGTTATCTAAAGTATAAGAAGCGACTCCTTGCTACGTTTGATTTTGCGCAAATTCAGAACTTGGCGCGCACACCAAACACGAAACTGCGGCCCGGCAGGGGCGAGACGTCCTTCAGCAGCGAGGTCGATACGCGGATTTCCTCATTCAGCAGGTTCTTCGCCAGCACGAACCAGGTCAGGTCCACGTCTTTCAGCTTCTGCGTATACGACAAGTTGGCGTTCAGCTGGTTGTACGAGCCCGTTGGCGTGGCTTCGAACGAAGCCAGGCGGTCCTGCGACTGGGCGTGGATCCAGGTGGCGCCGGCGCGCCAGTTGGCGCTGCGGTAGCCGATCGTGGCGCCTACGCGCGAGGCCGGCTGCAGCGGCAGGCTGCCGCTGTTTTTCAGGTCGCCATGCGAGGTGTCGGCGAACAGGCGGCCGTTCAGGCCCATGGCCAGCGGGTTGTACTCAACCTCCGCCTCGGCGCCGCGCACGGTGGCGTCGCCCTGGCTGAACAGGCGTTCGCGGAATTCGCCACCGTCATTGCCTTCTTCATCGAGCGTGCGGCCGGTGACATGGCCGTAAATGAAGTCGGAAATGCTGTTGTGGAACAGGTTGGCTTTCCAGCGCACCAGGCCGGCGGTCTTCTGCAGCGAGAACTCAATATTGCGCGAAGTTTCCTTGCGCAGGTTCGGGTCGCCCTGGTCGAAGGTGATGGTCGCGTCGTGCGGACCGCCCGAGTACAGCTCCTCGGTAGAGGGCGCGCGCTGGGCGCGGGAAAGCGTCAGGCCTGTCGCATAGCCCGGCGTGAACGACCACAACGCGCCCAGCGCGCCGCTTTGCAGCGAGAAGGAGCGATCCAGGCCGCTCACCGGCTCACGCTTCACGCGCTCCAGCCGCAGGCCGGCATTGACGCGCACCGGCCCCCATTCCTTTTCCTCGACCAGGAAGCCGGCCGTCGAATTCGAGCGGGTGACCGGCACCGTGTCGGGCCCGCCTTCCGCGCTGAGGGCCGAGAAGTGCGTCAACTCGGTCTGCATGCCGAAGGTGCCGTGCCAGCCGCCGATCCCTTTGTGCACAGCTTCCGCGCGGGTTTCGATCGCGCGGTTCTTGAACAGCACTTCCGGCTGGCCGTCGTCACCCAGTTCGGCGTGCCGGTAATCGGTATAGCCCGCCTTGAACTTGGCCGACTCGATGCCCGGCAGCGGATTCTTGAACAGGCTGTCGATGTCGTAACGGGTCTGGTGCTGGTCGATCGTCGACCCCTCTTCGCTCGGGATGCCGTACTTGTTGTCCAGGCCCGAAACGGAAGCCCCGACATAGCCCCAGCTATCGATGTAGGAACCGCCGAAACCGGCGCCCTTTTCCCTGGTGCCGGAGTGCGGCAGGCGGCCGGAGGCCGAATCCGGGTCGCCGTCAATCCGGTTGCCCGGAATCTTGTAGTCGCCGGAAGTACGGCTATTGGCGTCCAGGTGCAGCGCCACCTTGCCGATCGCGCCATCGATGGTGCCGGACGTCGCCTTGCCATCGTCAACGGTGCTGTAGCGCGCTTCGGCCTGGCCGGTCAGTTTCTGCTCCAGTGCCGGCGGAATGCGCTCGTTCACCACGTTAACCAGGCCGCCGATCGCGCCGGAGCCGTACAGCAAAGCGGCCGGACCACGCAGGATTTCGATCTGGTGCGCCACCGAGCCCTCAGCGGAAACCGCGTGGTCATTCGACAGGCCCGACACGTCGGAAACAGCCATGCCGTTTTCCAGCATCTTCACGCGCGCGCCTTCCAGGCCGCGAATGATCGGGCGCGAAGCGCCGGCGCCAAAGGCCGACGAGGAAACGCCCAGCTCGGACGACAGCGTCTCGCCCAGCGAATTCGCCATCTTGTCGCGCAGCTCATCGCCGGACAGCACCTTGGCAGGCAGCAGGATCTGCTCGGTTTCGCCCTTGTGGAAAGGGTTGGCGGTCACAATGACCTTGGTCACTTCGCCATCATCGGCATAGGCAATGGCGGATAAGGCCGACAGGACGGCGCCTGCCAGCAGGGAGTACTTGAAATTCATATTTAACCTCTGGATACGACAAACAATAGCCAGCACGCGGCACACGGCCACGGCGGCAGCAGATGCATTGCGTTGCTTGTGTCAGGCCAGGGGCGGCGCGCGTGAATCGTAAGCGCGCGCGGTGCGTGCGCTGTGAAGCTGCGGCAAGGCGACGCCGGATTGCGGCGCGTTGTAGTCGATAGACGGGAAGGTGAAGCTCGGCGTGTGGATCGCCGTTGCCAGCGAGGCAAAGGCCGCGCACTGGCTGCAGTTGTGGTCCAGCGCCAGGCCGGCGCTCAGGCCATTGCCGTCGACATCGGAAGCCTGTTGCTGTTCACTGCCGTGGCGGAAGTCCGACCAGTGCGAAACCGCGTGCGCCATCCCGAGCTGCTGGGACAGGACCAGCAGCAGCGCGAGCAACACATGCAGGAAATGGCGATTGGCTTTCTTCACGGCGGCTATTGTAAGCAGATTATGCAAACTTGCGCAATGCATCACGCGCCAGGCCGGCGCCGATGCTGCCAAACAGGTCGCCCTCGACCCGGCGCGCGCCCGGCACCAGGGCGGCGATCTTCTCGCGCAGCAGGCGCACACCGCTCGAGCCACCGGTGAAGAAGATGGTATCGACCTGCTCCGGCTGCACGCCGGCGTCGGCCAGCAATTGCGTCACAGTGGCGCCGACGCTCGACACCAGCTGCCCGACAGCGCTATCGAAGCCTTCCAGCGTCACGTCCAGCAAGACGGGCGGCGCGAACCGCTCGAGGTTGAGTTGTACTACGTCGGCGCCGGACAGGCCAATCTTGGCCTCTTCCACTTTCAATGCCAGCCAGTGGCCGGCGCGCTCCTCGATCAGGTGCTGCAGCCGTTCCAGCTTGGCCGGTTCGCGCGCATCGCGGATCATTTCGGTCAATTGCGCCTGCATCTTGCGGGTGTAGGCCTGGTTGATGGTGTGCCAGGTCGCCAGGTTGAAGTAGTAGCTGGACGGCACTTCGGCGCCGCTCCGGAACTGGCTGCCATAGCCCAGCAGCGGCATCACGCTCGACAGGCTGAGGTACTTATCGAAGTCGGTGCCGCCGATATGCACGCCGCCGGTGGCGAGGATATCGTCCATCCGCTCGGTACGCGCTTCCCGGTCCGGGCCCAGGCGCACCAGGGTGAAGTCGGAGGTGCCGCCGCCGATGTCGGCGATCAGGACCAGCTCTTCGCGGTCGATCTGCGATTCGTATTCGAATGCGGCGGCAATCGGCTCGTATTGGAAGGCCACCTCGCGGAAGCCGACACTGCGGGCAATCTCGGCCAGAGTGTCTTGCGCCAGCTGGTCGGCTGCCTTGTCGTCATCGATGAAATGTACCGGACGGCCCATCACGACATGGTCGAAATGGCGGCCCGCGGCGCTCTCCGCGCGGCGCTTTACCTCGCCGATGAACTGCGACAGCAGCAGGCGGAAAGGCAGCGCGCGACCGCCGACTTCAGTCTGGCCGTCGATCAGGCTGGTGCCCAGCAGGCTTTTCAGGGAGCGCATCAGGCGGCCCTCGCAGCCGGCCAGGTATTCGGCCAGGGCGGCACGGCCATAACTGGTTTCCTCGTCTTCCGCGTTGAAGAAAACCACCGACGGCAGGGTCATTTTGCCATCCTCAAGCTCCAGCATGATGGGCTGGCCGGGGCGTACCCAACCTACGGTGGAGTTGGAAGTGCCAAAGTCGATGCCGCAAGCCTGTGCCATCTTAATCATCCGAAACCAAAAGGGGCGGTATTTTACCAGAGCGCGGCGCTGCTTGGGCGCCACACCGCAGGGCTTCCGCCGCACATAAACCTGGGGAAACTATTGCCATGTGGTAAGATTAGGGATTATTTTCAAAATCGCAAGCAGTCCGTCCGCTAATCCCGCATTCATGCGCCAAACCAAGCCACAACCTGTGATCAGCCTTGCCGAACAAAAGGCTATCATCCTCCTGGAGGGACGCCGCGTCACCTCCTACGATGTTGCGCTCGTGGCGGGCGTATCGCAATCGGCCGTCTCGCGCTGCTTCAAGCCCGGCGCCAGCGTCTCGAAAGCGACCTATGCGCGGGTCATGAAGGCCGCGGAAGGCCTGGAATACATCCCGAACGCCGCCGCGCGCAGCCTGATTACGCGCCGCACCAATATCGTGGCAATCGTGGTGTCCCATACCAGCATGCTGTACAACCCGGCGGCCTTGTCGGAGCTGAGCCAGCAACTCAACCGGCGCGGCAAGCGCGCCCTGCTCTTCACCATGCAGCACGAGGGCGAGATCGAGAACATCCTGACCGAGATCTGGCAGTTCCAGGTCGATGGCGTGGTGGCGGCTTCCAGGCTGACCGAAGCGCATGTCAATGAGTTCAAGCGCAGGAAAGTGCCGCTGGTGGTGTTCAATCGCCATTTGCGCGACCTGAACGTCAATACGGTGCTGTGCGACCAGTACGACGCCAGCCGCGCGCTGGTGACCCGCCTGGCGGCCGCAGGCCACCGCCAGTTTGCCCTGATTGGCGGGCCGGCCCAGAACTCGGTGGCCCGCGAGCGCCTGCGCGGAGCGCTGGACCGGATCGCGGAACTGGGACTGCCGGAGGCGCCGGTGTTCCATGGCTGCTTTGACTATTCCAGCGGCGTGGCGGGGCTGCACGAGCTGATAGCGCGCATCGGCGCGGTGCCGGATACCGTGATTTGCGGGAACGATGCGATGGCCATGGGCTGCGTGGACGCGGCGCGGCAGCATTTGCATATCGATGTGCCGTCGCAGATGTCGGTGGTGGGGTGCGATGCGGTGGAAGGGTCGACTTGGCTGAGCTATGAGCTCACCACCCTCAAGCAGCCATTGCACAAGATGGCGGTGGCGACTGCGGATTTGATCTGCAACCTGATCGAGGCTGACGGGGAAGTTGAGGCTGAGAAGCGGGTGTTCGCTGCGCAGTTTGTCGAAGGTGAGACGGCGCGGCTGGTGGCGCCCAAGGCTGTTCTGGCTGCCTGAAAACCGGTAAACCGGGGTCTGACCCGCAGGGTCAGACCCAGTCTGTTCAACGGCCGCGTGCTTTGGTTGTGCGCCTTTGACTTTCGTCGAAGATCAAAAGACCAGACCCAACACCGGCAGCAGTCGATCTGACGGGGTCTGACCCTTGGGTCAGACCCTGGTTTACCGGTTTTAGCCCGCCGCAATCCGATTAGCAATGTGCCGCAACGATTCCTCCACCTGATCCACCAGGATCAGGCAAAGATCGCCATCCTGCAGCCGATCCATCGCCGTATCAATCGCAATGAACTCGCCGGTAATCTGGTCGATATTCCGGGTACGGCTGGCCCCCACCAGCCCCTGGCGCAGCAAGCCAACCACTTCACCATCGGCACGTCCGCGCTGGCAGGCATCCTGGTACAGGATCACATCGTCAAACGCCTTGCCCAGGATCTCGGTCTGCTCGCGGATATCCTGGTCGCGACGGTCGCCCGCGCCCGAAATCACCACGGAACGGCGCTTGGCCGGCATCGCATCCACAGCCTGCACCAGTGCCAGCATCGCATCCGGATTGTGGCCATAGTCCGCAATCACGGTCGCACCGCGATACTTAAAGATATTGAAGCGTCCCGGCGCGTTATGGCTGTCGGTGGTAAAGGTCAGCAAGCCGCGACGGATCGAATCCCAGTCGATGCCCGCAGCCCAGGCCGCCGCCACCGCCGCCATGGTGTTCTCCACCTG
>Ga0209050_1001917_pt1 | contig 19877 bp, 19 predicted proteins | sample Araplavi_mTSA_r2_FD_184276 | JGI IMG/M metagenome (GOLD analysis project Ga0209050, IMG submission 184276) | Arabidopsis root microbial communities from North Carolina, USA - plate scrape MF_Cvi_mTSA_r2 (SPAdes) (version 2) | ecosystem: Host-associated > Plants > Roots > Endosphere | place: USA... | reverse complement strand
CCTTCACTCGATGTTCCCACTCCCCTTCGCCGCCATTGCGATTGAGCCAGAGACCGGCGATGTCGCGTCCGATCGCGTCATCGTTATTCGGGAGCTTGTAAATATTGTTTACGAGCGCCGCGAAAACCCCGGGCCGCGTCTTGTCCGCTGCGATGCAGTCTCGGTGCACATAGTAGGCATTGAGCCACGATGTGACGGGCGAATATCCACCGAAGGAAACCGGATGCCAGTCCTCCGTACGCAGACCGCCCGTTTTTGTCCACCAGGCGCCTCCGCGGTTGCCCTGCGCAATGATGATATTGCTGCGCGTCGACACGGCGCAATCGCCGCCCGGAAGCCAGGCCTCCTGCCCGGGCGGAGGGGGGAAGGACGTAAAGGTCCGGCCCCAGTCGCCGGACCAGCCGTTGCCGCCATCCTGTTGGAATAGGCCAACCACGAAATCGGGATCGTCCGACGCATTGTCGATGCTGCGCAAATGGGCAATGGCGCTCGGGTCGGCAATTCGGCCTTGAGGCGGACTGTAAGCCCATCCCGTTTCGGTTTCGCCGGCGACCTGCCATACGCCCTTGTCCATGACCCCGAGCAGCGCAATCGGGCTCTCCGCGGAGGTTAGTCCGCAAGTCGAGACGAACTCGGAAATCCCGGCATTCATGTCGTGGAAAATCACCGGATCGGAGGTTTTGGCCGGCAGATCGCAGTAATTGATTCCGACGCCCTCGCTGATCCAAAGGCGCCCGCGCCGAACAGGATCAAATAATATCTGGGCGGGAAAAACAGCCTTGCTGCTGTTCGACAACCATTTGCTCTCGCCGACGCCCCTTCGTTCGTTGCCGAAATCCGTCGACGTCATCCCGCCGTCGAAACTCTGCCACCATTGCCCCGAATTCTCGTTCGCCCAGACCAGATGGAGAGGGTCGAAAGGATTTACAGCAACCTGATCGGCATTCAACGTGCCCGCGCCGCGCCGCCACACTCCGGCTCTCAGGATATGCAGTGCGTCCGGTATCTGCGTCGCGCTGGTCCGAAATTCGCACACATAAACGGCACCATCCTTGGCAGCCACAAGGCTCGAGGCGGTGAGCGGCCCGCCGGCGAAGAGGAACTGCCCGGAGATGCCTTTCGACGAATGGTACAGTCCGACGCCAAAAACGTGGATCCACGCGCTACCGTCGTCCCCCCACGCAACGAGATAGCGACCGGGAGTTTCACTGAAATCCTTGCCCGTGTCCGGAAGCTTCACCTGCTGGAAGGAGGCAAACCCGTCAGTCGATGTATAGCAGCCGTCCCCGTTGGTACCGAGGAGCACCTGCGCAGGATCGCGTGGATGAACATCGATCGAGCGATTGAACCTTCGCGACGGACCCGTGTCGGACAGAAATGCCTTTGGCGGGAGCGGGGTTCGGCGGAAGCTCTCGCCACCGTCGGTCGATCGGTAGAAATAGCCATTCCAAGCGGTGTAGATGACGCGGGGATCCGACGGCGCGATCCGCGTGCAGTAGGTCCCGTTGTTGGCACCGCTGCCCACCTTCGCTCGCAATATTTTGCTGTTGTCGGGCCTTGGATCATATTCCGAGCTCTGAAGATTGTCCTGACGCAGCAAAAGGCGCCAGCGATCGTCTCCTGCATGCCGGATATAGCCGTTGAACACATCGGTATTGCAGACCATGAACGATCCGTCGGAGGCAATGTCGACACCTGTTACGAAACCTCCACCAAATCCGATCGGCGCAGGCGCGATGCGCCAGCTTGTATTGTCCGCCCGATCCTTGCCGATCTGCTGCGCCTCTGGTGGCGCTTCCTTACGCATTGCGAGAATGTCCAGACTGAGAGATTTTTTCCCCTATCGGACGATATGTCGAAGCATCGGACCCGGCCGCCAGCACGAGCCAGCAACCGTCCAACTCCGCTCCCGGCCTCGCGGCGGGTGGCGCCATTCGAGAATGCAGCAAAATTAACATGACAGCCTCGCCTCGAACGCGCGAGCAAGCGGCAAGTCGCCGCCGCTCCTTAGCCTTACCGGCTTACAGGATGAAACGACCGCTGTTAAGTTCTGTAATATCTTGATCGCGAGCCATATTCCCGGATCGGGATTTCGCCTATTTTTTTGCGAACGGCAGCTGAACGTTGAGGACTTTGAAGATGTAGAAGACGACCGCGACGAATAGCACCGCTGCCGGGGCGGAATAGCCTTCGTTACCGAGAAAGTTGACCAAAGCGCAGCCGACGGCCGGCGGGGCATATTGCCAAAGATGATCGCGCGGCTCTTCTTCGGCCGATCTCTGCAAGAGCAGAGTGGCCAGCCCGGCGAATGTAAACACGGTTAGCCAGTCCCAAAATGTTTCCACGGTCCGCCCCCTCTGCCTGCTGCTGCAGGTCGAACCGCAGCCCATTGCTGCCTTTTCGGCTCGAAGATACGGCCTAGCATTCCGGCCGCAGTTCGGAAAGGCGCCAATTTCTCCGACATGGTTTGACGCCTCGCCGAAAACCAAAGGCTTTCCATCCTGCCCTTGGGTTCGCTGTCCGAATTTGGGAAAGATGGAAGCTGAGAACAAATAATCTCCGGCTGTTCAAACGAAGGGGTGTCGCTAGCGTGAGCGATATGAAACCGATCCGCAAAGCCGTGTTCCCCGTCGCCGGTCTCGGCACTCGCTTCCTGCCCGCCACCAAGGCGATCCCCAAGGAGATGCTGCCCGTCGTCGACCGGCCGCTGATCCAATATGCGGTCGACGAAGCGCGCGAGGCGGGGATCGAGCAGATGATCTTCGTCACGGGCCGCGGCAAAAGCGCGATCGAGGATCATTTCGATGTCGCTTTCGAACTTGAAAAGACGATGTCCGAACGCGGCAAGGATTTGTCGGTGCTCGAAGCGACGCGGCTTGGTCCCGGCGCCTGCGCCTATGTCCGCCAACAGGAACCGCTAGGTCTGGGGCATGCGATCTGGTGCGCGCGCGATATCGTCGGCGACGAACCTTTCGCGATCTTCCTTCCCGACGAGTTCATGCACGGGTCGCCCGGCTGCATGAAACAGATGGTCGATGCTTACGCGCAAGTCGGCGGCAATCTGATCTCGGTGCTCGAAGTGCCGCACGAGCAAGTGTCGAGTTATGGTGTCATCGCACCCGGCGCGCGCGATGGGGCGCTGACCGAAGTCACCGGCCTTGTCGAAAAGCCGCCGGTCGCCGAGGCGCCGTCAAACCTGATCATTTCGGGCCGTTATATCCTGCAGCCCGAAGTGATGCGCGTGCTCGAACGCCAGGAAAAAGGCGCGGGCGGCGAAATCCAGCTGACCGATGCGATGGCGACGATGATCGGTAACCAGCCGTTCCACGCCGTCACCTTCGACGGCGCGCGCTACGACTGCGGATCGAAGGCCGGCTATATCCAAGCCAATCTCGCGGTCGCGCTCGAACGGCCCGACATGGCGGACGAAGTGCGCGCCTTTGCGGTCGACCTGCTGGAGCGCCGCCCGTAACGATTTCCCGTACAACGCAACTTAGATGCAACCGCGCCACCAAGTTCGGACAAAATCCCGGCCGGCGCGCGGTACAATTTGGCTGGAGCGCCGCCCGTAACGATTTCCGCCGCAACGCAACTTAAATGCAACCCCGCCGCGCAACCCCGCCGCTAAGTTTGGACAGAGTCCCGGCTGGCGCCGGCGCGATTTGGGGGGCAACGACTCGGGATAAGCGACTCGGCGAGGATATTGCGTTTTGCGCAGAAGGTTCCGGGCGCATTAGGCCCATGTATATGCGGCACGCCGCGCAATTGGATCGTAGAGACACTTCCATTATCACGGCAAAGCCTCCAACCTCGGCACCACGGGACGGCATCGAGCAGCGCCTGATCCAATTTCCGGCATGCTGCTGCGGAATAACGACCTAGCCGAATTACAGAACCGACCGTGACCATAACCCGCCAGATTTCCGGCAATTATACGCAGGGCGAGCTGAGCGCGATGGGCATGCATCTCTGAACTTTGGCCTCGCCGGCAGGATATAAGGCGACACCCCGAATGCAGAGAATCGTCCGTCCCGCGGTTCGTCTCGAATCGGGACAAGCGCCTCGAAAATGGGCCCTTACGATTCGACTCCCGCGCGCAATACGTGTAACTACTATGTTACTAAATAAGCAACGGACTGGGGTCGCAACCTTTTCGGGCAGGAGCGCGACTATGCGTAATTTGATTAAACTTTCCACGGCGATCGCGATGGTCGGAGCAAGCGTTCCGGCATCGGCAGCCGTCACCATTTGCCTCGGCGGCGGCTGCGCGGCGCAGCCGGGTTCGAACGTTCTGGTCACCGAAGGTGTTCCCGGACTCAACGTCACGGGCACGCTTAACAACGCCCCTGGTGTTGTTAACTTCTCGTCGACCGAACAGCTCATCGGCCTCGCCAACGGACAGGCGCGTGTCGGCGCCGTTGACGGCGTCCTGAACAATCCCCTGACCTTCTCGCTGACGGGCGGCTTAATCACCGCACTCGAGTTCAACATCGATGCGCTTACCAGCGGTAATGTCATCTTCTCGTTCTCGGGCGGCGATAGCAATGGCCTCGTAACGAGCGCCTACGGCATCGGCAAAAACGGCAGCAACTTCTTCAACGCCTTCAACGGCACCTTCTCGAGCGTCACGATGACCTTCGCTGACGGCGCCACGGTTTCGGACGTCGGCCAATTCCGCCTCAACTCCGCACAGGCTGTTGCGGCTGTGCCGGAGCCGGCCACCTGGGCGCTGATGATGCTCGGGTTCGGCGCGATCGGCTTCTCGGTCCGTCGCCGCAAGCAAGACGTTCGCGTCCGCTACGCATAATCTGTCGCCCCGTACGGGGCGCAGATTTGCTCGGCATAGCCATGAGGGCCCGCCCTCACAATGTCGACGAAGTACCCCCGCCCCGGCAGTTGCATCTGGTCCACGGATGTAAATGCCGGGGCGCTTCGTTTTGGGGATATAGCCCCGCAGAAGTCTACCCGATCCATAAATTGCCAAAACCCGGACTTTGGCATGCAGATTGCGAGGCTCAGCGCCTCCAAACGCGTTCGTCCCGATCGCGGTCGCCCGGCCAACTTCCATCACCTGCTAATTTCCGTTCACTGGATCCCTGGATTCCGGCGGCCGCTGCATTGCGATGAGCGGCGTCCGCGCGTTGGGTTCATTTCCGATCGCAACCCGGCGTTCAACCCCACGCCGAATGCCGGCAAATGGGATCGCGATCCACAATGAGGAGAGCCGGCCCCTGCAAGCCGCTCGCCCATTGATCAGCCGCCATCCCGATTGGGCCCTGCGGCAAATCTCAGTCACGCTCTGGCCGTCACGCGCCGCGATAACAGTGCCGCTCGACGGGACCTCCAAAAGCAATTTTTTCACCTGAACCCTGCGAAGTGAATCAGCCAGCTTCGTAAGTGCTCCGGTTCCGGATCAGGGTGCGGCGATAGGAGGCAACCGGATAGGTGAATGACAAAAAAAAGGGGCGGCCTATGGCCGCCCCTCAAAAATCTGCAAGATCCCAGTTCGTCAGGCGAACTTGAGCACGCCGACCTGCCGACGCCGGCGCATGCCAAAGCCGATCGCGCCGAAGCCGAACATCATCAGCGCCCAGGTTGCGGGCTCAGGCACCGCATTGATGGTGAAGTTGTCGGTCTCGAATGCATTTCCGGTCGAGCTCAGGCGAAGCGAAGCAAGCGCCCCGACATCATTACCCGTGACGTCGAACCGGACCAGCGGATTGAGGTTCGGGTCGGTCTGGCTGCCGTTCGCCGGGTTGAAAATGTCCGAACCGGTGAAGCTTGCGAGAAGACCGCCGTTGCCGTCGAGGAACTCGAGCGTGTTATAGGCGTCGACCGAACCCCACAGGAAGCTCACGTTGAAGATGTCGCCGATCGACGACAGATTCAGAACGCCGGACGGACCATCGGCCGGACCGACAGTCCAATAGTTGCCGGTGCTGCCAAAAGGCTGGGCACGAATACCGTCCAGCGAACCGGTTGTTACGAGGCCGCCCGTAACCGGGGCCGCCGTCTCGAACGTGTAGGTCGGGGTCGGGCCCGAGTAGGGACTGGTACCCGGCGTGACGGTTCCCAGCGTAATCGCAGCGCTTGCCGCAGCGGGAAGTGCCAGAGCGGCAACGGAAACCAGCATCAACTTCGTCATAAAAGTACGCATCGTCGGTATCTCCATAGTGGAAACAGGCCGTGCGACTCGCCCTGTCGTGTTAATAGTTACTAATCATTAACTCGATTCGCGCAGTTGGCGAGTCAAAAATCAAAAAAATGTCCCGATTCGGGATTCTTGGCGGAATCCGAGGCCTTCGATGGCTAAGCGCTCGATCTCAGTGGGTCGAGGGTCGCGATCGCCATGTGTGCTCAGCTTTCGACCGATGAAAGCAATGCTCTCGTTGATGCAGCCAAATGGCCAGCGGAGCGACGCGAATCTACCGGGGCCGTCATCGTAACGGCAATTTAACCTCAGCTTACTATTTGAAATATCCAGAACGGAGTTGCCCAGGGCGGGAGAGTTCGCATGGACAATGATGCAGCAGGCGAGAAATCGATCATCGGACCGTCAGGTCGATTGACCCGAGCGGATTTGCCTTCTTCAAATACGACGCACTGGACGAGCCGCCGAAAGGCCGAACTCATGGCGGCGATCGATGGCGGCCTCATCGACCTTGCCGAAGCCTTCAAAGAATACAGGCTCACGTCCGAGGAACTTGCCGCTTGGCGAGAAACGGTTGGCCGTGCCGGAATTCCCGGACTTCGGGTTACCCGGCATACGCACGCGCTTGCCCCGAGCGACGCACCCGCTGAAGACCGCTCCATGATCGCGACGTACCGCTACTATCCATCATGAGCGTATGGCGCGATGCGCCAGAGCCGGCTGAGAGACGGCCCGCTCGGACCCCGTTCTTTCGGCGCTGCGCCGCTTATATCCACTGCCGCTTGTCGTTTGCTCAGCACCTGAGGCGGATTGGACGCACCGCTTTGCAGCGTGCTGCAGCCGGACCATGATACATCGGCCACGCTGCATGGCCTAGATGTGCAGCGGGTGCGATCGCGGGCTAGTCGGATAGAAAACGATGGGCAAGTTGGTCCAACTCGTCCGGGGTCACTGCCTCGCCCAGCCGCTTGTTCAATATTTCGATGCCCGCGTTGATCTCTACCGCGGCCTCGATTTCACCCAGCCGGTCCAGCACCGCAAGCTGCGCGTATAATGCGTCACGTGCAGCGCGTATTGCCAAGTCCTTATCCATTGCCTTCGACCGCCTCCCCAGCCTCTTCATCTGAAAGTCGCCATTTGAAGGACGTTCACCGCGTCGCAGTAGCAGACTGGCTGGAGTGCCGAAACTCAAAATCAAACTGTCAATATTGCATGCAAAAGTCGCGGCCCGTGTCGGCCGGATCATCCTCTGAAGGCGAGCACGCTCTAAATAACGGAGACAATGTGTCGCAAGGTGCCTTCTTCGCCGAGTCAGCGTGCGAGCTAATTCCGGCAGCGCAGTATATCCGTATGTCCACGGAGCATCAGCGCTACTCGCCCGACAATCAACGCGCGGCTATCGCGGCTTTCGCTGCCCGCCGCGGTTTGGATATTGTCGAGACCTATATAGACGCGGGCCGCAGCGGCCTGACGCTAGCACGGCGCCCGGCCTTGAAGCAGCTTTTCGCAGACGTTCTTTCCGGTCAGGCGAAATTTCGCGCAATTCTGGTCCTCGATGTCAGCCGCTGGGGCAGATTTCAGGATACAGATCAATCGGCGCATTATGAATATATGTGCCGTGCCGCAGGCGTGCAGGTTCATTATTGCACCGAGCCCTTTGAAAACGACGGCGACCCTTTGTCATCAATGATGAAGCATATGAAAAGGGTTATGGCCGCCGAATATAGCAGGGAACTGTCTGTGAGAATCTCTCGCGCCCAGCGGCAGCAGGCGGGCCTAGGGTTTAAGCAGGGCGGCGATCCCCCTCTGGGGCTAAGGCGCCAGGTGGTGGACGAGGCGGGCGCCCCCCGCATGATTTTGGATCGCGGCCAGCGCAAAGCCCTAAGTACCGACAAGGTTGTCTATGTTCGGGGCCCAGCGTGCGAGATTGCGCTCGTCCGCCGTATATTCCGCCTCTTCGTCGACGAGAAACTGCGCCTTGGGCAGATCGAGACATGGTTAAACGCTCGGGACAAGCGGCAAGCAAACGGGAAACCTTGGACGACCAGCGCGGTGCGTCGACTCCTAACGCAAGAGCTCTATACCGGTCGCTATGTCTTTGGGAAGCGATCCAATAATCTCGGCAGCCCATCATATACGCCACCAAGTCACTGGGTTACGGCGCACGTGATGGTGCCCATCGTGACGATCGAAATCTTTCGCGCCGCCGAGCGTCGGCTGCAATCCATCACCCGCAGAGTCTATTCGACCGCGGAGATCGAGACCGGGCTCGCGCGCTTGCTTGCAGAGAGGGGCCATTTATCGGGGCGTTTTGTTCAGCAATGCAGCTATCTGCCATCGCCGGAGGCGATCGACAGCCGATACGGCAGTCTGGCGGCCGCGTTTCGAAAGGTCGGCTTCGAAATTCCCTCCCGGATCAAGAAGAATCCGACCGGCCTTCCCTATTCGGATGACGATCTCCTGAGCGATTTGCGCCGGATCTACCAACATCGGGGTTATCTAAGCGGTCATGCGGTCGACGCCGATCCCAACTCCCCAAGCAAAAAATACTTCGTTCGACGATTTGGTTCTTTGGCCAAGGCGTTCGAATTGGCGGGTGTCGATGTCACCTCAACAGAAAGGCGACGAGCGGCGATCGCATTTCGCGACGAGAACGGGTTATCCCACAAGCCACCCAAAAAAGCGCTACGCCGAAACCTCGATGGCTCCGCCATCACAGATGACCAGCTTCTGGGCCATTTACGGCGCCTGCTGCGCGAACATGGCTATTTGTCCGTTCCCCTAATCGACGCGGATCCCGAGGTTCCGGCGAAGAATCTTTTTCGCAGGCGCTTCGGCGGGCTCCGCGCGGCGTATGAACGCGTCGGCTTTTTCAGTAGCCAGAGCGATATCGTTCGCGCGGCGCATGCGCGGCTCGCTGCATGATTTACGCGCCCCACGCGATTGAATGCCATCGCACATTCATACCGCGGCGCTCTACACGAGACGAGCGTAGTGCGACGATCGCCGCCTAGATACTGCCTTGCCGCGCACGAGCATCGCCGCCAAGCGGAGCCTCTGGTCTTACGCCACGGCGATGACAAAGGAATCCTGGCCGTCCTTATCGTCAGCAAGCGTCCACGCGGGCGGTGATTGCCAACCCTATTGCTTTATGGGGATTGCAGCATCATGGTCCATGGGTGAGCAGATCGTCCGACAGACTAGGCTATTGGCCGCTGGCAAGCGTTCTCGTTTCGCTATTATATTTTGCGGTTTCCTATGCCGTCACTGGTGCGGGCTACAGCGTAAAGGCCGCTTTGGGATCAGCCTTTGGCAGCTACTTCATGTTTATAGGGCTGAAGAGCGTCTGGGACTTCTACCGCCGAAAATAGGCAGCGGCTGATGCCTCCCTCAAGAGGCGTCTCAACCCTGACACACTAGTATCGCACCTCGACCGACAAAATACGCTCGCCCACCATAGATCTTGGTTGCCGCCGCACCCAAATTCTAGTGGAAAGACGGAGCTCCGAGAATAGACATCCCCCCACCTATGCCGGGGACGGCAAATCGATTGGCGAAACGATCCGCTCGCGGCTTCGCGAACCCGATTTTCCAACATTTATTAACCTTGTTGCTCCAGCTTCGCCTGTGAACGGCAGCCCCGCGCCGGCGCCGCGGCCGCAGAACTTGCAGATAATCCAAGTTTCATAAGGCAAACATTGAAGCGTGCGGGTTGGTTTAATATCGGTGGCCGGCAGGATTCAGCGACCGCTTGATCGCAGACATATCTGCGGCCTTCGAATGTTCAAGATGAGCCGTCGCGATTGCCTCTAGAAAACGACGCCACGCCCCCCACCCTGGCGTGGTTTCACAGGGACGGCGCGAGCGAATGGTCCCGCTCGCGCCGTCCTGCTTCGTCAACGGCATTTCAGCTCACCGCTATCGATCGCTCGGCCAAGCAAGCCCCCGCCGGCAGCGCCGATGATGGTTCCGACCGTCCGGTCACGTCCGCCGTCAAGTTCGCGCCCCACAAGCGCACCCACCGCCGCGCCGATGATCAGCCCGGTAGTCCCATTGTCTCGGCGGCAATGATAGTTCCCGTCGTTACTCCGCCAGATGCGGTCGTTGTGCGACAGGCGTCTCGGCTCATAGTAGCGCCCGTAATTGTCATAGATACCGCGATCTTTCGCGCGCTTTCCATGAGCCGGCGCCCATGGCGGCGGATCGGCAAGCGCGGGTGTGACTGGAAGCGCAATGGCTGTCAGAGCGACAGCCGCCAGAAACTTTTTCATGGATCTTCTCCTTCAGCTTCGAAACCGCAGTCTATATTCTGCGATCCGAACAACCGATGAATGACTTCGCAATCGGCCTAGATGCGACACGAGAGGCAACAACGACAAATCAGAGGCGGCAGCACAAGACGCACATTGATCATGAAGATGGTATTCTCCGGCAGCCGAACCCTGAGGCATGGGGCGTTCAAAAAGTCGTACCGACCAAGCCGGGCCTAAACTGACGGACCAAACGCTGTATTCACGCTGCGCGGGGGCAGAGTTTTCTGCGTTCAGTTTGCTCGCTGAGTGAAGATAATGTAATTTCCGAGCCCGGGCGATTAGACATTGAGCGATTGTCTTGCTGAGGGGGAGGACGGAATGCGGCGCACTATTTTCGCGATGGCAATGGCCGGCTTGATGTCTGCTTCATTCGTTGCCCATGCACAGGCTGTTAGCGGCGTCGCGCGGGCAGTTGACGGAGACACGCTTAACATTTCGGGGCTCATAATTCGCCTCTATGGTATCGACGCGCCCGAACTCAACCAAGGTTGCGCACGCGCTGGCGCGCCTTGGTCGTGCGGCAGAGAAGCCGCGGATCAGCTTGCGGCCTTCGTTGCTGGGCAGCAAATTCGCTGCGAGCAACGCGACATCGACGATTATGGACGCGTTGTCGCGACTTGCAAGGCCGGCCGACTGGATCTGTCCGCTGCAATGGCAGACGCCGGCCTCGCTGTCGCCCTGCCGCATTTTTCGGCCACTTACGTGCCCAATGAGGCGCGCGCCCGGGACCGGCGCATAGGCCTCTGGAATTCAGACTTTCAATTGCCACGCGACTATCGCGCGGCTCATCCCACGCCCAGACCGAGATCTGCCCCGCCCGCCACCGGTGCACGCCAGTCTTTAGCTCGTCCGAAGCCATCGGGGGTCTATTACCGCGGATGCAACGAAGCGCGCGCCGCCGGCGCGGCACCCATTTACCGTGGACAGCCGGGCTACCGGCCCGAAATGGACGGCGACGGCGATGGCATTGCATGCGAGCCCTATCGGGGTCGCAGGTAATACCCGTCAGTTCGAAACGAAGCTGGAGCACCGACAATCGGGCAATTGATCTGATTGCCAGACGCCAGGCTTCGCCAGCCAGGCCCCTCGAATCGGTGGCGGGAACTGAAGTGTGAAAGAAGGTTCCCCGCAGTAACAAAACCACCGCTTTGGGTCGCACGAACATTTCGCGGTTAGTGCCTCGGCATCCCCGTCCCTGCAGCGTGCAAGCGTTCGAAAAGAAAGGCCCTGCCGCAAGGCAGAGCCTTTCACACCCCCTTTTAATGCCCAAAGAGAATGTCCTACGAAGCCCGGCGTCGCAGGCCAGGACAAGCAGGGCGGACAACCTATCCGGCGCGCGCCGAGATCGCCTTGATCTATGTTATCAGATAACTAACTGAAGTGACTGTAGGGTGCTGCTCAAAACCACCCGCATCAGCCCAGGACCGGGGCCGGGTGGACGTCGATCGATTGTTAAGTGGGAGACATGTTCGTGGATGCGGTCGAACTTTCGTTCCAGGCTCTCTCACAGTGTGACGAAATTTTTGGGAAGAACCATATGTGGAAAAATGTCCGCGCTGCGATGTACCCGATGATCGAACAGAGCAACGACATCCGCGACGCTATAGTCACTGACAATGCGACTGCGGCCAAGTTCGTGATCTCTGTCCTTGCAAGATATGTCGAGCAACAGATCGCGACGGGAAATTTCCACGCCCATCGCGGTACACTCGGTATCCATGGACAGAGCCTGCGCGAGATCGCCGAAACGGCCCTGAGCTACCTCGAGGAGCATAAAGCGATTTCGCACGACAGCTATTTGATGAAAATGAAACATCTCGACGATGTGATCTCGGCCGCAAGCTGATCGCGAAATATCGCCTCGGCCGAGCGTGTAGACGTCGGTAGATCTTATTTTCAGGCAAATCTGACACGCCATCTTGATGTCGCAGACCCACTTTGGGTTTGCAGATCCGACATCTTCCCAGCCGACTAGCCCTCTCAAATTCGACCTTTCAGTCTGCGGACCTTTATCATCCTAGGCTTAGCTTATCCAAACTGGATGAAGTTTGAAGGGAGTCCTTCCCGGTTGCGACACCTGAGTCTCGAAATTCGTCCAATTACTTGGAGCTCCGATCCCGAGACGGAACACATGCGATTGGTCCAAACTGGGGCAGTTTGGAGCCCGCTCTCAGCTTATGGTTAAGAAGCGACATCTAGTCTGAGACCAGACCGAGAGAACCCACTCTCTTGGTTTAGGATTTAGATTAGGAAGTTCCGTTCATGCGTAAACTACCGCTAACTGCGTTCGGGGTCTTCACTGCGCTCCTGCTGGCGCCGACAGCCCATGCCGACATTACCGGCACGGTCGATGCGACGATCACGCTTCAGGGGGCTGTATTGTAAACGGCCAGAACCATAGTGACGGCTCGGCGGGCGCCGACTTCGGTACGATCGACTTCGGCACCCAGAACACGCTTTTCAGCCAAACCGACGGCCAGATACTGAGCGGAGGCGGCGGAGCGTTTCGTATCCGGTGCAGCCCCGGCATCACGCCTGTCCTCTCATTCGAAGCGGGCGAGAATGACGGCGAAGGCGCGGGCGCGGGCCTGCACGCAATGGAAAATGCGAGCGCACCGGGCACATTCGTGACCTACAATCTCTATACGGATGCTGGGCGCTCCACGATCATTCCGATTGGCGGCGATGTGACGCTCGCCTCCGACGGATCCGAACAGACGATCAACATCTACGGCCGCGCCTTCGGCGAAGCCGCACTTACTCCCGGTACCTACGGCGACGTGATCACCGTGGTGCTGGAACTTTGATCCCATGCTTACCCTCGACCGGCGCACAGATATGGCCCTACCCATATCGGAACCTTGCAAACAAATGCGCTGGTCCCTGGCCGCCCTCCTCGCTGTGGTCGCGAGCGGGGGCGGCCTTTCTTCTTCCGCCTATGCCGAGACGAGCGCCGAGTTCGATGTGGCTGCCGAGATCGTCTCGGGCTGTCTTGTCGACGGTCTCGAAGGCAGCGGCCATGCCGGCACGATCGGCACGCTCGATTTCGGGACGGATGCAACCTTCTCGACCGCAACGCGCAGCGCAACGACGACCGGAAGCCAGACGATCCGCCTCCGCTGCACGCCCGGTGTCGCTCTCGCGATCAACGTCGACGGCGGCAGCCATGCCGCTTCGAGCAGCCGCCACCTTCAGCTTGGCACCAACAGTGCCGCACGCATCGCCTATTCGCTGTGCCGCGACACGGGTTGCAGCCAGCCAATCGCAATCGGCAGCAGCGTCCCCGTCCTGGTCACCGGCACGAACAGCGAAGATGTGCGCCTGCCGCTCTACGCCTCGCTCACCCTGCCGGGCTCGCTTCCGCCGGGCACCTATAGCGACATGCTGACAGTGACGCTGACATGGTGAAGCGCTCGCCCCCTTCCCGAACGGACTTGCCGACCCTCGTTTCTTACCTCCGGCATCTTGTCGTTCCGCTTGCGTTACTGGCGCTGGCCCTCGCGCTGCTTCTCGGCCTCCCGTACCGCGCCGCAGCGCAGGGTACGGGCGGCTCGATCCTGATCTGGCCGGTCGGTCCGGTGATCGAAGCCGACGCCCGCGCCGCCGCGCTCTGGCTCGAAAATCCCGGCCAAGTGCCCGTTACGCTCCAAGTCCGCATTTTTGCTTGGGCGCAGCAGGACGGGAAGAATGTCTATGCCGCGCAGGATGCGATCCTCGGCACGCCGCCGATCGTGACGATCGCGCCCGGCGAGAAACAGCTCATTCGCCTGACCCGCACCGCGCCGACGACTGCCGCCACGGAGGCGGCCTATCGCGTCGTTGTCGACGAGATTCCGGCTGCAAAGGTCTCCACCGAAGCCGGCGCGTCGGTGAGCTTTCGCATGCGCTATTCGCTGCCGCTGTTCGCTTATGGCCAGAGGCTGGTTTCGTCCGATGCCGTAGCGAAGAAGAAGCAATTCGGCGCCAATGCTCCAAGCACGCGGTCAGAGGATGGAAACGCGATCTCTGGGCGCACCTTCCCGGACGAGGGCGCGGCACTCGACTGGCGCACAGGCGAGGATAGCGAAGGCCGCTTCGTCGAAATTCGCAACCGCGGCGCGAAGCACGCGCGCCTGACCGACGTCGCCTTCACGGACACCATGCCTGGTGCCGCCGCGACGCCGAGTGCCAATACGCATGATTTTGGCAAGGGTCTGTTCGGATATGTCCTTCCCGGCGCAACGATGCGCTGGCCGTTGCCGCCGGCGGCGCGCGCATCGGGCACACTCGTCGCGGCCATCAACGGCAAGGCTGCCGGGCCCATCGATCGACGCTCCGACCATGATCGCTGATGAACATCGCCCCTCCTGCCTCGATTTCACTTGGATCGGTGGACGAAATGCTCATCAAGGCCAAGTCCCGCCGGCATCGCCGCGAGCGCATGCTCGCTCGAAAAGCCAAAGACACGCTTGCCCTTGTCCTTTCGCTGGCCTTTCTTCCCACTGTGCTTGTGCCGACCACGGCAGCGGCCAGCGACGGAGCGCGCTACGGCGATCTTCCGCCGCCGGAAAAGTCGGCCCCCCACGATATTGAGCCGGCGCAGCGGCTTGAACTCGAACTGGTCATCAACGGGCTGGCGACGGGCCGCGTCGTCGGCGTCGAGGTCGACAAGGGACATTACCGGCTCCGTACGTCCGATCTGCGAGGGGCTGGACTGAAGCTTGCGACACCGGACAATATCGTCGACCTCGCGGCGATCGACGGCGCGAGCGCCGATTATGACCGGCCGCGCCAGCGCCTCTATCTCACTGTGAACCCCGACTTTCTCCCGGAGCAGCGCGTCGAAGCGCGAAAGCGCAAGGTCGCACCGGCAAGCTACGACATGGGCGCCCTTCTCAACTATGATGTTTATGTCAGCGGCGGCGGTAACAAGCCCCGCGCCTCGCTGTTCCATGAGGCCCGTTTCTTCAGCCGCGCAGGGGTCGTCACGACCAGCGGCGCGCTGCGTTCCGCGCGCGGCAATTCCTATGTCCGCTACGATACGAGCTTCCGCCGGTCCGACGAAGCGACCGCGACGACGATCGAGGTCGGCGACTTCATCAGCCGCACGCTGCCCTGGGCGCCCGCCGTCCGCCTCGGCGGGATCCAGGTCAGCCGCGATTTTTCGGTGCGCCCCGACATCGTCACCTATCCGCTCCCCGAATTCAAAGGCAGCGCCGCGCTCCCGTCGACGGTCGAGCTTGTTGTCGGCGGGCAGCGCATCGCGGGCGCCAATGTCGATCCCGGCCCGTTCGCGCTCGAGACCCTTCCGCCGATCAACGGCTATGGCGAGGCGAACCTCATCGTCACCGACATGCACGGCCGTGCGGTCGAACAGAGCCTCCCCTTCTATGTGTCGAGCGCGCTGCTCCGCCCCGGTCTCACCGACTTCGCGGTCGCTTTCGGGTCGTTCCGGGAAAATTACGGACTTCGCAATTTCGACTATGGCGGCGTCGCCGCATCGGCCTCGGGGCGTCATGGCGTCACCGACATATTGACGATCGAAGCCCGGGCCGAGATCGCGGGCGATATGAGCCTGGCGGGCGGCGGTGCGGTGCTCCGGCTCGGAAAGGCCGGCACGCTGAGCGGATCCTATAGCCGAAGTTTCCGAAGCGGTGCCGACGGCGGCGACGGAAGCCAGTTGACCTTTGGCTATGATTATCAGGCCCGCGGCTTCTCCATCGGTCTTCGCCATAGCCGCCGCAGCGAGAATTACGTCGACCTGGGCCTTCTTGATCGGCGCCTCACCGGCGAGGAGTTGATCACGGCCGCGACGCTGAGCCTGTCGCTCGGTCCAGCAGGCACGCTTGGGCTTGGCTATTTCGATATCCGCCGCGAAACTGGCGGCGATGCGCGGCTTGCCAATGCGAGCTGGTCGCTGCCGCTCGGGCTTGGAAGCCGGCTCCACGCCAGTGCATCGCGCGAGTTCGAGGAGGACAGCTGGTCGGGCGCGCTCACGGTCTCGGTCCCGCTCGGCGGGCGCGGCGGAACGCTGGCGGGCGGCCTGGCTGCCCGTTCGGGATCCGGTCACGTCTGGCGCGCCGACTATTCGCGCCCCGTTCCGGTCGACGGCGGTATCGGCTGGAGCGCGAGCGCGGTCGGCCAGGATGGCAATTTCCACTGGCGCGGCGATATGAGCTGGCGCACCGACCCCGTGGAGCTACGCGCCGGCGCTTATGGTTCGGATGGCCCGACGGGCTGGTTCGGGGCAAGCGGCGCGCTTGTCTTCATCGACAATGCGCTGTTCGCCGCGAACCGCGTCGCCGACGCCTTCGTCGTCGTGAATACGGGCACGCCCGGCATTCCGGTGCGCTACGAAAATCAATATGTCGGCAAGACCGATGGCGGCGGCCAGCTTCTCATCCCCTCGGCGAGCGCCTGGTATCCAGCCAAATATGAGATCGATCCGCTCGGCCTCCCTGCCGATGTGCAGGTGGGCGCGGTGGAACAGCGAATAGCGGTGCCAAGCGGTGGGGGCCATGTCGTCCGCTTCGACGTCGAACGCCTCCGCCCCGCGCAAGCCGTCCTGCGTATCCGAAGCGGCGCGTTCGTTTCCGCCGGCGCGGTCGCATCCATCGACGGCGCGGCGGATACCGTGATCGGATGGGACGGCCTGCTCTTCATCGAGACGATTGGCGAAGGCGACGGCCAGCGAACAATCCATGTGACTCAGGCGAGCGGGGAACGCTGCGTCGCCATTTTCTCTGCGCCGCGCCCGGCGCCCGGCGCGAACGAACAGCCCGTCACCGATCTGGGAGAACTCATATGCCGCGATTGAACCGGCACGTCCTCGGCGCGCTTGCGATTGCGCTCGCGGCATGGACCGCACCGGGAACGGCCCATGCCTGCACGACCGCAACGACAAGCATCGATATCGGCAATCATTCAAGCTACGCCGTGGCCGCCGGGCCGCAGTCGGGAAGCGGCTCCGCAGGGCTTCAGTGCGATATTTTGCTGGCGGCGCTCACACCCCATTATGTCGGCCTTCAGGTCGATGCTTCGACTTTCCGACTGACCGGCCCGGGCGGCGGCCAGATTACCTACGCCGCCTCGCTGACGCCGAACGGCGCACCGCTCACCGTCGGCAATTTCCAGAATCTTTCGTCTCTGAGCCTCCTCAGCCTCTTCGCGGGCACAAGCAACAGCATTCCCATCTATGTCCGCACCGCCGCGGCGCCGGCGCTACGCGCCGGCATCTACACCGGCCATATCGATCTGAGGTGGTATTATTCGGTCTGCGCACTTGGGGTTGCGGTCTGCCTCGGCCACTCGGCAAGCCCGGGATTCGTCCGACCTATCCTCCTTACCCCACTCAACTGGGGCACCGGGACAGCGGTCCGCGTCAACATCGAACTTGAGGTCGAGAAGGACTGCATCATCACCGCGCCCGATCTCGATTTCGGCCAAGCTCCACTCGCGGGCAGCTTCAACGCCGTCACACGAACGATCCTTATTCGCTGCAGCGCAAGCGCGGCCTATACGGTTGGGCTCGACGACGGCGAGCATGCTTCGGGAGGTATAAGGCGCATGCAGAATGGCGCCAACCATCTCCGATATGAAATATACAAGAGCGCGTCTTCACCCGATCGCTGGGGTGCAAGCGGCAGCGCACGACGCGACAGTGGAGGCGCCGATACGGGTGCCGGAATTTATGACTCGCTGACGACGCAGAGCTACAGCTATCGGGCAGCGATCTTGCCGGGGCAGATGACGCCGCCTCCGGGCGAATATCGCGACACGATCCGGATCGACGTCGACTTCTAACGGGCACAATTGCTCGCTGTCAGCCCTCAGTTTCGCCGATCCGTCAACTGCGTTGACGGCGTTTCGCAGCGGAGCGTCAACTATGTATCAAATATCTCCTCAAAACCGCCCGCCGGAGCCAGTGCGGCGCGCGATCGCTTCCAATTTGGCAGCTTTCGTATCTGACTCTTCCCGTACATTTTCTGCCACTTAGGCATCGATAGACGCGCATATGGCAGCATTGGGCATAGCTATGACGCGCATCAGCAAAGCGGGCTTACACCTAGGTCCATTCTGGACAAAGATTACACGGATCTAGGCATTAATTTGGACCATATTCGGGTCGTCACCTTCACAGGTGCAAAGGACGAAAAATGATCGAGCATGGCAGATCACATGGCGACGCGATGCCGTCAAAAAGCGGGGGACCGGGCAACGCCAGGATTGAAGAACTTGAACGCCAAGTCGCGGGGCTCGTGAACGCCCTTGGCGCCTTTGCAATCGGTCCGCTCGCAGTGAGATCCACCGGCCCTGAAATGATCGGCTTCGCCGCCTCTCCCTCCCCTTCGGCCCCACTTGTAGGCACAGGGCGCCACGACATGACAGTCCATCACACCAGCGAAGAGCGGGCCCGTTTCGTACGCGAACGTATCCGTCAGCGGCGCGCGCGCGAGCACGTCTTCCCTGCCGATTTCTTTTCCGACCCGGTCTGGGATATGCTGCTGGATCTCTATGCTGCGCATCACGAACGCGTTTTGGTTTCGGTGTCGAGCCTGTGCATCGCGGCGAGTGTTCCCGCGACGACCGCGCTCCGCTGGATCAAAGAGCTGACCGCTCGGGGTTGGTTCCTGCGGACGCGCGACGACAGTGATGGACGCCGTATCTATGTCCATTTGTCGGAAGAAGCCCTTGCCAATCTCGACGCTTACTTCGACGGCCTCCCGGCCGAAGGCATGTGATCTTAATCCGACAGCAAGCGGCGTTTCATCTGCTCGATATCGTCGGCGGTAGGTTTTTCACCGAGACGTCCGTTCAGGATTTCGATGCCCGAATTGATATCGATCGCCGCCTGTGCCTCGCCCTGCCGGTCGAGGATAGCGAGCTGGCCGCGCAAGGCATCGCGAGCGGCGCGAAGCGCTTCTTCGTTCTGGATTTTTTCGCTCATGGCCCCCGCGCCTCTTGGCCCCCAGCTCAGTGTTGCCGCGACCGGCTCGCGAGGCGTCGCAGAAATAGCAAATCCCTTAGCAAACCCGAACTCGGTTTAGGGGCCCTCTCTCGGTCCATAGTGGATCAAACTCCGCTTTTTCCTAAAGGGGCCTTTACTGCAGCTGTTGGATCAAGCGCTCGTCGATGGGGGTGAATATGTTCAGAGTGCTCGAATGCATTGTAGGTCAACACGACCTGTGGCTGGTTTTCCTGGCCGCGCTGGTCTGGGTTCTTGGCAGCGCCGCGTTATTTCTTCTCCTGCAACGCTCGACCGATTGTGTCGAAGTGCGGCGCCGACAGTGGATCGCGATCGCGGCGCTCGCAGCAGGCGTCGGCGTCTGGGCGACGCACTTCATAGCGATGCTTGCTTATGACGGCCCCATGCCTTTGAGCTTCGACCCCAGCCTCACATCGCTCTCGGTGATGTTTGCGGTCGCCTTCTTCTG
>Ga0209050_1001916_pt1 | contig 19896 bp, 16 predicted proteins | sample Araplavi_mTSA_r2_FD_184276 | JGI IMG/M metagenome (GOLD analysis project Ga0209050, IMG submission 184276) | Arabidopsis root microbial communities from North Carolina, USA - plate scrape MF_Cvi_mTSA_r2 (SPAdes) (version 2) | ecosystem: Host-associated > Plants > Roots > Endosphere | place: USA... | reverse complement strand
ACCTGTACCTCAAACCTGCCAACCATGCTTCAAGCGGCTGCCGCTTCCTCTATGCCCGACGTCCTGCTGACGCCGTTCAGCCTGCGCAGGCGGCGGGAGTCCAAGGGCATTTCCGTGCCTGCGCACACCCACGCCGAGGGCATGCTGGTGCTGGTCCACGAAGGGCTGGTGATGGTGCAGTCGGGCGAACGCGTGCTGACGGTGCTGCCCGGCAGCCTGGGGTGGATTCCGCCCGGCGTGCAGCACGGGGCGCGATGGTTCGGTGAGGCGCGCGGGTCATTCCTGCACGTGCATCCGGACATCTGCGGGCGCCTGCCGGCGAATTGCCGGGCGTGGCCGTCTTCCCGGCTGATCGAGGCGCTGGTCGAACGTTTTACGGAAGGCAGGTGGCAGGATGCGACGCCGTCTTATCAGGCGCAGTTGTTCGACGTGCTGCTGGAGGAACTGCGGCAGCGCACATCCGATGCCACCGCGCCGCTGCCGATGCCGGCCGATCCGCGCCTGCAGGATCTGGCCAACACGCTGCTGGACACGCCGGACGATACGGCGGGCATTGACGAATGGGCGCAGCGGCTGAATATGTCGTCGCGCACGCTGATGCGCCGTTTTCGTCAGGAGACCGGCGTCACGCTGGGGCAGTGGCGCCAGCAGGCCCGGCTGCTGCGGGCGCTGGAAATGCTGTTCCGGGGCGGATCGGTCACCCAGGCCGCGCTGTCGGTCGGGTATGAAAGCACCAGCGCGTTCATTGGAAGCTTCCGCACGGCGTTCGGCATGACGCCGACGCGGTATCTGGCGGATCGCGGTTAGGGGTTGAACGCGGTCAGGCGTGCCACGCAGTCAGGGGGCCACGCAGTCAGGGGGCCACGCAGTCAGGGAGCAGCGCAGTCAGGGAGCAGCGCAGTCAGGCGGCGGCAGGCTGGTCCGGATGCAACGGGCCTTCCGGGTCGTTTTCCGCGTCCGGCCGGGGCGGTACCGGCGTCAAGCCGAGCGACAGCCGCAGGCGCTGGCAATCCGGATTGGGCGAGCCGTCCGGCATCCAGATGTCGAACTCGCGGCACGGCGTGGGACGGCTCTCGTAGATGTCGCAGTGGATGCCGGGCTTGCCCAGCTCGCCGCGCAGTGAAATGCAGCGTCCGCCGCCCATTTCCGTGCCCTTCATGCAGGCGCGCAGCGGGCTCATCTGGGTGACCAGGTCCAGCGGCACGTGGCCGCCGTTTTCGCCGGCCAGTTCCCCGACGTAAAACGACACGCGAAAATGCGCGCAGCAGGCGCCGCAGTCCAGGCAGGGATTGGCGGACGGGTCGTCGCCGGCCAGTACCGCGGGCGAGACAAACGAGACGAGCGAGGTCAGTGGCAGGGACATGGGCGTAGAGGTCCGAAGGCCGGAAATATTATCTGGATTTGCGTTGCGGCCGCTACGACTTTTTTCAGGGACATTGCAGGAGTAGCATCGGTACCCTGTCAGTCCCGAGGAGCGCTTTCTTGTCCGCAAAAACCGATTTTCCAGATGGCCTGGCCCGTTGCGGCTGGGTGGACACGTCGGCCGAATACATGGCCTATCACGACACCGAATGGGGCCGCCCCGAAGGCGACGATCGCGCGCTGTTCGAACAGCTCTGCCTGGAAGGTTTCCAGTCCGGACTCAGCTGGCGCACCATCCTGAACAAGCGCGAGGCCTTCCGCCGCGGTTTCGCCAATTTCGATCCCGCCAGGCTCGCAACCTTTGGCGAACCGGAAGTCCAGGCGCTGCTGGCGGATGCGGGCATCGTGCGCCATCGCGGCAAGATCGAAGCCATGATCAACAACGCGGCCCGGGCGCTTGAAATGATCGACCGCGAAGGATCGTTGGCCGCGTATTTCTGGCGCTTCGAAGCGCCGCCTTCCAAGGTATCGACCTACGGCGCCTCGACGTCCGAACAATCCGAGGCCCTGTCCAAGGCGCTCAAGAAGCTGGGCTGGAAATTCGTGGGGCCCACCACGGTCTACGCCTTCATGCAGTCCGTGGGCATGGTCAATGACCACAGCCCGGGCTGCCATTGCCACGCCATCATCGAGAAAAAGCGCAAGGCGTTTGTGCGGCCAATCGTGCGGCCAGCCGGCTGACGCCTTGTACTGAACGGCCCGCGTCAGGCTGCGCGGCCGTTCTCCTGCCCGGTCTGTACCGGCGCCTGCCCCGGCAGGCTGTAACGCCCCTCGCGGTAAGCCCAGCTTGGCCACAACGCGTGCGCCAGCGCCTCGGTCGCCAGTTCGGGATTCAGCGGCGCGGGGGCGTAGTCCTCGGGCGCGGTGTAGCGGTATTGCACCGCCGTCTTGTTGGGCGCCAGCACCAGCAGGTCGTCGCCCTTCAGATAGCCGTAGGTGCTGTCGTACTGCATGATCGCGCGTCCCGGCGTGCTGCGCGTGAGGTCGTGCCCGATCATCGGATGCTCGGTATCCACGCCGATCAGCGACAGCAGCGTCGGCGGCAGGTCGATCTGGCTGACCAGGCGGTCGTCGCGCCGAGCCTCGATGCCGGCGCCCAGGATCACGGCCGGGATATGAAAGTGGCGCACCGGCACCAGGCTGGCGCCAAACACCCGCGAATCGTGGTCCGCCGCCACCAGGAAGACGGTGTTCTCCCAATACGGCGACGCCTTGGCCTTCTCGAAGAATCGGCCCAGCGCCCAGTCGGCATAGCGCACCGTGTTCTCGACCGTGGCGGGATTGCCGTCGGTCTCGATGCGGCCCGCCGGATACTCCCACGGCGTGTGGTTGGACACGCTGAACGCCAGCGTGAAGGTCGGCAGGTCGCCGTCCTCGCGCAGCAGGCGGTCCAGCTGGTTGAACATGTCCTCGTCCGAGGCCCCCCAGGTGCCGACGAATGCCGGGTCGACAAAATCGGCTCGGTCGACAATCTGCTTGAAACCGTTGCCCAGGAAGAAGCCCTTCATGTTGTCGAAGTGCGACTCGCCGCCATAGATGAAGCGCGAGTGATAACCGTGGCGTCCCAGCAGATCCGCCAGCGAGAAGAACCCGCGCTGCGAGCGCGGCAGCTTCAGCACCGCCTGCGCGGGGGTGGGAAGAAAGCCGGTGGTCACGGCCTCCAGGCCGCGCACCGAACGGGTGCCGGTGGCGTAGGCGCGCGTAAAGGACCAGGCGTCGCGCGCCAGCGCATCCAGTTCCGGCGTCAGGTTGGCGCCGCCCAGCGCCGCGCTGTACTGCGCGCCCAGGCTTTCTTCAAGAATGATGACCAGGTTGAGCGGGCGGTGCGTCTTGCGGGTGGCCGGCTGGCGGTGCAGGCTGGGGTAATCGGGGTTCGGCGGCGGATACGGCAGTCCGGACTGTGCCAGCACCAGGGCGTGCATCTTGTCGTCGTCCATGCCGCCATACACGGCGGAGGCCGACTTTTCGTTCTTCATGCTGTAGACCGCGTAGAACACGTTGTACAGCGAGTTCAACGCCAGGGTATTGAGCATCCCGTCGGAGCTGTAGGCCACCGAAGACGGGTTGATCGGACGGTGGCTCAGCGTGCCGCGGATGGCCAGGATCACCACGGCCAGGATCGCCACGCTGGCAAGCGGCATCTGCCACCACGTCAAAGGCGCGTCGGGACGCGCGTGGCCCAGCAAGGTCCAGGCGGCCCAGCCGATGAGCGCCAGCGCGCCCAATCCGCCCAGCAGCGCGCCCTTGTAACCGCGCCACAGCATTCCGGAAACCTCGCGCGGATGCTTCAGGTATTCGACAAACAGGCGGTTGGGGCGGGAGTCGTATTCGATGATGAAGGGCGGCGTCGCCACTTCCAGAAACGCCAGCAGCACGAACGCCACCAGATACCAGCCGGCGGCCAGGTTTGCCGCCAAGGGAATGTGACCGAAAAGCGGCGACAGGACGGCCGGCAGCGCCGCCAGCACCGCAATCTGATGCGCGTCGATGCGCAGTCCGCGCAGCAGCAAGGGCGCGAGACCGCCGGCATTGCGTACGCGCTGCCATTGCCACAGCGCAAGCGCCAGACGGCTGAGCGTCAGCAGCGCGAACGCCGCCAACACGAAAATCAAGGTTGAATGCCGCATCGGGCCTCCAGGTTGTCCTGCTTCACCACCCGGCGCGGGCGGATTCGGTCATTTGGCATTGGAACCGCGCCGGCGTCAAAAATTCTGTAAGGGCGTCCGATAAGGCAGTTCTTCGCACGCCCTAGTGGTCTCTGTTTGTAACGGCGGCGCCGGCGCCCGGGCACAGCACTTGCTGCGCAACGCCGCGGACGTTCGTGCCGTTGACATGACTGCCCGGCGCGACCGCCCGGAAAAATCCGCACACATTATGGCGTTGTTCCGTCAGACCGCCGCAACAGGCCGCGATACCCTGGGGTAGCAAGTCCGGCCAGCGGTGTGCGGCCGGCAGCCAAGCCAAGGATAGTAACCATGACGCGCACAAGAAAAATAGCGATCGGGATTGTAGGGGGCATTGCCCTGCTGGTGGCGGTATTGATCATCGTGATCGCCACGTTCGACTGGAACCGCGCCAAGCCCATGATCAACGAACGGGCCACCGCCGCCATGGGGCGCCCCTTTGCAATCAACGGCGACCTGAGCGTGCGATGGCAGCGCGAGCCCGGCGAAAGCGGCTTGCGGTCCTGGGTGCCCTGGCCGCGCGTGGTCGCCAACGACATCACGATCGCCAATACGGAGTGGGGCAAGGCGCCGCATTTCGCCACGCTCAAGCGCGCGGAATTCAGCCTGTCGCCCTTGCCGCTGCTGGCGCAGCACGTCGTTATCCGGCACATTCAATTGACGGAGCCGGCCGCCGACCTGGAACGGCTGGCCGACGGCCGCGCCAATTGGGTCTTCACCCTGCCGGAATCGGGCGAGCCCTCGCCCTGGGTGCTGGACATCAACGAGATCGGATTCGACAAGGGCCGCGTCGGCTATGCCGACGAAATGCTCAAGGCCGACCTGACGGTGCTGGTCGATCCGCTGGGCAAGCCCGTGCCGTTTGCCGACGTAACGGGTAAGTCGTTCGTGCCCGAGGACGGCACGGCCCCGGCGCCGCGCGATTACGTGTTCGGCTGGAAGGTCGACGGCAAGTACAAAGGGCTGGCCACCAAGGGCCAAGGCAAGGTCGGCGGCATGCTGGCCCTGAAGGACCCCAAACAGCCTTTCCCCTTGCAGGCCGATGTGTCCATCGGCGGCACGCGCGCATCGGTCGCGGGCACGCTGACCGATCCTGTGAATCTGGGCGCGCTGGACCTGCACCTGAAACTGTCCGGCTCGTCCATGGCGCAGCTTTATCCGTTGACCGGCGTGACGCTGCCCGACACGCCGCCCTACAGCACCGACGGCCATCTGGTGGCCAAGCTGCAGAATCCCGGCGGCGCGGTGTTCGACTACAAGAACTTCAACGGCAAGGTCGGCGACAGCGACTTGCACGGCGACATCACGTTTGCGCTGGGCGCCCCCCGGCCCAAGCTGACCGGCAAGCTGTCGTCCAAGCTCCTGCAGATGGCCGACCTGGGTCCGCTGATCGGCGTGCAGTCGGGCGGCGGGCCGAAGTCGGCCGTGGATAAATCCAAGGACGCGCCCGCCAAGCCCAAGGGCGGCAAGGTCCTGCCCACGCAAGAGTTCCGTACGGACCGCTGGCGCGACATGGACGCGGATGTCTCGCTGGACGCCGCCCGGATCGTCCATGACAGCAAGCTGCCGCTGTCCAAGCTGTCGGTGCATGTCATCCTGCAGGACGGCAAACTCACGCTGGATCCGCTGCGCTTCGGCATGGCGGGCGGCACCATGAACGCCACTGCGCGCCTGGACGGCTCGCGCGCGCCGCTCACCGGCCGTATCGACATGCAAGCGCGCCGCCTGCAACTCAAGCAACTCTTTCCGTCGGCGGAAGCCATGCAGAAGACGCTGGGCGAGCTGAACGGCGACCTCGCGATCAGCGGCACCGGCAACTCCGTGGCGGCGTTGCTGGGCTCGGCGAATGGCGACGTCAAGATGCTGGTCAACGACGGCGTGATCAGCCGCAGCCTCATGGAGCTTGCCGGGCTGAACGTTGCCAATTACGTGGTCTCCAAGCTGTTCGGCGACGACGAAGTGAAGATCAACTGCGGCGCGGCGGACCTGGAATTGAAGAACGGCGTGATGACGCCGCGCATCTTCGTTTTCGACACGGACAACGCGCTGATCACCATCACCGGCTCGGCCAACTTCAAGGACGAGACCATGGACCTGGATATCGATCCCGACAGCAAGGGCTTCCGCATCTTCTCGCTGCGCTCGCCGTTGTATGTGCGCGGGACGTTCGGATCGCCCGATGTGGGCGTGCATGTCGCCCCGCTGGCGGCGCGCGGCGCGGGCATGGTGGCGCTCGGCGTGCTGTTGACGCCGGCGGCCGGGCTGCTGGCGCTGATCGCGCCCAGCGCCAACGACGAGAATGCGTGCGGCCCGCTGCTGGAGCAGATGCGCAAGCCGCCGAAGGCGCCGGCGCCGGCCAAGAAGTAAGCGGGCGCGTGCCGGCAAATGCGCCGGCTCCGCCCAGGTGACAGGAATATGCGGGCCGGCGTGACCGCAGACGTCCCCGTCCCGCCACGGCGCGTGACGGTCAGCCCCCGGGCATCAGTCGAAAGCCATCCGGCGCGGCTTCGTCGGCCGCGCACACCACATTGCGGCCATGGTTCTTGGCGTAGTAGAGCGCCTGGTCGGCGCGCTCGAATACCGCCTCGAGGGTCGCGCCTTGTTCCGGATAATGCGCTACGCCGGCCGAGATGGTGAGGGGGGCGGGTAGCGGCGTCGCCGCCGGCGTCGCCAACCGCGCGCGCAGCCGCTGCGCAATCGCGATGGCCGCCGCCATGCTGGCGCCCGGCAGCAGCATCACGAATTCTTCGCCGCCCGGCCGCGTCAGCACATCACCGCTGCGCGATCCCTCGCGCATCACGCCGGCCAGCGCCTGCAAGGCCTGATCGCCCGCCGCGTGGCCATAACGATCATTGATGCGCTTGAAGTGATCGATGTCGATCGCCACGATGGCGACCGGCGTGCCTTCGGCGCCCAGCAGCGCCAGCGCCTCATCCATGCCGCGGCGGTTCAGCAACCCGGTCAGCGTGTCGGTCGTGTTTTCGCGGCGCAGGTCGCTGAGCTTGTGATGAAACGACGCCAGTCCCATCAGCAGCGCGCGCCGCAATTGCGCGGCTTCGAAATACCACGAGCGCACGGCACGGATACGGTCCGCGGAATCGGGGTCCTGCATGCGCTTGGCAATGCTGGCCATCTGCCCCAATGGGCGTGCGATCCAGCGCGACAACAGCCAGATCAGCGCCACCGATAGCAGCAGCAAGGGCAGGGTGTTGCGGGCGGTGGCCATCAACAGGTCCGAAAGCGGGGCAAGCGTGCTGTCCACCGGCCGCTGCGCGATGATGCTCCAGCCGGTGCTGGGCACGGGCGCAAACCCGGCCAGCATGTCGCGGCCTTCGTTGTCGATGAAGCGCCGCTCCCCGGTCTCGCCACGCCGCGCCGAGGCAAAGGCTTCGTTGTCGGGGGCCGGCTTGCCAAGCTGCGCGCTGTTGGGGTGATAGATCAGCGTGCCCTTGCGGTCGATGACGTAGAGAAAGGAATCGTCGCGGTAGAAATGCTGGTCCAGCAGACGATCCAGCACGTTGTCTTCGTGCAGGTAAAGCGAGCCGGCGATGAAGCCGAGATAGCGGAAATCGCGGGAAAAAATCGGCTGGGTGTAAAGGATCTGCCAGCGGCCGTTGCTGGCCTGAAACGGCTCGCTGATCGTCGGCTGCCGGGCGGCGAGCGCCTGCTTGACCGCGTCGCTGACCAACTGATGTCCCAGCAATTGCGGATACGACGGCGACACCGCCAGCACCTTGCCTTGGGGTGATGAGACAAAGCTGGAATTGAAAAGCCCCAGCTGCTGCTCCTGCCGCCGCGTTTCCTCGGCCATGCTTTCGGGACGGCTTTCCATGCCGGCCAGCTCGTCGGCGCTGTAGGCGAGGTAGCGGCGAATGTCGTTCAGCAGCGCATCGGTGGTCAGCGCCAGCTTGGACGCATAGATGCGGTTCGTGTCCATGGCATTGCGCAGCAGCAGATCGCGTTGCACCAGATAGCTGGCATGCAGGCCGCCCGCAAGCACCACGACGATCGACAGCAGGCTGATCCACAGGATGAGACGCCGCAGGTCGACGCGGAACATGACGGCATCCGTCAGTTGCGGGCGCGGCCCGGTGGCACGCCGGACGGCGGCGGGGCGTCGCAGATCAGGGCGTCCCACGCGCGCATCGCCTGCCGGGCCACCGCCTGCAAGGTCTTGCGGCTGGCGCCGTCGCGCGCCTGGATGGACATGCCATGCAGCACCGTCGTGTAGAACGCGGCCAGCCCCTTCAAGTCCGCGCCGGCGGGCAATTCGCCTTGCGCGGCGCCTGCGTTCAGACGGGCGAGGATGCGGCTTTGCATCTCGCGCCGGTTGTCTCCCAGGAAATTCCCCACGCCAGGCTGGTTGTCGCAACCGGCGGGTGCGCCCAGCACGATCATGCAACCAGGCGGCAGGCCAGGGGCGGTGAAACGTTCGGCCGATGCCAGCAGCATGGCCTGCACCGCGTCGCGCGCCGTCGGCGCCGCCAGCAGCGCGCGACGCGCCGAGCCGCCCTCGGTCTCGCGGTAGAGCTCGACGGCTTCGCGGAAAAGACCTTCCTTGGACCCAAAGGCGCCGTAGAGGCTGGGCGAGTTGATGCCCATCGCTTCCGTCAGATCGGTCAGCGATGCCCCTTCATATCCCTTCGACCAGAAAACTTCCATGGCCTTTTGCAAGGCCTGGGCACGGTCGAAGTTCCGCGGGCGCCCACGTTCAGCCATGCCCGCGATTTTACTCGCGTCGCGTATTTTGTGTTGATCGATAAAAAATTGTTGACCGTGCCGCAAGGGCGCGGCGATGATATTTGTACCGATCACTACAAAACGAGGTTTCCCATGCAGAACTTGAACGGAAAAGTGGCGTTCGTCACGGGCGGCAGCCGAGGCATCGGCGCCGCCATTGTTCGACGCCTCGCCGCCGACGGCGCGGATGTGGCCTTCACCTATGTCAGCGCATCGTCCGCCGCGCCCGCCCGGGCGCTGGCGCACGAGCTGACGGCGCAGGGCCGTCTCGCGATAGCCATCCAGGCCGATTCCGCGGACGCCGCCGCGGTCAAGCGCGCCGTCGAAGACGCGATCCGTGAACTTGGTCCCGTCGACGTGCTGGTCAACAACGCCGGCATTTTTCTGGCCGGGCATGTCGCGGACACCAGCCTGGACGACTACGAGCGGACGATGGACATCAACGTGCGCGCGCCTTTCGTCGCCATCCAGACGGCGCAGGCCTCGATGCCGGATGGCGGCCGCATCATCAACATCGGCAGTTGCCTGGCCCCACGCGCGGGCCGCGCGGGTGTTGCGCTGTATGCCGCCAGCAAGTCCGCGTTGGTCGGACTGACGCAAGGCCTGGCGCGCGATCTGGGGCCGCGCGGGATCACGGTGAACGTCGTACACCCGGGTCCCATCGACACCGACATGAACCCGGCCGATGGAGACCGCGCGGCTGATCTGATTGCCGTATTGTCTTTGCCGCACTACGGGGAAGCGCAAGACATTGCGGGGATGGTCGCATTCTTGGCAGGACCGGAAGGCCGCTATGTCACGGGCGCGAGTCTGGCGGTGGATGGGGGGTACGCGGCCTGATGTGCTCGTATCTAAAACTTTTTCGCCACCCGACTTGCACAAACAAAAAAAGCCCCATATAATCTTTCTTCTTCGCAGCACACACATAACGAAACGCTACAGCGGCAACGCAGCAGCAGATCAAAGTGAGTGACTTGTAGGGCTGTTAGCTCAGTTGGTAGAGCAGCGGACTCTTAATCCGTAGGTCGAGTGTTCGAGCCACTCACAGCCCACCAGAATTCTTTGGCGGTACTTCTGGCAGTAACTGCAGCAGTACCCCAGCGCTAAGCCCACCGGAAACGGTGGGCTTTTTGCTTTGTGGGAATTTTGGCCGCAATGCTAACGTACTCCGGTTTCATCTCCTCAGCCTGCGAGCCGCATCTCGCAAGTCGGCAGGGGGATTGCAGGAAGGAAGACGCATGTACGACATCATCGGCGACATCCACGGCGAAGACCTGAAGCTTGAGGGGCTGCTGCGTTGTCTCGGCTATGTGCCGGCGGGCAAAGGCTACAAAGCCCCCCAAGGCCGGCAGGCAATATTCCTGGGCGATCTGGTGGATCGCGGCGCGGGGCAGCGGCGTGTCCTGGAAATCGTCCGCGCCATGATGGATGATGGCCAGGCGCTGTGCGTCATGGGCAACCACGAATTCAATGCCATCGGCTACGCCGTCGAAGACCCTCACCATCCCGGCGAGTTCCTGCGGCCCAATCGCGGCGACTCCGCGACGTGCCGGAAGAACCGCAAGCAGCACGGCGCCTTCATCGATCAGATAGGGGAAGGCAGCCCCGAGCATGCCGCCTGGGTTGCCTGGTTTCGCCAATTGCCGCCCTGCATGGACTTGGGCGGCATCCGCGTTGCGCATGCGTGCTGGGACGACCGTGCCGTCAAAGCGTTGACCGAAGCGGGTTGGGTGGCTGGCAAGTCATTGAATGACGCCATGCTGGTGGCCACGCATCAAACGGGCTCTGATCTGGAGCAAGCCAGGAAGCTGCTCACGTCGGGAATGGAATTGGCATTGCCTGACGGCCGCTACATCGAGGACAAGGAAGGGCACCGCCATCACCACGTGCGCCTTGCCAATTGGCGCGATTGGGCGGGTGCCCTGCATGAGGTCGCTTTGGTGCCGGCCGGCCAGGAAGAGCAGATCCGCGGCTTGGCATTGCCCGAGGGCTTCAACCGGACGCCCATCACCGGCGCGCCCGTGTTCATCGGCCACCATTGGTTCAAGGGGCAGCCCAAGATCGAGAGCGGGAAGCTCGCCTGCCTGGACTGGTCGGCCGCAGCCGGCGGTCCGCTGGTGGCGTACCGCTGGGATGGCGAGGACACGCTGTCCAATGACAAGCTGGTCTGGGAAAGGGAATAGCGCCGCGACGGCTTTCAAGCCATGATCCGCAGCGCCGTCTCGATCCCGAACGTCTGCGCAAACTGCTGCGCCGCCATCGGCTTTCCGAACAGATACCCCTGACCCTCTTCGCAATGCTCGGCCTGCAGCCGTTCGCGTTGCGCATCCGTTTCGATGCCTTCGGCGATGGTGTTCAGGTCAAAGCTGCGCGCCACATCCAGAATGGCCCGGACCACCGTGGCGTCCTGGTTCGATTCCAGTATCCCGCTCACGAACGATCGATCGATCTTGATGCGCGTGATCGGATGGGTCTTCAAAAGGCTCAGCGAGGCATACCCCGTGCCGAAGTCGTCGAATGAAATGCCCACGCCTTGGGCGCGCAGGCGCTGCAGCGTTTCCAAGACCGTGTCGTCGCTGTTCAGCACGATGTTCTCGGTGATCTCCAGTTCCAGCGCCTCGGCCGGCAGGCCGTGCCGGGCGAGGGTTTGCGCAACTTCGGCCGCCAGGTCGCCCTCGCGGAATTGCACGCCAAAAAGGTTCACGGCGATGCGAAAGTCGTGCAGGCCGCTGCGTCGCCAGAACGCGGCCTGACTGCACGCTTCATTCAGCACCCATGACCCGACCGTGCCCGCCAAGGGCCCGCCTTCCAGCGACGGCAGGAAGACGCCCGGCGCCAGCAGACCCAGTTGGGGATGGCGCCACCGCAGCAGCGCCTCGGCGCCCGTCAGTGCGCCCGTCGCCAGATTGATCTGCGGCTGATAGAAGAGCTGGAATTCGCCCTTGGCGACCGCGCGGTGCAGCTCCATGCCGTAGAGGCGCCGCGCCACGGCCTCCAGGCGCAGGTTGGGGGCGAAGACAGAGATGCGGCCGCGGCCCACCGCCTTGGCTTTGACCAAGGCGAGATCGGCGTTGCCCACCAGTTCCAGCGCTTCGTGCGCATGCAGCGGGGCCAGAGCCACGCCGCAGCTCGCCGTCAGGCGCAGCTCTTGCCCCTGGACCGAAATGGGGTCGGCGAAGCGCGCCAGCGCCTGTTGCGCCAGTTCCATTGCCTGTTTCAGGTCGCCGACTTCGTGCTGCAGAATGGCGAATTCGTCGCTGCCCAGGCGGGCCACCGTGTCGCACGGACCCGCGATGCCGTCCAGGCGCGCCGCGAGTTCCCGCAGGATCGCGTCGCCCACGGCATGGCCCATCGTGTCGTTGATGTCCTTGAAACCGTCCAGATCCAGCATCAGGATGGCGGCGGCACACGGATGCGCCAGCACTTCCTCCACGCGCCGGTAGAACACCCCGCGGTTCGCAAGGCCCGTCAGGGGATCGAAACTGGTGAGTTTGCGCGCGTCGTCGTCATGGCGCGTGTGGGGGTGGGCCGCCCCGGGCCGTGGGGTGGGGCTGCGCTTCGTCCTCTGTGCGCCCGCAGGCAGTTCGGCCCGCGCGCGGGCGCGTTCGGCGCTGACTTCGACACGCCGCAACTCCAGCCGGTCGGCCGCCATGCGGGCCAGTTCGCGCAGCCGTTCCTTGTCGTCCTCGCTGAAATCGGCGTGCGGTTCCGTGTCGATGACGCACAGCGCGCCGAGCGGATGGCCGTCCGGTGAATTCAGGGAAACGCCGGCATAGAACCGGATGCCGGCAGGGCCCGCGACGAGCGGATTGTCGTGGAAGCGTTCGTCCAGGCGCGCATCTGGCACGACCATGACGTCGTCCTGCAAGACCGCATGGGCGCAGAAAGAGACGTCACGGCGCATGTCGGTGTCGCCGACGCCGATGCTGGCCGCGAAAAACACATGCTCGCTGCCGACCATGTTGATGGCCGACACCGGCATGTTGAACATGCGCGATGCAATGCGCACGACCGGGTCCAGGCTGGGCAGCGGACGCTGCGGATCCAGTCCGTATTCCGACAGGGCGCGCAGCCTCTCGGTTTCGGTCGGCAAAGGTGGGGGGCATTTCATCTACAGCCTCCTTTCTGTTTCTCCTTGTGCTGCGCCGTCTGGTTCCCCCGGCGTTGCGCGGGCAAGCCGCGGAACTGTCCACCACCTTGCTGCGCCGCCATTGCGGGTGACGCAGCGGATGGTGTCGCCCATTCAAAGCGGTCTGTTATGCCTTACAGCGAAACCGGCGCCACATTGCCGGAAGCGCCGGTGGAAGAACCAGTTTTCGAAGTGTGACTTGCCTGAAAAGTTTCGGAAGATGAATCTGTAACTGATTGTTCCGATGTATGAATTTATCGCACGAACCTTCGTTTTTCCAGTGCGGGATGTGTTTTCAGATGCGCACATGGCCGGCCGGATGCGGCCTGTCCGTGTTTGCGAATAGCCACTCCCGTTACACCAGCTACGCGTCAAAAGCATGTCCGGACGCGAAAAATCGACCATTTTCTTGCGCGGAAGGTTTTCAGCTCGCATTCATCGTTGCGTCATACGCGGCAAACAGAATGCGGGCCTCGAATAGCCTCCACGGGAAAAAGGAACATGAAGCACTGGAATCGGAATGCGCTGGCCTGCGCAATGATGAGCGCAATGGCGCTGCTTGCCGGCTGCGGCGGCGACAACGACAACGACAACAGCAGCGACCCCGAAACGCCGCCCGTTACCGAACCTCCCGTGCAGGCGCGTCCGCTTGAGCTGACGATCCTCCACATCAATGACCATCACTCCACGCTGGACGGCAAGGACCGGACGCTGACCCTGAAGAACGCGGCGGGCGCCGATACCGAAGTGACCGTGTCCGCCGCCGGCATGCCGCGCGTGAAGGCCGCCATCGACCAGTTGGCCGCGAATTCTCCGAACGTGCTGAAGCTGCACGCGGGCGACGCGCAGACCGGCACGCTGTACTTCAACCGCGCCGGCGAGCCGGGCGAGGCCGATGCCGCGCTGATGAACACGGTCTGCTTTGACGCCATGGCCGTGGGCAACCACGAGTTCGACAAGGGCGACGATGGCCTGAAGCGCTTTGTCGACTTCCTGCACGCCGGCGCCTGCCAGACGCCGGTCCTGAGCGCGAACGTCAACTTCGGCGCGAGCTCGCCGCTCAAGGGCACCGACCTGATCAAGCCCGCCATCGTGGTGGAACGCGATGCCCAGAAGATCGGCATCGTCGGCCTGACGATCGCCAGCAAGACCAAGGAATCGTCCAGCCCCAACGCGGACACGACGTTCACCGACGAAACCGTGGCCGCGCAGGCGCAGATCGACGCCCTGCGCGCCAATGGCGTCAACAAAGTGATCCTGCTGAGCCACATCGGCTACGGCTACGACAAGGAAGTCATTGCCAAGTTGAGCGGCGTGGACGTGGTGGTGGGCGGCGATTCGCACACGCTGCTGGGTCCGGACGCGATGAAGACGATGGCCGTGGGCACGCCGGGCGGCGCCTATCCGACCCGTCTGGCCGACAAGGACGGCAAGCCCGTCTGCCTGGTGCAGGCTTGGGAATACTCGCAAGTCGTGGGTGAACTGAAGGTCAGCTTCGACGCCAACGGCGACGTCACGAACTGCGCCGGCACGCCGCACGTGCTGATCGACACCGACTACCGCGTCAAGTCGGGCAGCACCCTGGTTGCGGCCTCCGATGCCGATCGCGCCGCCTTCAAGGCCGGGGTCGCAGCCAGCGGCTTCCTGCGCGAACAGACGCCAGACGCCGCCGCATTGTCGGTGCTGCAACCTTTCAAGGCCAAGATCGACAGCTTCAGCAAGACCAACGTCGCGCAGGTGCCTCTGGAACTGTGCTTCCGCCGCATTCCAGGTCCCACGCCCGCCAGCAATGCAGCCAGCCCCGCCTGCGAGAGCGAAGGCAACGTCGCCCTGCGCGGCGGCGACATCCAGCAGTTGGTGGCGCAAGCCTATCTGGACGTGGCCAATGCCGAGTACGGCGGCGCCGACATGACCCTGCAAAGCGGTGGCGGTGTGCGCCGCGCGCTGAACGGCACGGTGACGGCCGCCGACGTGATCGCCGTCGTGCCGTTCGGCAACATGCTGTGGCGCCTGGATCTGACCGCCAACGAGGTCAAGTCCATGATCGAGGATGGCCTGGACGCGACGTACAAGCCGGGCGGCAAGGACGGCCCTTACCCCTACGCGGCCGGCCTGCGTTGGGATGTGACCGCGTCCAACGCCAAGGGCAGCCGCGCCAGCAACTTCCAGTACCTGGACCAGGCCACCAGCACGTGGCTGCCGCTGGATAATGCGCGCACCTATCGCCTGTTCGTGCTGAGCTTCAATGCCACCGGCGGCGACGGCTACACGACGCTGGCCAACGTGCCGGCCGAGCGGCGCTCGGACATCGGTGTGCTGGACGCGGATGTGTTCCAGGCCTACATCGACATGCAGGTGAAGGATTCGGGCACCGGCCTGCCTGTCTTGAACCGCATCGACAACGACCGGTACAGCACGCACAACTGGCAGCAGTAATCGTCAATCCGGCAGGCCGGAACGCCGGTCCTGCCGTGCCGTTGGCGGGTCCCCGATGCGGGGGCCCGCCTTCGCGCCTTCTGAATACGCGCTCGGCCTCGCGCCAGGCGCGTGGCCCGTCGCTCAACCGTATTCCAACTGATAGAAATGCTGGCTGGCGATCAGCGTGGCGCCGCACGACGTGCGCATGCCTTCCAGCGCGGTGAGGCGGTCCGAGCCGACGTTCTGCACGCCTTCGACGATGGTGTGGGTGTCGCCGCATTTGGGGCAGGTGACGCGATCGCCGACGCGGGCCATCGGCTGCCCGAAGATGACGACGGTTTCGTCGCCGGTCACGACGACGCCGCCGTGCGACGTTTTATCGCCCTTGCGGATGACGGAGCGTTGGGACATGGTGCGCGCCAAGTATGTGTTTACAGATACGTGCCGTCCGGCGCCAGCCGTGCCGGGCCCACCACGAATGTTCCATCCGGCGCCATGCGCACGGGACCGCCGCCGCCTTTGTAGCTGCCGTCGGGGGCGCGTTGCGGCGTGCCGGCCACGTAGGTGCCGTCCGGGGCGCGGGTGATCGGACCTTCTCCACCGACGATGGTGCCGTCGGGCGCGCGGCGCGGGGCGCCGGCGATGAAGTGCCCGTCGGGCAACATGCGGATCGATTTCGTCGTCATGAGTGCTCCTTGATCGGAGCGCAAATCATAGCGAAGCATCGTGACGCGCTTTGTAATAGGACGTGTCATCTTTGAACGTCCTGCGTAAACGGTTGTGGGATGATTTGCGCCTACTTACATATGCTCCGCGCCCATGACCGACATCAACGCCCTGTTGCTTCCGATCCCCGGCGACGCGCCTTGCGGCGTCGACCTGGTGTTTTCGCCCGAGTTCGACGCGATCCGCGAGGCGCGCCGGCATGACGATCCCCAACTCGACCAAGGCGATTGGGTCATCGACCTGAAAGAGGCCGACTGGCCCGAGGTGGCGCGCATCTGCTCGACGGTGCTGCGCGAGCGCAGCAAGGACATCCGCATCGCGTCGTGGCTGGCGGAAGCCTGGGCCAAGACGCGCGGGTTCGCGGGGCTGCGTGACGGCTATCTGCTCATCGACGGGCTGTGCCGCGATTATTGGGAAGGGCTGCATCCCGTGCCGGAAGACGGCGACGTGCAGCAGCGCGTGGGCAATCTGGCGTGGCTGCTGTCGCGATCGCAGCAGCTGATCGGCGAGATTCCGCTGACCCAGGCCGATGGCGCGCGCTACGGCGCGGTGCTGTGGGAGGCGGCGAGCCAACTCGCCAACGCCGTCAAGCGTACGCCGGACAACGCCAATGAATTGACGCGCGGCAAGCTGACGCTGGACCGCTTCGACGCCGCGCGGCGCGATACGCCGCCGTCGTTCTATTCCGAGCTGGACACGCAGCTCGAAGGTTGCTCGCAGGCGCTGGCGCAACTGGAGCGCACGCTGGACGAGCGGCTGGGCGACGAAAGCCCGGCGTTCTCCCGTGTGCGCGAGTCGCTGCGCAATGTCACGGAACTGGTGCACCGCTTTGCGCGCGACGCGGGCCTGCTGGTCCGTGCCGACCTGGCGGCCGCGCCGCCGCCCGCGGCGTCCACACCCGCCGTTCCCGTTCGAGTGGAGCCCACCTTGCCCCCCGCCGATCACTTTCCCGCAGTCGATACGCCCGCGCATGGCGCGCCGCCGGCCGCCGTGCGCGGTCCGATCCAGAGCCGCGAACAGGCGCTGGCGCATTTGCGCGAGGTGGCCGATTTCTTTCGCCGCACCGAGCCGCACAGCCCGGTCGCCTACCTGGCCGACAAGGCCGCAAGCTGGGGCGAGATGTCGTTGCACCTGTGGCTGCGCACGGTGGTCAAGAACGACGAGACCCTCTCGGGCCTGGAAGAACTGCTTGGCATCAAGAAGGCCGGCGAGGGCAGCTGAGGCGGCCCTCGGCGCGCGGCCTCAGCGCGCCGCGCGGAATTCGATCCGCCGGTTTTTGGCGCGGCCTTCGGGCGTGGCGTTCGTGGCCACCGGCTGATCGGGGCCGGCGCCCATCGCCTCAAAGCGCGATGCCGGCAAACCCTTATCGACCAGATAATCCCGCACCGCGTCCGCGCGCGCCTGGCTGAGCGCCAGGTTGGTGCTGCGGCTGCCTGAACTGTCGGTGTGGCCGATGATCTGGATCTTGTCGGCACGCAGCTTCGGCACGGCATCGGCCACCCGGTCCAGCAGCTCTCGGCCGCGTGCGGTCAGGCGCGTGCTGCCCGTCTCGAACTCCACCACGCGATTGCTGAGCAGGTTGTCCAGCACGTCCTGCTCGTCCTTGTCCGCCGACACGCGCAGGCCGTTGACGATCTTGTAGGTGGGATTGAGCGAGGTGGCGAAGGTGCTGGCGATCTGCTGGCGCGAGGCTTCGTTGTCCACCTCGCCGCGCAGCCGGATCTGCGTGCCGTCGATTTCCAGCTGTCCGCGGTTGATCTGCTTGAGCGGACTGTCCAGCAGCTTGCCGACGTGTTGCGACCAGTTCGGCGGGGCGACGACGCCGCCCACGTCGATGCGGTCGATCACATTGCCCACGCCATACACCTTTTGCAGCCGTTGCAGCACGTCGGCCTTGGTGGCTTCGTCAGGCACCGCGCCGCTGGCGACCACCTGGCCGGGTTGGGGGATGACGTTGGCGGGAACGACCGTCGCCGCGTCCTGGGCATGCGCCGCCCAGGAGCAGGCCGCGGCCAGGACCAGAGTGAGTGTGCGCATGTCCTAGGCTCCGATGAAGACTTCGCGGTAGGTCTCCAGCGCCTGGCGCAGGGACAGCCGCTGTTGATCCAGATAGCTCGACAGCTTGGCCAGGCCGTGGCTGGCGCTGACGTGGTCGCGCACCCAGGGGGCGGCGTCCAGCATGATGTAGTGCTGCGACAGCGTCTGCGGCGTCGACAGCAGGGTGGCCAGCGTCTGCGGTGACGCGCCGCGAAACCCCACCACCAGCCGGTGCTTGCCCGCGATATGGCCGATGAACATGGCGATCTCGAAGTCGGCGCGATTCAGGAAGGGCGCGATCAGCGTCATCCAGTACGTTGCCACCAGATTGATGTAGAGCGGGTCGTCGGGCAGCGGCAGCGCCAGTCCGGTGTCCAGCTGCGACGAGCCGCTGGACATGACCGGCGTCAGCAGTATTCCCAGCGCCAGCACGATGTCGTGCATGTTGGCGGCGTGGCCGTTGCTGCGCAGCATCGCTTCCACGCGCTCGAGCGTCTGCAGGTCGATGAAGGCGTCAAAGCCGTCGTCGGCTGCGGTGCGGATTTCGCCTTCCAGGCCGTTCAGGGTCTGCAACGCATCGGCGGGGTCGCCTTCCTGCATGAGCTGCGACGCGGCAGCCCCCATGCGGTTCCACATCCGGCTGAAGGCCAGCGGACTGCGCGCAATGAAGTCCAGCGGGCGCGATACCTCGACCGAGGTCGCGCTGATGAACGGGAAGCGCCGTCCGGACAGGTCGCGGCTGGGCTGCAGATGGCCCGCGATGGCCAGCTTGCCGCGCGAACCCAGCACCGCGAAGGGCACCGGCTGCGCCTCGTCGTACAGCGTCTTCCAATGCGGATCCTGCGCCAGGATCTCCATGGTGTTGGCGACCCAGGCGTCCAGCGTCGCCATCAACTGCGGGTGCGAGGTGTTCTTCACGAAGTCGCCACGCGACGGAATCTTGCCGAAGTAGGCCGTGCGGAAAATGGGGGACTGCGGATTGCTCATTGCTGCACTCCGGCAGCCGTCGAGGCGACGGAAGGTTGAGGGGAGGAGCCCGCGACCGTGGCGGGCAGACGCAGGTTGCGCAGGCCCTGGCTGCCGGGCTCGGCGCCGCCTGCGCTGGCCGCCTGGGTATTGCTGATGATGCGCAGGCGGACCGGGACGGTGATGTTGGACTTGGTCCAGCTCATCTCGAAGCTGCCGTCCTGATTGGGCTTGCGCTGGGCGCCCGAGATCAGGCGTTCCAGGCCGAAGCGGCCGGGCTCGTTCACGATTTCGACCACCGTGCCGTCAAAGGCGGTGGCGGTGATGCGCGCGCCGGGTGCGCCCTGCGCGTTGGGCCACACGAAGTTGACCCATTGCGGCGGCGTGTTGCGGTAGCGCAGTTGCTGGCCGTCGATCTCGATCGTGTACTCGGTGACGCCGCCCGCGGGCTTGGGCTGGATCTGGAACAGCGTCTGCGGCTGGCTGGCCGCGCCTGATCCGGCTGCGCCGCCCGACAGCGGCGCCACCCATTGCGCGAAGTTCGCGGTGAACGACGGCTGCAGGTCGATGCCCATGTCGCCCCACGTGCGGGCCGTGAGGATGTCGCCGCGGCGCACGGTGAGCGGGCCCAAGGTCTCATTGACGTACTTGGCGATGCTGCCCTGCGGACCGAAGACCTGCGCGATCTCTTCGCTGCTGGCCTCGATGCCGGCCTTGGTCGAGAACGGATACTTGTCCGCCAGGTTCTGCGTGAAGCCCTGATAGACCTGCGCG
>Ga0209050_1001915_pt1 | contig 19907 bp, 16 predicted proteins | sample Araplavi_mTSA_r2_FD_184276 | JGI IMG/M metagenome (GOLD analysis project Ga0209050, IMG submission 184276) | Arabidopsis root microbial communities from North Carolina, USA - plate scrape MF_Cvi_mTSA_r2 (SPAdes) (version 2) | ecosystem: Host-associated > Plants > Roots > Endosphere | place: USA... | reverse complement strand
CACTTTCAGCCAATCAGTAAGCTGGAGGCATTCCAAATGCGAGATGAAGTACTTCCAATATTGCGATACTTACTCACCGCGGACTAACGCCTCCCGTAATAAACAGCTATGTAGACTCATAGCTGTTTATTACTTAACTTACAAGGCTTCCACTTCCAATCCTTGTACGTACCAAACAATTGGACCAGATTTATCTACCACCTATGAAACCACAACAAAATAAACCTGCCCCCTTTCTCAATATCACTCGTTAAATTTCCAACTGAGTCACACCGATGGTTTTACATATAATTGACAACCGATCTTTGATATTTGACGCATCATTGGTTCCCTGCTGAGAGAGTCGATCAAATTCCAACAAATCAAATTTAGCATCAAGATAATTATCTTCTGCAACCTCTCTATTCGATTTAACCTCATCCCTAAACTTCATTAATGCTTTTCTAGAAAACCTCTTAGTCTGTGCATTAATCAAAGCGCTTTTTGCACAAAGATAGTATAAAACAACCCCACCTTGAGCTCTTAGCAGCTCATCACGATCAACAAAAACACTAGACATATAATCAAGGACAGAAGTAACACTATCGCTTAATGCTTTAATCTTTTTAGCACTACCAGACTTGTAATTTTTTACCATCGCATCAAGGTAGACTTTTTTCGTATCAAGTATTCTGCCTTCATTACCAATACACTCTTCCACAAACAGCAACCGACAGGCCACTTCCATGTACTGATATCGGCGATTATTGAAAGAAATCTTTTCAAGAAAAAAATCATGTTCAGATATTTCACGAATCGCTTTAACCATTCCACCACCAAACGCATTTCTTTTTTCAGCAGCATTCAGTGGAACTGCTTCATTCAATCGTGAAAACATATCTTCGATCAATTCAACATCGTCGGTTCCTACGCCTACGATCGGCAAAACGAAAGAGTCGAATTTAATTTTAATTTTCGGATACTCGGAAGCGATATCCGAATAACCAAGACTAGCAATCTTAACATCAGCATCAGCTTGATATTGAATATCATCAGAAAGAGTAAACTTCCCTTCAATAAACTGCCAGATTGTCTCAAGCCTCTGCCGACCATCGATCACGGCATACTGAAATCCAGACGCTTTTTTTTCAGCGCGATCATACTCATGAAGGTATATTTTAGGAATATCATAATCATTAAGTATGGAGTCAATAAGAAGTTGCTTTTTCTCTAGCGTCCAAACCCCGCCCATCCGTTGATAGTCAGGATCCAATCTAATTTGGTCCTTCTCAGAGTAGATTCTAAGGATAGTACTGTGTTGAACTGGAAATGTTTCTATATAGCTCATACCAGATCCCTCCGAATATTGTGCCCTATACTAGCCAGCTCTGGAAACAAGCTAAATCTAGAAAACCCTAGAAGATTTAACTGCGACAACAACAACTGCTTTTTTTCTTGGGGAATTACATACTTCACACAATGACTGCCATCACCAACTTTTTCTATAGGTAATATTTCCCGATGATGAATAGTAAATACGCCTTGTTGTGCTTGTATACGAGGGTTATTCCTAGTAGCTATAGTAGCAATCGGTGAAAGCTTAGTCCTATTTGGCCCCTGAGCCAGAGTTTCAATTGAATAATTTATCAATTCCTGATCATCAAACGAAGGGATAAAAAACTCCTCCTGCTCATCACGGATACTTGCCTGACCATTTAACTCACATGGCTTCAGCGCCCAGATAACCGCATCAGCTCCCTGATGACTAGCATAGCTTTCAACAGCAAAATATAACGCAACTAACGGACTTTCACTCCAATCTAAAAGCCGTGTAGGAAGTTCATAATGCTGCATAAGAAACATCCAAGCAAATGAACTCCCCGGATCCTTCTCCAATAGCATATTTGCATTTTGTTTAAATCGTTTCAGGATCGTTGACTCAGAGACCTTAGACTCCTGACGACAAAAGCTAGGCATCAATCCCCACTTTGCATCAGCCTGTCCTCGGAACCAAACGGGTCCTTTGTATCGGCCAAAATCTTCCTCTAGCCTTTCTATCAACTGCGATACAGAACCGATTCCTTCATTATCTTTCATGAGTCCATCCACTCTTATGCCCACCCAATAATGGCACAGAGCCTTCACAAACCTCAAAAGCAAAGCAGAAAAACATCAGAAAATTGTCATTTACTCAGTCGGTATGTGCCAGCCCGGCTTTTCATTCCTGATAAACTCCCCCACCTCCCAGCCACACCGATTCCGTACCCCCAATGCCCCCAATCACCGCCACACCTGCCCCACTCTCCCGCCGTTTCTCCGTCGCGCCGATGATGGATCGGATAGATATTTCCCAAAGTCCCGTAAACAAAGGCCTATAAGCCATGTTAGAAACCGCTGTACCAGTTACGTACCAGTGATATTTTTTTCCGGAGAATTTCGATCCGTGTCTTTGTTTCTGTAGCAATTTTCTAGCAAGCATTTTCAGCACCAATCCGGACACTATCAACACTGTCAAAAATACCATTCACATTGTGACGATGATGGATTGGATGCAGTAGCCAGCCTCCCCCCCACCCCCAACTGATTGGCTGAAGTCTCAAATCATCTGCGCGTTGTAGCAATTTTTAAGCATGCGGTATCTAAGCCTCTCTGGTGCGGCCGCATGAGCTAGGCTTCGCGAACACCTCATTTCCAGGATGGATCGCATGCCAAATAACTCAGCGTCTAATATCGCCACTGCTGACGCCCTGACGTTGCTACTGCACAACCAGCACGCACTGGCGGCGGCAATCGAAGAGGTTGCCATTTGGCTTGCAGCCAGTGGCGCGGCAGTGGTTGCAGATAACGCTGTGATGGCTATGGAGACCTTAGACACAAATGCAAACGCGATCACAGATGCGATTATGCGGATACGGCAATCCTAATATCGTCTTTGCAGGCAGCAATCGGCCATTAGCGGACGCTCACAAGCGACCGCTACCGGCCAACAGCGGACGTTCGCAACTGGCCGATAACGGCCAGAAGCAGTCGTTCACAGGAGGCAGCTATCGACGCATAGCATACCCTGTCCCAGGGGCTGCACACGGCCAAAATCGGGCTTTGCTATATGTTCGAGGAAGCGGCCACGATTCAACGCAGGGTGGTGCCCGTCTGCTGGCCAAAGAAGCACGCAAGATTACTTTCTGCTACCAAGAGATCGTTTTTCTGAGAGTGGGCGGGAAGAAACCCCAGTTAACGGCGATGGCTGTGCTATCCATTCGATTGCAGAGGTGCCCCCACGTACTCACAGTCTGACGGCCGTGAGCGACCGTTCGCCGTCATGTGAAATTTCTACGTTGTGGCTACGCGCCTACAAGTGCATGCAGCTCAAGCAATGAGCTAGCCTATAATTTTTTGGCAATCTTGTCTGAGCTTATTGTATTTCAAGTGCTCGAGTAGGAAACTCGCTTCATCAGCATTTACCGTAGAAGCGCCAGGTAGGTAATAAGGATTAGCCATGCACATTCTGTCAGAAACACAAATTCCTCAAGATATCATTGGAGAGATTCTTTCAAGGGACGCTGTCCTCTGGCTTACAGACGGTGTAGACCTGCCGACTGCAGCATATGAGAACGTTGGCCTTCTGAGCATAATAAAATGGCGCGCGCTTTTTATAGAATCGACAGACGCGCAACTCGAAAAATATATAAAAGATGCCGAGGAGCATAGTCAGCATAATGCTTACTTAGGCATGGGGCACCTTATTTTTAGCGATCCGTCGTCAATTACCCTTCAGCGGAATTCGAAGCCGATTTTTTTTGTGAACGGGCTTGAAGGAAAGAGTGGTCCAGAAGGAACAGCGCTTTCAGCAACCGGCAAACTTCGTCGAAAGCTTAATAGCATAGCTCAATTACCCCTGCTTTCACCTAGGCGCGTGCTTATACTAGGAGAAAATCCCGAGGAGGCAGTTGAACTATTAGCGGACTTATGGTCTACCGATTTTAGATCTTTGATTACGATCGTTAGTACAAACTTTGAAAAAAAAGAAAGAATCAAAGAACTGCTCGAAAAAAATACTGGCCTGCAATCGATTTCATGGATTGAACTTGGCTTGTCAGACTTCACTAAGAAGCTAACAGCCCAAATAGATTCATTGGCGGACGAAAAAAGCCTTCAGGTAAAAATCAAACTCCCGCGAGACACCTTCAAAGATCTTGATCTTTTATTGGTAGATCAGGCCGAGCAGTCGATCTTCGATAGCTGTGACGTTATTACCAAAAAAGATCTGCTTCCTGTTTCTCCTTCGGATTTATCCTTAGAGGAGTTTAGAGCTTTTTTCTCTTCTACGGATGCCAAATGGCGAAGCTATTCTGCCGGAGTGCCCTGGATGCCGGATGCGAAAGCAGAAAAGCAAATGCTTTCTCTGTTAAGCAGCCAACTTCACGATGGGCAAGCTTACGTGCAGATCTTCTCTATTATTTCTGAGTCCGGGGCCGGAGGTACAACCTTGGCAAAGACTCTGTCTTATGCTGCCGCCAAAGCTGGTTTTCCGACTCTCATTATAAAGCAGCTTTCAGACGTACCTACGGCACTCGAGATTACTAATTTTTTCTATCGAGCAATTACTAAAATCGAGGCCAGCGAAGGGGGCTTGATTGTTGAGGAGCCGGTGTGGGTACTAGTGTTAGACGTTCAGCATGCCACCTCAAACTCAGACTTCGATAAATTTTGCAATGACTTAATCAGAAGTGGGAGAAAGATAGCAATAATTAAGGTTTCAGCAAGCACATCTCCACTAGAGACTACGAGCAATATTAAAACCACTGAGCTAATTGAGAAGCGTCTAGACCTGGATGACTATGATGCGAGCCATCTAGGACGTCACTTAAATTCTTTCCTTAGGAATTACAATAAGGAAAAAACAGACGAAGAGTGGAAGCGATTTTGGAATAATCACAAACCAGATATAGATACGGGATACGCCAGTTTTTGGATTGCATTGGAGTTCTGGCTAGGCGGCCATCTGGAGCTTGGAGAATCTATAAACAGTTGGATTCTCAAACAGTTCAAAGCACTCGACACAACTACAGAAGTAAAGATCGCAATCCTCGAAATTGCCGCATTTTCGGTCGAGAGAAAAGCTTTACCGGAGCGCGTGTTAGGCGAGTTGAAATCGCCAAGCTTACCGTGGTCATATGTCCTTGATGAGTGCAGAAGGCAAGCTCCAGGGCTTGGACTTATCGCTTCTAGGCATGGCCCCTCAGGAGACGTGTGGGCGGTTGGTCATGATCTTCTTGCACGTTATCTGATCAACGCCGTATGGAACGACCGAATTTATAGCGAGTCATTGGGGTTAACACAGAACAAAGACCCTGTAGAACTCCGACTTAACTTAATAAGTAGCGTGGTTACCAGCTCTAACATTTCAAACCCTGATCTTATAGACTTTGTTATTTCCCTCGCAAAGAAAACTTTAAAGCTTGAAGAGCGAACGGGGAATCCAGAGTTCTTTCCGCACTGGCGAAAAGTGATCAGCATGCTAGAGTCCATTCCGGATGGCATACGAAAAACAAGCCGAGCCTATAATCACCACGTGTCAATTTCTCGGCGAAGGGTCACAAAAGAAGATTTCTTCTCTTTATCCGTAAATGAAAAAAGAGAGCTTTTGTTGAAGACAGCAAAAGATGTTCAGTTTTCTTTGGATATGATTGATCCTAGGCCAGAAGATGAAAGCAATCTAAATCTACTTAACACCCTAGCACTTACCTATCAAGACTTAGCGCAAATAGAAAAACTTGATGGTCACGATGAAAAGCTTGTAATGTTTTATCTGGATAAATCTGACGACATTACTGAGAGAGCTCTAAAGGAGGCTCCAAATAACAGATATGTTTTAGAAACAGCAGCTAAAAATATGCTGCGAAACCTGTACGAAAGCTCTGACAGCTCTAAAAAAATAGAGTCAGCAGCGCGAGCTCTTACATACGTATTCCAAGCGACGCAGTTGGAATCTGCAGTAATGCGTCGTGCCAGCCTTGGAAATTTAGCTGGCGAAGCCTTAAAGATACTCAAAGAACCAGGTGCAGAGTATGAGGTTGATAGGCTTTGCCAAAGAAATATAACGTACGGATTCTTGGCTAAGGCGTGGAGGCTTCTGCCAATAGACGATCTGAGAGATGCCCCTCTTGCGCTTGAAAGCATTAGCGCCGAAACGGCAGAAGTTGCAATTGCAGCGTTAAAAGAATCTCCAACTCGCGACTGGCTTATCATTCGACTACAATACGACCTGGAAATTATTTCAAGTCCAAAAAGTTTCCAATCACAACTTTTACTTCTGGATGAGCTAGCTGGGGTTTCAGGGTATCAGCTAACTCTACAACAACGACTAGATCGCGCAGTTTTACTCTTTATGGAAGGTGTACCTTTAGCCGCTGAAAATGAGTTTAGGTATCTTAGACCTAAAGCAAAAGAATCTCAGAATCCACCTTACGTACCCAACAGACTCAGGTGGCTACTAAACGCTGACAAAACAAAACGTGCGGTGTGCACCGCGAGAGTTATAGATGGATCTTCATCGACTAGAATAAGTGCACGAGTTTCTGAACTCAGCGGCGCAAATGTTCAGTTTAACCCAAGAGAGTTCAATAAAGAGAGAATGGGGACTGGCGAGCAATTCAAATGTCACGTTACATTCTCTGCAATGGGTCCATTCCTCAAGCCTGTTGATTCTTTTGGGAACTGAACATGACTGGTTCGCCGAAGGTAGGATGTAGTTGGTTTGCCGCTATGGCCGGATGGGAAATTTTACGAGCAAATCTACTCGTCGAGGGTACGTCAGATGTCCGTTACTTCAAACTTGCTGACTCGTTACATTTCAAAAATACGGGTAACCATTTGCTAGGGATTGACCTTGCTGTGTCTGCTGTTGGGATAAAAGATGACGGTGGTACGTATGGGATTATGGATAAATTTCCAACGATTACTACAGTGAGCAAGATGGATGTTGACCACAATCAAAGGCAAATTTACCGCTTTATCGCTCTGGTTGATGACGATAATATGGGTAGGTCAGCCATTAAAAAAATTTCGACATCTAGGAGAGATATACGCGAGTATGAAAGTATCTTTCGCCTTCAGAGAACTATGCCGATGCGAGCTGGTAACGCAGCAAAACTGGCTGAGCGCTCAAGAGAACAAAACGCAATGTTTGAAATGGACTGCGTAATCGAAGATTTATTACCTATAGACATTTGCAATGAATATATAAAATCCAATCCGCATCACTTAAACCCCACTCTCGTGCTAAAAAATGGTGGGCACCATGCGAAATGGCACCCGGAACGTAAAGCCGGGTTATTGCGGTTCGCCGAAACTCATGCCGTATTTGAGGATATGGTGAATATTATATCTGTGTTGAAGGCTCTACGAAGCTATTTAGCTCTTCCGCCTGAGGGGGTAAACGGTTAGCACATGTGATGCGAATCAAGGCTTCTACTGAGTACGAGACTAGCGCGAGCAAAGCGCTAGCTCGTATTTTTACTTAAATAACGACCGACCTAACAATTGTAACTTTGCTAATTACTCGATTTATAATGTGCCCAAGTCCGCTGTGACATTTCACCTCAAATGGTCGTTCGCTCCTCGACAGACGCTAAGGACTTTATAGGCGAAAGCGATTCGACCCTGACTTAGTAAGCACCTCTGAGCGACTGCTCATGGCCGACAGCGGTCGCTCTAGAACGACCGCTTTTGGCCGGAAGCGGACGGTCAGGAGCGGCAGCTAACGGCCAGAAGCGGACATTCCCATGCGACCGCATACGGCCAGAAGCAGACTCTGGACAACCCGCTCCACAAGTAAATAAAGTCAGTAGTTAAGACCAAGTACCCCGAACGATAAGGACATGGAATGTTGCGCATATTGGGTAAGGCATCGTCGATCAATGTACGAAAGGTGCTCTGGGCCTGCGCCGAGATTGAAATTCCCTTTGAGCGGGTGGATTGGGGTTCTGGCTTCAGATCGACGCACACACCTGAATTCCTGGCGCTGAATCCCAATGCCATGGTGCCGGTCATCGAGGACGACGATTTCATTCTTTGGGAGTCAAACTCGATCATTCGCTACTTGGCGTCGCGCTACAACGGCGTTCACCTTTACCCGACTGAAGCGAGAGCCAAAGCGCGGGTGGATCAATGGATCGATTGGCAAGCGTCAGATCTCAACAAGTCGTGGAGTTATGCCTTCATGTCGCTGGTCAGGCATTCGCCTGAGCATCAGGACAGCCGTGCGTTGGTGGCCGCGTGCAACAACTGGTCGAGGTACATGGAGATCCTCAATCGACAGCTCGATTCAACCGGGGCCTACGTCAGCGGAGATGAGTTTTCTCTCGCAGATATACCGATCGGCCTGTCAGTTAATCGGTGGTTTGAAACACCGCTTGCTCATCCGGACTTTCCTGCCGTGAGCGACTATTACGAACGCTTGAGTCGTCGACCAGGCTACCGCCTTTACGGAAGAAACGGGACGCCATAACACGGTCTCAGAAGAGTTTTGTGTCCGCTTCAAAGGTGGATAGCACCCTGTCGCTACCGCCAGCTTTCGGCCAGAAGCGGACATTCGCATGCGACCGCATACGGCCAGAAACAGCATGTGACGACTGTAAAACGTCGAAACTCTATGACTGCTGTTGACTGAAATGAAAAAGCCCGCCTAGGCGGGCTCCCGCAGTGAGGCAAATCTAAGATAAATTGTGGTGATCATCAGCACGGCACAAGTCTATCCGAGAGAAAGTAGCTTTCTAATTTCGGCAATAATCGCGTCAATACTGAATGGCTTTGGCAGCACCGCGTCAAACAGATCCGATCTCCGCATGCCTATGTGCGCCTGAGCGCCACTCATCAAAATAATCGGCAAATCCTGACAGGAAGGAAGGACTCGGACGGCTGTGGCGAACTCTAGGCCGTCCATTACCGGCATCATAAAGTCGGTGATGATCAAATCTGGACGTTCTCTATCAAGTACCTCGAGCCCCTTTTGGCCATTGCTGGCCGTCACCACCATGAAGCCCTCATCCTCCAGCGCGAAACTGAGAATGTCAGCGATCAGATACTCGTCATCGACGACCAGGATGGTGGTCATGTTAATTCAACCCGCACAAAGGCTTAAGATCTTGAACCGGGCGTTGACTCAGTGGGTACTGATGGTTCATGTCTTGAAGCCTTTTTCAGGAAAACGTCTTGATCACGGATGACGACCTCGAATCGCGAGGGGTCGTAAGAGCTGTCTCGTACTTTAAGAATGGAAAGCGTTCTGCTTAGTTCAGAGTGATTCTCAGCGAATCGCATCAACATCAGATTGTCGACGATGCTAGACAGGTCAGAGTTTGGTGCGCTGACCTCGGAGCCAAATAAATCGCGCATTTCCCAGGATGCGAATACCGTAACGCCCCTGGATCGAAGCTCGTTCATCAGAGAACTGAAAAAATCAGTTATCCGCGCCGGATTTGTCGTAACGCGAGTCATGCCGCTTAGGCTATCGATGAACACACGCTTGATGCCCTTTTCTTCAACGAGACTCAGCAGTCGTGCGCCTAACCCATCCAATAGGCCTTCCGTAGTAGGCTGCCAGGCAATGCTCAGCGCTCCGCTGTCTTCCATTCCCTTGATATCGATACCCAGGGAAAGGCCTTTGAGCCGCAGCCGTTGTGGACTTTCGTAAAAGCCAAAATGTAGGCCCGGAGCTTCCACTGTCGACTCAGCCAGAAACTTGAGGCCAAGGGTCGTTTTCCCAATCCCGGAGGGGCCTATGACAAGAGTCACGCTGGAGCTGTGCAGACCGCCTCCCAAGATGTCGTCCAGTGATTTAATGCCACTGGCGATACGCGTCATATCCGCGCTGTCTGGAGAGGACGGATGGCTGTAAAGGCTTTCGAGTCGCGGATAAACCACAAGGCCATCTTCGGTGATTTCGCACTCGTGGAGGCCGGTCATTGCTGGACTGCCACGAGTTTTACGAAGCTGAATTCGACGCACTGAGCGAGTGCCATACAGTTCCTCACCCATCTCAATCACACCATCAACCATCGTGTGCTCAGGACTGCCATCGTCGAGCCGGGAACTGGTGAGAAACAGCACGGTGCAGCCAGCGAAAGCTGCATGCCCTTGTAGCTCCGAGATGAACTTCTTGGTGTCGATGGGAGAATCGGCTTTCGAGCGTGCATTGAGCAAACCGTCCACAACCATAACTGTGGCTTTCTGACGGCTGATTTCGCGCCGAAGCAGTTTCACTACCTCATCCAGCCCTTCGTTTTCCAGAGTGTCAAACGCGCTGACAAATTGAATTTCGGCGCCGACCTTGGAAGAGTCGAAAAAGCTCAGGGTGGAAAGAAACTGGAATAGACGATCATGGGACTCAGCCAGCAGCGTGGCGACGAGAACCCGGCCTCCATTGTTCGCATGATGAAACCCAAGCTGGTTGGCGAGGATCGTTTTCCCAGACCCAGGGCGCCCTTGGATTATGTATGAAGCGCCTGCGACCAGACCTCCCTTGAGCAGAGCGTCGAGCCCTTCGATTCCACTTTGGAGGCGTTTTAGCTTTTCCACAATGCGACCCTGATCTGAAAAACAGGCTGTTTTAGCCGAGTGGCTCGAATGCTACCGCCATTCTTGTTTCGTAGCCATTCAGGGCGAGTTGAAATCTGGACCGGCAACGCCGCATTACGGTGGTATGAGTGGCTTAAGTGAGTCCGCTTCTGACCAGAAGCAGTCGTTCACAGGAGGTAGCTTTTGACCCCAAGCGGTCGCTTAAATTTAAAACCTCATTCGTCCATCGTAATGGACGGTAATTGGTATGCCGTGTCTGGATAAGCGCTCCGAAGTCAAAAAAAGGGTGTAGCATCAAAACCTGTCCATCGGAAACCATTTAGCCATGTCCGCGCTAAGCGAAGAGAGCCGCCAGATTGTAGCTTCTCTGGCGCACCGGATTGGCGCCAACGCTGACATAGCAGCGATCGCGCAAGCGATTGTTTCAACCTTGCAGGGTATGGACGCCGCCCTCACGCCCATCATTGGTCACCAAGGCGGGGCTGCGCTCTATCGGCGCAGTCTCCTCCTGTGCACCTCCCGGAATCCGCGCCTAGCCGGTATCTATGATCAGGCACAGGTTGCGTTCGATCTGACTGCTCTCAAGCAGGCGCTACTTGAACAAAGCGAAGACAATGCGTTGTTCTTCGGTGAAGTGATGTTGACCACCTTCTATGAATTACTCACCACTCTGATCGGGCCCTCGCTCACCGCAAGGCTGCTTCGCGACGTGTGGGAGCCTCCTTTGAGCGACCCCCCCTCGCAGGAAAAATCGCCATGAGCACCAAAGTGACTATCAACCGCCTGGCCACCGGCGTGCCAGGATTGGACGAGGTGCTGGGCGGTGGTTTGCCGGAGTTTTCGTTCAACCTGATTGCAGGCCCGCCCGGCTGCGGTAAGACCACCCTGGCCCATCAAATGATGTTTGCCCTTGCAACACCTGAGCGCCCCGCATTGTTCTTCACAGTACTGGGCGAGCCACCGCTCAAAATGCTGCGCTACCAGCAGCAATTCGACTTTTTCGACACTGAAGCGTTTAACAGCTCTATCCGCTACATCAACCTGGCTGACGACACGCTGGCCGGAGATCTGGACGAAGTGTTGCGCCGGATAGTTGACGAAGTAGAGGATCATTCACCGGCGCTGGTGTTTGTCGACTCGTTCCGTTCGGTGGTGCTGGCCAGCCAGACCCAAAACAACCCCAACAACAACCTGCCACAGTTCATTCAGCAACTGGGCATGCTGATGACCACCTGGCACGCGACGACTTTCCTGATTGGCGAGTACTTCACCGAAACTGAGACCAACCCGATTTTCACCGTGGCCGATGGCCTGATCTGGCTGCGTCAGAGTGTTCAGCGCAACTCTATGGTGCGCAAGATGGAAATCATGAAGATGCGTGGCCAGCCGACCTTGCCGGGGTTGCACACCTTCCGCATCGCCTCCTCGGGCATCAAGGTCTTCGCGCCGGCCGCATTCAACCCTGTTGAAGCGCCGCTGGAGTTTCCGCTCCAGCGTCTGAAAATGGGCGTGCCGCAGCTCGACGAAATGCTGGGGGGCGGTCTGCCTCGAGGTTACTCATTGCTGGTGGCCGGGCCGTCGGGATCGGGCAAAAGCATTCTGGCAGCCACCTTCCTTGCCGAAGGCGCGCGCAATAGCGAAACCGGCGTGATCGCGGTGTTCGAACAACGGCCCAATCATTCGCAGAACGCGACCCTGGCAACGCTAATTCAGAGCGGCCAAGTCGGGCTGGTCGACAGCCGTGCCCCTGATTTGTCCATCGATGAAATCGTACACTTGTTGTTGGGCGAAATTACCCGATTGAACGCGACCCGCGTGGTCATCGACTCATTGTCGGGGTTTGAACTGGCACTGGCCCCAACCTTTCGCGAAGATTTCCGTGAATCCCTGTCGCGAATGGTAACAGCACTGACGAGCGTCGGCGTCAGCGTGCTTATGACCTCGGAATTGGAAGATCGCTATACCGATCTGCGTTTCAGTCCTTACGGCACGGCATTTCTCACCGACGCCATCATCGTCCAGCGCTATATTGAAGTGGAGAGCCGTTTATTGCGCATCATGGCCGTCGTCAAAGTGCGTGCGAGTGCTCATTCCGATGAACTGCGTTTGTACCAGATTGACGATAACGGATTACAGATTGGCGAAATGCTGTCGGATCAGGAAGGCCTGCTCGGCGGACGACCTACCAGGCGTGTGGGCAAAGACGACGGGTGAACAAACCATCATGAATGAGGCCAATGGCAAGACCAAGCAGGCGCTAGCCACCGCCGCTAGAGAACTATTCCTGCTTGGCCAGAAAACTGTCGAGGCCCGCGCGGTGCTTGCGGCGCTTCATAAGGAACTAAACGACGCCAACACACAGCTTGCCGATAACCTGCAGCTCGAACAACTGATCGAGGCCAATCAGCAATTGGTCCTGGCGATCCTTTTGGCGCAGTCCGATGCAGAAAAACCAGAGCGCAAACAGCAAGAGCAGCGGCTGTACCTGGAAATGCGGGAAGCCAACGAGCAATTGGTGATCGCAGCGCTCAGCGCACAACACCTGCAGGCGGCTGCCGAACTCGCGCTGGATCAGCAACGCAAAGTCCTGACAATTGTAGCCCACGAGCTGCGCAACCCATTGACGCCCATCAGCATGATAGCGGGTCGTCTGGTACGCGTGCCCAGTGAGGAACTGCCGCGCATGCAGGAGCTGATCGAAGGTCAGGTGAAGCATATGTCCCGTTTGGTGGAGGATTTGCTCGACATCGCCCGTGCCAGCACTGGCAAGTTTCACCTCGATTGCAGCAATGTCGATATGACTCAGATCATCCATGACGCTATAGACATCTGCACACCCGTCATGATCGCTCACCAATTGCAATTTAACGCGGTACTGCCTGAACGCGCATTGATGGTGAAGGGTGACCCTATGCGCTTGACTCAAATTCTTGGCAACTTGCTGGGCAATGCTGCCAAGTACACCCCTGCGGGCGGTACCGTCAGCCTTTCGGTGACCGTCGAGGACGGAGTGATGAAGATAAACATTCGCGATACCGGCATTGGGATTACTGCCAAGGCATTGCCGTTCATCTTTGAGCCTTTTGTGCAGGACGTCCATGCGGTGGGCTTTAACGGGGCGGGCCTGGGCATTGGTCTGACAGTGGTGCGAGAGTTGGTCGAAGCTCACGGTGGCACAGTTACCGGCCGCAGTGCTGGAGATGGCAACGGGAGCGAGTTTGTGGTGACATTAACGTTGCTCAACTATTAACTTCTTAACACCATCTGGAGGCTCAGCATTTGGAGACTAAATCTCGACAGATGCATGCAACTGTACGCCTGTGGTTGCAGAGCAAGGGCTGTCGCGAAAACCTACTGGGAATCGCTCATTGGGAGAGTGAGGCCAGTTGTATGAGAGCCTGATTGATCCGCCATTTGAGCCTTACAATTTTTACATGAAAGATAACCTTTTCGTCGTTTTACACGTATTTCTATGTGTTATATGGACTGCGACATTTATCTCGGTGCTCTATTGGATCAGTCAGTAACACTCTGGTCGAAACTAGCTAACTCGCTCAGTTGAATCTTCCCAACTATAAATGACTGCTTTTGGCCGACAGCGGTCGCTCTAGAACGTCCGCTTTTGGCCGACAGCGGTCGCTCTAGAACGTCCGCTTTTGGCCGAAAACTGCCGTTCGCGAAGGATAATAGTTCACGAGCGTTTTCAGCGCCAAGGACCTTTCCACTGTCGCGCAAACAATTGCCTACAGCTATACACTACCTTTCAGATAATCCACGCTCACTAAAAACACCTTCAAAATACTGTAAAAATTCGTTTTTTATTTCGGGACAAACCTTCTTGATATAGAAAAGAAAATACCATAAAGGTGTGGCCTCTCCTGTATCATCCTGCTCCCAGTCTTCCTGATTTCCGAAGCAACAGATTACACATCGTACGAAATTCGCGAATGCTGGATCCGATTCTCTATATTGCCTTTCAATTGGCCAAAGATCGACGAAGAACCCCTTCCTTTGCTCCTGACTAGACTCAACTACTCCAGGAGTTACGGCCTTACTCAGGTAGTTAGACATAAGATCGAGTTTTGCAGAAGAAATACTACTTAAAGCGTCGCCTTCAATCAAATGAAGCAAAAAATCCGCGTAGCACCGCACTAATTGATTAATGGATACGCCGGCGGCAAGGAGACGCGCCTCAAGATTTTCGACTTCTTCAATTTCTTTTTCATCACTCATTCTTTAACTCCATCACATACGCCGAGCTTACCCATAACTTGCGCGCAAGATCGGCAAAACTTCAACTGTTTACCATCATTCCTTACTGTCGTAGATGTTGAGCCGTTCGTAATATCTCTCAAAGCTTCGACAGATTTGACATCGTTAGCCTTGGCAATCTTACTCAGCGCATCCGCTTCTCCGCAGTGCCCATGAATAAAAGGAGAACGTTGATCGTCTGGTATCGATTCATAGAGCTCTTGAACCACAGGATGCTGAATACCTTCCCCACCTGCTTTCGTGCTGTATCCAACCTCCGGTGCTTGCAGATTACCCGACTCGATTGTAGTGCGTGTGCCTTTGTTGTTCGGCGTAATTCCTTTTTGACGAGCCAGCCCGCGCGGGTCAGTCCACCCAGTAGGATTCGGAACATACTGGTAAAGGTTAAGTCCCCCTTCGTAACCAATAGGATCTTGACTTATGAAACGTCCCACTGACGGGTCGTAGTAGCGATGCCTGTTGTAATGCAGCCCCGTCTCATGATCATGGTACTGCCCTTGGAATCGGATAGGATTTGCAATACCCTGCTGCTTCGCCCAATGCGACTGCTCCTCCCGAATCTCACCCCAGGCCTTGTACTGAGCGCTCCATACGACGTCACCATTCTGATCGGTCATCTCCAAAGGAGTGCCCAAATGGTCGCATTGGTACCAATTCAATACATCGATTGGGGGCGATACTGCGGAACGATTCCAAAGCGGATCATCCTCTAAGCTGTAATCCTCATCGTAATCAGGCAATCCCATCAGATTAATGGAATGATTCGACATCGCCTGAGCGACAGGAATGAATGTTCCGGGCTCAAACACGTAATGAATAGTGCGGCCCGCCTCCCCATCCTGCTGAGGAGCACGACTTTCCCAAGCCAAGTTATCGCCATCCCAACCGTACAACGTAAAGCCACAGCCGTGCTCTCGCTGCAATCGAGCGTGCTCAGCGCTATTCCACAGTGAGCCTGCCGCCGGCCGCTGCTTGTAGTGGACCTTCGAATTCTTGGATAAACGTCGACCAAGGGCGTCGTAGGCAAACTCCACCCAAAGCCTTGAGTCCTCAAAATGCACCAGCCGATCAAACAGATCCCAACGCATCTGGCTGTAAGCACCATCGCACCAACGCTTTATCTGGTTACCACGCTCATCGTATTCGTAGTGAGTCCCTGCATACTCGCGCAGCAGGTTATCGACTAACTTGCTGCGTGGGGGAGTCAACTCCAAAGGCCGCCGACTCTCTGCCGCTTTCTCATCAAGCAGGTTACCCGCCGGGTCAAAGTCGAAGGTTTCAACACCCAAACGACTCACTGCGCTCAACAACCGGCTCACCGGATCATAGCGATAGGACAACTGGCCACGGCGTGTATCGTTGATTTCGTTCAGTTGCCCTGCGGCGTCGTAGGCGTACTCACGCTTAAGCAAAACCGACTTGTCATCACTACGCCCCAACAGTTGCTCTTGCAGGCGCCCGGCCGGGTCCCACTTCTGCGTCTGCACAAGACGATTACCTTGATGCCGAGCCACTTCGCGATGCAGGTCGTCGCGCTCATAGCCAAGCAACTCATGCTCGTTCAGGCGCAATGCCAAGAGATGACCGCTGCCGTAGGTCAACCAACTGACCCGATGCCCATCAGGACGGATCGTGGCCACACGTTGGTTGAGCACGTCGTACTCGTGCTGCCAAACAGCAACCAGTGGCTTGTCCAAACCGAGGTAGTGCTGATGCTCACGCACCATATTGCCGGCCATGTCATGGAACCATTGCACTTGGCTGTCTGCGTTACTGGCGAGGATCATGTTGCCCCTGCCGTCATAGGCGTAACGCTCCGCTTGAGACTGGTCGCCAAGCGAAGCTAGACGCTCGGTTACACGCCTCATCTCGTCATACGCTATCGTCACAACACGGTCACCGGTGGCGACCTTTGATAGGCGTCCAGAAGCGATGTCGTACTGGTAGCGAGTCAGACGTCCGTCAAAGCCTGTTTCGGTCAACAAGCGTCCTACTGGGTCGTAGAGAAATTGCGCCGAGCGTTGATTCTGGTTCTCCAGAGCCTGCAAACGTCCCAAACGATCCCACCGATACCGCAGAGTCTGTTCAGCAGCGTCCACGCGTTCTTCGACGAAACCAGCTACCGTGTAGCTCCAGGTCGTGCAGCGATCCAATCCGTCGACATGGGCCAGAAGTCTGCCCTCAGCATCGCGCTCAAAACGCTCCTCTGTTTTGTCCGGATGCCGGATAAGCGCTACCTGCCCAGCCTTGTATTCGTATTCAGTGCTCTGCCCTGCTGCATCCGTTGCGCAGATCATCAAGCCGCGATCGTCATACTCCCATGTACTGATCTTGCCCGAGCAATCCACATACTTGAGTAATTGACCCGCGTCATTGTATTCGAGGGTCTTCTCGTTACCGTTGGCATCCTTGATGGCAATCGGCAGACCTTTTTTGTCATATGCGTATTCAGTCTTGTTACCGAGCGGATCGACCGTTTCAACCAGGTTGCCGGCGTCATCATAGGCGCGCAGCCATAGCCCGCCTTCCGCGTCCATGATTTTGATGAGTTGGTCGTGGTCGTCATAGGCGAAGTGCACCACGCTATTGTCGGCGCGAATATGCTCAAGCCGATTGCCGCGCTCATCGTAGCTATAGCGGTCAGTGGCCCCATCGGGATGCACATGCCGGACGACGTTTTTGGCGTCATCGCGGAACAACCATTCCGACAAGCCATCGGCGTGACGAATGCGATACGTGTAGCCCAGGCTGTCGTAGTAATGCCATGTCTCGTTACCGTGAGCATCCGTTACGTACGTCAGACGAATGTTCTCATCCCATTCCAGACGGGTGTCGAAACTGCCGTCATCGGCCCACTCGCGCACGGCCTTGGCATCAGAGCCCGTGCCCTGCCACTGCAAGTTCATCCCGCGCCCGGTCCGGTCCGTGTAGCGCGTGATCAGATGATGCTCATACTGATACGACCAAGCTGCACCGTTCTCATCCTGGGCAAGAGTCAGATCGCCGTGCGCGTCATACTCATAAGCGCACAGCTGACGCTGTGGCGCCCCGTCACGGATCTCCCAGAGGCCGGTCAATTGTCCATGCGCATCGATCAGCGTGCCGAGGTGACGATGCACCTTGGTGATGTCATTTTCCTGATAGGTAATCAGGTCGGACAGTACGGGAGCATCACCGTGTCGATGCTCATGGTGCAGCATGATTCCGGCGCCACTACGCAATACAACACCTACTAGCAGGTAGCAAAGCCCATGACGGATGTAGGTTTCCTTGCGATCGAAACCCCGGCATAGCAGCAACTGTCCCTCGCTGACATGCAGCAAAGTGATGTTTTCAATCGCGTCGTAATGAAACTGACCGATCTTAGGTAACGGATAGCTATGGCTTCGGCCGTCTGCATTGTGGAACACCAGACCATCGTCCTGCTCATCGATGCGAGTCGTGAACGGAGTGATCCAGCGCGCGCCCAAGATGCCCGAATCATAGGCGCTCAAGTCCGAGCAATACGTGCGGGTCCAATCAATGGGGAAAGCGCCGGGCAAGCTGAAATCCGAGTGATCAAACGTCTCTGTACCCATGGCAAAGCTGATGCGCTTGCAGGTCGCAGGACATACTTCATTTTTCTCATCATTGGGGCGCGTCTTCGGCTTCGACTCAGCCCGGCTTACTTCAACCTTGCCATCGCTGGCAACGCGTCGGGATTGGCTAGTCATGCCCGGTTTGACGTTACCGCCCTGGCCGTGTGCGTTGCGCATACGCCACGCTGCAACCGCGCTGGCCAGTACGACCAACAGCGCGCCAATCGAGCTTTGAACGGCAGGGTCACTCAACTTGTTCAACTGCGTGCGCAGCTCGGGTCCCATGGCGCGCAGTGATTTCGTATGAATCAGAACTTTTTTCTTTGCTTGTTCAGGCAACAGATGCTCGGCCGCACTGTTGGCAACGCCTTTGCCCGCTGCTTTGTAAACGTTTGCCGCGGCGCCGAAGATATTGCTGATAGCGCTCAAAGGATCATGTAGCAATTGATCGCTGGCAGCGCTTGCCATCTCCCCGGCTTCTTTTAAATTGCCTTTGGCATCGAGCTGTCCGTTTACGACGCGCTCTAACCCAACAGCAATTTCATTGAGGATCTTTTCGCCAAGCTCTCCTGCATCATTGAGCAGCTCCTTGAGTTTGGCTTGTGCCTGCTTAACGAAATCATCGATCACACCAACAATGTCAGCGTTCAGATGACCGACCACGACGTTGATCAACGCATCGCCCAACACCAGCTTGCCGACCTTGGCGACCTCCTGGCGAACAAGGAACAATGTCGGACGCAAGCTCATGCGCGCGGCTGCCATGTTCGGCGGCATCGGCAAGACACCGATCAGGTTGATCCCGAGACTGACCCAGTTGAGAGGATCTTGTCGTGGGCTGTTCGAGAGTGTCACCACATCGTTCAGTGCATCGACCAGCGCCATGATATTGCCGACAACAGGCAGCGCACCGGCGACCGTCTTGATGCGCTCCAATGTCACCAGATCGCCACTGATCTCTCGTAACCAAGCATCGAATTGAGCCGCACTTCGACCCACATCTTCCACCATGATCAGATTCAGCGGAACAACGGCGACTTGTGGTTCACGTTTGGTTGCAACAGCGATATTGGTCGTCATGGAAGCGTCTTACCAGCCAGTAGGCTCGGGAATTCAGAGATGTCATGAGGCTCATCGCCAGGTGGCCTACGTCTGCACGTCGCCTCTCGTTGGCAATAAAACCAGGATGTAGTCAGGTCGATCAGCTGATCACTGCGCCTTTCGGACCGCTCGCAATGAGCGCGGCGCCACAGGCAGTTTTCATACCGTCCAGAGCGATGGGCGTACCATCAACGGTGTAGGTGCTGCTGCCTTCTGCAATGGGGAAAACCCCTTTGCAAAGCGGACAGCTAACTTTGTGACCGACGCCAGCAATAGGCTTGCCGTTGAGGTCGGTTCGGGAGAAGGCTTCGAGCACTTTGCCACCGTGAGTGGTGGAGTCGCCTAAGCGAATAACATCTTTCATGGTGTCACTCCTTTGACTAAATCTTGGATTTATAT
>Ga0209050_1001907_pt1 | contig 19961 bp, 15 predicted proteins | sample Araplavi_mTSA_r2_FD_184276 | JGI IMG/M metagenome (GOLD analysis project Ga0209050, IMG submission 184276) | Arabidopsis root microbial communities from North Carolina, USA - plate scrape MF_Cvi_mTSA_r2 (SPAdes) (version 2) | ecosystem: Host-associated > Plants > Roots > Endosphere | place: USA... | reverse complement strand
CTCGATCCCCATGCGCGCGGCTTCCAGCACAGTTTCGCGCTGCTTCAGGGCGGCGCCAACCACTATGGCCGCGACCTTGGCACCGGCCCCGGCAAGGGCGCGACCTATACCCGCGACGGCCAGGTTCTGGCCGCGCTGGACAAGGATTTCTACTCCTCGGACGCCTATGCGACGAACCTGATCGCCGAGCTGAAACAGAGCCGCGCGGAAAGCCCGGACAAGCCGTTCTTCGCCTATCTCGCCTTCACCGCGCCGCACTGGCCGCTTCAGGCCCCGGACGAGAACGTGGCCCGACAGGCAGGCAAATACGATGTGGGCTTCGACGAAATCCGCCGCCGCCGCCTTGCCCGGCAGGAACAGCTCGGCATCCTGCCCAAGGGCACGGTGGCCCACAGCGTCCGCGCGCCGCGCGGCGGCTGGGACTCGCTCTCCGCCTCCGACAAGCGCGAGGCCGCGCGCGACATGGAAATCTACGCCGCCATGGTCGAGCGGATGGACAGCAACGTCGGCCGCGTGCTTGACGAGCTGCGCGCCAGCGGCGAACTGGACAATACCGTGATCGTGTTCCTCGCCGACAATGGCGCCGAAGGCCTCGACTATCGGACCACCGGCGCCAGGATGCTCGCCAACCGGGTCGAAGGGGCCGACAACAGCTTCGCCAATCGCGGCAAGCCGGACTCCTACATCACTTACGGTCCGGAATGGGCGCAAGCGGGCACCGCGCCCTCATGGCTGACCAAGGCCTATGCCTCGGAAGGCGGCACCCGCACCGTGGCCTTCGTCAACGGGAAGGGCCTCGCCAAGGCCAAAGGCATCGGCAGCGCCTATGTCAGCGTGGCGGACATCGCGCCCACCCTGCTCGACTACGCAGGCGTGCCGAGCGGCGGCACCACGTTCCAGGGCCGGACAGTGCTGCCGATCACCGGCAAGAGCGCGCGGCCCTGGCTCGAAGGGAAGGCCGCCTTCGTCCACGCCGCCGACGAGCCGCTCGGCACCGAACTGTTCGGCAGCCGCGCACTGCGCAAGGGGGACTGGAAAGTGACCGACATCGGCGACGGCCAATGGCGCCTGTTCAACGTGGCCAAGGATCCCGGCGAAACCGAGGATCTTTCCGCGAAGAACCCCGAAAAACTGCGCGAACTCACCACCGACTGGAACGGCTATGCCAAGGCCAACGGCGTGATCCTCCCCACCGAAGCTCTCTATCGGCCGTAAAAAGGGACACGAGCCGGCGCCCGGCCCTTCGCGCGAAAGCCGAAGGGCCGGGATTACGCGGATATCCGGAACCTATACCCGTCCTCGCAATGACGAGGGAGGGCGACAAAACCGTCGCTTATCAAAGGCGCGCGACAGTCGATACCCACGCCAGCGATACCCCCGATGGGCCATGGACTGGCCCTTTTGTTGAATATCACCGGCGCCCCGCGCTGGTTACGCTGCGCCTGCTCAGGGATCACGAGAGGTCGCATGCGTTCCGAATCGCCGCTTCGCGCACTCTTCGTCATCAACTCGCTCGCGGGCGGCGGGGCGGAGCGGGTGTTCACGACGCTGGTGGATCGGCTCAGCCGAAACGCCGGGGAATTCGCGATCACCGTAGCCCTGCTCGATAACGAGACGGAGGAAGCCTACCGCCTGCCAGCCGAGGTGAAGGTCGAGCGCCTCGATGCGCGCGGAGGCCTCCTGCGCAGCGTGACCCGCACGCGCAAGCTGGTGCGCCGGTTGCGCCCGGACGTAACGCTCTCGTTCCTCTCGCGCGCCAATGTCGCCGCGATCCTGGCGATGCGCCGCAGCGGCGGCGTGGCGGTCATCAGCGAGCGGGTCAACACCACCGCCCACCTGAGAAGCGGCCGCCTCGGCATGCTCAGCCGGTTACTGATCCGCAGCACCTACCCCTCGGCCCGGCGGATCATCGCCGTGTCCGAAGGAGTGGCGCGGACGCTGGAAAGCGACTTCGCCATCGAGCCAGCAAGAATCTCGGTGATCCATAACCCGGTCGACATCGCCCGCATCCGCAGCCTTGCCGCGCAGGAACCGGCGATCCCGGTCAGCACTGCCGACTTCGTGACGATGGGCCGTCTGGTCGACAACAAGAATACCGCCATGGCCATCCGCGCGCTCGCGAGAGCAGGACCGGAAGGCAACCTGATCGTCCTCGGCGAAGGCCCCCTGCGCGAGGACCTGACCGCGCTGGCGGCATCGCTGGGCCTTGCCGATCGCGTCCGCTTTCCCGGCTTTCTCGCCAACCCTTACGCGGTCCTCGCAAGGGCGGGATGCCACCTGCTCACCTCCCATGCGGAAGGCTTCCCCAACGCGATGCTGGAGGCGATGGCGGTCGGCCTGCCGGTCGTCGCGACGGACTGTCCGTCCGGCCCGGCGGAAATCCTGCAAGTCCGCCTTGAGGACGACGAACCTGCTTTCGGCCACGGCGGCGTCCTCATCGCCATGGACGACGACCGGGCGATGGCCCGCTGCATGACCGAACTGACCGGCCCGCGCCGCGCCGCATTCGCCGCCGCCGCTACCGAGCGCGCCGCCGCCTTCTCGGTGGAAAGCGCGGTCGAGCGATTCCGTGCCACCTTGATCGATGCCGTTCCCTCCTCACGGGCGGCAGCGTCATGAAAGTCTGCGTCACCGGCCTGCGCGGCATTCCCGGCGTGATGGGCGGGGTGGAGACCCACTGCGAGGAACTGCTGCCGCGCATCGCCGCGCTCGATCCCGGCATCGAGATCGAGGTCTGCTGCCGCGCGCCCTATGTCGATCCGGCGATGACCAGCTTTCGCCATGTCACGCTGACGCCGCTCTATTCGCCGACCGGGCGCGTGAGCGAGGCGCTCGTCTCCACGCTCGTCGGCATTCTCCACGCCCGCCGCCACGGCGCCGACGCCGTGCATATCCATGCGGTCGGCCCCGCCCTCTTCGCCCCGCTCGCCCGCCTGCTCGGCCTCGGCGTGCTGCTGACCCACCACGGCGCCGACTACGACCGCGAGAAATGGGGGCGCGGCGCCCGCCTCATGCTCAAGCTCGGCGAGTGGCTCGGCGTCCGCTCCGCCGACCGCGTGGTCTGCGTCTCCCCCTCGCTCACGGCGCGCATGAAGGCGCGCTATCCGGCGCGAGCCGAGCGGGTCGAATTCATCCCCAACGGCGTCAGCACGATGCCCCCTTCGCCGCAGAGCGACGCGGACGTGCTGGACGAACTGGCTCTCATTGCCGGAAACTACGTCATCTGCGTGGCGAGGCTGGTGCCGGAAAAGGGCATCCACATCCTCGTCGAGGCGTTCCGCCGCAGCAACGACACCCGCACGCTGGTCATCGCCGGAGCCGGGCGCAAGGACGACCGCTATGCGCAGGACCTGCTGGCAGGCGCGGAGACGGGCGCGGAGATTGGGGCCGAACCGCGCATCCGCTTCCTCGGCATGGTCTCGCGCGCGCGGCTGGGTGTGCTGCTGCGCAATGCCGCGCTTTTCGTGCTGCCCTCCTTCCACGAGGGCCTGCCGATCGCCGCGCTGGAAGCGCTGGCCTGCGGCTGCCCGGTCCTGCTCAGCGACATCCAGCCCAATCTCGACCTCGACCTGCCCCCCAGCCGCTACTTCCCGGTCGGCGACGTCGCCGCCCTCGCCGCGCGCCTCGCCGACCATGCCGAGGCGCGCAAGCAGGTCCTCTTGCCCGATAGCCTGATGGACTGGGACGAAGTGGCGCAACGCACAGCCGCCACCTATCGCAAGCTCAAGGGCCGAAGGAGGCATCGCCATGCCCTCACCCATGCCAACTGATCAGACCCGGAGCCCGCGATGCTGGCACTGACCGTGGGCAGCCCGCCCATCCCGATCTTCCTGCTCCTGCCGACGATGCTTCTGTTCTGCGTGCTCGTCGTCGTGCTCTGCCTGCGCGTGGGCGCATCGGCGCGGTTCCTGATTCTGGCATTCGCCTTGCGCCTGGCGATGTCGGCAATGCCGAAATTCTCCTTCGCGTCCTCGCCGCTGGGGCTGAGCTGGAATGCGCTGGCCTCGGTCGTGCTGGTGCTGATCGGCAGCCTCCTGCTCCTGCGCAGCCGCGCGGTACCGCTGATCCTGGCGCCAGTGGTGCCGCTGCTGCTGGTCATCGTCATGAGCGCGATGCTCAACGGCGAGGCCTCCGGCGCGGTCGAGAGTCTGGTGAAATACGCCTATCTCGCGATCATCGCGCTCACCGCCTACGACGCCTTCATGGCCGACGGCGCGGGCAAAGTGCTGCTGCGACTGCTGTTCACCTTCCTGCTGCCGCTGGCGCTGCAAGGCTTCAGCCTGCTCCTCCACATCGCCAAGGCGACCGAAAGCGACGGCTCCACGTCCTACATCGGCGGCTACAACCACGAGGCCAGTTTCTCGATCATCCTGCTGACCGGCTTGCTGACCGCGATCCTCAACCCCCGGCTGCGCGGGCTCTACAAGCTCGCCATCGCAGCGATCTGCCTCGGCGGTATTCTCGCCGCGAACTACCGCACGGCGATCATCACCGCCGGGCCGCTCATGCTGGGCCTGTTCATCGCCTCCATCACCGGTGCGGTCCGCCCCGCCCAGCGGCCGATCGCGACGATCCTCGGCGTGCTGCTGCTGCTTTCGGCGGTGCCGGTGCTGCCGATCGTCGCGGGCGACCGCTTCGATGCAATCAAGACCCTAGCGCAGAACCCGGCGATCCTCAGCAAGGATCCCGGCGAGTTCAGCCGCGCCGACCAGGCCCTGCTTTCCGGACGGCTGCTGCTGTGGAGCCAATACGTCAACGCCTGGGAGGCCGGCACCCCGCCCCAGCACATGCTGGGCTTCGGCGCCAATGCTTGGGAGGGCCGCTACCGCTACTATGCCCACAACACGCTGATCTCCACGCTCTACGAACTGGGCGTGCTCGGCGTGGCGGCGATGTTGCTGCTGTGGATCTGGATGTTCGTGCTGGCCCTGACCGCGCGAACGCCCGCGCGCTTCACGCTGGTCATGGCGCATCTGGGCTTCTTTCTGCTGAACATGGCGACGATGCCGTTCTGGATGATCGAGGGCCTGCTGTTCTACGGACTGCTCTGCGGGTTCACCGTCCACGCCAAGCTGCAAGGCCGCGCGGCGAAACAGCCCGTCGCAAATGCGGCAGTGCTCCGCCCCGTTTGAGGACATTTTCCGCGTGCCGCAAGTTGTGACCTGAACATCACTCCGGCAAGTAACCGAGCAGAATCAGGCCTTGCGAATGGAAATATTCGTGATGACGCCAACAATACATCACAAAACAACACATAAGCCATTGGGAAATATAATGTTCCGAACGCTTGTCTTTGCACTTCCGCTGACCGCACTGGGATCTTCCGCCAGTGTGCCGACCGTTTCGCTGTCCAGCGTCGTCGCCGCGCCCGTCACGGTAGCCATCGCAACGACCGCCGCGACCACATTCCGGATGCCTTCGATCGCCGCCCCGCAAGTGAGTTCGGCCACCTGCAAGGCCGTGCCGACAATCCGCCTGACGGATTCGACGCCCGGCGTATCGAAACTCTGCATTGCCGACGGCAAGATCCTGGTCAACGGCAGGGATGCCAGCGGTTTCGTGATGCAGGACGTCAAAGCCCAGCGCTACGGCCCGCTGATGCGCGGCGAGAACGTGCCCAATCTCCAGGTCCGGCGCGTGTCCGACACACAGGCGCGCGCCGATGCGGCACTAGGCCTCGGCCTCGTCAATGTCAGCAACGGCATCGGCAAGGCGGTGTTCCGCGACCTCGTCTGGATCGGCGACAAAGATCACCCCGCCATCAACAGCGACGATGCCTGGGGCGCCATCACCCTCAAGGGCAAGGACGCCAACGATGTCGGCACGTTTGAAATCAGTAACTTCGACTTCCAGAATCTGTTCATGGCGCCGGGTAGCCATTACCTGAACGTCGACGGCATTTCGACGGAAGCTGGCTATTCCGGCACGATTTCCAACGGCCGCGTGCTGAACGCCAGCGACGCCTGTCTCGACATCAAGGGCAATGTCCGGGTGGACAATGTCTATCTCGCGGGATGCCGCCAGGGGATCAAGGCCTGGACCAGCCAGAGCCACGGCCTCGTCGAACTGGGCACCAACCGCTTCGTCGGCATCATCGGCAAGGGCAGCAAGACCGCCACGCGCACGATCACCATCGACGTGCTGATCGCCTCCGGCGACCCGTTGGTGCCCTTGTTCCGCGCCGAGGACGGCGTGGTCAACCTGCACATCAAGCGCCTGATCGCCAAACAGGGCCAGGTGCTGAACAGCTCGACCAGCTACTCAGGCTCCAAGGTCACGGTGGACCAGCGTCTGGCGATTTAGCGCCTATCTCCCGTCCCTTTCACCCCGTCGCCCCCGCGAAGGCGGGGGCCCCGCTTCCTTTTTCCGACCTCTCGCCCTACCGCAAGAAAAGCGGGATCCCCGCCTGCGCGGGGATGACGAAGGTGGTTTTGAGCGAAGTCAGAGATAGCGAAGCGAGACGCTCGATCTAACCGAGCAGCGCCTCATAAACCTTGAGGATCTGCGCCGCATGGCTGACGGCCGAAAGACTGTCGCGGGCGCACTGGCGCTCCTCCGTGAAATCCGGGAGAATCGTACCGAGCGCCTGCACCACCGTCGCCGCGAAAGCGCCGGGACCTGCCCCGCGCGGCACCAGTAGCCCACCACCGAACCGGCGCGCGGTCTCGCCAAGGCCGGCATCGTCGGTGGCGACATAAGGCACCCCCAGCATCAGCGCCTCCAGCGGAGTGCGACCCAACGGTTCCTCGACCGCAGTGATCGCCAGCAGATCGAGCAGGGCGATGTTCTCCTCCACCGGCAGTCGAAACCCCGCAAAGATCACCCTATCCGCGATCCCCAACTGCGCCGCGAAGGCCGCGAGGTCCTGCTGCGTCTCGTCCACCGCCCGCCCGAAGATCACGAAGACCGCACGCGGCATTTCCAGCAGCACTGCCCGCGCCATTTCCAGGAAGAAGCGCGGGCGCTTGCGCTCAGCGAAATTGCCGATGAAACCGATCAGTGGACCTTCCCGCGCGACCGGAAATTCCTCGGCAAAGCGTCGCCGCAGCGCCGCGCCGTCCAGTTCGGCGGGGAGTTCGAAAGGGTTGTCGATCCGCACCGAGCGGCGCCGCAGCCACTCGGGCAGGCGCTCCTCGACCGCGCGCGAGATGCAGACGATCCGCTGCGCCGTCGCCATGACCAAGAGGTTCGGCAGAACCGGCCGGTTGAACGCACGGTTGTGATAGATGCAGGCAATCCCGCGCAGCCGCGCCGCCGGTCCCCAGCTCTGCTGCGCGGAAAGATCGTTGTTGTGGATCACCGTACCTTGCGGCTGTCCCGCAAGGATCGCCAGCCGCTGCGGCAGCAGGCGCGCTTCGGCGACGAGGCCGTGGCGGAAGGCAGGCTCCTCGTCGAGCGGCCAGATCCTGAAGTTGCGTTCGCGCGCGACCCGCTCGATCAGACTCCCTTTCGGACAGGCCACCACCACGTCCACGCCATGATCGCGCTGCAAGGTCGTACCGAGCGTGAAGGCGGAGACGTGGCTCCCGCCGATCTTCTCGTTGGTGAAAGGAAAGACGACCCGTTCGACTCGCATCGATGCCCCGCGACTAGACTTAATCGCCATTGTGCGGTGCAAACAAAGAAACTAGCCAATGCAATTAGGTATATAAGCCGTAGCAGAAGGAAGCCATGCTCCGGATCTGGTGCTTCCCCGGCGAGGAAAACCGCCTCAGCAATCCCTATACCGCGATCCTCGTCACGCAATTGCGGCGGCTGGGGCACAAAGTCTCATCGCCCGGCTGGCCGGGGCGCTTCATCGGGCGCTGCGACGTGATCCACCTGCACTGGCCGCAGAAAGTCGTTCGCGCGAGCCTCTTCGGCAGCCTGCGCACGATCGCGGTCTGGTCCGCCTTCCTCGCGCTGCAAAAGGCGCGCGGGGCGAAGATCGTCTGGACCATGCACAATGTCGCCTCGCACGAAGGCGAGCGGCCAAGACTCGAACGCTTCTGGATGAAACGCCTGATCACCCGGCTGAGCGGTGTCCACGCCCTCTCGCAGGACAGCCTTGAGCAGGCCCGCGCGCACTATCCGGCACTCGCCGCATTGCCCGCGCTGGTCGCGCCGCATTGGACCTATTCGGACGCCTATCCGCATCCGGACCTCGTGCCGGACACCCCGGAAACCATTGCCTTCCTCGGCGACATCAAGCCCTACAAGGGCCTCGATGCCTTCCTGACCGCGCTGGAATGGGCGCAGCCCGACGCGCGCCGCTACCTCGTCCACGGCCGCCCCGAGGACGAGGAGTCCGGCGAATCCCTCGAACACCGCCTACGTGCACTGGCGGTACGCGGCTGGCGGATCGAATGGACGCTGGAGCGCCTGAGCGACCAGCAGATGGCCGACCGCCTCGCCGAAACCGCCCTGCTGCTGCTCCCTTACGAGAGCGGCGAGAACAGCGGCCTCGCGGTTCTCGCCGCCGAGCGTGGCACCCCGCTGCTGGTCTCGCGCATCGCCGCCTTCGAACCCCTGCTGGAAGAACTCGGCAGCCCCCGCGCGGTAGCCATCGAGGCCCCGCTAAGCCATTGGCAAATCGCCGAAGCCGCCGATGCCGCACGATCCGTCGCAGGCACCGTGCCCGAAGACTTCGTCCGCCGCCGCTCGCCCGAGGCCGTGGTGGCTGAGATTTCGGGTTACTACCTGTTTCTCATGGATATCAAAGGGTGAAGGCTCGCAGAATAGACCCCGCGAATTTCCGCGATTCCCGGAAGGTAGAAACTTGCACGTGCCATCGAACAAGCTTGACCCTTCCGCAGCGCAGAGGCTGGGACTGAGCGATCCCGCCGCTTCCGGCGCAAACTCCGGTCCCGACGGCGGCAAGCTGATCGACCTCTCGTGGCTGGCCACGCTGGCCTGGCGGCACAAATGGGCGATGCTGCTCGCGATCCTCGCCGTGCTGGCCGCCACCGCGCTGGCCTATGCCCTGGCGGTCAAGAAGTACGATGCCAGCGTGGTCCTCGCGCTCGACCGGGGCGACCAGCAGCTCGTCCGCACCGCGCAGAGCAACAAGGATACGATCGTCGATTCCCCGGCGGTCGATACCGAGGTCCAGGTCCTGCTCTCGCCGGAAGTGGCGACGGCGGCCGTGCACAATGCCAGGCTCAACACCAACCGCGCCTTCCTTGCCGCTTCCGCGCCCGATGCGGTGGGTCCGCTGAGCGAAGCCGCCGCCGCCAATATCCTGCGCGCCAATCTCACCGTGGCGCGGCAGGGCCTCTCCTATGCGATCAACCTCGCCTACCGCTCGCGAGATCCGCAAGTCTCGGCGATGGTCGCCAATGCCGTGGCCGACGCCTATGTCAGCGGGCAGGTGCAGGGCGAGCAGAACGCCCGCAGCCAGGACATCAACATGCTGCGCAGCCGGCTCGACCAGCTTCGCGGCGACGTCATCAAGGCCGAGGCCGCCGTCGCCTCCTATCGCGCCAGCGCGGACCTCGTCGCCGTCAGCAACGACAGCACGATCGCGCAGCAGGAGCTTTCCACGCTCAACACCGAACTCGCCTCGGCCAAGGCGGAACTGGCTGCCTCGCAGGGCCGTGCCAGCGCCAATGCCGGGGAAAACGGCACCGCCGTCAACAGCAGCCCGGTGATCCGCGACTTGCGTACCGAAGTCTCGACGCTGGAAGTGAAGCTGGCCGAACAGTCCTCCACGCTCGGCCCCAACCACCCGGACCGGGTAAGAACCGAAGCCCAGCTCAACAGCGCCCGCCAGTCGCTGCGCCGCGAAGTGTCGCGCGCCAGCGCCGGGGTCAGTTCCGACGTCAAAGTGGACAGCCAGCGCGTCGGCGCGATCCAGGCCGCGATCGGCGGGGCCAAGGGCCGCCTGCTGGCCGGCAACAACGCCTCGGTGCGCCTCAACGAACTGGAGCGCGTGGCCGAAAGCTCGCGCCAGCTCTACCAGACCTTCCTCGACCGCTACCGCGTCGAACTCGCCACGCGCGGAACTGAAAAGAGCAAGGCCCAGGTCATCGCCCGCGCGCAGGTGCCGCCCCGCCCCTCCTCGCCCGATCTGCTCGTCTACATGCTCGGCGGCGGCATTGCCGGGGTGATCGCCGCGGTGCTGCTGGCGCTAACGCTCGAATGGCGCGAACGCGGCATCCGCACCCGCGCCGAGGCCGAGGAACTGACCGGCTACGAAGTGGTCAGCAGCCTTCCCGACATTACGACGATGGACGAGCCCGACTTCCACAAGGACGAGACGCTGGGCGTGCCGGACTTCCTCGTCGAGCACAAGGATTCGCCTTTCGCCGAATCCGTGCGTGCGATCTGGACGGCGCTGAAGATCGGCCACAAGGGCCAGGTCGCCCGCTCGGTGGGGATCACCTCCTCGATCCCGGGCGAGGGCAAGACCAGCACCGCCATCGCGCTCGCCCGCTCCGCCGCCATGGCCGGGCGCCGCACCCTGCTGATCGACTGCGACGTGCGCCGCATGGGCACGACGATCGCGCTCGACTTGCGGGGCCGTCCCGGCCTTGCCGAAGTGCTAACCGGCGAGGCACGGGTCGAGGACGTGCTGGTGGTCGACGAACCGTCCGGGGCGCATGTCCTGCCGCTCAATTCCACGGCGCAGACCCCGCTCGACATCATCCACTCCGACGCCACCGCCACCCTGTTCGACCGCTTCAGGCAGGAATACGACCTCGTCGTACTGGATATCGCGCCGGTCATCCCGGTGGCCGAAGCGCGCGCACTGGCGGCCATGGCGGACGTGACGCTGATGATCCTGCGCTGGCGCACCACCCAGCGCAATGTGGTCAGGACGGCGCTGCGCGAACTCGACCGCGCCGGGGCGCATATCTACGGGCTACTGCTGACCCAGGTGGACACCCGCAGTTCGGCGGTGCTGAGCGAGGAAATGGCCTACTATCAATACTACTACGCGCGCGGGGCAAACTAGATCGCTTCGTCTGCGTAGCCGAAAAACGCCAGCAGGTCCGGCGCTTCCGCCACGGTCTCGGCGACGATCCGCCGCTCTCCGGTCGTCAGCATGAGCACTTGCGCCGAACCGGCTTCGTCTTCCGCCGCCACAGGGGGCAAGGCCCCCGCCTCAAGCCCGAAAGCCGTCAGGATCGCATCGTTATCGCTGCGGAAGCGCTCGTAAGTGACGAGCGGATAGCCGTGCCGCTCGATCGCATCGCGCAGCAATCCGCTGCGCCAGATCCACATGCGGGCGAGATGCCGCACCACCTGCTCACGCGGAACGCCGCGATAGGCAGGCAGGGCATAACGCTTGAGCTGGGCGTCGATATTGGTCAGCGGCGCGCGGTTGCACACGGCCACGCGGTATTCGGCGAAGTGGGAGAACAGCGTCTCATAGCGCACGAGATGCGGCGGGCTTTTCTCCAGAAAGAAGGCGTGGCTGCGGCTGCGCTCCACTTCGGCCATGCGCGCGCTCCAGCCGCCGAGCACGGCCTCGTAGTCGATGAATTTCTGAGCGAGCCACTGGTCGTTGTCCATCAGCCCCCGCACCAGCCGCTGCCCCTCGAAGCTAGAATGCAGGCCGACGACATCGGCGCGCGCGGCGACATGGCGGGCCACGGCGGTCGTCCCCGCTCCGGGCGGCGCGAGGAGGAAGAGGAAGGGGTGATGAATGCGCTCCACCCGGCGCTTCGGCCAATAAGGCCCCGGATCGGCGGGACGGGCCTGAAGCCCGAGCGGTTTCAGGAAGCGGTCTACCGCCACGTTCACAGAGAGGCCCCGTCCATGAAATTCTCCCGATGCAGGGAATCAGGATAACCTCTGGCATCGCGGCGGCCCCGGCTATTGCGAGCGGCAGCCTACCCCTTTCGGCGCTTCAGAGCAGTTCGAAGCCGGTGATCCGCAGCAGGCTTTCGGTGATCGGCTTTCCGTGCAGGATCAGCACGCGATCCTCGCGCAGGCGGTGGACGAGAGCCTGCTCGGCGCGCCCGTCCAATATCAGGTCGATCTCGATCCGGTCGTGATAGATCCGGCCCTGTCCGAGCACGTCCTCACGAAAGGTCGTGCCTGCGGGATTGAGCGCGATGCGGACTTCGGCCCCTTCACAGGTCCAGCCCGTTGCGGCGACTCCCGTGATCTCGAAGCCCGACGGCTTTGCGACAACCTCGGCCACATCCACGGTCAGCACCGTGGCGTCGCTACGTTCGATCATCCGAGCCATGCCATTCATTCGTACAGTATAGAACACAATGTCTAATGAAATGAGAAGGAAGCGGCGCGATTGCGCGCCTCGGGATCAGGGCTGCGGCAACGTGACCGGCGTACCCGGCGCATCGCGCAGGCGCAGATAGAGCTTGCCGCCGACCGGACGCGGCACCGCAAGACTGGAGCCGGTAAAACCGGGCGGCACCGCAGCAGCCTGCGCAAAAGCAGGTTCGGCAGCCACGGCATCGATCAGGAAGAGGTCACGCCCGGAAAGCAGGCAAGGCTTGGCCTCTGCCTTTTCACCTGCCTCGCAGGTCAGGTTCTCGACGCGCGGCAGGCGGACCAGCGTGGCAAGCGGGCGCCAGTCCCCGGTCATATCGTCTCCCACCAGCCGGAAGCGCAGCGGGCCGAACGATCCGGCGGGCAAGTCTGCCGCCTTGAGCCGCCCGACGAGCACTTCCCGGCTCTCCAGCGTCAGTCCTTTCCCGACAGACAAGCGCGCGGCCACGGGACCGTCTCCGGTTGCCACTTCAATCGTATCGCGCATGTCGAACGCGGCACCGGGTGCGGCCTTGACCGAGAAGACCAGTTCGCCGTTGTCCGGCAGCAATTCGCCCGCGCCGAGTTCCAGTGCTTTTGCGCCCGGCGCCACCGGGCCGGGATAGACGGTGCGACCCAGCACTTCGGCCTGCGGACGGGGAGCGCCGACACGAACCGGCAGAGTCAGGTTGCGACCATCCGCCAGCCGCACTTCCGCCTTGGTGGATGTGCCCGCTTCCGGCGCACGGGCATTGCCCTGCGCGATCAGGCGCAAGTGATCGACCGCGTCCTCTCGGGTCAGTCCATCGGGACGGAACTCGGTCTCCCCCAGCCTTACCGACTGAACCTGATCGAGCCGCTGCCCGGTGAGCAGCCCCTGGCTGTCCCCGGCGTGAAGCTCGAAACCATCGACCCGGCTAGCCTCGGCGCGCGAATGCAGGGTCACGGTTTCCGGCCCCTTGGCGCCCTGATAACGCACCTCCAGCCGCACTTCGCCGGGCTTGGCCCCCGCCAGCGGCACATTGAAGACCAAGCGGTTGCCGTCCTGCACTTTCCAGTCGAGCGGCTTCGGCGCGCCGCTGCCCTGCCGCAGCGAGACTTCCTCGACGCACGATGGCGCCGTGCCTTCCAGGGTCACGGTGTTGTCGCGCCCAACCACCAGCGCATCGGGATCGCCCGTCACCTTCCAGGCATTGCCGTCAGGCCGCTGCAACAGGAAGTCGGGACCGCCGAACGGCGCGAAGCCCCAGGTTCCATGAAGCTGCGCGCGCACCGAACCGGCAAAGGCGCTCGGCAAGTCATCCGGCCCGATCATGTAGCCGCCCCGGTCGGCACGCGGCACCACCGGCAGGTCCACCGTCTGGCCCGAGGCATTGGTGAGCTTCACTTTCATGTCGTGGGCAAAGGCGGTCGAGAAGACCAGCGGCGCGCCTTCCACCGGCAATACCGCACCGGGCCGGGCCACGCAGATCGGCGCCTTGGCGGTGCTGCGCAGTTGCGGCGGAATGTCCGATTCCACCGCAGGCAGCGACGCGACCATGACCGACTTCGGCTTCTGGAACGAGGGCGCGGCATTGAGCAGCAGCGACATCGTCGCCTCCTTGCGCACCCAGAGCGTCGGCAGATAGTTGAACTGCGGGTTGGAGAAGGCCCCGAAAATTCGCGCGATATCGCGGGCGGCGCCGATATAGGCGCTGTAATAGCCCGCGCCACCTTCCGGCGTGGCGCTCAGTTGCAGGGCGAGATCGGTCGGCGCGCCGGTGAGCGTGTCAGCCAGCGAACTGGAATGCACGTCGTTGAGCACCAGCGATTCGCGGTTCTCAAGCAAGCAGGAGGCCTGCATGTCGACGACCTTGGACAGGCACTCGTCGTTCAGCTTGATCGAAAGGCTGCGTGCCAGCACCGGCGCCAGCGTACGCAAGTATTCCGGTCCGGTGTTGTCCTGCGCCTGGATCGCGGCCATGAAGGCGGCCAGACGCGAATGGTCGAGCGAGGCCTGGTTGAGGTCCTGGCTGGCGCGCACGAACTCGCCCGGCTTGCCGCGCACTGCGTCGAGCAGCACGCCTTCAGCCCCGCCGGTATCCGCCACCATCAGCAGCACGACCTGCCGCGCGCCCTTGGGCACGGTGACGGCGATCGCCTTGTCCTTTTCCTTCTGCTTCCAGGTGCTGACCGTGGTGATCCAGTCCTTCGGCGGCGGATTGGTGGCGCCGCGCAGAAAGGCCGAGGTGAGCAGGAACTTCTCGCCCTGATCGCCCGGCAGGTCGGCGTGGATCGAGAGCTTGTCGCCCTCGGCCAGGCTGGGCACCTGCGCGATCGGCAGGGTCTGCTGTCCGCGTGTGACTTCGATCCGCAGATCGGGCCCGTTCAGTTCGAACGGGGCGGGGTCGGCGAGGGCCGATGCAGGCGCCAGCAAGGCCGCAGCGAGCACGCCCGCCGAAGACAGGGTGAGCGCTCCGGCGCGCGCGATCCGCGAATCATCGTCCTTCATGCTGATCGGCAAAGCGCGTCCATCCTGTCGGTTGCCTGACTATGGGTTCCGGAGCGTAAAATTATTCACGCCCGCGCCCGCCTTGCCAAGACCGCGCACCCGATTTGCCGAACGGACCATGGCTTCCTCCTCGGCACCGGCACCGGAAGGGCGAGGAAATCAGCGCTGCTTCTTGGCCGGAGCGACCGTGAAATCGGGGTCCTTGTTCGCCACCCAGTCGACGAACTTGCGCACATTGGGATGGGCCAGCAGGCCCTCCACGTCCATGCCGTGGCGCTGCAATTCGGAATTGGTGAAATTGGTGGTCAGCGTGTTCTGGCAGATGGCATGCATCGGCACGACATCGCGTCCGCCCCGGCTCTTGGGCACGGGATGGTGCCAGACGATGGTCTTGCCGGTGGGACGGCCGCAGAGCCAGCAGGGCACCGGCGGCGGCGCCTGTTCCTCTTCGTCCTGAACGTCGTCCCAGGAGCCGTGTTTGCGATGCTTGCGGGCCATGCCTCTGCCTGAATTGCCTGAAAATCGCGCCGCACCTAGCCCGAGACGGCTGACATTGCCACCGCAACCTCCTATCGGGCCGCCCATGGCCAGGAAAAAGCGATATCTGACCGCAAGGATGCCGGACGGCTATGTGAAGACAATCGGGCCGACCGCCGATCCCTTCACCCATTACTGGCGCATCGTCGCCGAGCTGGAAAACGGCAAGACCGAGGTGTTCTGGGGCCATACCCGCTCGCTGGCCGAGGCGAAAAAGAGACGCGCCGCCACGCAGGACGCCGTGCGCATGCGGGGCTGGAAGAGTTTCCTCTTCGAGATCGCCGAACTGGAGGAGAGCGCGGAGCCGCCAACCCGCGCATGAGCGAAGATCGAACCTCAATCGTTTTAGTTGCAAATCATTCTCATTAACAATATAGCGCCAGCCGTTAGCCTTCGCAAAGGATGGGCGGCATGTCGCAGTTCGCCGAATGGCGGTCGGAGTTCAGGAAAAATGTGCCCGGGCGCAGCCTCGCCCTCGCGCTGACATGCCTGTTTCACGCCCTGCTGCTGGCGGTGCTGCTCTGGCAATGGCGGGTGCAGAGCGCCTTTCCCCCGCCGCCGCCGATCACTGTCGTTCCACTCAAGGCGGTGGAAGCCACGCCAGTCGAACAGCCGAAACCGCGCATTCCACCCTCCCCCGCAAGGCCCAGCACGGCCCTGGAACAGCAGCAGTCTCGCACGATCCAGACGCCGCTGCCTGCTCCCCTGCTGACGCTACACCCGCCGCTGGAACTTTCCGCGCCCGCCGTGGCAATCGAGCCTCGGCCGTTGCCCATCCCTGCCGAGGAAACCGCGCCGCCACCCTCGCCGCGTTCACGCAAGGGCGAAGTGAGCTTCGAGGGTCTGCTGCTCGCCCGCATCGAGGAAATGCGCCGCTACCCCGCAAGTGCGCTCAGCCGCCGCCAGCAGGGCGTGGTGCAACTCCTGTTCCGGATGAACCGCGAAGGCGAAGTGCTCTCTGCCCGCGTCACCGGCGGATCGGGCTTCGCCGTGCTCGACAGCGCCGCGTTGCAGATGCTCCGCCGCGCTGAGCCTCTCCCCAGGATTCCGCCCGAGCGCCCGGACGAGATCGAAGTCGCCGTGCCAATCGAATTCTCGCTGAAGCAGCAGGAACGGCTGGCCCGAGCCAATTGACATCAGGTGTTTCCACCGGCCCCTGAAATCGTATAGGCCTCTGGGCGATGTCCAGAATCTCCATGCTGCTCGCCGCCCTGTGCGCCACAGTTCCCGCCCTATCCATCACCGCAGAGGCCGCGCCCGTGACCCAGCAGACCGCTTCGCCGCTCGATTTCCAGCGCGTCTTCGCCAGCCCCTCGCTCGACGGCCCGCAGCCGCGCGAAGTGAAGATCTCGCCGGACGGGCGCTATCTCACCCTGCTGCGCAACCGCACCGAGGACCGCCAGCGCTACGACCTCTGGGGCTACGACCGTGAGAGCGGCGAATGGCGCATGCTGGTGGATTCGCTCCAGCTCGGCTCCAACCGCGAGCTTTCCGAAGCCGAGAAGATGCAGCGCGAACGCAAGCGCGTGGGCGATCTCAAGGGCATCGTCGCCTATGACTGGAGCGACGACGGCCGCTCGATCATCGTCCCGCTCGACGGCGACCTCTACCTTGCCGGACTGGACGGCTCGGTGCGCCGCCTGACCGATTCCCCCGAGGACGAGCTGAATTCCGCACTCAGCCCCGGCGGCAAATACCTCTCCTTCGTGCGCGAGCAGCGGCTCTGGGTCGGCTCGCTCGAACAGGGCGCACAGAAGCCGATCACGCCCGAGGAGAGCGCCAAGACCGTCCACTGGGGCGAAGCCGAGTTCGTGGCCCAGGAAGAGATGGACCGCATGTCCGGCTACTGGTGGTCGCCGGACGAGAGCCGCCTCGTGGTCGAGCGTTACGACGAGGCCCCGGTCCATGTCGTCACCCGTGCGGCGATCGGCGCCGAAGGCACGCGGACTTACGAACAGCGCTATCCGGCGGCAGGCACGCCCAATGCGGTGGTCTCGCTCTTCGTGATGAAGCCGGACGGCAGCGGCCGGGTGGAGATCGACCTCGGCGCCGATAAGGACATCTACGTCGCCCGCGTCAACTGGGCGCGCGACGGCAAGACGCTCTACGTCCAGCGTCTTGATCGCGAGCAGACCCGGCTCGACATGCTCGCCGTCGATCCCAGCACTGGCAAGAGCCGCACCCTGTTCAGCGAGAATGCCGCGCCGAAAAGCTGGATCAACCTGACCAGCAACTACCGCTTCCTCAAGGACGGCAGCCTCGTCTGGTGGTCGGAACGCGACGGCTTCGGGCACCTCTACCACTACGCGAACGGCAAGTGGCGCCAGCTAACCTCCGGAGACTGGGTGGTGACCAAACTCGTCTCCATCGACGAGGCCCGCGGGCGGATCACCTTCACCGGCACCCGTGACGACGTGCTCGCCCCGCAGCTCTACGCCATCGATCTCGGCAAGCCGGGCGCGCCCGAGCGGCTGACCGAAACCGGCTGGTCGAACGCGGCGGTGGCCAACAAGGACGGGCGGACGTTCGTCGTCACCCGCTCCTCGCCCACGCAGCCTTCGCAGAGCTACGTCGCCGATGCGGCAGGCAAGCGCCTTGCCTGGGTGGAGGAAAACCGCCTCGACGCCGCGCATCCCTATGCGCCGTATCTCGCCGGACATCGCACCCCGACGTTCGGAACCGTCAAGGCCGAGGACGGCAGCGATCTGCACTGGATGATGATTACCCCGAAGATGGAGCCGGGCAAGCGATACCCGGTGTTCTTCGAGCACTACGGCGGCCCGCACAACCAGCAGGTCTCGCGCGGCTGGACCGGCGCCCTGCCGCAGGCGATCGTCGACAAGGGCTATATCTACTTCCGCATCGACAACCGCGGCAGCGCCAATCGCGGCGTGAAGTTCGAAAGCCAGATCTGGCACGCGATGGGCACCGTCGAAGTGGCCGACCAGCGCGCCGGGGCCGAGTATCTGAGGACCCTGCCCTTCGTCGATCCGAAGAAGATCGCGACGTATGGCTGGTCCTACGGCGGCTACATGACGCTGAAGATGCTCCAAGCCGACCAGGGCCTCTACGCGGCGGGAATCTCGGGCGCGCCGGTGACGAAGTGGGAACTCTACGACACCAACTATACCGAGCGCTACATGGGCGACCCGCGCAAGGTTCCCGAAGCCTACCAGGCCTCCGACGCGATCGCCAATGCCACGAAGATGACCGACCCGCTGCTGCTGATCCACGGCATGTCGGACGACAACGTGGTGTTCGAGAACAGCACCGTGCTGATCTCGAAGCTCCAGGCCAGCGCCGTGCCGTTCGAGATGATGCTCTATCCCGGCTATACCCATGCGGTGAAGGGGCCGATGATCAGCAAGCACGTCTGGGACACGATCTTCGCCTTCCTCGGCCGTCACGGCGTGACGCCGCCCCAATAATATTTCGCATCCCTGATGCGCCCCCTTTCGGGAGACGCTTTTTCGAAACGCCGGGCCTTATGGGTCCGGCGTTTTCGTTTGCGAACTGCCGCCTCTCCGTCGGACCTCGCTGGCGCTGAACGAGTCGGCAGCGGCCCGAAGCCCCCCATACAAGGCTATACGAATGGTTGGTTTCGCCCGACTTTCGCATGGCGTCATATGTGCGCCGCAAGCACGGCAACCACTGCCGGATCGGTCCAAAGCCAACTTTTCAATTTTATCGAACGTTTATCGTCATTTTATCCAGCTTCACTGAAGCCCGAAATGCCGCAAAAACAGCTTCACCAGACAACGACAGGAGCTTACCAATGACCGCCACCGCAACCCCCACCGCTACCGCTACCCCCGGCAAGTCGCTGATCTCGCCTGACAATCACGCGCTTGTCCTGATCGACTTCCAGTCGCAGATGGCGTTTGCCACCAAGTCGATCTCGGCGGAACTGCTCCGCAACAATGCCGCCCTGATCTCGCGCGGCGCCAAGTCCTTCAACGTTCCCACCATTCTTACCACGGTCGCCGAGAAGAGCTTCTCCGGCCCGATGTTCGAAGAGATCACCGAAGCCTTCGAAGGCCAGGCCATGCTCGACCGCACCAGCATGAACACCTGGGAAGACGAAGGCGTGATCGAAGAGATCAACCGCATCGCCAAGCCGCGCATCGTCTTCGCCGGTCTCTGGACCTCGGTCTGCATCGTCGGCCCGGTTGCCTCGGCCATCGACCAGGGCTTCGAAGCCTATGTCATCACCGATGCCTGCGGCGACATCTCCACCGAAGCGCATGAGCGTGCGGTCGAGCGCATGATCCAGCTCGGCGCCGTGCCGATGACCTCGCTCCAGTACCTGCTCGAGCTGCAGCGCGACTGGGCTCGCACCGAAACCTATGACAGCACCACTGGCATCGCCAAGAAGTGGGGCGGCGCTTACGGCATCGGCATCAATTACGCGAAGACCATGTTCGGCGCGTCCGAAGGCGGTCACTGATTTGAGTTCGTGATCCTTCGACAGGCTCAGGATGAGCGGACGTAGTGTAAACCTCTCAACACCGCTCAGGCTGAGCCTGTCGAAGCCCCCACCGTAAAAGCCCACTCTCACCCAAAGGATCAGCATCATGGCATATGTCACCACCAAGGACGGCGTCGAAATCTTCTACAAGGACTGGGGCCCGAAGGATGCCCAGCCGATCGTGTTCCACCACGGCTGGCCGCTCTCGTCGGACGACTGGGATGCGCAGATGCTGTTCTTCCTCTCCAAGGGCTACCGCGTCGT
>Ga0209050_1001904_pt1 | contig 19971 bp, 17 predicted proteins | sample Araplavi_mTSA_r2_FD_184276 | JGI IMG/M metagenome (GOLD analysis project Ga0209050, IMG submission 184276) | Arabidopsis root microbial communities from North Carolina, USA - plate scrape MF_Cvi_mTSA_r2 (SPAdes) (version 2) | ecosystem: Host-associated > Plants > Roots > Endosphere | place: USA... | reverse complement strand
GACACCGGTTGAACGAACGCTGGAATTTCACCGGTCAGCTGGCTTACTACAACTACAAGCAGGTAGGCCAATCGTTGTGGCCCAGTTCGGTTACGCCGGAGGGCAACATGCAACGCGGTGCCTCCATCTGGGATGCCTTGGGCCTTTCGAAGATCGGACAGTTCTTTGTGAACGGCGAGGAGCGCACGGGCAACATCACCCACCGCCTACTGGCCGGCCTGGATCTCAGCCATAAAGATTACTACGCCGATTGGAGTCAAGGCGGCGCCCTCGGAGGCGACACGTTCAACATCTACAAACCGGTATACGGCCTGGTACCCGCCTCGGCGTTGCCCGCCTATGACCGGTCGAAGTCGATCCGCGAACGCGGCGTACATTACAACCAAAGCGCCACCGGCATCTACGTGCAGGACGAAATGGCTTTCCTGGAAAATAAAGTGCGGCTGACGTTGGCCGGACGCTATACGAATGCCAAGAACGCCGATCCCTATTCCGAAAGTACAGATGACAATAAGTTCACCCCCCGCGTAGGCGTGAGCATTTCCCTGACACCCAACACCACCGTGTATGGCGTGTATGACCAAGCCTTCCTTCCCAATCCCGGCCACGACTACACCGGGAAAAAATTTGATCCCATCACCGGCAGCAACCTGGAAGCGGGTGTGAAACGCGATTGGATGAATGGCAAATGGAACGCCGGTCTCACCGCCTACCAGATCACTAAAAACAATGTGCTGGTGTTGGACACGGACCATCCCGATCCGAACACCGGTCAGCTGGTGTACTCAAAACAAATCGGGCAAACCCAGACCAAAGGCATCGAATTCGATGTGCGCGGCGAAGTGGTGAGGAACCTGGAGTTGGTATTGAACTATGCCCTGACCGACTCGAAGGTGACCAAAGACACGCAAGAGCAAAATATCGGAACAAAGGTGCCCGGCACTTCCAAACACGTCACCAATGCATGGCTGAACTATCGCTTCAGCAACGGCAGCTTGAAAGGCCTCGGTTTTTCCGCGGGCTACCAATGGCAGGTCGAACGTTCGTCGTGGTATGTGTTCGACGGCACGAATCAATCGCTGCCCAACTACTTCCGCCTCGATGGCGCGGTGTCGTGGCAGAACGAAAGCTTCAGCGTGGGGTTGAATGTGAACAACATCCTGGACGCCTATCTTTTTAGCGGCTCCCCCTACGACGTGAATTTTGATGGCAAGAAAGAATTCTACTGGCAAACGGAAGCGCCCATCAACTTCCGGTTGAATGTGGCCTATCGTTTTTAAACGCTTGCGCGGATGGCGGAAAAGAAAAAAAATTGGTTTCGTAAACTCATCGGTTGGCTGCACCTCTGGCTCGGGCTCACGTCCGGGCTGGTGGTTTTTATCATCGCGGTCACGGGCTGCTTGTACGCGTTTCAGGATGAGATCCAGAACGCGACCCAGCCCTATCGCTTGACCGTGGCCCGGGACAAACCGGTGTTGCCGCCTTCGCAGCTAAAGGCGATCGCTGAGAAAGAATTGCCAGGAAAGAAGATCCATGCCGTGCTGTACCCTGTCGCCGGGCGTTCGGCGCAAGTGATCTTCTATAACTTTGATCCGGAATACTATTACTTCGTCTACCTCGATCCTTACTCCGGCGACGTGTTGGAAGTACGCGACGAGAACGCGGGCTTTTTCCGTTTTGTGCTCAATGGTCACTATTACCTGTGGCTTCCACCGACCGTCGGTCAGCCGATCGTGGCCGTTTCCACGCTCGTGTTTGTGGTCATGCTCATCACGGGCATCGTGCTGTGGTGGCCAAAGAATCGCAAGGCCGCGAAGCAACGCTTCGCCATCCAGTGGAACGCCCGCTGGCGGCGGAAGAACTATGATCTTCACAACGTGCTGGGCTTCTATGCATCGTGGGTAGCGCTCATTTTGGCGTTGACGGGTCTGGTGTGGGGCTTTCAATGGTTTGCCAACAGCGCGCATGCTGTGGCGGGCGGAACGAAATCCCTCCTGTATGCCGAACCCATGGCCGACACAACGGCCGTCGCCCAGGCCGGCATGCCTGCCCTCGACCGGATCTGGATGAAATTGAAAACCGAAAATCTGGATGCGCAGATCATGGAAGTGCACGTGCCCGAAACGAAGGCATCGCCCATCGTCGTGAATGTCAATACCGACAACCAAACCTATTGGAAGACCGACTATCGTTATTTCGATCCCTACACGCTAAAGGAGCTGGAGGTCGATCATATTTATGGTAAACTCTCCGAGGCAAACGCCGCCGACAAATTGCTGCGGATGAACTACGACATTCATACCGGCGCCATCATGGGCCTGCCCGGCAAGATCCTCGCGTTTTGTGCCAGCCTGCTTTGTGCGTCGCTGCCCATCACGGGGTTTTACATCTGGTGGGGGAGGAGAAAAAAGGATCGCCGGGAGGCAAAACAACCCCCGCGTCAAGCCGCTTCCCGCCGCATAAAAACGGCCAATCGCAACGCCCTCCCGAAAATACCTGCGGAATAGACTTCGGACCCTCGCAGCACCTTTGCGCCTTTGCGGTTAAAATCTTTACTTACGGCAAATTCATTCCGAATGGCCGTTAGAAAAACCGCAAAGATCAAGGACCTGCTCCAACGCCGCAGCCCTTGGTTTCGCCGCGCCGTGAAAGCGATCTGGATACTCTTTTTCGTGATCACGGTAGGTTGCCCCCTTTACATCCTTTCTGTTAAGTATAACTTCCTGGGACTGTACGGCGAAATGCCCAGCCTCAAGGCCATCGAAAACCCGGAGAACGACTTGTCGTCGGATGTGATCTCTGCCGATGGTGTTTCTTTAGGGCGGTACTTTAGTTATAACCGGAGCCAGGTCCCTTTCAACAAGCTGTCGCCGGTGTTGGTGAAGACGTTGGTTACTTCGGAAGACATTCGTTTCAAGGAACACTCCGGTCTCGATGCGAGATCGCTGGTGCGCGCGATTAGCGGGGCGCTTACGTTTCGCTCGTCCGCGATCGGTGGAGGAAGTACGCTGACACAGCAATTGGCTAAGAACCTTTTCACGTTGAACCCGGAGCTCGACGGCAGCCTGGCGAAGCTGGGGAAACTTCCGCGGAGGCTCGTCCAGAAATCAAAGGAATGGATCATCTCCGTTTACCTGGAGCGGCACTTTACAAAAGATGAGATCCTGGCGATGTATCTCAACACCTGTACTTTTGGTAACAACGCTTTTGGAATAAAGGTAGCGGCTGAAACCTATTTCAATAAGCAACCCGATAAACTCAATGTACAGGAGTCCGCTGTGCTGGTAGGGATGTTGCAGTCGCCATCGTTATTTAATCCCAAAGATCATCCCGAAGCGTCGCTGAGCAAGCGCAACTCCGTGTTGTATAAACTTTTTAAGGATGGCTATCTGTCAAGAGCAAAATACGATTCCGTAAAAGGGCTTCCGATAGACATGAAGTTCTCGGTGCAAAATCAAAACAAGGGATTGGCCACCTATTTCAGGACCGTGATCACCCCGGAGCTTTCCAAATGGTGTAAAGAGAACGGCTACAATCTGCGGGAATCGGGATTGAAGATCTACACCACCATCGACAGCCGGATGCAACGTTACGCCGAAGAGGCCGTGGCGGAACAAATGAAAATTCAACAAAAGAAGTTCAATGATCATTGGAAAGGACAAAACCCCTGGATCGACGACAACAAACGCGAGATCCCCGGCTTTCTTGAATCGCGGATCAAGCAATCGGATTATTATCGCTACCTCGTACGCAAATACGGCGAACGCGGCGATTCGGTAAAGATCATGCTGAATGTGAAAAAGCGAATGACCGTCTTCACCTGGAGCGGCGAGCGCGACACCGTGTTCAGTTCTATGGATTCGTTGCGTTACTACAAACGTTTTTTAAATACAGGCTTCATGTCGATGGACCCGCGCACGGGAGCGGTGAAGGCTTGGGTGGGCGGCATCAATCACAAGTATTTCAAATACGATCACGTGAAGCAGGGCACGCGCCAACCCGGATCGACCTTTAAGCCTTTTGTGTATGGTACGGCCATGGAGCAAGGCTATAACCCCAACCAAAAATTCCAGGACATCTCGCCCACGTTCACCGTGGCCGGAGGCGCGACGTGGCGGCCGGCGAACTCCGATGGCAAATACGGAACGGGAGAGTGGCTGACGCTGCGTCAGGCGTTGGCACAATCGAAGAACACGATCACAGCGCAGCTGCTCCAGCGGGTAGGCATCGACAACGTTGTGAATTTTGCAAAGCAGGCCGGCATCACCAGCCCGCTCGATCCGGTACCCACGTTATGCTTGGGAGTTAGCGATGTTTCGCTGTATGAATTGGTCGGGGGATACAGCACATTTGTGAACCTGGGCATACACACCGAGCCGTTTTACATTACGCGCATAGAAGATAAAAATGGCAATGTCATTCAGACCTTTTCACCCAAGATCCACGGGGAGGCCATGAATGAGCATACGGCCTATAAAATGATCTACATGTTAAGAGGAGGCGTGGAAGAAGCCGGAGGCAGCTCGCAGGCCCTTAGCGATGCCGTGAAAGAAGACAACGAAGTGGGAGGCAAGACCGGGACCACGAGCAACGCCAGCGACGGTTGGTATATGGGTATCACCAGCAACCTCGTGTCGGGTGCCTGGGTAGGCGGCGACGAACGGAGCATTCATTACAAAACCTGGAGCCTAGGTCAAGGCGGCGCCACAGCGCGTCCCATTTGGGATAGCTATATGCGAAAGGTCTATGCCGATCGCTCTCTGGAATACAAGAAGGGTCAGTTCAGACGCCCCTCCACACCACTCGACATGTCATTGGACGCCACGCGTTATCCCGCCGATTCGTTGGATAATGGGGAGGTTTTTGATCCCAATCAATAATAACAGCACAGACGCATATCCGGTAATAAAAAAGCAGGCGCGAAGTATATTTCAGCGCCTGCTTTTTTTAGTATGCCACGTAAGATTTTTTATTCATGGCCGTGATGCTCGCGCGGCCGGCAACGGGCCCATTCATATTCAAATTTGAATATGCGTGTTTCCGTCGGGCTGCCGAGATAGGTGGCGTTCCACACGATCTTTTTTACAAGGTTGCCGTCATACGTATAATTGAAAACATGGGTGGTTGCCGTGATCGGAGCACCTTCGATTTGATAGACGCCCTTAATCGGGTTGTTCTGCGAATACACGCTGATCAAAGGAATGTTGTAGGAGCCCACGGGGAAGTTGGCGGATCCTATCGGGAAAAATGCCGGGTTGTTCACAGCGTCTGCCAGGAGCATAAAGGGATTCGATTTGTGATCATAGGCCGAAGCGGTAAATTCTGTAAAGGCAGGTATGGTATATACCCGCGCCACGTTGTTGCCGCTGTAGGTGAACTTGCGGTCGAGCTCAAAGCCTACCGTGGTGTTGCCATCTTCATCCACGTTGAACTCCTGTTCGGTGACCGACGATAGTTTGGTGGGCGTGAGGTAGTGAATGGTGAGATGGCCGTGCGGCGTGTCAATTCCATAGTAGTCCACGTTCGCGGTGCTGACTTCCGTGATTCCCAAGGGACCTTGCGCGAAGGTGAAGCGTATGTCGGGTCCGGGATGGCCATCGAGCATAATGTCGATCTGGTAGAGCTTCTGGTTTTCATCATAGGAAAAGATGATGTCGCGGTCTGTGCCGTTCAGTTTGGTCAACGTGCCATACGGATCGTACTCCGCACGATAAAGAATGTTCTCCCACTCAAAAGTTTTGATTCGAAGCTTTTGTGGTGAAGGCCCGGGGCCGAAGCATGACGATAAACATACAATGCATGCCAGGATCAGCACGCTCGTGAAGGTGTTGATAGTTTTCATAACGAGAGGGGGTTTAACTTTACTTAAGATAAGTATTCACGACTTTAGAAATCGGGGGTGGGTTTGTATTTATTTTCTGTTAAGCGGGATCCCTAACCGAAGTCAGGCATGATCTGCCCTTTGAAAAGATTCCGGTGATGAAATAAATTTGACTGCCGTGGTATTTATTTTTTGCCGCTGGCGATGGCGGATTTTTTTTTAGTCCATCCTAAACCTGCATCAGATCAAAATTTCTCAGCCTTCATCGCAGGCGGGTCGCGCCGGTCGCCAATTCATCTGCCGGCCCAGCCTGTCCGCCCCCCCTTTGCCTGGGCAGGGCGCTTTCACGCTGCCTGCCGGAAGGGTGGTGCTGAGGTTTGGGATGACGTGAGCCTCCAGCGACAGCGTAACATCCGGGGTCAGTTCGAGGGCACGAGAGTTTCTTTTCCATGCATGATTTTTTATTGATCAGGTATGCTGTACATTCATGAAAACAACCCGGCGAGGTCCCGATGCGGATGGCTGGATTGCGACAATTGACGGGCTAATCCCGACAAAGTAATGTTCCCGGACCAAAATCACCCTACTGGTGGTGAGACAGGAAAAACCAATAGCCCGCATGGGTGTTTTATAGACTGGGAAACGAAGACTTCCCAGGAAATGAAATATTAACAAAAACAAAACAACCATGCTCAAGATCGATAAAGCCTTCAGCAGCTTCTCCACCGACGACCTGGGGAAAGCGAAAAATTTTTATAGCAACGTTCTCCACCTGGATGTGGATGACCGAAAAGAATATCTCGAAGTGCACTTCGGAAAAGACCACAATGTGCTAATTTATTCCAAGCCCAATCACGAGGCGGCAACGTTTACGGTACTGAATTTTCCCGTCGATGATATTGAAAAAGCCGTCAAGGAGTTGAAGCAAGCGGGCATACACTTTGAGCACTATGATGAGCCCGAATTTAAAACGGATCAGGACGATATTTCTCGCGGCGATGGAGGCCCGCATGTGGCGTGGTTCAAGGATCCGGCGGGCAACATTCTATCGGTGATGCAGGAGCGTTGAGGATAGGTGAATAAAAATCCCCCAAGCGTGCCGGATGATCCGCGAAACAATAAGCGACCCCGTCCGGCAACACATTCCGTGAAAGGCATGAATATTGACATAGAAATAATCTAACCACACGAATATGAAGAAGCAAGCAAAACCCACGAAGAAGGGAAAAGCGGGGGATGAGAAATTTCCGGGCTACCCGCAATATCCGGCACAAGAAGATATTATGAATCGCGCCAACCGCGTGGAGATGGGCCTGGATGGGGAAACCGCGGACGAGCCCGTTGATCCATCCAAGGTCAAGACCGTGCGCAAAACCACCGGTAAACACAACGAGTCGGATGTTACCAAAGACGACCTTCAGGCCCTGGGCGACACCGAACTGGAATCTGACGAAGGCGATGATGAATTGTTGAAGAAACGCATTTATCCCGTCGATTTCTCCGGCGAAGACCTCGACATTCCCGGTGTGGAAGATGACGACGCCAGCGAACGCATCGGAAGCGAGGATGAGGAAAACAACTCCTATAGCCTCGGCGGCGATGATCATGATGACCTCGAAGAAGACCACACGTAACCAGGAGATCACTATAAAAGGTAAAGGCATCGTTCAGTAATGACCGATGCCTTTTTTATATAAACCAGAGAGAATGCTACACGTGTGTTGAACCTCCAGCGGGATCAAATGTTCCTAGTGACGTTCTTCCACCAATATGCTTTCTGTTTGTATCCAGGCCTCCTGAAGATGCTTCGGACCCTGCAGTGCTTTTTTGGAAAGCAGCGTTGCGATGAGTCCCATCATTTCACCCCAAGTTTTGTCCCACGATTGTCCTGCCAGGTAGTGGTCCACTTTGTACATCCAGTTGTTTTTCGCTTCTTCTTCGGCTGCAAGCAATTCTTCAGCGACCTTGATAAATTCATTTGCCGTGCCCGCGATGGAGACAAGCCCCGAAATGCCAAAGGGCCGGATCACATCCGTGATGGGTGAGGAGATCACGGGCTTGCCGGCGGCAAGGTATTCCGCGGTCTTTGTCGGGTTGATAAAACGCGTATACTCGTTGTGCGCAAAAGGGATCATGGCGATGTTCCAGCCGCCGATATAATGCGGGAGCTCTTCATACCGTTTGGCTCCCAGGTAATGGAAATTGCGGTAGTTGGGAAGTTGCGAGGAGCTGACGTTTACGACCGATCCCACCAGGATGAAATGCCATTGGGGACGTTTTTTTGATACGGTCACCAACAGATCAAAATCGATGCGTTGATCGATCTCACCAAAATAGCCAAAGCGCGGACGGCCGATGGAGGCTTGATCCGGCGGATCGTATTTGAACGTGCGCGCCGTGGCAAAATGGTCCTTGTCGATGCTGTTGGGAAACAGGTACGTGTTTTCGTGAAGTTTGCGCGTGGCTTCGAAGACGCGCTGGCCGCTGGTGAAGACAACGTCGGCAAAGTCCATCAGTTCGCGTTCGTTCTCGCGCATTTCGTCGGTATCGGATGGACGATCCATGCAATCATAGATCACCAGGTCTGGAGTGAAATGGGTGCTCACTTTCAGGGCTTGTACCGAATAGTACCAGAAAATATAGGAGTCGATCCGTTCTTCGTTGAAGAGGCGGATGAGCAGTTCACGCCAGCGCGTGGTGGCATCGTTCTGTGTAGCATCACCCTGCAGATTGGGTGCGACAACAATGACCTGGTCTTCGGTGAGCGTGATGTCGTACCGGTCGGAGTCGGCGTGGAAAACGGGCGATTCAATATAGAATACCCGGAATCCCTTGGCGAAGCGCTTTAACAAATGTTGGGGCCTGTCGGAGGTGAAGTTCCATCCGTGCTCGGCGAAGCAAACGATATCCCTGTGGATATTGCTGTCTGCGGGGTAAGTGAAGTTATCCATGTGGCCTAGTGGTTTCTGCGTTGAAAGGGCGATCCGCGATGCTGATGCTGCGGAAAACCTGTAAAAATGTGTGCCAGAGTTTGGATGGCGTGTAAATGGGGGGATTTCCAGCCGTTCCGGCCACACAACGGTGTTTCGGGCAACCGGCGTGGAAAAAATCCCTTGATCTTGGGTGAAATTTCCACACCGGCCGTTCCACAACTAGAACGTGGGGCCGTTGGAAAACTTATCCCGGGGTGTATAATTTTTGGCCCGTCGTTTTCAGGTAGAACGGTTATAAAGTCATTTTAAACCGTCAACGCTATGGATACCCGATCACCGAAGCCCGCCAACGCAGCGCAACAGCAAGTACACGATCTGTACCGGCAACTGCTTCAACAATGGAACGCGAAAAGTGCGAAAGGATTTTCAAACCTCTTTCACGAACAAGGTTGGGCCGTTGGTTTTGATGGCAGCGAGTTGAAAGGCCGGGAGGGAATTTTTGAAGAGCTTTCACGCGTTTTCAACGATCATCAAACCGGCACGTACGTGGGCATGGTGAAGGAGGTTCGCTTTCCGAACACCGGCATGGCCTTGTTGCATGCCGTGGCGGGAATGATCCCTGCGGGAGAAAATTATATCAATCCAGACCTCAATGCCATTCAGACCTTGGTGGCGTCGCACATAAAAAATGAATGGCGCATCGAACTGTTTCAAAACACTCCTGCCCAATTTCATGGGAGGCCTGAATTGGCGCTTACACTCACCGCAGAATTGGCCGCGCTGATCTAGTGCGTGAAATGAAATCGGGTCGTCGCTAAAAGATGGAGCCTACCGTTTTTTGAATTCGAGGTAGTCGTAATTCATCTGGCCTGCACCCACGGTGTGCAGGGTGAGCACGTGTGTACCCTTTGACAAGGCGACTTCCCCTAAAGCCTCCGCTTTATTCCAATGATGCCATTGGCGCCAGGCAATCGTATCGCCTGCGGCGTAGGTGGATTTTACAAGAAGATCTTTCGAGATGCGCTTTCCATCCAAATCCAGCGCAATGGTGCCGTCGTCGTGGGAGGTATACATCAGACCGACGGTGTAGATGCCTGCTTCTTTTACCTGGACGGTGTAACGAATCCATTCTCCCGGCTGCGTCCAGCCGACATACAGTTGGTCCATTTCCGGTGCCACGGTGTTGTAAGGATTATTGTCGATGTCTTTTCCTTTGGTATAAGAAATGTCTACGCCTTCCTTCATCCGGAATTCGTTGAGATAGGTGCCGTTGGCGGGGTTGAGTTTTCCGCTGCCATTATTTAGGGCATCGGCATCGTGATAGGCGACACCTTCACCACCCTCGTCATAGAATTCACATTGCAGCCGGCCTGGGATGGACTGGCTTTTGTTTTGCCAGGGTTTTCCCGTAGACGCCAAACGAAACGCGGAGACGCCGATAAAAAGCGCACTGACTACAAAAATGGAAATGAATTTCATAAAGCCGTTGGAAAAATGCAGGTCTTTAAAAGTAAACAACCTTGCCAAGCTAAACAAGGGTGCTGGATAGACGAAGGAAATCAAACAAGAATCCACCGGCTTTATGCCGAATTGAACCGAATATTTTTCCACAGAACACGAGCGGCTGCCGCTGTCCTAAAAGATGACTGGTGACCCTGCGGGTTTCTGGTTATCTTCGGCCAGCTTGAAGTGGAAAAATATGAACAAGATCGACAGACAGGAAGCCGTTATTTTTTTGATGGCGCTCCTCTTCCCGGTGTTGGGTTGTGGCAGCGACGACACCGTAACCGACGGGAGCGAGGAAATCGTCATTCCTCAGACCGGCTACAGTACACCCACCCATTATCCGGGCATGACCCTGGTTTGGCAGGATGAATTCGACGGCACGGCTTTGAACACTGCCGATTGGGTTTTTGAGACCGGGACAGCGACTAACGGCTGGGGGAACCATGAATTGGAGTATTACCGGCCGGAAAACACGACGGTGAAAGACGGCTTCCTGGTGATCACGGCAAAGAAGGAGACCTTTCAATCCAGCGCCTATACGTCATCCCGGATCAAGACACAGGGTAAAAAAGCATTCCGTTATGGCCGGGTAGATATTCGTGCTGTGTTGCCCAAGGACAAAGGCATTTGGCCTGCGCTGTGGATGCTGGGGGCAAACATCACTACGGTGGACTGGCCGGCCTGCGGTGAGATCGACATCATGGAAATGATCGGAGGTGGTTCAGGCGACAAGACCGTATACGGTACGGCCCACTGGGACAATGCGGGTCAGCACGCCAGCGCCGGCGGCAATAAACAATTGAGCACCGGCATCTTCAACGACGCGTTCCATGTGTTCTCCATCGTCTGGACAGCCTCGTCCATCAAATGGTATATCGATGACGTGGAGTATTATGTCATCGACACCACCCCGGCGGGACTGGCGGCATTTCAGAAAGACTTCTTTCTCATCTTTAACGTGGCGGTTGGCGGCGATTGGCCGGGCAGCCCCGACGGCACCACGGTGTTTCCGCAGCGGATGATCGTGGACTACGTCCGTGTATTTCAATAAAACACAACGACTATAGTTTGTAATTTAGATCGATCAATTAACCTTTAACCGAAACACCTGAACCCAAACATGCGCATTATCCTTTCAAGAATTTTTGTTGCCGCCCTGTTTCTGCTGGCGGCGTGTACAGAGAAAAAAAAGCAACTCGTATGGTCCGACGAATTCGATCAACCCGGCGCCCCCGACTCTGCCAAGTGGGGCTATGACCTTGGTGCCAGCAACGGCTGGGGCAACAATGAGCTGGAATATTATACGCGCGATCCCAAAAACGTGCGCATCGATGAAGGCAAACTTATCATCGAAGCCCATAAAGACTCACTCGAAGGAAAACCATTTACTTCCTGCCGCATCGTGTCGAAAGGAAAAGGCGACTGGCTTTATGGACGGGTGGAAGTGAAGGCAAAACTCCCGCACACCAAAGGAACGTGGCCCGCCATCTGGATGTTGTCTACCGACAATGCGTATGGCGATTGGCCCACCAGTGGCGAAATAGACATCATGGAGCATGTGGGCTATGATCCGGGCGTCATCCACGGCACCATTCACACCGAGGCCTACAACCACATAAAGAAAACACAAAAGGAAGGAAAAATAACGGTGCCCGATGCGCAAGACCAGTTCCATGTGTACGCCATTGAATGGACAAAAGACAAAATGGATTTTATAGTGGACGATAGCGTGTATCACTCCGTGCCGCGCGATCCCAAGGACGACTACAAAGGATGGCCCTTCGATAAACCTTTCCACCTCATCATGAACGTAGCCGTGGGAGGCAATTGGGGCGGAAAAGAAGGGGTAGCGGAAACAGGCTGGCCACAACGTATGGAAATTGACTATGTGCGTGTCTATCAATAAAAAGAAGACAAAGTAAATTCCAGGTTAGTATAGCGTTGATCCAACACGATGTTGTGAAGGATCAACGCTTTTTTTATTCTCCGTTCTTCGTTATTTCTTTTTCCCGTCGCCCAACCAGAGAAGCGTGTTTATAATGAACTTATCCTGGAGCGGATTATTGAACGTGTGCGACAGCGTTTCATTGGTATGATGCTCGTAGTCGATGTCGTTGTGCCCCATGTTCATGTATACCATTTTATAGTTTTTGTTTGTCCATGCGATCGGATAATAGCCGCTATGCCAGATCTCGTGCGGCTTGGGGCCCGTGCCAAGCGGGAAGCTCGTGGAATCGACGGACAAGAGGATGGTGATGTCGGGATGGGTGCGCAGGTCGTTGCTCCAGCGATACCACTCGCTGGGTGAAGACTTGAATGTAGACGGCAATCCTTTGGTGGCAGGATGCTTTGGTGCTTCGACGCGCAAGATCGCGGGAACAGGCCGCCACGTGTTGCTGACATAGGATCCTGCGCCCAGGAATACGTTGTGATACCAATCCCAATTTTGCGGATAAGCGGAAGGTGTCAGCGCAAAGCCGGCAAAGTGACAGCCCAGCCAAGCCCCGCCGTTCTCCATGTATTTTTGAAAAGCTTCGCGTTGTTCCGGCGCTTCGGGGCGTGTGTCGAGGAAGATGACGACCTGGTATTTTGATAGAAAGGCTGTATTCAGATTACTCCAATTGGTCGTGGTGTCATAGGTGAAATTATATTTCGCGCCCATCTTTTGAAACCAGGGATGTGCCTCTTGAATATAACTGATGTGTGCCTGATCTTGTTTCCCGGTAAAGAAAGCGACGACATGGAACTTTGCTTTCTGTGCCTGCACGGGCATCGCACCGAATCCAAGGAGCATGAGCAGGAAGAAAGTGGGGAGCTTTTTTGAAAGATAGGAGAGCATGATGATGAAAATTTTTTTGTGACGTAGGGGTTGAATACATTTCAATATAAAGCAAAAATCGTTGGGGTAATTTTTTAAGGAAAGAAATTCACAACGCAAGACGACGTGTGCGATGTGCATTTTCAAAAAGCGGGTGTCAACATAAAAACGCAGATCACTCCGGCAAGGCAAAGGCCATGATCCTGCCGCCCGGCTCGCCTTTTTCGCCGGTGACGGAGATCACCACAAATTGCTTTCCGCCGCTGGTATAGGTTGAGGGGGTGGCATAGCCGTTTCCGGGCAATGTGGTTTCCCACAGTACCGCTCCCGTTGTCTTGTCGAAGGCACGGAATTTTTTGTCTTTGGTGGCGGCGATAAAGACCAGACCACCGCCCGTCACCATCGGCCCGCCCCAGCTTTCTGTGCCGGTGGGTGGACCGCCGGTTGTTTGCAGTTCGGGAAAGTTTCCAAGCGTGATCTTCCAGGCATATTCACCTGTGCTCAGGTTGATCGCGTTCAATGTTCCCCAAGGTGGTTTGATGGCCGGATAGCCATCGGGTCCCTCGAAGTCGCTGTAGGCCGTAAGGTTCAGGTAGACCGGCGTCGTGTCCTGGGGAAGGGCCGATTGTTTGGGGTATTCATTTTTTTTGATCTCGAACAGATAGGCGATGATCTCCTCTTCGTGTCCTTTCACAATAGACGCAAACGCGGGCATCCGTCCACCGCCGGTCTTGATCTTGTTCAGCACAGCCTCTTGGGAAAGGCGGTCACCGATATTTCGCAACGACGGAAAATTAGGTTCGCGCCCTTTGCGGTCTGCGCCGTGGCACGTACTGCAATAGTTCATATACAGCGTCCTGCCTAAACCGAAGAACGATCCGTTGGGAGACGACTCGCTTTTCTTTATTTTTTTGATCTGCGCGATCTCGGGCGATTCATTGGAATTCACGTATAGCCATCCCGTGGAGGGATCATAGGCTGCGCCGCCCCATTCGGATCCACCGCGACTGCCAGGGAACATGAACGTGCCGCGCAAATCGGGTGGCGTGAACATGCCTTCGTAGCGCAACCTTCTGAAGAGGGCGAGGGCCGAATCGCGGGCCTGGGGTGAGCGGTCGGTGAGATCGGCTTCGGTCAGCGTTTGGCGCGCATAGGGCGCAGGTTTGGTGGGGAAGGGTTGGGTGGGCCAGGTTTCTTCGCCGGGTATGGTGGAGGCGGGCACGTTGCGTTCCTCGATGGGAAAGATAGGTTCGCCGGTCTCGCGATTCAGAATATAGACAAAGCCGACCTTGGAGGTTTGGGCAATGGCGTCGATGGATTTTCCATCTTTCTCGATGGTCACCAGGTTGGGCGGGGCGGGGAGGTCATAGTCCCACAGATCGTGGTGCACCGTTTGAAAATGCCAGAGACGTTTGCCGGTTTTGGCGTCGAGGGCGACGATGCAATTGCCAAACAGGTTTTGTCCCTTGCGGTCGGCGCCGTAATAATCATACGTAGGCGATCCCAGCGGAAGGAAGACGATGCCACGCTTTTCGTCCAGGCTCATTCCGCCCCAGTTGTTTGCTCCTCCCACATATTTCCAGGCATCGGGCGGCCAGGTTTCATAGCCGGCCTCGCCGGGATGCGGAATGGTGTGAAAGGTCCACTCCAACGCGCCGGTCCGAATGTTGAAGGCCCGCACATAGCCGGGCGCAGCGCCATACAATTCGGAAACTTCCGATCCGAGGATGAGCAGGTCGCCAAACACCATGCCCGGCGATGTGGGCACGACCCAACCCTCGGGCTGATCGTCGGGCATCAGGTTTAAGCTCACTTTACCATTCTCCCCAAACGATGGGATGGGCTTGCCGGTGTCGGCGTCCAGGGCCATCAGGAATTTTCCAGCGGTGAGGAGAATGCGTTTGTCGTCGCCGTCTTCCCAATAGGTTACGCCGCGATACATGCCACCGCCACGCGCGCCGTCAAACGGGTCGAACGACCACAATTTTTTTCCGGTGCCTGCCTCCAGGGCATAGACCCAGTGCCGGACGGAGGTGGCATAGAGCACGTCGTTCACAATGATGGGATTGCATTCCGCTTTTCCAAAGTGCGAGCCTTCGGGCGCGTCGTTGGGCATAAACGTCCATGCAGGCTTGAGGTCTTTTACGTTGTCGCGATTGATCTGTGTCAACGCAGAGTAGCTGCTGCTGCCGGCGTCGGCTTTATAGACCGACCATGTGGTGTGCTGTTCTTCCCGGCATGCCCCTAGCGTTGCCATCGCTGCCATCGCCAGCCATCGTGTAGTATACCAGGTGAAAAGTCGAGGGTGGCGCGGGTGCAGATGTCTTTTCATGCGTTGGGCATTTTGGGGTAGGTCCGTCCAAATTAAAAGAATCCTGCATAGAGTCAAACCGTTTTTGAGGGTAATGGCAGTGCTTTTCTTTTAGCATCGGATTAAAATGCTGATATTGGTAATGCCTAATCCCGCCTTTTTTATGGGTGACTCCCGTGCCATCGAGTACTTTTTCCTGCGGACCCTGTTGCGAATTTCGCTGGCAGGAGCGTCTCTTATTTTGATCAGCGATATCATCTTTTACATGCAAGACACGTTGTCGATCATCATCGATGTGATCATCGTGAGTGCCTGCGGCTTGTCCTATTTGCTGATGCACAAAAGCTACACCACCTCTGTGCTCATTACCACGGGCTTCACACTGTTGTCGATGATATGGCAATGCATGGCGGTGCCCATGAATACCACCACGTCGATGGCCATCATCCTGATCGTGGGGTTTATCTTTTCAGTGCTGTTGCGTGGCGTGCTCATGTGGGTGATGCATGGTGTTACGTGCGCGGCTATTGCCGGCATCTTTGTCATCCAGATGCAAAAACCGGCGCTGCGGGTGGCGAAGGAACCATCGGAAGTGCTCACCATGGGCATTACCTATCTCGTACTGTATTTCATACTCACCTACATCACCTGGATATTGAAGTCTCGCTACGACACCGTCAACCGCGCGCTACACGGCGCGAACCAGGAATTGGTGGAGAAAGCCAACGAGATCGAAGCCCAGAATGAAGAGTTACTGCAAGGTCAAGAAAATCTCAATGCGATGAACCGCAACCTGGAGCAACTGGTGATGGACCGCACCGCCAAAGTGCACGCGCAAAACGAAATGTTGCTAAAGTATACCTACACGAATGCGCATCACCTGCGTGGACCCGTGGCGCGCCTGTTGGGCTTGGTGAACCTCTACCGCATGGACCAAGACAACGCCGCGTTCTTTTTTGAAAAAGTGGAAGACCAGGCAAAAGAGATCGACGACGTGGTGCGGCAGATCAACCAGGAGTTGGGTTCGGTTTAGGATGCTTTATGAGTGCGGGGAAATTTGTGCGGATAGGCACGGCCGTTCTTTTCCTCGCTTTCGCCCGCGCACGATTTCGCGTGGCATCGCCGCCTGGCGAAGAGGTGATCGTGAAAATCTAAGGACGAAACGCGGCATCCGCCACCGGCGCATCGATCACCACCCGGTCGACCACCACCGTCAGGATCGTCTGGCCACCGGTTTCACTTTCCGAACGGAAGGGAACTTTGATACCGTTCACATCGCGATAGTCGCTGTACCGCGTGTTCAACAGCGCCCCTCCCAACTCAACATTTTTGGAGACGGCTGTTTTCTGGATGAGCAGGTATGAGCTTGCGTCAAAATAGAAGGTCTCCTTCGCCCCGGACTTGAGCGTAAGCGCGACTTTGTAGCAAAGGACATGGCTGACGCTGTCTTTTCCTTCCAGTTGCGCCTGGTGTCCCTTGATTTTATAGTGGAGGAGGTTACCGGTCAGTTCCACGTCCGCTTCGTTGGCCATGGCTTTGGCGGCGTCGCCTTGCAGCAGGGTTGGCGTGGTCTCGTCTTTGAAGACGTCGATCTTCCATCCGCCCTTTCCATCGAAACCCTGCGCGTAGTATTTGCCGTTGGAAGTTACTTTAAAAGCGTATTGATTGGGAGCCTTGGCATAGGACGTAAATGGAAATTGCAGCCCTCCATAATCATATAGCCCGGAGGTGGTAAGCGTTTTTATGTTTCCCCAACGCTTTGTCCCGCCGATGGCTTTTGTGTAGCGTTGAATGACCTCGTCGGCGGTTTGCGCCTGCAGGGAACTGATGGCCAGGACAAAAAAGAAAAAGCAACAGGTGGCGGCGCGCATAAAGGGTGAAATTGTATAAGCGTTACGATGGGATAGAGCGATTCAATTCAGGAGTTTTTTTACTTTTTTGATCAGGTCGTTGGCGTCGACGGGTTTGACCAGAAATTCGTTGATGCCTTGTTTCAGCGCCAGTTTGATCACCTCTTCTTCGCGATCGGACGAAAGCATGATGATCGGCGTTTTGCGCTGTTGGTCTTCGCGGACCCATTTCAAAATCTCGTCGCCATTGCGGTAGGGCATGTGGATGTCGGTGATGATCAGGTCGAAGTCGTTGGCGGATTGGAGTTGCTGAAAAGCCTGCTTCCCATCCTTGGCCAGCACCACTTCGAATTTTTCCTGTTCCAGCGCGAGCTGAACTACCTTTAAAACTACAGCATCGTCTTCACAGACCAGAATTTTCATAAGTACCCGGCGTTAATTTTTTCGGTGTCAAGATAGCAGGATTCGGGTGGAGTTACAATCCGTTTTGCGTCAGGCGATTTGTTGGAAATCAGGACGGGAAAGCGTATTCAATCGATTACCTGGTTTTATTCGTGGCCGTGAGTGTGTTCCAGGCACACACCGATGAGATCGCCTTGTCTAACGCCGTTGGACCTGCTGATTTTAGATTCACGTAAAACAGGTTCTTGATTTGTGTGTAAACTTTTTGTTACCTTTTCGTTGCCGAGCAGTTTTTTTGCAACCCGCAGAACCTGATGACCCACCGTCCAAACGATATGACGCCCGAAAACCTGCAGGGTTCCGACACCGGAAGTGTAAACATCGCATCCATTCTTTTTAAATCGGGAACGAGCCAGGCCGAGATCGACAGTGTGGTGTGGACGTTGTTAAAGCAAGGCCATCGCAGCGCGTTGGATTATATTTTCGAAAAGTATGTTCGACTCTTGTATGCCTACGGTGCCACGCTCTGTAAAGACGGCGCGCTGGTGGAGGACAGCATCCAGGATGTCTTTGTCGAACTCTGGAACCGGCGTGAGCAACTCTCTCAAACCGACAACATTAAATTCTACTTGCTGAAATGCCTCCGCCGCCGCATCGTGCGGATACTTTCGGCAGCCCATCGTGAGCAAACGCACCAGACCCTGGCCGCGGTGGAGGACGACGGTCTTTATACGTCCATCGAAACCGACATCATACAACTCCAAACCGCATCCGAACAACAAAAACAGCTCACGGAAGCGTTGGGTAGACTGAGCAAACGGCAACGTGAGGCGGTTTACCTGAAATTTTATGAGCGCATGACCTATGAGCAATTATCGGAAGTGCTGGAAATCGATCTGAAATCCACCTACAAACTCATCGGCAAAGCCATCGACGCCCTTCGCAAAGGGGTCCGTTTTATTTCCTGAAAATATTTTTTTGAAAAGAAGGGGTACTCGCCGGGGGTTGTGCTTTTATAGCTAACACAGCGCCTGAACTCCATGAACTATAGCACCCACTCGGCCGATGATTTTATAAAGGACGAATACTTTCAGCGTTGGGTTTTTAACCCCGACGCGGAAACCGAGGCATTCTGGCAATCCTTTCAGGCGCAACACCCTGACCAGCAGCAGTCGTTGAACGAAGCCCGCCGGTTTTTGCTGGTCTTCCATGTAAAAGAAAAAGACGTGCTCGAGTCGCGCATCAGCCACCTCAAGCGTCGCATTGACCTGGCGTTGGATCAGCCCGAACGCCAGGAGCCGCGACCAGCCGAAACCCGGGCCGCACCCCGACGAACCGGCGGCCTGAAGGTTTATGCCATCGCGGCCAGCCTCACGGCGTTGGTCGCTTGCGCTTTCCTTTTGTTGTGGCTCCGCAGCGACAAGGTTCCTCAGGACACCCACACCAACAACCTGGTGACGCAAAAAGGACAACGCTCGCTCATCACCCTGAAAGACGGAACCAAGGTATGGCTGAACACCGACAGCCGGCTCCGCTATCCCTCCAGCTTCGACGGCCAGCCCGTGCGGGAAGTGTCGCTGGAAGGTGAGGCGTTTTTTGACGTGGCCGAAAACAAAGCCCAACCCTTCATTGTGCACACAGCCGAAATCAACGTGAAAGTAGTCGGCACGGCCTTCAACGTGCGCTCCTATCAGAAAGACCAAAACGTGGAAACCACCCTGGTGCGGGGCAAGGTGAACATCGAGTCCACCGGCAGGCAAGCCAAGGCGGTGACGCTGTTGCCAAACCAGCGCGTGGTGTTTGAGAAGACCTCGCGGCAGCTGCTGCTGGAGAACCGGGTGAACACCGAAAAGTATACCGCGTGGCGCGAGGGCAAACTCATTTTTGAGGACCAGCCGCTGTCGGAGATCGTGCAGGCGCTGGAGCGCTGGTATAACGTGACCATCCACGTCGAAGATACGGGCTCGTTGGATTGTCGCTTTTCGGCCAACGTGGATAACAAGTCTTTGGAAGAAGTGCTGGAGCTGTTCAAGGCTTCGGAGAATATTGACTACCGCCGCGATGGCGACCAGGTGTCGATCCTGGGTAAACTGTGCGCTGAATGACCATCCTAAACCGAATCGCCATGAGCACATAGACCTTCCCTAAAATAAAAGAGTCGGAAAGTGTTGGAGCACTTCCCGACCTGATGTCACGCGCCTCGAGGAGCCGCGTGGCCGGATAATAAAATGGAACACTTTATTAAACCTAATGTCAAAGTTATGAAAAAAACTTTACGCCATTACTTTGGGCGATCCAGAGAGCAGCGTACGCACACCCTAACGAAAAGC
>Ga0209050_1001902_pt1 | contig 19981 bp, 14 predicted proteins | sample Araplavi_mTSA_r2_FD_184276 | JGI IMG/M metagenome (GOLD analysis project Ga0209050, IMG submission 184276) | Arabidopsis root microbial communities from North Carolina, USA - plate scrape MF_Cvi_mTSA_r2 (SPAdes) (version 2) | ecosystem: Host-associated > Plants > Roots > Endosphere | place: USA... | reverse complement strand
TAAGTAACCGCCGAAGCCCAGGCCATGAACCAGAGCTTCAGCTATGACGAGATGGGCCGGCTCACCGGCATCGTCACGCCAACTGCAAACTGGACCATCGGCTATGACGCCAATGGGAATCGGACCGGATTCACGCTCAACGGCACCACGTCGACCTACACGACCGAGACCACGAGCAACCGGCTCTCGAGCATTGCCAACCCGGCTCGCAGCTTCGCCTACGACCCAGCGGGCAACACGCTGAGCGACACCGGCATCGCCTACACGGCGACCTACGGCCTGGATAACCGACTGGCGACGCTCACGCGCGCGGGTGTCACGACCAGCTTCAACTACGACGCGGCAGGACAGCGGGTGCGCAAGGTGACGGGTACGTCCAAACCCCACTTCGCGTACGACCAGAATGGACAGTTACTCGGGGAATACAACAGCAGCGGTGGAGTGCTGCAGGAATTCGTGTGGCTGGGCGGCACACTGGTTGCGGTGCTGTCGAACTCGACGACCGCCGAGCCGAGGGTGTATTACGCATATTCCGATCACCTGAATGCGCCGCGGGTGATCGTGAATGCGGCAGGCGACGTGCGCTGGCGCTGGATTTCGGAACCCTTCGGCACAACTCCAGCTGAGTCGATTCCCAACTCGCTCGAAAACCTCGTCGTCAACCTGCGCTTCCCGGGCCAGTACTTCGACAAGGAGTCGGGGCTAAGCTACAACTACTTCCGAGACTATGACGGGACGACGGGAAGATATGTACAAAGTGACCCCATCGGGCTCGCGGGCGGGCTGAACACCTACTCCTACGCCAACGGCAACCCGTTGCGCTTCTCAGACCCTTATGGGCTGTGGGGCATGGATGACATGTACGGCGCCGTCTACGACTGGACGGGTGGTTGGGAGCCATCGCAAGAGCTTGTGAACGGTGTTGCAGGGTACGGAGATACGTTGTCGTTCGGCGCGACCAGTTGGGTGCGGGACCGAATGGGCACGAACGGCCAAGTGAACAAATGCTCAAAGTACTACACCGCAGGGGAATTGCTAGGCGTGGCCACGGCAACGGTCATCGGGGGCGCTGCTGGATGGGAAGCTGCTGGCACGCGAGGAGCGGGTAAGGAGTTCTCGCACTGGATTCCTAACCGCATGGGCGGTCCGCGCTCCAACTGGAATGGAAATTTCGTGGATAAGGTGGTGCATGCCCTGTCAGATCCCTACAGATACCGCTTCATGCCGAAAGCATGGAAGGCCGAAAACCCGATGCCGAACATGCTCTGGCAGCAATGGACTCGTATCCCGAATGTCTACAAGGGTGCTGGCGCTGGTGCGGCTGCAGGCAGCGCCGGTGCTGCTATGAACGGCGATTGCACGTGCACGCAATGAAAAATTTCCTCTCAAAGCTATTTGGAAGAGGCGCTCACGTCTCGGAACTGGAAAGGCTTGTGCTCAGCTGTGTACGTGAGCGTCTGCCTAGCTCCCTAGCAGAGCTGTGGGACAGGCAGGTGCAGGCGATCAACAAGGTCCAGCGGCTTCCTGAAGGCGTCGAGGTCAACTTCTACAGGATGAAGGGCGGCCGTCCGAGCTTCGATGAAGAGCTGTCGTTCCCGAACAAGACGACAGAACTGCTCATTGCCAAGGTGCGAGTGGAGTTGCCCGACATGGGAAAGCTGACCGCCAAGGTGTGGTGCGTGAAAGGCTTCCTCTTCTGTATCGAATACGAGGGCCGTGTGAGTTACTTCGAAGAGGCTGCTGGCCTGGACCCTGAACCGATGTTCAAGATGAGCTGCGAGTTGGCGGCTGACTTGGCTTCCACGTAAGGCGCGTCGCGTCCATGCTGGCCGTTGGGCCACCCGAAGGCTCGGCATTGACGCGGCGGGCGTTATGGGATTGATGCTTCTGCCCTGGGAGTATTTGCCCGCATATGTTGTTGGCCCTCTTCTGGCTTCTGGCGCTTCTTAGCGTAGCCCTGCTTGTGGTTGGTGACCTATGGCCTCCAAGCTGGAACTGGCTCGGTGAACTGATAGGGTTTGCGGGGGGGGTATTTGGCTGACCTGGGCCCGATGGAAAACCGGCGAGGAGCCCATTTGGACCGAGGAACGGCGCGCCCGAAAGAGGGCGAAAGGTCGCTGAGTTCGCCTTTAATGAGTCGGGCCTAAAAAAACGCGATCAAGGGCCCTGAGCAGCCTGCCCGCCGTCGACGATGCCCTCTTCTCGATCGCCATGACGGCTCGGCGAGGTATTTCAGCCGTCTGCGAACGACCGGAGCCGCGATCATCCCTCCGCCCGGCGCAAATCCTCGATCCACGCGGCGATCGCCGCATCGCGATCCGGCCCGCGATCGCGCAGCAGCGCCGACGGATGCAGCGTAATCAGCACGCGCCGGCCATCCTCGCGCTCAAGCCATTGGCCGCGATTCGCGAGCACCGGCACCGCGTGCCCCAGCACCGCGCGCGCCGCCGTCGCGCCCAGCGCCACGATCGCCTTCGGATCGACCGCGGCGATCTCCTGCTCCAGCCACGGCGCGCAGGCCTGCACCTCGCGCTGCGCCGGCGACTTGTGCATCCGGCGCTTGCCCCTCAACTCGTACTTGAAGTGCTTCACCGCATTGGTCAGATAGAGCTTGTTTCGCGGCCAGCCGAGCTGCTCGAGCGCCTCGTCCAGCAGACGGCCCGCGGGTCCGACGAAGGGATGCCCCTGCAGGTCCTCACGATCGCCAGGCTGCTCGCCCACCAGCATCAGCCTCGCCGACGCCGGTCCTTCTCCAAAGACCGTCTGCGTGGCACCTCGCCACAGCGGACAAGCCTGGCACACCGCCGCCTGCTCGGCCAGTTGCGCCAACTGGGCCTGCCTGACGGCGCGGGCCACGCGAGCCATCCCGCCTCCGCGTCCGTCAATGTCTCGGCGTGCGATTTCCGTACGACGGGCGCGAGGGGCGGATCGCCGGCGCGTTGTTGCCCGCGACGAAATTGCCCGGCCTTGCCGCCAGCAATACCGCCAGCAGGTCGGTCACCTTCAGCGGTTTGTAGAGCAGCCGGTTGAACCCCGCCGCCCCCGCGATCTCGTCGGTGATCTCCGGGCCGCCGCCCGTCAGGCAGACGTACATCACGTGACGGCCCGCTTCGGCATCGATGAGCTTGGCCTCGGACACCACTTCCAGCCCGTTCATGTCCGGCATGTCGAAATCCACGAACACCAGCTCCGGCTGGAACAGCTTGGACAGCCGCAAGCCGACCCGCCCGCTGTACGCCACCGCCGTCGCGCATCCGTAGCAGCGGAACAGCTCGCTGAGACTGCGCGCGCCCTCGGGATCGTCATCGATCACCAGGACCCTCAGCGCTTGCGACGATGACTCGGACACGGGCGTTCTCCCTGAATGCAACACGACGCAACAGCGGTGCGCGCGCGACAAAGCCCGGGCGGCCTCAGCCGTCCGTCGGCCATGACACTCGGCAAGCCGCGTGCCCGTCCCGCTCCTCCAAAACCCAGGGTCGACAGCCCCGGCCGCGCGGCTAAAGTCGGTCGGTTGAGCCGCGATCAGACGGCCGGGAGTCGCTTCATGAGCGTCTTGGAAGAAGGGGTGGCCGTGGTTCCGGCCGAGCATCTCAACGCGATGCTGCTGGCGCTGCATGCGCTGCGCCGCGGCGATCCGGACATCCGCCTGCCCTTCCACTGGACCGGCGTGGCCGGCAAGCTCGCCGATGCCTTCAACGAGGTGGTCGAGCAGAACGCCTCGATGGCCGCCGAACTCGCCCGCCTGCGCCAGGTCGTGGGCAAGGAGGGCCGCCTGAAGCAGCGCGCCGCCCTGCCCGAGATGCGCGGCTTCTGGGGCCAGCAGATCGAGTCGATCAACGCGCTCATCGACGACCTCGTCCACCCCACCAGCGAAGCCGCCCGCGTCATCGGCGCCGTCGCCGAGGGCGACCTCACCAAGTCCATGGCGCTGGAGGTCGACAGCCGTCCGCTGCAGGGCGAGTTCCTCCACACCGCCAAGACCATCAACCGCATGGTCGAGCAGCTCGGCGACTTCTCCGCCGAGGTGACCCGCGTCGCGCGCGAAGTGGGCACCGAGGGCAAGCTCGGCGGCCAGGCCAAGGTCAAGGGCGTGGCAGGCACCTGGAAGGACCTGACCGACTCGGTCAACTCGATGGCCGGCAACCTCACCGACCAGGTCCGCAACATCGCCGACGTGACCACCGCCGTCGCGCAGGGCGACCTCTCCAAGAAGATCGAGGTCGACGTCAAGGGCGAGTTCCTGACGCTCAAGAACACCATCAACACGATGGTGGACCAGTTGCGCTCGTTCGCGTCCGAGGTGACCCGCGTCGCGCGCGAGGTCGGCACCGAGGGCATCCTGGGCGGCCAGGCGCGCGTCGAGGGCGTGTCCGGCACCTGGAAGGACCTGACCGACTCCGTCAACTCGATGGCCGGCAACCTGACCTCGCAGGTGCGCAACATCGCCGACGTGACCAAGGCCGTGGCCGCGGGCGACCTCTCCAAGAAGATCACCGTCGACGTCAAGGGCGAGATCCTCGAGCTCAAGAACACCGTCAACACGATGGTGGACCAGCTGCGCTCCTTCGCCGCCGAGGTGACCCGCGTCGCGCGCGAGGTCGGTACCGAAGGCAAGCTCGGCGGCCAGGCCGACGTGCAGGGCGTGGCCGGCACCTGGAAGGACCTGACCGAGTCGGTGAACTTCATGGCAGGCAACCTGACCTCGCAGGTGCGCAACATCGCGGAAGTGACCACCGCCGTGGCCGCCGGCGACCTCTCCAAGAAGATCACCGTCGACGTCAAGGGCGAGATCCTCGAACTCAAGAACACCGTCAACACGATGGTGGACCAGCTGCGCTCCTTCGCCGCCGAGGTGACCCGCGTGGCGCGCGAAGTGGGCACCGAGGGCAAGCTCGGCGGCCAGGCCGATGTGCAGGGCGTGGCCGGGACCTGGAAGGACCTGACCGACTCGGTCAACTCGATGGCGTCCAACCTGACCTCGCAGGTGCGCAACATCGCCGACGTGACCAAGGCCGTGGCCGCCGGCGACCTCTCCAAGAAGATCACCGTGGACGTGCTCGGCGAGATCCTGGAGCTCAAGACCACCATCAACACGATGGTGGACCAGCTCTCGTCCTTCGCCGCGGAAGTGACCCGCGTCGCGCGCGAGGTCGGCACCGAGGGCCGCCTCGGCGGCCAGGCCACGGTGCGCGGCGTCTCGGGCACCTGGAAGGACCTGACCGACAACGTGAACTTCATGGCCGGCAACCTGACCGGCCAGGTGCGCGGCATCGCCAAGGTCGTGACCGCCGTGGCCAACGGCGACCTGGCGCAGAAGCTGACCGTGGAGGCCAAGGGCGAGATCGCCGCGCTGGCCGACACCATCAACTCGATGACGGACACGCTGGCCATCTTCGCGGACCAGGTGACCACCGTGGCGCGCGAGGTGGGCGTCGAGGGCAAGCTCGGCGGCCAGGCCAAGGTGCCCGGCGCCTCCGGCACCTGGAAGGGCCTGACGGAGAACGTCAACGAACTCGCCGCCAACCTGACCACCCAGGTGCGCGCGATCGCGGAGGTCGCCACCGCCGTGACGCAGGGCGACCTGACGCGCTCCATCACCGTCGAGACCCAGGGCGAGGTCGCGTCCCTCAAGGACACGATCAACGAGATGATCCGCAACCTGAAGGACACGACGCAGAAGAACACCGAGCAGGACTGGCTCAAGACCAATCTGGCCAAGTTCAGCCGCATGCTGCAGGGCCAGAAGGACCTGGTCACCGTCGGCCAGTTGATCCTGAGCGAGCTCGCGCCCGTGGTGGGCGTGCAGCAGGCCGAGTTCTACGTGCTCAACATGCGCGGCGAGATGCCGCGCCTGAAGCTGATCGCCAGCTACGCCTCCGGCGGGCTGGCCACGCACGGCAAGGAGCTCTCGCTCGGCCAGGGGCTGGTGGGCCAGTGCGCGCTGGACCAGGAGAAGATCCTGCTGCCCAACGTGCCGGGCAGCGCCTTCCGCGTCGCCTCGGGCCTGAGCGAGACCGCGGCGATGGAGGTGCTGGTGCTGCCGGTGATCTTCGAGGGCCGGGTGCGCGGCGTGCTCGAGCTGGCCTCGCTCGAGCGCTTCAGCTCCACCCACCAGGCCTTCCTGGACCAGCTCACGGAATCGATCGGCATCGTGATCAACACGATCGAGGCCAGCACGCGCACCGAGGACCTGCTGATCCAGTCCCAGTCGCTCGCGGAAGAGCTGCAGCGCCGGCAGCAGGAACTGCAGCAGACCAACGGCGAACTGCAGGAGAAAGCGCAGCTGCTGGCCCACCAGAACCAGGAGGTGGAGCGCAAGAACACCGAGGTCGAGCAGGCGCGCCAGGCGCTCGAGGAGAAGGCCGAGCAGCTTGCGCTGACCTCGAAGTACAAGTCCGAGTTCCTCGCCAACATGTCGCACGAGCTGCGCACGCCGCTGAACTCGCTGCTGATCCTGTCCGACCAGCTCTGCAAGAACAGCGAGGGCAACCTGACGCTCAAGCAGGTGGAGTTCTCCAAGACCATCCACGCCTCGGGCAACGACCTGCTGATGCTGATCAACGACATCCTGGACCTGTCCAAGATCGAGTCCGGCACCGTCGCCGTCGACGTCAGCGAGCTGCGCCTGGACGAGCTGCAGCGCTCGGTGGAGCGCAGCTTCCGCCACTTCGCGGAATCCAAGCACGTGGGCTTCGCCATCGAGATGGAGCAGCCGCTGCCCAAGTCGCTGGTGACCGACGTCAAGCGGCTGCAGCAGATCATCAAGAACCTGCTGTCCAACGCCTTCAAGTTCACGCACCAGGGCCAGGTCACCTTCAGCGTCAGCGCGGCCACCGATGGCTGGTCCGCCGATCACGAGGTGCTCAACCACGCGGGTCAGGTGATCGCGTTCTCGGTGACGGACACCGGCATCGGCATCTCCTCGGACAAGCAGCAGATCATCTTCGAGGCCTTCCAGCAGGCGGACGGTTCGACCTCGCGCAAGTACGGCGGCACGGGTCTGGGCCTGGCGATCAGCCGCGAGCTGGCGCGGCTGCTCGGCGGCGAGATCAAGCTGGTGAGCGCGCCCGGCCGCGGCTCCACCTTCACGCTGTACCTGCCGCAGCACTACACGCCGGCGCGCACCGGGCGGCAACGCCCGGCCGCGAGCGACGCGACCCCGGCCAGCGCCGCGGCGGACGCGGCGCATCGGGACGAACTCAAGACCGGCACGCCGGCGTCGATCAGCGCTGCGGAGCTCGCCGAGGCGGCGGTCCAGCGCGCGGCGGCGCGCCGCGCCCCGGCGGCCGCGGCCCCGCCGCCGCGCGACCCGGCGCCCGCGTCACTCGAGACGGCGCCCGACAGCATCGTCTTCGCCAACGTGGCCAAGGACGACCGCGAGGACATCGGCAGCGGCGACCGGGTGCTGCTGATCGTCGAGAACGACCTGTCCTTCGCCCGCGTGCTGCTCGAGGCGGCGCGCCACGGCGGCATGAAGGGCCTGGTGGCGACGACCGGCGCGGGGGCGCTCGCGATGGCGCAGGAGTTCCGTCCGGCGCTGATCACGCTGGACATCTTCCTGCCCGACATGCAGGGCTGGCGCGTGCTGGACCGGCTCAAGTCCGACCCCGACACGCGCCACCTGCCGGTGTGCGTGGTCTCGACCGACGACGCGCGCGAGCGCGCGCTGCAGGCCGGCGCGCTGGGCTTCCTGTCCAAGCCGCTGCAGTCGCGCGACGACGTCGACCGCGCGCTGCGCGATCTGCAGCGTTACCTCGACCGGCCCGTGCGCCGGCTGGCGGTGGCGATGCCCGACGGACCGGGCAGTCTGGCGCTGCTCGCGCCGCTGGCGCATGACGTCGAGCCGGTGATCGTGCGCACCGCCGACGAGGCCCGCGAGGTGCTGCCGCGCGTCGACGCGCTGCTGGTGGACGCGGCCTGGTGCCCGTTCGGGCCGCAGGACGTGCTCGATGCGCTGGAGCGCCGGCCGGGCACGCTGCCACTGGCGGTGGTGGCGCTCGATGCGGCGGCCCCCGCGGCGCCGGGCGCGACCGGCGCCGATGACGCGGGCGGCGGCAACCGATGGTCGCGGCCGCAGGGCCTGCCGGTGCGCACCGCGGCGGACACGAACGCGGCGCTGGCCGCGCTGGCGCTCGCGCTGCACCGGGCGCCGGCGGACATGGGCGACGGGGAGCGCCAGGCGCTGCTCGACGCGCAGCAGGCGCGCTGCCCGCTGGCCGGCAAGAAGGCGCTGATCGTCGACGACGACATGCGCAACATCTTCGCGCTGGCGACAGTGCTCGACAGCCACGGGATGGTGATCGTCTCGGCCGACAACGGCCGCGAGGCGATCCGGCTGGTGCAGGAGGACCCGTCGATCGACATCGTGCTGATGGACATCATGATGCCGGAGATGGACGGCCTGGAGACCATGCAGCAGATCCGTCGCCTGCCGCGCGGCCGCGACCTGCCGATGGTGGCGGTGACCGCCAAGGCGATGAAGGGCGACCGCCAGAAATGCATCGAGGCCGGCGCCTGGGACTACCTCTCCAAGCCCGTCGATCCGGCCAACCTGCTGACCGTGCTGCGGGGATGGCTATGCCACTGAGCGCCCTCTTCGACGGCTACGCCACGCCGGACGCCGCCGAGCGCGCCAGCATCCTGATCGTCGACGACCTGCCCGAGAAGCTGCTGGTCTTCGAAACCATCCTGGCCGACCTCGACCAGCACCTGGTCATCGCGCGCTCGGGCAGCGAGGCGCTGCGCGAGGTGCTGCGCCAGCAGTTCGCCGTGATCCTGATGGACGTGAACATGCCGGGCATCGACGGACTGGAGACGGCCCGGCTGATCCGCGGCTACCGGCGCTCGGCCCACACGCCCATCATCTTCGTCACCGCCTACGCCGACGAGCTGCAGACGGCGCAGGGCTACTCGCTGGGCGCGGTCGACTACATCCTCTCGCCGGTCATCCCCGACGTGCTGCGCAGCAAGGTGCGGGTCTTCGTCGACCTGTTCATCATGCAGCAGCGGCTGCGGCAGCAGGCGCTGGAGCGCATCGCCATCGCGCGCGCCGAAGCCGCGCAGCGCGCCGCCGAGGAGAACACGCGGCGCTCCATCTTCCTCGCGCAGGCGGGGCGCGAGCTGGCCGATTCGCTCGATGCCGAGGTCGCGATGCGGCGTCTGCTGGCCTTGCTGGTGCCGCGCTTCGCGCCGCGCGCGTTGCTGTGGCTGCGCGATGCGGGCCATGGCCACGAACGCGTGCTGCGCTGCGACGCGCCCATCGCCGCCGGCGAGCCGCCGCTGTTCATCGAGGGCCGCGCGCAGATGCTCTCCGAGGTGCTCTACAACGCGACGCGCAACGCGCTCGAGCAGATGATCCCGGCGCTGCAGCCGGGAGGCGCGCCACCGGAGCCGCCCGGACCGGGCGACGACAGCGACGCGTCGCGCGCGCTGCTGCGCCGCGACACGGCCAGCGGCGTCGTGCTGCCGCTGGTGGCCGGCGAACGGGCGCTCGGCGGGCTGATGCTGACCGATCCGCATCAGCCGCCGGACTGGCCGACGCTGGAGGAACTGGCCGGCCGCGCCGCGATCGCCTTCGAGAACGCGCGGCTCTACGGCGCGCTGCAGGCCGAGATCGTCGAACGCCGCCAGGCCGAGGCGGGCCTGCTCGAGGCCAGCCGCCGCAAGGACGAGTTCCTGGCGATGCTCTCGCATGAACTGCGCAATCCGCTCGCCCCGATCCGCAACGCGATCGAGCTGATGCGCCGGCTGTCCGACCCCGAGGCGCGCCGCGCCGGCGAGGCCGATGACACGCGCCTGGCCAGCGCCGTCGCCGTGACCGACCGCCAGGTCAAGCATCTGACGCGGCTGGTCGACGAGCTGCTGGACGTCGCGCGCATCAGCCAGGGGAAGATCGTGCTCAAGACCGAAACGCTGGATCTGCGCGACGTCGTGCGCCAGGCCGTGGAGCCGGTGCAGTCGCTGATCGACGCGCACCGCCAGCAGCTGCGGCTCTCGCTCCCCGACCGCCCGGCGCCGGTGCGCGGCGACGCGGCGCGGCTGATCCAGGTCGTCACCAACCTGCTGCACAACGCCAGCAAATACACCGCGCCGGAGGGCCACATCGCGCTGACGCTGACGCCCGATACCGCTGGCGACGACACCGGCGCCGCCTTCCTGATCAGCGTGCGCGACAACGGCCGGGGCATCGCGCCGACGCTGCTGCCGCATGTGTTCGACCTGTTCGAGCAAGGACCGCGCGGCCTGGACCGCAACCAGGGCGGCCTGGGCGTGGGCCTGACGCTGGTCCAGCGCCTGGTGCAGCTCCATCACGGCACGGTCGAGGCGCGCAGCGACGGGCCGGACCAAGGCTCCGAGTTCGTGGTGCGCCTGCCCGCCGCGTCCGCCGCGCCCGCCGAGGAACCGGTGGCCCCGGCAGGCGGGACGGCGGCGGCCGCGGGCTTGCTGGCGCAGGCTCCGGCCATCTCCGCGCCGCCGGCGCTGACCGGCGATGACGACTGCCGCGTCATGGTCGTGGACGACAACCGCGACGCGGCCGATTCGATGGCGGTCTTCCTCGAGCTGGCGGGCCTGGCCACGCAGGTGGAACTCGACGGACCCGCCGCGCTCGATGCCGCATCCGCCCGCCCGCCGGACGTCGTGCTGCTGGACATCGGTCTGCCCGGCCTGGATGGCTACGAGGTCGCGCGCCGCTTGCGCGCCTTGCCCGGCGGCGATCGCTGGCTGCTCATCGCGCTCACCGGCTACGGTCAGCAGGACGATCGCCGCCGTGCGCACGAGGCCGGCTTCGACGTGCACCTGGTCAAACCGGCCGATCCGGACGCCGTCGTCGAACTGATCCAGGAATGGCGCCAGCGTGACCGCGCCTCGCACGCCGCGGAGGCCTCGACCCGCTGAACAGGCGCGCGGAACAGACGCGCTGAACAAGGCTGCGGCACAAGACCGTTGAAGAAGGCCGGGGAACAAGGCCTGACACCCAGGCACTACATCGGACCTTCACTGCACAAGGACGATGGCCATGGCCTTCCTGCTTCCCCTGCTCGCCACCGGCGCAGCCGTCGGTGGCGTCAACGCCGCCGCCAACGGCGTTTCCAAGACCCTGGGCAAGCTGCCTCTCATCGGCCCGCTGGTCTCCACGGTGGCGAACGGGGTCAGCCAGGTGGCCGGCAACTCGATGCACACGCTCTTCAAGTGAGGGCACCCGTACCCGCACCCTGCGGAACGGGCGCGCCCCTGCTCGCCCCGCCGCGGCCTGGCGGCCAGGCCGATCCATCGATCCAGGTGCCGGCGGGTGCGCCGCCGCGCGGCCGCCTGCGCTTCGCGCCGCACGGCGGCGACTCCGCCGGCGTGACGCTGGGCCGGTGCCGGTTCTCCTCCGGCCCGCGCGTGATCGACGACTTCTCCGGCGCCAACCTCCCATCGGCGCTGCGGATCCTGGCGAAGGTGAAGAACCTGGACGGCCCGGATGACATCGCGGGCGCCATCCCCGCCACGCTGTCCGACGCCAGCCAGCCCTTTGTGGAGATCGGCCTGCTCGGACTGCTGTTCCCGCTGGTGGCGCTCTCGGCCAAGGAAGCGGTGAAGTCCGCCCGCGCCGGCTACGCGCGGGTCTATCCCGCCCAGGTGCGCAAGTGCCTGGACGAACAGAGCCGCATGATCGACGCCCTGAGCCGCGGTGGCACGCCGGGCAGTGGCGTCTCGGACGCCGACCTCGACGCATTGAGGTCGCTGCATGACCAGGGCGCCGCCCGCTTCGAGGAGCGGCAGCTCAAGCGGCAGCAAGGCTTTCTCGCGCTGCTCAAGCACAACTTCGCCAACAAGCGGCAGCACAAGCCCGGCAACGGCAAGCTGAGCAAGGCGTTCAACCGGAAAGCGGAAGCGATCCTCGCTCATCGCGGCGAGCGCCATGCGCCGTGGCCGGGTCAGGAGCTCGCCTATCGCGCCCAGCGGCTGAGCAAGGCGGAAGGCGAACGGCAATTGACCAAACGCGCCCGCACGCCGGCGCTGCTCACCGGCGCCGGCATGCCCGGCATGGCGGCCGGCATGGCGGTGTCGTCCGGAGCCGCCGCATCGGAGGCGGGCGCCGCCGCGTCGGCCGCGGCGGGGCACATCGCCGGCCAGGCCGCGGCCTGCACGGCCGCGCAGGCGTTCGAGACCACCGCCAGCGGCATCCTGCTCGGCGCGCAGCTGGCGCAGGGCGCCTCGGGTGTCCTCAGCGGCCGCGTCCACCATGCCCAGCGCCGTCAGCTCCTCAAGGATGCGCAAGCCGTGCGTGCGCTCGCCCCTCAATTGCCGGGACCCGCTGCCCGCGTCTTCGAGCAGGACGTCCGGTCGCGCTCGGCGGACAGCGTTCGAAGCCAGATCTGCGACGCCGGCCTGGCGGCGGGTCAGGCCATCATGGCCGGCTCGAGCATCGCGACCCTCGCGACGGCCGGCGCGGCGGCGCCGGTCACGATGGCGCTGGCCGTGCCCGGTGCCGCGCTGACCGTGGCGGCCAGCGTGGGCGCCGCGTTCAACGAAGCACGGCAGGCCCGCTACGCCGGCGACGGCGCGGACGAGCCGGTGAAGGCCAGACTCCGCCAGGAGGACTTCGGCGATCGGCTGCGCGCGACGTCAATCGACGCCCTCCTCGATGGCGTCTCCAGCGACTACCTCAAGCATCAGGCCCTGGCGGTGCAGACGCGCATGTGGCGCGACATCCTGGACGTGCTCCAGGCCGAGGACCTGCACAGCACCGAGCCGCGTGTCTCGGCCAGCCAGCGCCTTGAGCGCCTGCGCGCGCGCAACCGGGCGCGCGGCGGATCGGCCACGCTGCTCGGCGACGGCGTCAAGCAGCTGCACGGTCTGCGCGAGCGCAGCTATCCGCTGAGCTGGTTCGAGGGCTCCGCGCTGCAGCTCCACGAGCGCTTGCACCTCCAGCTCCAGCGCCACCCGGTGGCGGCCCTCATCGAGGCCCTGCCGGAGTTCCGGCGCGAGGTGCTGTTCAAGACCGCTCGCGACCTGACCCGAAGCGCCGACCAGGCCGTCCAGGCGCTGTTCCGCGGCGCGGACGGCCGCCTGCGCGCGCGCCTGCAGGACGACGCCGCCTTCTTCGAGCTCGTGAACGGGAACGCCGAGGCCTACGCGGCCTACCTGCGGCGGCACAACGAGGCCCTGGCCCGCCATCTGGAGCCCGCCAACCTGTTCGGCCGCGCCGACAGCGGCGACGCGCTCGCGGATCTGGCCCACGCGAAGCGGCGTCACGACGCAAGCGGCCCACTCGTGCCCGCCGCTGGATGACAAAAAAGGGCTGCCTCGCGGCAGCCCCTTCCGGTTCATTCCTCCCCGCTCACGCGGGGACGCGCGCGGCGATCAGCCGTGCTTCGCATCGAAGAACTGTTCGTCCTCCGTCGAACCCTTCAGCGCCGCGGTCGACGCCTGTGCCTCGATCGTGGTGGTGACCGCGTCGAAGTAACCCGTGCCCACCTCGCGCTGGTGCTTCACCGCGGTGAAGCCCTTCTCGGCGGCCGCGAACTCGGCTTCCTGCAGCTCCACGAACGCGCTCATGTTGTTGCGCGCATAGCCGTAGGCCAGGTTGAACATCGAGTAGTTCAGGCTGTGGAAGCCGGCCAGCGTGATGAACTGGAACTTGTAGCCCATCGCGCCGAGCTCGCGCTGGAACTTGGCGATGGTGGCGTCGTCCAGGTTCTTCTTCCAGTTGAAGCTGGGCGAGCAGTTGTAGGCCAGCAGCTTGCCCGGGAACTTGGCGTGGATGGCCTCGGCGAAGGCCTTGGCGAAGGCCAGATCGGGCTTGCCGGTCTCGCACCAGATCATGTCGGCGTAGGGCGCGTAGGCCAGGCCACGGCTGATGGCCTGCTCCAGGCCGTTGCGGGTGCGGAAGAAGCCCTCGACGGTGCGCTCGCCGGTGCAGAAGGGCTTGTCGTTGTCGTCGATGTCGCTGGTGACCAGGTCGCCGGCCTCGGCGTCGGTGCGGGCCAGCAGCACGGTGGGCACGCCCATGGTGTCGGCGGCCAGGCGCGCCGCGACCAGCTTGGCCACCGCTTCACGCGTCGGCACCAGCACCTTGCCGCCCATGTGGCCGCACTTCTTCGCGGCGGCCAGCTGGTCCTCGAAGTGCACGCCGGAGGCGCCCGCCTCGATCATGGCCTTCATCAGCTCGAAGGCGTTCAGCACGCCGCCGAAGCCGGCTTCCGCGTCCGCGACGATGGGTGCGAAGTAGTCGATGTCGTTCTTGCCCTCGCTCCACTGGATCTCGTCGGCGCGCTTGAAGGTGGCGTTGATCTTCTTGACGACCTTGGGCACCGAGTCCACCGAGTACAGCGACTGGTCGGGATACATCTCGCCGTTGCTGTTGGCGTCGCCGGCGACCTGCCAGCCCGACAGGTAGATCGCCTTCAGGCCGGCCTTGACCTGCTGCATGGCCTGGTTGCCGGTCAGCGCGCCCAGCGCGTTGATGAAGGGCTCGGTGTTGACCAGACTCCAGAGCTTCTCCGCGCCGCGCTTGGCCAGCGTGTGCTCGATCGGCAGCGAGCCGCGCAGCCGGACCACGTCCGCCGCCGTGTAGCCGCGCTGGATGCCTTTCCAGCGAGGGTTCTCGGCCCAGTCCTTGTCGAGGGCGGCGATCTGCTGTTCGCGGGTCAAGGTCGTCATGGTGAGCTCCTGGTTCGAATGAAGTTGCTGAGGAAGGGGGAAAAACCGAAAACCGATGGGCTCAAATCTAGGCGGCTTGGCGGCGCTCGTGGATGTGAATGTCTTATATAAGACTGATTTTTTACTCCTTATAAATCAATCACTTGTGAACCAAAAACCGGATCGTGAGAGTGGCTCTTCCATCATGAGAAATCTTGCGGCGGTGCAGCACGGGCGGTTTTTGCATGCCGCAAAGCTGATTTCATGATTTGAAATACACCCGGAATTCGCAGGCGCCGATCGTCGGCTTCGCTTTCACCGCACGAAATTGCTGGACAACCCCTCACCAGGGTCATCCGCGCGGTTGCCGTCAGCACTTCGGAGAGCGACTCGAAATGCCCCGGCCCCTGCACTACCGCTCTGTGCCGCGACCTGATTCCAGGCCGCCGCGTGCCGGAACCCCGGCCGTGTCTCGCGGCACCATGGCGACGTTCCGGAACTCGCGGCGGCCTCTCTTAGGAGAAAACCATGATTGGTGCACTGATCGGTGCGGGTTCGAAGCTGCTGGGCCTGGGCGGGGGCGGTGGCGTTGCGCAGAGTGGTCTGTCGGCTGCCCTGGGCCCGCTGACGAACACGACCTCCAACGGCCTGCTGGGAGCCGTCACGAAGTCGCTGACGGGCGGCCTCTTCTGAACCCGCCGCAATGACGAAGGGGCGTCCCGCGGGGCGCCCCTTTTTCTATTGACGAACCGGCATCCGGCCGGTCCGGCTTCAGTCGAGCTTGAGCTTCTGCGTCTCGACGACCTTCTTGTAGACCGCGTACTCGGCCTTGATCTGCTCGGTGAACTGCTCCGGCGTGTTGCCGATGACGATAGAGCCGGTCTCCTCGATGCGCTTGCGGACCTCGGGCATCTCGACGGTCTTGCGGGCGGCGTCGTGGATCTTGGCGACCACGTCCTTGGGCAGGTTCTTGGGCCCGAGGATGCCGTAGTACGCCATGCGGTTCACCGGCTCCAGGCCGAGTTCCTTGAAGGTCGGGACGTTGGGCAGCACGGCCAGGCGCTGCGGCGCGGCCACCGCGATCGCGATCAGGCGGCCGTCCTTGATGAAGGGCAGCGCCGAAGGGAGGTTGTCGAAGATCATCGGCACCTGGCCGGCGACCGTGTCGTTCAGCGCGGGGCCGGCGCCGCGGTACGGGATGTGGGTGACGAAGACGCCGGTCAGGCTCTTGTAGAGCTCCATCTGCAGGTGGCCGATGCCGCCGGTGCCGGAGGTCGAGTAGCTGTACTTGCCCGGGTTCTTCTTCAGCTCGGCGACGAAGGCCTTGTAGTCCTTGGCCGGGAAGGACGGATGCACCGCGATCACGTTGGGCGTGGCCGCCAGGTTGATGATGGGCGTGAAGTCCGTCAGCGGGTTGTACGGCGTCTTGGGATTGATCGCGGGGTTGGTGGCCGTCGTGGAGACGGTGGCCACGCCCAGCGAGTAGCCGTCCGGCGCGGACTTGGCGGTGTCGTTGGCGCCGATGATGCCGCCGCCGCCGGCCTTGTTCTCCACGACCATGGTCTGGCCCAGCGGCCCGGCGATGTGCTGCGCGACGACGCGGGCGACGATGTCGGTCGTGCCGCCCGGCGCGAACGGGACCACCAGCTTCACCGGCCGCGTGGGATACGACTGGGCGAGCGCCACGGCGCACGACAGCGAGAGCGTGCCCAGCATCAGGCCGCGTTGAAGGATCGAGCGACGGTTCATGTTCTCCTCGTCTTCCGGAAGGGGGATGGATCGATCGGGACAGCTTAAGTATCTCGTCGGTGACAGCGCGCTAGCGGAACTACGTAGAGACCTCACCGGCCGCGCGGCCACTCGCGCCCTCCCCGGCCGCAGCGCCGCGATCCTGGGCCAGTGCCCAGTCGATGTGTTCGGCCAGAAGCGGCGACGCGTCCGGCCGCGCCGACGTCAGCGCCGCGGTCATCGCCGCGCGCGTCTGCGGGGCCAGGTCTTGCCTCAGCGCGTTGCCCATCGCGACCGCGAGATTGCGCCGCCAGCGCGCATGCCCGATGCGGCGGATGGCGGAGCCCTCGGTGCGGCGCAGGAAGGCCGCCTCGTCCCAGGCCCAGAGCTCGAGCAGCGTGGCGTCGCCCAGCGGCTCGCGCCACTCGAAATCGGGCAGCGCGTTCCTGCGCGCGAACTTGTTCCAGGGACAGGCAAGCTGGCAGTCGTCGCAGCCGTAGATGCGGTTGCCGATGGCCTCACGGAACTCGAGCGGGATCGGCCCGTCCTGTTCGATCGTCAGATAGCTGATGCAGCGCCGCGCGTCGAGCCGGTACGGGGCGACGATCGCACCGGTCGGACAGGCGTCGAGGCAGGCGCGGCACTGGCCGCAGTGCGCGGTGACAGGCTCGCTGGGCGGCAGCGCGAGGTCCAGGTAGATCTCGCCGAGGAAGAACATCGAGCCGCTGTCGCGATGCAGCGTCAACGTGTGCTTGCCGCGCCAGCCGATGCCGGAGCGGCTGGCGAGCTCGACCTCCAGCACCGGCGCCGAGTCGGTGAACACGCGATGCCCCGTCGGCCCCAGGCGCTGCTGCAGGCGGTCCGCCAGTTGCTGCAGCCGCTGGCGAAGCACCTTGTGATAGTCCCGGCCCCGCGCGTACAGCGACACCTGCGCGCGCGCGGGCTCGCGCAACGCGGCCCATTCGCGCGCCTGCCACTCGGCGCCCGCGGCTTCGGGCAGATAGTCCATGCGGGCGGTCAGGATGCTGATCGTGCCGGGGACCAGCTCGGCCGGGCGCGCGCGCTTGAGGCCGTGCGCCGCCATGTACTGCATCTCGCCATGGAAGCCGGCGGCCAGCCAGGCCTGCAGGCCGGCCTCCGCATCGCTCAAATCGACGTGGGCCACCCCAATCTGTGAGAATCCGAGCTCATGCGCCCAGGCGCGGACCTCGACCATCAGCGCGGCCAGCGCGTCGGGGTCTCGGGAGGGGCTCGGGGTCGCGTCGCCGGACGCGCCGGGCCGCGGGGTGTTGATCAAGGAATTCATCGCTGTTGAGCATTCTAGAAACCCGCCCATTCCGTTGGCCCGACGAGGCCGCCTGCGAACGCTTCGCGCAGGCGCTGGCCCGCTGTCCCCAGATCACCGACCTCAGCATCGAACTCGATGGCGGACTGGGCGCGGGCAAGACCAGCCTGGTGCGCCACCTGCTGCGCGCGCTGGGCGTCACCGGCCGCATCAAGAGCCCGAGCTACGCCGTCGTCGAAGACTACGCTCCGCCGCGGCTGGGCGGTCTGCCCGCGCACCATTTCGACTTCTACCGCTTCAGCGATCCGCGCGAGTGGGAGGACGCGGGCTTGCGCGACCTGTTCGCCGCGCCGGGGCTCAAGCTGAGTGAATGGCCCGACAAGGCGGCCGGCATGCTGCCGCCGCCAGACCTGAAACTGGTGCTCGAGGTCAACGCCGACGACAGCCGCGACGTTCGAGCCCAAGCCCACACGCCGCGCGGCCGGGCCCTGCTGGAGGAGCTCGAGCGGCAATTGGCCGCCGCTTCCGGGCCTGCCGCCGCTTCCGAATGATCCGTCCGCGACCGCCCCGCCTCACATGAATGGAGACATGACCGGCCTGCCCTCCCCGTCCAACGGCGATCCGGCGCCCTTGCCGGACGATGCCGCGCCGCCCTCGCGCGATCGCCGCAAGGCGCTGCGCCGCATGGGCGCGGTGGTGCTGAGCTTCCCTGTCCTGCCCGCCCTGCCGGCGCTGGCGGCCAGCGCCGCGAACATCGTCGCGGTGCGGGTCTGGCCGGCCTCGGACTACACCCGCGTGACGATCGAGTCGGACCGCCAACTGGCCGCCAGGAGCTTCATGGCCGCGAATCCGGACCGCCTGGTCATCGACATCGACGGCCTGGAACTCAACGCCGGGCTGAAGGAGCTGCTGGGCAAGGTCAAGCCGGACGATCCGTACATTGCCGGCGTGCGCGTGGGCCAGAACCAGCCGCGCGTGGTGCGCATCGTGCTCGACCTGAAGCAGGCGGTGGCGCCGCAGGTGTTCACGATCGAGCCGGTGGCGGCCTACCAGAACCGGCTGGTGCTGGACCTGTATCCGACCCGCGAGCGCGACCCGCTGCTGGATCTCGTGCGCGAAAAGGAAGCCGCCGAGTCGGCGGCCGCGCAGTCGGTCAACGACGCGCTGGGCGAGCTGATCGGCCGCATCGACCGGCCGCAGACGGCCGCCTCGGCCGCCGCGACGGCGGCCAGCGCAGCGGCCCCGGCGCCCGCGAGACCGGCGAGCGCCATCGCGAAGATCGAGACCCCGCCGCCGCCGGCGCCGCCGCTGAAGGAGGCCGCGCCGGAGATGAGCCAGGCCAAGCTGGACCGGCTGATCGTGATCGCGATCGATCCGGGGCACGGCGGCGAGGATCCGGGCGCCATCGGCCCCTCGGGCCTGCGCGAGAAGGACATCGTGCTGGCGATCGGCAAGAAGCTGCGCGACCGGCTGAACACCAACCCGCGCATCCGCGTGATGATGACGCGCGACGCGGACTTCTTCGTCCCGCTGGGCGAGCGGGTGCGCAAGGCGCGGCGGGTGCAGGCCGACCTGTTCGTGTCGATCCACGCGGACGCGTTCATCACGCCGAAGGCGCGGGGCGCATCGGTCTTCGCGCTGTCCACCGGCGGCGCGAGCTCGACGGCCGCGCGCTGGATGGCGGACAAGGAGAACGCGGCCGACGTGATCGGCGGCGTCAACAGCAAGGCGGTGAAGGACGAGGGCGTGCTGCGGGCGATGCTGGACATGAGCACGTCGGCGCAGATCAAGGACAGCCTGAAGCTGGGTGGCGAGGTGCTGGGGCAGATCGGGAAGCTGGCCAAGCTGCACAAGGGCAGCGTCGAGCAGGCGGGCTTCGCGGTGCTGAAGGCGCCGGACGTGCCATCGATCCTGGTGGAGACGGGCTTCATCTCCAACCCGGAGGAGGAATCCCGGCTGCGCGATCCGGACTACCAGGATGACCTGGTCAAGGCGCTGGCGACGGGCATCGCGCGCTACTTCGCGAAGAACCCGCCGCTGGCAGCGAGGCATCGGGCGCTGTGATCGCGCTCAGGCGCGGCGGCGCACCTTCGCCTTGCTGGACTTGACCGACGAGGGCGCGCCTTCGGCGGTCAGCGTTCCCAGTCCGTCCAGGACGATCACCACGCCGGCTGCGGTTCGGATGGAAAGCTGAAGCTCCGCCCCCATGGCGGAGACGTATTTCCGCAGCGTCGACAAGAGCATGTCGCTGCGCTTCTCCAATTGGGTGACCGCGTTCTGGTTGACGTGGAGCACGTCGGCCAACTCGGTTTGGGTCTTCTCCAGCGCCCGGCAGGC